>Ga0256914_1000794_pt1 | contig 30527 bp, 28 predicted proteins | sample HulkmetaG_FD_191571 | JGI IMG/M metagenome (GOLD analysis project Ga0256914, IMG submission 191571) | Hydrothermal chimney microbial communities from Main Endeavour vent field at the Juan de Fuca Ridge, Pacific Ocean - Hulk | ecosystem: Environmental > Aquatic > Marine > Hydrothermal vents ... | reverse complement strand
GACAGTACCAGAAGGCAATTATGCCTTCTATCAGAACAAATTCCACAGAGAAGAAGCAAGAGCTGTTAAAGAGCTTTCAATGAGAGTATTCCTAATTATGGAAGATGATGATGAAACCCTTATTCAGCTTCCGCCAGAGAAATTGTCTCAACAGCCTCTGGTGGCGGGCGAAGAGCAAGAAAGCTATGGTGGAGAAAACTTTACCTTATTTTTAGAAAAAGAAGAAAACCTTATCATACTTGTACCAAACAAAAACATTATCGGGAAAAAAGCCGTTTTAAGGGTTTTTGATCAGGAGTATATTACCGATAGTCTTCCAGATGAATTAGAGATAGAAATCCCAGAAAGCGTTAAACAGGTAAATCTTGCATACATAGGGGAAAATATCTCTATAGAGGTATAAAAGTAATGTCTATAACGCAGTTTAAAAAAAGCCCCGATAAATTAAAATCCTACTTAAAAAATAGTGTAAAACCATCTGAAAAAGAAGACCTCTACAGTCTATTAACAGACCAGAATATATCCAATGAGATAAAATTTATTGTTTATCAGCAGATCAAGAAGAGAAAGGATCTTTTTGATTTAGAAAAAATATCAAAGGCTTTAGAACTTCCCCAGACAACGGTAAAAAAAATATTTAAATCTGTACCAATAAAAGCTAAGTTTCCAATAGTTCTCGGCAGTAAAGGAGAGATTGCGACAGCTTATATAACACCTTTAGACAATTCTATAGATAGGAACAGCTTTAAGCAAAAAAGCGATATACAGGAAGAATTAAACACTATAAGATCAATTTTAAAAAACAAAAACTTCCCCATAAAAAACTTCTTTGTAATTTTTGACAAAGATTTTTATGGAAAATCCTATATGTTATCTGTTTTTGCAGGATTAACGCTTCCAGAAGAAAGCTTAAAGAATTTTGCATTTACAGGAATTCTAAACGAAGAAGGGGAAATACTTCCTGTTGAATATCTGCGGGAAAAAGAAAAAATTTCGGAAAAACAAAATATTAAGCTGATAACACCTGACCATATAAATACTATTGAAGAACTTATTTATTATATTGGAGACGAAAGTTTAGATATTCCCTTTATATTTATGATAGATAAACCTAAAGATGAGACAAATCTTGCAATCAAAAAGATAGAGAAACTTATAAAAAAAAGAAAACCTTTCTTCTCACTGGAAAAGTTAGAAAATATCTTTGGTTTATCCAGACAGGATCTTATCATTGGATATAAAGAACCTCTGCCTACCGTAAATTTTAAAGAATTGGAAATTCTAAATCCATGGACAGAGCAGGTAATCTTATTTGAAAAAAAGCTAAAAAACATTTATTCAAAATTTCAGTATAAGAAAAGGATTTTACATTTGGGTCTGGCAGTTCCTTCATCTCTCGCAATGGGTCTTGGAATAAAACTTGGAGCCAAAAAACCTGTTGTAGTTTACCACTACCAATCGGATGAATATATACCGGTTGCGGATCTATCAGATCACAAAAAACTAAGAAAGATAAAATATATAAGGAAAGAGATAGAAAAGGAATTAAATCTAATAAAAATTACATTCTTAAAAAATAAAATCAGCAGTAAAGAAGACACAGCCGTTGTTATCTGGCTTGCAAGTCATAATATTTGTTTTGATGTGAAAAATTATCTTACGCATGAAAAAAGAAATTATCCTATCCTGAAAATAGAATCAAAAGAGCATCAGGGAGATATTCCTCTTCCAGTAGATCTTGACAAAAAAAATAAAGACCTCTGGATAAGGTATGTATCAGAGATATATTCAACATTAAATATACTGAAAAATAAAGAAAAGATAAAAAGATACCATATTTTCTTAAGTTCTCCCGTTCCCATAGCTTTTCTCCTTGGAATGGCTGTAGGGCATTTCTGGGACGGAATAATTTATAATATCAGGTTCAATAGAGACAAAAAATATCATCCTGTATTTAACTTGAACAATAAACATCTAATAAGCATATTTTAATCCGCATTTAGATCATTTTATTAGGTATTTAACAAGCACTGTAAATCCTATTCCCAACAGCAAGATTCCTATCAGCCATAAAAGCCAGGCGCTGTTTTTTATAATCTCTTCCATTTGAAAACTCCTATCAAGATTAATGTCTTTTTTCTAAAGGAAGATATCTGATATTATGTCCACCGTCGTAAATCTGTGTTGGTCTAAAAAGCTTGTTTTCTTTTATATATTCTTTACAGTGTGCTATCCACCCAGAAATTCTTGCCATTGCAAAAACAGGTGTATAAAACTCAACAGGTATCCCCAAAACACTGTAAAGTATGCCTGAATAAAAGTCTATATTCGGGTATATCTTTTTATGTTTTAATCTCTGGAGAACAACATTTTCAAGCTCGTTAGCTATCCTAACAAGATCAGAATTTCCTTTACTCTTTAAAATTTTATCCAAAAGTTTTTTTATAATCTTTGCACGAGGATCATAAGTTTTGTAAACCCTATGTCCAAAACCCATTATTCTCTCTTTCTTACTTAGTTTCTCATCAACATAACCCTCTATATCCCCAATATGTTTAAGCTCATTCAACATGTAATAGACTCTTTCATTAGCTCCACCGTGAAGTCTTCCAGATAAAGAACCGACGGCTGAAGATACGGCAGAATAAAAGTCAGCAAGGGTAGAAACAACGACTATTGCTGTGAAGGTCGAAGCATTTATAGTATGTTCTGCATGAAGAATAAGACATTTATCAAATATTTCTCCTTCTTCTCTTTCAGGCTTTATCCCTCTCAACATATAAAGAAAATTTTCTCCATAATCAAGCGCCGGATCAGGCAATATAATATCCTTACCCTCCCTTATCCTTTTCCATACGGCAAGTATAGTTGGGACTTTACCAAGAAGATTTACAAGGGAAGAATAATGATGACTCTCTTCAAGAACTTCTTTATTATCGTCAAAAGCCGAAAGTATCGGGACGATTGATTGAAGAACTTTCATAGGATGTGTTTCTGGAGGAATGTCTTTCATAAACTGGATTATAGACCTATCTAAAAACAGGTTTTCTTTCACATCAGAAACAAACTTTTCATACTTTTCCTTAGAAGGAAGCTCTCCAAATACAAGTAGATACGATGTCTCTAAAAAGTTTGAGTTCTCAGCAAGCTCTTCTATAGGAATCCCGCGATACTCTAAAACACCCTTTTCTCCATCTATATAGCTTATAGAGGATTTAACAACAGGAATTCCAGCAAGGCCTGCATATACTTCCATATTCACCTTCCTTTGAAATTTTTTTCTTGGATTTAATCTAATAATCAATTAGATATTAATCAAGCTTATTTTTTCTCTGTTTTATCTCTCCTCATAAAAAAGATCTCACCTAAAGATCCCAAAATAACATAAGTCCAGACTACACCGCCCATATAAAGTCTGTCCTGAAATGTAAGTATTATAAGAAGTATAAGAAGGAAAAATGAGTAGATTAAAAAAGGAAAAGCCTCAGAAGGTTTATCAAACAAAGTCTCATAACTGTATTCACCTTTTTTCATCTGGTACAGTATGTAGAATGTCGCTGTCATCCCCAGTACAAGAGACATAAAAAATATACTCTCATTCTGGTACTCTGGATAAACACTCATAAAAAGAACAACCCACAAAGGAAAATCCTGAACAAGTTCCGCTATAAAAACTCTTGTATTCATTACTGGAGAGGCTCTCTGGCTGTTTCTTTAAGTGTTATACCAACAACAAACGCAAGTAAAGCTGCTCCTATTAAGTAAAAAGCAGGAGAGTTTATATTACCGGTAGCTTTTATAAGGTAGGTTGATATTAAAGGAGCTGTTCCTCCAAATATAGCAAATGGAAGGTTATACCCAAGAGAATACCCTGTGTTTCTAATTTTTGTTGGAAATATCTCAACAAGGGTAGTAGGGAGTATAGCCATAAATCCGGAGGTTATAAAAGCAAAAATAATCTGAGAAATCAAAGCCGATTCAAAAGTGCCCTTTGAAAGAAATACAAATAAAGGATAAGAAAGTAAAACAGTCATTCCTGTTGAAAAAAGAATTAAAGGTTTTCTTCCTATTTTATCTGAAATTATTCCAGATAGAGGAATTAAAACTGCAAGTATTATCATACTTATAGTATTTATCGTTAAAGCTGTAGCCTTTGGAAATTTGACAAAAACAGCCAGATGATTTGCTATATAAACAAATATTGTGTAAAAACCAACCGCCTGAAATGTGCTGAGTGCAAACGTTTTAAAAAATTTAAGTTTAGCCTCTTTAAAAAGATCTCTAACAGGATGTTTATCTACCGCCTTTTTCTCTTCAAGTTCTCTGAATTTTGGCGTTTCTTCAATATTCCTTCTAATGTAATAACCTATAAAGCCTAAAAGTATTCCAGTAAAGAAAAGTATTCTCCAGCCCCAACTATAAAGGTCATCTTCTGGAAGTAATTTAGTTATCACAGCTCCCGAAGCAGATCCAAGAAGAATTCCGACAACAGCTCCAAGTATGGCTACACTACCAAAAAAACCTCTTCTGTTTTTTGGTGCGTGTTCAACAACAAAGGATACTGAGGTTGTGTACTCACCACCTACAGATAAACCCTGCATAATTTTTAGAATTACCAGAAGCACTGGTGCTAAGATTCCTATCTGTGCGTATGTTGGAAGAAGACCTATCGCCGTCGTTGATCCAGCCATAAGTAGTATTGAAAACATAAGAGATCTTTTCCTTCCATATCTATCTCCAATGTACCCAAAAAGCAGAGCACCAACAGGCCTTGCAAAAAAACCAACAGCAAATACTGCAAAGGATTTTAAAAGCTCAACTGTTGGATCTCCAGATGGAAAGAAAAGCTTTCCAAGAACGGCAGCCAAAAATCCATAAACAACAAAATCATACCATTCAAGAACATTACCCACCATTCCAGCAAATAAAGTCTTTCTGAAATGATTATCCTTGAGAACTTCCATTCCTATCAGGCATCCTCTTCAAAATCTTCAGGAGAAAGAAGTAGATTGTCTAAAATCAGGTCAGGAACAAGTTCTTCATCATCAAAATTCTCTAAAACTTCAAGATAAATTTCCGCAACAGTTCTGTTTGGATACGTTTCAAGGTACTTTTTAAGCTGACAAACTTTTACAGTTTTGTTATTTCTGCTGAGCTGAGACATCTAAATCTTACCTTTAAGATGTTTTATCATTTTCTCACTTGCGAGTTTATACCTTATATCTCTTTTCGCGAGTTTTTCCATCTCGGATCTTATATATTTTTCAGCTTCATCAGTAGCCATCTTATAACCAAGAACATAAGCTGTAACTGCAAGAATAGCAAAACCTGTAAACTCAACAATCTTTCCAATTATCTGATTTGGTATAAAAAGTCCTCCAACAGCTAATATTATCCCTAAAGCAAGAAGAAACTTCCAGTACTTTATAATGTTCTGTGCTAACATATCAACCCCTTAAAAGTTGTTTACTGAAATTAATATATTAACATTTTTAAAAACAAAAGAGTAGAAAATGAGAAATATTGATCAAACATCTTGACAAATATAAAAAAAAATTATATTTAGTATGCTCATTTATTTTTCGGGAGGATTTTATCATGAATTTACAGAAAATCAGGGAAGAGCTTTTAAAGAAAAGAGCAGAAATTATTGAGTCCCTCTCAAACAACAATAGTGAAGATCTAAACGAGAAAACAGGAGTAGATGACGCTGCTGATATCGTTGCTTCTGAACTCAGTAGAGAAACGCTTTATAAACTTTCTCAGGCAGAGAGAGAAACGCTTTTCCTTATAGACATAGCTTTAAAAAAGATAGAAAGCGGAACCTACGGCGTATGTGAAGAGTGTGGTTCTCCAATAGGCGAAAAAAGACTTCAAGCTATTCCCTGGGTAAGACTGTGTATTGAATGCAGCCAGAATGAGGAAACAATAAAATCCTTCTCAAGTAGAAATGAAGATATCAGTTATTATCATATAATTCCAGATACGTTTCAGGAAGAAGAAGAAAATAAAAATATACCCGAATAGGTATGAGTAGATACTACAGATTTTTAGCTGTTGTCATAACAATAATAGCCCTTGATCTGATCACAAAACATCTGGCTGTTAAGTATCTCTTTCACAGCAGTATTACTATAATTCCCGGTTTTTTTGATCTAACCCTTGTATGGAATAGAGGAGCCGCCTTTGGAATTCTCGCAGAAGCTCCTGAATCTGTAAGAATCATGATACTTATTGTTGCTTCCACTATAGCAGCTATCCTCACAATGGTTTATGCATTTGTAAAAAGGTCTCAGCTTTCAAACTGGGAGTTTTACTCCCTCTCGCTTATAGCAGGAGGGGCTATCGGCAATCTTTACGACAGAATTTTTATTGGATCTGTGAGAGATTTTATAGATATATATATAAAAGATTACCACTGGCCGGCGTTTAATATAGCCGACACATCAATATCTTTAGGCATAGCAGGTTTTATCTTTTATGAACTTTTTTTAAAAAAAAATAAAGGCACGAATTAGAATAAATATAAAAAAATCATATCTTATTAATAATGTTATAATTTCCTATATTTCAAATTTCTGGAGGTAAAAAAACCAGATGATAGGCTTTTTCGTTAAAAAGATCTTTGGAACAAAAAATGAAAGGGAGATAAAAAAGTTAAAACCTTTTGTTGATAAAATAAACCAGCTTGAAAGAGAGTTTGATAACCTTTCAAATAAGGAAATCAGGGAAAGAAGCCTCCAGCTTATTAACAAGGTCAGAACTGATGAAAGTCTGAGAGATGCTATAACACAGGGGGAAATGGTTGAGATACTTCCGGAAGCGTTTGCCCTCGTTAAAGAAGCAGCAAAGAGAACTCTCGGTCTTAGACCTTTTGACGTTCAGTTAATTGGTGCTATGGCACTTCATAAAGGAACTGTTGCCGAAATGAAAACAGGTGAAGGAAAAACTCTCGTTGCCTCAATATCAATTTATCTTAACGCTCTGACAGGTAAAGGCGTGCATCTTGTTACCGTTAACGACTATCTTGCAAAAAGAGATGCTGTCTGGATGGGTTCCATATATAAATTTTTGGGTCTTGATGTTGGCGTCATAAATACAAATCACCAGTCTTTTGCTGTCAAATGGGTCGATGAAAATAAGTTTAACGAAGCTGTGGAAAATGATATGAGAGTCTGGCCTAAAGGGTATGAAGGAGAACTTTTGCCACCAGAGCTTTTTAATATAGAAGCCAGAAAAAACTTTTTTACAGAAGCTGTAGAAGTTGAGAGAAGGAAGGCTTACGAGGCTGATATAACTTATGGAACAAACAACGAGTTTGGTTTTGATTATTTAAGGGATAATATGGTTTTCTCTAAGGAACAGATAGTTCAGGTAAAAGGTCATCATTATGCGATTGTTGACGAAGTTGATTCTATACTTATAGATGAAGCCAGAACGCCGTTAATAATATCTGGTCCCTCAGGAGAAGATGTAAGTATTTACTATACAGCTGACGCTTTTGTAAAAACACTTGTCAAAGATGAAGATTTTCAGATAGATGAAAAGAATAAAACAGCTGTCTTAACGGAGAAAGGTGTTGAAAAAGCAGAAAAATATTTTAATCTTGAAAACCTATACGATCCAAGAAATATAGATATCCTTCATGCTATCACCCAATCGCTAAGGGCGAACACACTCTTTCACAGAGACGTTGATTACGTTGTTAAAGATGGAGAAGTAATAATCGTTGACGAATTTACAGGCAGACTCATGCCTGGAAGAAGATGGTCTGACGGACTACATCAGGCTGTTGAAGCTAAAGAAGGCGTGAAAATAGAGGCAGAAAATCAGACATTAGCATCAATAACATTCCAGAACTATTTTAGAATGTATGAAAAGTTAGCTGGTATGACAGGAACAGCCGAAACAGAAGCAGAAGAGTTCAAAGAGATTTACGGTTTAGATGTTCTTGTAATACCTACAAATAAACCTGTAATTAGAAAAGATTATCCTGATCTTGTTTATAAAACAAAAAGGGAGAAATATGAAGCAGCTATAAAAGAAATAGAAGAACTTCACAAACTGGGAAGACCCATTCTTGTAGGTACAGCATCAATTGAGACATCAGAACATCTATCAGCCCTTTTAAAAAAGAAAGGAATCAAGCATCATGTTTTAAACGCAAAACATCATGAGAAGGAAGCTGAGATAATAGCTCAGGCTGGAAGAATAGGATCTGTAACAATAGCAACAAATATGGCAGGAAGGGGAACAGATATCTTACTTGGGGGAAATCCAGAATTTCTTGCAAAAGAGATTCTTAAGAAAAAAGGATTAACACCTGAAAAGGCTACCGAAGAACAGTACAAAGAAGCTTTAAAAGAAGCTCAAAAAATAACAGCTGAAGAAAAGAAAAAAGTTATAGATCTTGGCGGACTTGCAGTAATAGGGACAGAAAGACACGAAAGTAGAAGAATTGACAACCAGCTTAGAGGAAGGGCAGGCAGACAGGGAGATCCGGGAAGCTCAAGATTTTATCTATCTTTAGAAGACGACCTCCTTAGACTTTTCGGTGGAGATAAGCTTAAAGCTCTGATGGATAGATTAAAGATACCTGATGGAGAACCTATAGAAAGTACAATGGTCTCAAAAGCCATTGAAAACGCACAAAAAAGGGTTGAAGGTCAGAACTTCCAGATCAGGAAAAGACTTCTTGAGTTTGACGATGTTATGAACAAACAGAGACAGGTTATATACTCACTTAGAAGAGATATCCTTGAAGGAGTAAATCTTCAGGACGAGCTGAAACAATGGCTTTATGATGTATCTCTTTACTACATAGATAAATATGCTCCTGCTGAGGAATATCAGGAAAAGTGGGAACTGAAAGAGCTTGAAAAATCATTCAAGGAATGGCTTGGTATCGAGATAAATATACCTGAAGATAGAGAATGGGACAGAAAAGAGCTTGAGGATCACATATTTGAACAGTTAGAGCAGTACTATAAAAATAAGGAAGATCTTGCAGGTTCTTCCGTAATGAGAGAGTTTGAAAGATATATAACCCTTCAGGTTCTTGATTCTTTATGGAAGGAACATCTTCATATGTTAGACAGACTGAGAGAATCTGTATATCTGAGAGGTTACGCCCAGAGAGATCCACTTGTTGAGTACAAAAAAGAGGCTTTCAACCTTTTTGAAGATATGCTTTTCAGAACAAAACAAAATACCCTTGAGTATCTTTATAAAGTGCAGATAGCTTCCGAAGAAGAAATTCAGGAAGAGCAGAGAAAAAAGGAAAAAGAAGCAGAAAGGCTTTTGAAAGAGGCAACAGCATCAACAGAAACACAAGAAACAAAAAAGAAAAAGAAAAAAAAGGTTATAAAGTATAAAAATAGAATGGAAAGAAGAAAGAAAAAAAGATGAAATTATTCATAGGGGATTTCTTCTTCAAATCCCCATTTTTCTATCTCTTCTGTTTTTATTCTCTCCTGCCAGCATTTTTCACAGAAAAATAGATCTTCTATGTTTGGATCCTCGTAAAGAAAATCCAACACTCCACATTTATAACATACTTCTTTTTCTTCAGTTCTTTTTAAATCTTTTAGATTCATTGTATCCTCGCATTTTTTGTTATAAATTAATCTCTGTTTAAACAGAAAAAAATGATAAAAAACATTAAAAGGGGAGTTTTATGGAAAGATTTGAACAGGTACTTAAAGATTTTGACTTCACAGAAAGGGATATAAAGAATATAAACTATCTAAAACCTGTAATGGAAAAGTACAAAGAAGAATTTATAGAAAGGTTTTACCAATTTATATTCAGATTTCCCGAAACAAAGAAATTTCTTAAAGATGATGCAACAGTAAAAAGACATCAGGACAAACTTAGAGAATGGTATGCTGATCTTCTTTCTGGAAAGTACGATTATGCTTATTTTTTGAGGCTATACAGAATTGGGGAGAAGCATGTTGATATAGGACTTCCAACACATTATGTTAATGCAAGCTTTAATTTTATAAGGAGATTTTTTATCGAAAAGATAAATAAAGAGTTTGGCCTTTCAGAAGAAAGAAATCAGCTTGTAGTATCCATAGGAAAACTTCTTGATATAAATCTTGACATACTTACTGCTGCATATAGGGAAGAAGAATTAAGTAGATATCAGGTTATGACAAAAATAGAAAAAACTCTTTTTGTTGTATCCAAGAAATTCTCTGACATGCTTGACTTCACATTAGTTGGTGCTCTTATACTTGTCTCATTTTTTGTTCTTGGACTTTTTATATACGACATATACCAGCTTGTTATGGGATTAGTTCCTATAGAAAAGGGAATACTTATGACACTCGGTACACTGCTTATACTATGGGCTGTAAGTGAACTTATGCAGGAAGAAATAAAACATCTGAAAGGAGGTGGATTTGCCATAGGAGCTTTTATAGGCGTAGCTCTTGCTGCCGTAATAAGAAAAATACTTATTGTCTCCCTTTCTGCAGAAAAGGCACTTGAACTTTTAAGTTATGGAGCTATAGTATTGTCTCTCGGCATAGTTTACTGGCTCCTTGCAAAGAAAAACAGATAAGGAGAAAGATTGAGGTTACAGTTTAAGGATAAAAAAGAGTATGTTTCATACTGGGATAGGCTTGTAGAATTAGAAAGAGATGCAGAGAAAGAGTTTCATCTTAATGAAATACTATCACTATCAGGAAAGGAAAGACAGAAAAAAGGCAGAGCCGTATTGGGACTTCATGGAAAATACATAGGTGAGATTATAGGCGAGTTTCAGGTTTACAGATTTTTTAAAGAAAACATGCCTGAACACCAGATAAATGTTGGAGATGTTGTTCTTGTAAGCAGAAAAAATCCTCTCAAAGATGGTATTGAAGGAACAGTATTTGAAAAAGGAAAAAACTTTATAACAGTGGTTTTTTCTCAGCTTCTCCCAAAAGGAAAAAAATGGAGAATAGATCTTTTTGTAAATGATATAACTTTTAAAAGAATGTCAGGAACATTAAGTATTTTTGAAAAAGGTTACTCATTTTTCCCTGAAGATACGATCTTAGGAGAGAGTGGATATACCGTTTGCAAATCAGAAATTAATTTTTTTAATAAAGACTTAAACGATTTTCAAAAGGAAGCTGTCAGAAAGGCTGTATGCAGTGATAAACTTTTCTTGATACATGGTCCTCCCGGAACAGGAAAAACCACGACACTCCTGGAGATAATTATACAACATATAGAAAAAGGAGACAGAGTTCTTGCGACAGCTGACAGCAATACAGCAGTTGATAATATAGTAGAAGGTCTTGTAAAAAGAGGTATAAAAGTCGTCAGGATAGGGCATCCTGCAAGATTAAAGAAGGAACTTCTTGATGTCTCCCTTGATGCACTTGCAGAAAAACATCCTGAATATACGGAAGTGAGAAGTATAGAAAGAAATATAAAAAATTTAAAAACATTACAGGAGAGTTATAAAAAACCAACAGCTCAAAGGAGAAGAGGACTTTCTTACAGCGATATTCTAAGATATGCAAGATCTGGAAAAAAGATAAGAGGTCACAAAGTAGAAACATTAAAGAGTATGGCTGAATGGATTAGACTGCAAAAAGAAATTAAAAAGCTATCAGAAAGAAAAAGAAAAATTGAAGATAAAATAATAGAAGAGATCCTAAACAGTTCACAAGTAATATGTGCAACAAACTCCACAGCAGGGTCTGAGTTTTTATCTGATTACGTTTTTGACGTTATATTTATAGATGAAGCTTCTCAATCAACAGAACCCTCATGTCTTATACCTATAGTAAAGGGTCTTAAAGTAGTTATGGCGGGAGATCATAAACAACTTCCTCCTACAGTTTTAAATCCCGAGGCTAAAGGTCTATCTTTTACGATGTTCGAACGTTTTATCAGGATATACCCAGAAAATGCATACATGCTTAAAGTTCAGTATCGTATGAATGACATAATAAAAGAGTTTCCTTCAGAGGAGTTTTATAAAGGCCAGCTTATATCTGATGAAAGTGTAAAAGATAGAAAACTTTCAGACATAACAAAAAAAGTAGGTTCAACTCCCGTATCAGACGATACACCTGTAGTCTTTATTGATACTGAAGGAAGATTTTTAGAAAAACAGAAAAAAGGCAGTAGATCAAAGTATAATCCTGAGGAAGCAAAAGCTGTAAGAAGTATAGTAGATCAGCTTAAAAAGTTAGGCGTTAGATCTGAAGATATAGGAGTTATAACACCGTATAAAGATCATGAAGAGTATCTTAAAAAAATACTGCCCAATGTTGAGGTTAAAACTGTTGATGGTTTTCAGGGGCGAGAAAAAGAGGTTATCGTTATATCTCTTGTTAGATCAAATCCCGAAGAAGAGATAGGATTTCTTGATGATCTTAGGAGACTCAATGTCGCACTCACAAGAGCAAAAAGAAAGGTTATTATAATAGGAGACAGCAAAACCCTTAGCTCTAATTATACTTACAGAAAATTGATAGAATTTATAAAAACCAAAGGAAAATTTGTATCTGTTAAAGAGATCTCCCCTCTGTAGAATTATGAAATAATTTCTGTTCCTATTCCTTCAGACGTAAAAATTTCAAGTAAAACACAATGGGGGATTCTACCGTCAAGTATATGTGCCTTTTTTACTCCCTGTGACAATGCCTGAATACAAGCCTTAACTTTTGGTATCATACCTCCTTTTATAATTCCCTCTTCAATCATCTCATTTATCCTATTAACATTTATGGAAGAGACTGTACTGCCGTTTTCATCTTTAAGACCCTCAATATCGGTTAAAAATATCACCTTTTCAGCTTTCAAAGCTCCCGCCACAGCAGAAGCCACAAAATCCGCATTTATATTGTAAGCATTTCCATCTATATCAAAACCAACAGGCGCTATAACAGGAATGTAATTGTCCTCTTCAAGATGTTTAAGAACTTGAGTATCTATAAACTCAACCTCACCTACATGTCCGAGATCAAGGAGTTCTGTCGGTCTGAAATCACCCATCTGTCTGAAGTATTCATGAGCATCAAGCTTTTTAGCTCTTATAAGTCCGCCGTCTTTACCTGTAAGGCCTACGGCTCTTATGTGACCTCCTGCATATCTATTTATAAGCATAACTATGCTTTTATTTACGAGACCTCCAAGTACCATTTCTACAACTTCCATAGTCTCCCTGTCTGTAACTCTAAGCCCTCCCACAAATTTACTTTCAAGTCCCATTCTTTTGAGCATCTGTCCTATCTGCGGACCTCCTCCATGAACTATAACAGGATTTATCCCAATATACTTAAGCATCAGTATATCCTGTGCAAAGGCAGTTCTCAGATCAGCCTTAGCCATTGCATTTCCACCGTACTTTATTACAAAAGTCTTCCCTCTAAACTTTGTGATAAATGGAAGAGCCTCCATAAGAATCTCGGCTTTTTCAATAAGCTTTTCCACTTTTAGTCATTCCTCCACAAAGTCTTATTAATCTTCAAGCCAAACAAAAACTGAACTTTTTCCATTTTTTAGATTTTTCTGTCTGAAAGATCTCATTTTTAACATTTTTTTTACAATTTCCTTTTTTCTTTCCGACTCGTATTTTTTGGTAAACCTATCTGAATATATCTCAAACACTATATCAGCTTCATTTTTTCTGAATATAAGAAAATTATATATCTCTTTGAGCAGTTTTTCGGCTTTTCTATGGGAAAGAACCAGTTCCCATCTTTTACCCTTTTTTATTATAGACCCTCCAAATATCTCCTTTATTCTTTTTAGATTTTCACTGCTGAACGATCTTAGCGTAACGACAGGATAAACAGAGTTTTCTGTTCTTTTGTCTTTTCTAAAACCTATATTTCCAGAAGATTCAAGCATTCCTGCAGTATATGAAAGGATTTTATCTTTTTCCATCTAATTCTCTAAGTTTTCTATCTCTTTTATGAGATGGTCTATCATTTCTGATTCGGAAACCCTTTTTATAGGTTCTCCTTTCTTAAAAAGTATCGCGGATCTATTTCCACAAGCAAGACCAACATCAGCCTCTCTTGCTTCACCTATAGCGTTAACTACACATCCCATAATGGCTACTTTTATAGGAAGATTTTTACCATCAAGCTTTTCTTCAACTTTTTTAACCACCTCAGGAAGATTAACTTCTATTCTCCCACATGTCGGACAGGATACTATTTCAATACCTCTTCTTCTTAAACCAAGAGACTGAAGAATCTGATAGGCTACTTTTACTTCCTCTTCAGGATCTGCCGTAAGGGATACTCTTACAGTATCACCTATTCCCATATACAGTAGAACTCCAATTCCCACAGCAGATTTAACAGATCCTTTTCCTAAGGGTCCCGCCTCTGTAATTCCTATATGAAGTGGAATGTCTGTTTTCTCTGCAAATATTCTATTAGCTTCAATATTCTGTATAACATCTGAACCCTTTATTGAGACCTTAAAGTTTTTAAAACCAACCTTCTCAAAAAATTCAGACCAGTTGAGCGCACTTTCAGCAAGAGCTTCCCCTGAAGGAAATCCATATTTCTCAAGAATATCCATCTCAAGTGATCCTGAGTTTATACCTAATCTGACAGTTATATCCTTTTTCTTACACTCCTGAAGTATTTCCCTTATTTTGCCTTCATCATTTATATTTCCTGGATTAAGTCTTATTCCATGTATTCCACTCTCAAGGGATAAGAAAGCTATCCTTGGTGAAAAATGAATGTCAGCAATAACAGGGATCGGCGATCTTTTAACTATCTCCTTCAGTGCTTCAGCGTCTTTCTCAGTAGGAACAGCAACCCTTATAATTTCACATCCAGCATCTGCAACCCTTTTGATCTGAGAAAGTGTTTCCTCTATATTATGGGTTTTTGTATCTGTCATAGACTGAACAACTATAGGGTTGTCTCCACCTATTTTCACACTGCCAACTTTTATTTCCCTTGTTTTTCTTCTCTCTATCATCTACCTTAACGTTACCTCTTTGACAGGAATTTTTAAAACCTGACCTGCCTTTATACCATCACCTTTTATTTTATTCACTTTCTTTATCAGTTCAACAGGAATCTCATACTTTTTTGATATTCTATATAATGTCTCTCCTTTTTTAACTATATGTATTATGTACTTTCTTTTGTAGGAAACCTTTTTGATTTCGGGCTTTTTTTCTACAGCAACAACAGTATCCTTTCTTACAGGTATGTTTATACTGAAGCCTTTATATGCGATTCCTCTTACAAGATGAGCATTATATCTTTTTAAAAGATAATAATCTATCCCGTAAATCTTACTAAATTTCTTGAGACTAAATGTAGTTTTTGCTTTCTTCGTTTTTACAATATATTCTTCTTTCTTATAAACTTTTATACCGAATTTTTCAGGTTTTTTCGCTATTAAAACAGCAGCGAAAAATTTAGGAACATATTCTTTAGTCTGGTTTGGTAGTTTGTGTTTTATATCCCAGAAATCCTTAGAGTTCCAGCTTAAGTTTCTCTGGATACATCCTTCTCCGCAGTTGTATGCAGCAAGGGCGAGATCCCACCTTCCAAAGTAATTATAAAGGTATTTTAGATACTTTGCTGCAGCAACTGTTGATCTGTACGGGTCTCTCCTCTCATCTATTTTCCTGTTAATTTTCAGACCGAATCTTTTTCCTGTTATTTTCATAAACTGCCATAGACCTGCCGCTCCTGATCGTGATGTAGCATATGGATTAAAACCGCTTTCTATTATAGGAAGATACGCAAGTTCCTCAGGAAGTCCGTATTTTTTGAAAACCTTTCTTATCATAGGAAGATAGTAAGATGCTCTATTCAAGGCTTCCTGAGTGAATTTTTTATTTTTTTTACTGTAAAAGTATAAAAATTTCCTTATCTCTTTTCTGTCTGGTATTTTTATACCTGTTTTTAACGACTCTTCATAAAGAATAGCCTCATCTTCCTTATCAAGTTCAGGAAAATCTTTATCATTTATATGGAGTGAAGAAACAGGTATAACCTTCTTTTTTTTACCCTGTTTTAAGATTATTACAGGCTTGCCGTTTTTTTTTAAGAGGTAGGCTTCAGTTTCTACCTTTTTTGAAGAACATGATATAAGAAAGGCTGGGATTATAAAAAAAACAAATACTACCCAGCCTTTTTTTTCCATGATTAATCCCTTACAAGATTTTTATTTCTCTCTGCTATCTCTTTAACTTCTTCGGAAAATACTGTCGTAACTTTATGTTCTTTTATACTGTTGTCTTCATCCATATACACAAGATTTACCTTAAAACTTTTAAGTTCCTCTTCATCAAGATCTGCCCATGAAACTATTATTATTATATCTCCTGCATGACCAAGTCTTGCTGCAGCACCGTTTAATATACATTCCCCGCCGTATCTCTGTCCCGGTATTACGTAAGTTGAAAATCTTGCTCCGTTATTAACGTTGTAAACCTCTATCTTCTCAAAAGGAACAAGATTTGCAGCCTCCATTATAGCTTCATCCAAAGTAAGACTGCCTTCATAATGAAGATCAGCTCCAGTTATTGTTATCCTATGAATCTTTGATTTAAGTATAGTTCTTCTCATTAAAACTCCCTCTCAACGATATATTTTGCAAGCTCTTTCAACTCTTTAAGATATTCACTATCTGGAAAGTTTTCAAGTTCCTTTACAGCTGTATTAACATATTCTTCCGCTTTTTTTATAGTATTTTCAAATCCTCCCCTTTCTTTTACCATATTTTTCACTCTTTCAATATGTTCTTTATCAGGATTTAGATCTCTTATAACATTCTTTACGAAATTCTTTTCCTCTTCAGAAAGATCAGTAAGTACTGAAAGTAACGGGTATGTTATCTTTCCTTCTCTAAGATCATTACAGACGGGTTTCCCAAGCTTCTTCTCATCTGCCGCATAATCCAATAAGTCGTCTATAAGCTGAAACGCTATACCAATGCTCAGACCATAGTTGTAAGCGCTCTCCTTCTGATTTTTTGTCCCTCCACCGAGAGCTGTTCCCACATAACAACAGCTTCCAAATAAAACAGCTGTTTTACCTTCAAGTATTTTAAAGTAATCCTTCTCAGAAATATCAATATCACCTATCTTTTTAAGTTCAAGAAGCTGTCCTTCTGACATTTTTTTAACAGCATCAGACACATTTCTGATCATGTCCATATCTCCATAGACAGAAAAGAGGTAAAGAGCATTTGCATACATATAATCTCCTGTTAGAACTGTCGTATCGTTGCCAAAAACCCTGTTCGCAGAATCTTTTCCTCTCCTTTTTTCAGCTCCATCTACAACGTCATCATGAAGAAGAGAGGCTGTGTGAAGATACTCCATAGCAACAGCTATAGGATAATCTCTCTCTTCATTCTCACCCTTTAGAAGTTTTGAAAATGTGAGAACAAGAACTGGTCTTAACCTTTTCCCTCCACTTTCAAGTATGTAATTTCCTATCTTAAGTATAAACTCAACCTCACTGTCCATGTACTTTGACAGCCTTTCCTCAATCTCTTTTAAGATCTCTCTGCTCAGTATCCTCATACTTACACCTACGCTGTTTATTTTTAAATAAATATTCTATCCTAATTTCTTTACGCGCCCGGCAGGATTTGAACCTGCGACCCCCGACCCCGGAAATCGGTGCTCTATCCTACTGAGCTACGGGCGCAGTTTTTACAAGATTTCTCAATCTTTCCATATTTATAAAATCCCATCTTCCTGCTTTAGGTGTTTCAATTATAAAAGGTAACTTTCTAAAATATTCATCATTTAAAAAAAATTCAAATCCTCTTAGTCCTATAGATCCCTCGCCTATATGCTCATGTCTGTCTTTTTTTGAGTTAAAAGGAGTTTTTGAATCATTACAGTGGATAACCTTTACTCTTTCGATACCTATTTTCTCAGACAGCTCGTTTTTATAATTTTTAAATCCGTTTTTATCATTAATCCTATAGCCCGCAGAATAGATATGGCATGTATCAACACATATACCTATATTTAGATCCTTAAAAGGATCTATAAGTTTTGCAAGTTCATCAGTAGTTTTTCCTATCTCCCCTTTCTGTCCTGAAAGAGTCTCATACAGAAAATATGTATGCTTCAAACTGATATCCGAGAATATATGATTCACACTGTCTATTATATTGTTAAGAGCAGCTTCTTCTTTTAGACCCTTTGACTTACCTGCATGTATAACATAGAAATCTATCTTTAGTTCTTCACATAGTTTTAGCTCTCTTATAACTCCTTCTATAGATCTTTTTCTTAAATCTGGATCAGGTGAGGCAAGGTTAAAAAGGTAAGAGGAATGAGCAACAACAGGCCTGATATCTGTTTCTACCCTTTTTCTAAAAAAAAGCTCTTTTTCTTCATCAGATCTTTCTTTCCAGTGCCATGATCTTGGAGAACTTAAGAAAAACTGAATTGTATCTGCTCCTACTTCTTTCCCTCTATCAAAAACAAGGTCAAGTGATTTTGATGAGGAAACATGGGCTCCAATTCTTACCATAAATCTATCCTGAACCTCCCTGTAATATAGGGATTTGATCTTTTTTCCTCACCGATGGTTGTTTCTGGTCCATGACCACATATTACAGCTGTTTCTTCTGGAAGTTTTACTATCTTTTTCAAAGAATTCATAAGCGCATCATAACTGCCGCCTGGAAGATCTGTTCTACCTACAGATCCTCTGAATAATGTATCTCCGGATATAAGATATCCTTCTCTTTCGTTGTAAAAACATACACTTCCCGGAGTATGTCCTGGAGTCTCAATAACTATGAGACTGCTGTCTCCAAAATCTATAACCATCTCCTCTTTTAGATCAAAATCAGGTTCAGGACATGGATATGCTCCTATCATCTGGGAAAAACCTGGAAAAATATCATTTGAGATAAGAAATCTGTCTTTACTGTTCATATAAAATGGAATATCAAGCTTTTCTTTTAAAAAACCAACCTGTCCAATATGGTCAAGATGTCCGTGAGTCGCAAGAATAGCGACAACTTCATACGACATAATATCCCTTAAAATTTTTTCCCCTTCAGCACCTGGATCTACTACAACAGCTTTCTCGCCTGAACCGTCAATAAGAATAACTGTATTTTCCTCCAAGGGACCAACAGTTAGAACTTTTATCATTCTGTTATACCTAAATATTTCTTATCAACAAGTTGTGTAGTGTATTTTCCTGAGAGAAAATCAGGATCATCAAGTATCTTGAGATGAAAATCTTTTGTTGTTTTAACACCTTCCACTATCAGCTCACTTAAAGCTCTCTTTGCTCTTATTACAGCCTCTTCCCTGTTGTTTCCGTGAACTACCACTTTCGCTATGAGTGAATCGTAATATGGCGGTATTGTATATCCCTGATATATGTGTGTGTCTATCCTTACTCCAAATCCTCCCGGCAGGTATAGTTTTTCAATTCTTCCTGGATTTGGTGTGAATGTATTCGGATCCTCTGCATTTATTCTAAACTCTATAGCATGACCTTTCTGCTCTATATCCTTCTGCTTTAATGTAAGTTTTTGCCCATCAGCTATTTTTATCTGCCAGCTGACTATATCAATTCCCGTAACCATCTCTGTAACAGGATGTTCAACCTGTATTCTACCGTTCATCTCAATAAAGTAAAAATTCATCTCCTCATCAACAATAAACTCAACGGTACCCGCCCCTGTGAACCCAACATGTTTAGCAAATCTGACAGCTGCTTCTCCCATATCTTTTCTAATTTTATCAGTTATAAAGGGGGAAGGTGATTCTTCAATTAGCTTCTGGTGCCTTCTTTGTATAGAACATTCCCTTTCTCCAAGATAAATAACATTGCCGTAATCATCAGCAAGTATCTGTATCTCTATATGCTTTGGATTTTTTATAAACTTTTCTATATATACCCTTGGATCACCAAAATTAGCCTCAGCTTCCCTCTGAGCAACAGGAAGCAGTCTTGTAAGTTCTTGCTCATTGTGAACGACTCTCATACCTCTTCCACCACCACCGGCAGCAGCCTTTATAAGAACTGGATAACCTATATTTGACGCTGTTTCTAATGCATCTTTTAAGTTTTCAATAGGTGGACTTCCTGGAATTATTGGAACTTTAGCTTCTTCGGCAGCTTTCCTTGCCGCTGCTTTATCTCCCGTAAGCCTAATTGTTTCAGAACGTGGACCTATAAACTTTATGTTGCTTTTTTCACATATAGATGCAAAATGTGGATTTTCAGCAAGAAAACCATATCCAGGATAAACAGCATCCGCATAAGACACCTCAATGGCAGAAAGTATTGAGGGTATATTTAGATAACTCTGGTTTGCAGGAGATTTCCCTACACATATAGAAACATCTGCAAGATCTTTATGAAGCGAGTCTATATCGGCTTCAGAGTATATCGCTATAGACTCTCCTCCCAGCTCTCTTATAGCTCTTACAGCTCTTATCGCAATCTCGCCTCTATTTGCTATAAGGATTCTTTTAATATTTTTGAGACCGTTTTCAGTCAAATTTTTCTCCTTTTTCCCGAAAATTAATATTATTAGACTTTTAGATAACTTTTCCTATTATTATATAATAAATTCAGATTAAGATAACTAAAGGTTACAGAATGGAAAATGTAGATTATAAAAGCCGTAGAAAACTGACATTTTTAAGACTTATGGTTCAAAATGGTCTCGTTCCTGCAGAAGAAGTTAGAGACAATCCTGCGCTAAGCGGAAAGGACTTTACAGATATACTTGATTACCTCGTAAACAAAAAAATAACAGATGAGGAAAAGATAAAAGACTTTTTCGTAAAATTCTTGAATCTGAAAGCGTATAATCCAGAAGAACACTACCTGGATAAGAACAACGATGTTATTAAAACAATATCATTCACTTATATGAAGAAGAAAAAGTTCGTTCCCCTTTTTTATAAGGATGGAATCCTATCCATAGCAGCATTTAATCCAATTGATAAAGAGATAGTTCAGTATCTTAAATTTCTTGGTATAAAAAATATAGACGTTTACGTTGCAACACTCTCTGAGATAAATAATCTCCTCAACCAGATAGCACCTGATACATCGGCAGAAGAACTTATAAGCAGTTTTGGTTTAGATGCTGAGGTTGAAGAAGAGATACAGAAAGAAGAAGATATTAACGTTGCCGAAGTTATCGCCGGTGCAGAAGAAGCCCCTATTGTTAAAGCCTCAAGACTGTTTATAGTAAACGCTGTTAGACAGGGAGCATCTGATATACATATAGAACCCTTTGAAAAAGAACTTAGAGTTAGATACAGAATTGACGGTATATTGAGAACTATTCAAAAACTGCCCTCTACAGTAAAGGAAGCTCTTGTTGCAAGATATAAGATAATGGCCAACCTTGATATCGCTGAAAAAAGACTCCCTCAGGACGGAAGAATCAGGGTAAAAATAGACAAAAAACCTATAGATCTAAGGGTGTCAATAGTTCCCACAGTATATGGTGAAAAAGTTGTTATGAGGATTCAGGATGCAGAATCTTATCTCGGGCTTAAACTTGAAGATCTGGGTTTTGAAAAAGACGATCTTGAGAAAATAAGAAGAGCTATATACAACCCATGGGGGATGGTTCTTGTTACAGGTCCAACAGGATCAGGTAAAACAACAACACTATATACGGCTCTCATGGAAAGAAATACTGAAGACGTTAACATATCAACAGCTGAAGATCCTGTTGAAGTTTCTATACCGGGAATAAATCAGGTACAGATAAAAGAACATATAGGTCTTACATTTGCCGAGGCTTTAAGGGCATTTTTAAGACAGGATCCAGATATTATACTGGTAGGTGAGATAAGAGATAGAGAGACTGCCGAGATATCAATAAAAGCAGCCCTTACGGGACATCTTGTCTTTTCTACACTTCATACAAACGATGCTCCATCGTCGATAACAAGGCTGATTGATATAGGTGTAGAAAACTTTCTTGTAGGAACTGCCGTAAATTTAATACTCGCCCAGAGATTGATAAGAAAACTTTGTAAACACTGTAGAAAACCAGCATCATATCCAGCTGAGTTCTGGAAGGGACTTGGATTCTCAGATGAAGAGATAAAAAATGGAGAGTTTTATATACACAATCCCAATGGCTGCGAAAAGTGCAATAGAACAGGTTATAAAGGCAGAACAGCCGTTCATGAGATACTTGAGGTTGATGATGATATGAGAAAAGCTATTCTCTCTGGAGCAAATGCAGCACAGCTCAGAGAACTTGCAATTAAAAAAGGAATGAGAACACTATATAAAAATGCTCTTTTAAAAGTAAAAAGAGGAATAACGGATATAGCAGAGATTGAAAGAGTTTTAATGAAATAAATCATAGAGGGAGATCATGGAAAGAGAACTTTCTTTAACAATTGATGAGATAGCAAGAAAATCACTTGAGATGGATGCAACAGATATCCATATCACAGCTGGAGCCCCACCTACATTAAGAATTGATGGAAAAATAACGTATCTTTCTGATTATCCAGTTCTTTATCCAAGAGATACCCAGAAGCTAATTTACTCAATAATGAATGAAAAACAGAAAAGGACATTTGAGGACAAAAACGAGGTTGATTTTTCAATAGGTATAAAAGGTATAGGGAGATTCAGGGTGAATGTTTTCAGGCAAAGAGGTAGTGTTGCCGCAGCTTTAAGAAGAATACCTTACGAGATAAAACCTATGGAAGAACTTGGACTGATTCCCTCTGTAAAAGAGCTGTGCAGGAAAAGTATGGGACTCGTTCTTGTTACAGGTCCAACAGGATCAGGTAAAACAACAACACTTGCATCCATGATAGACTATATAAATGCAAACTTTCAGTATCATATCATTACAATTGAGGATCCTATTGAGTATCTCTTTCCCCATAAGAAATCTCTTGTTGCCCAGAGAGAAGTTGGAAATGATACTGGCGGATTTGCCATCGCATTAAAGTATGCACTCAGGGAAGATCCTGATGTGATACTTGTCGGTGAAATGAGGGATCTTGAGACTATAAAAGCTGCATTAACTGCAGCAGAAACCGGACACCTTGTCTTTGCTACACTTCATACAAACACAGCCATACAGACAATAAATCGTATAATTAATGTTTTTCCAGAACATGAACAAGACCAGATAAGAACAGAATTAAGTTTTGTCCTTCAGGGAGTCATATCCCAGAGACTCCTTCCAAGAATAGGAGGAGGAAGGGTTCTTATCCATGAAGTCCTTATACCAACAACTGGTATAAGAAATCTTATTAGAGAGAATAAGATACACCAGATTTATGGACTTATGCAGTCTGGACAGGTTGGAACAGGTATGCAGACGATGAACCAGTCTATTATGAGAGCTATAAGAGAAGGTCTTATAACTCCTGAAGACGGTCTGAAAATATCGCCAGAACCACAAGAGCTTGAAAGATTATTGAAACTTAAATAAACAGGGGGAAGGTATGCCTAAATTTATTTATACTGCAAGGGATAAATACGGAGTTTTAAAAAAAGACACGATATATGCTTCTGATGTAGGCACTGCCGAAACGGAACTTACAAAACAGGGATATCAGATAATAAGGATAGAACTTGCTCCAAAAAAAGAATTCAGCATCGATATCTTCAAACCAAAGGTAAAAGAAAAAGATCTTGCTATATTTACAAGACAACTTGGAGCAATGATATCGGCAGGTGTTGGTATAGCAGAGGCATTAGAGATACTTTCTGAACAGATACCAAACAAAACACTTGCAGATGCATTAAAATCTGTTAAAGAAGATGTTATGGCGGGAATGTCCTTAGCAAAAGCTATGGAAAAACATCCAAAGGCATTTCCTGAGTTTCTTGTTAACCTGACGGCAGCCGCCGAAGAATCTGGAAATTTAGATGTAATTCTAAAAAGAGCCACTGTTTATTATGAAAAAATAGCAGCTATAAAAAGAAAACTTATCAGTGCTTCCTGGTACCCAGCAATGGTTGTTGTTATCGCAACAGTTATAGTTTTAGGAATACTAACATTTATTGTTCCTACATTTGCCCAGCTTTATAAAGGAATGGGATCTGAACTTCCATTCCTGACACAGTTCCTTATTAATGCAAGTAATTTTGTAAAATCAAATATTCTTATTATTTTTGCTGGAATCTTTGGACTGTTCATTTTAAACGGATATTTTTACAAAACAAAAGCGGGAAAAGAATTCTGGCATAGGGTTTTTCTTAATCTTCCGCTATTAGGAGAAATATTCAGAAAAGGTGCTGTTGCAAAATTCTCAAGAACGCTTTCTACCCTTGTAAGCGGGGGAGTTCCAATAATAAGGGCTCTTGAGATAGCATCAACAGTTGCAGGAAATGTAGTTATAGAAAAATCTATTAATAAAACAAAAGATGAGGTAGAGAAAGGAAAACAGATATTCCAATCTCTTGATCCAAAATTATTCCCGCCTATATTTATCGCGATGGTAAGGGTCGGTGAAAACACAGGTAGACTGGATGAGATGCTTGATACAATAGCTGATTTCTTTGAAGATGAAGTTGACAGAGCTGTGGAAGGACTTTTATCAACTATAGAACCTTTACTTATGGTATTTATAGGCGGTATCGTTGGGGTTATTTTAATCGGCCTTTACCTGCCAATATTCAAACTTGGAGAGCTTATGAAATAAATGAAAGTAGCTGTTGGTATGAGCGGAGGAGTGGACTCCTCTGTTGCCGCACTCCTCCTGAAAGAAAAAGGATACGACGTAGTAGGTATTACATTAAAATTAAGCGGTATAGTCTGCTCAAATGATATACAGATTTGCTGCTCTCCACAGGATATAAAAGATGCTAAAAAGGTTGCCTCATACCTTGGTATCGAACATTATGTTATAGACTGGGAAGATATATTTAAAGAAAAAGTTATAAAGTATTTTGTTGAGGATTATAAAAAAGGGAAAACACCAAATCCCTGCTGTATCTGCAACAGGGAAGTAAAAACAGGAAGGCTTGCAAGATTTGTGAATAAAGTTTTAGGTGCTGAAAAATTCGCAACAGGTCATTATATAAAACTGGAAAACCACCCTAATTATGGAAGGGTTATAAAAAGAGGATCAGATATTAAAAAAGACCAGTCTTACTTTATGGCTCTTTTAGAAAGGGATGTTTTAGATCTTCTTATATTTCCTCTTTCAGAAATGAAAAAAGAAGAAGTCAGGAAAATAGCTGAGGAATATAAGATACCTGTTTCAGAAAAGAAGGAAAGTTTTGAGATATGTTTTACAGCCGGTAAAACACCAGCAGAGTATCTCTTTGACAATAAACTTATTGAGTTTGAGTCTGGTGATATTGTTCATATCAAAGGAAAAATCTTAGGAAAACACAAGGGGCTTCCTTTTTACACAATAGGTCAGAGAAGAGGACTCGGCGTTAGATGGAAAGAGCCGTTATACGTTGTTGATAAGAATGCTGACGAAAACGTAATTGTTGTAGGTGAGCGGGATAAACTACTGACAGACAGCGTAAGATCAGAAAATTTCAACTTTCTTGTCCCACCAGAAAAATGGAACAAAGATAATTTATACGTTCAGGGAAGATACAGACAAAAGAGCGTAAAGATAAAAAATCTGGAAATAAATGGAAATAAGTTAACAGCATATTTTGAAAAACCTGAGGAAAGATTTGCCACTGGACAGATTCTTGCTGTTTACGATAATGATGTACTTCTTGGCGGTGGAATCATTATTTAGCTAAAATCTCAGATTTTTTACAAACTCTATAGCCTGCTGTTTAGTCTTTATCTTTCCCTCTATCTGAGCACGTATAAGTTTATTTTTAACATAACCTAATTGAGGAGAGGGTTTTATTGAAATAATATCCATAATCTCCTTTCCAGTTAAAAGAGGTTTTTCAATTATATGCCTGGTATAAACATTAAAGTAGTAACTCTGTAGATATATGATAAATTCCCTCATTTTCTCCAAAAAATATTCATCTTCGGACGTTCCATAAGCATCTGAGATAGTAAGTATAAAAAGATGGACAGCTATATCTTTATTCTCATACCAGAAAAAGTTAATATCTTTATCTGTAATATCCTTACTTTCAAAAAGGTAAAAAAGTCTGAAAACTGAAAGATGTTTTTCTATCAACTTTGATACAAATAATGTAGCTTTATTTCCCAATGATAACGCTTCTGATATGCTGGATTTAAAGATCTCGGCTCCTTTTTTGTCGTGATCTAAAAATCTGTTATTTTTCTTTTCAGTATATATCTTTCCAACATCATGAAAAAATGCTGATAGTTTTAAAAGCGTCAAATCTGAAAACTCGCTTAAGAATTTTGTTTTACCGAGCTTATTAAGAAATCTTTTATCAATAGTTGATTTTAAAATCTCTTTTTTTTTAGAAACTCTTCCATATACTCAACAGTTTTTAAGGAATGGTCAATCAGGTCGTATTTATGAAACTGCCCTGATTTTTTTACTTTAATCATCATTTCTATCTGAGGTACAATCTCCTGAAAAACACCATTTTTTACCAGTTCTTTTATAGTAGAAGATGCATTTACTCCATCAAATATCTTCAGTATCTCGTCTCTTACCCTTTCCTTAGGAGAATTTTTTATTATGTTTTTGTTTTTCTTTACCCACTTCTCAAAATTTTCGTCCAAATCAAAGTTTATCTCCTGAGCTATTCTATATCCTCTTAATATTCTTACAGGATCTTTTTCAATATTATTATAAGATACAGGTCTTACTATTCCAGATTGCAGATCCTCAAGTCCACCTGAAGGATCAAAAAGTACAGTTTGAGAAGCACCAAACCCAACTGTATCGTCAAAAACAACAGCCATAGCGTTTATTGTAAAATCTCTTCCCATAAGATCCTTCTCTATTTTTTTTATTATCTCCCTTTCTTTGTCGTAGAAATCAAGATCAGGGTTGTTCATAATATCAGATATATCAAGGTAAGAAAAATCAAATCTATATCTACAATCCCCTTCATAAAAGATTATAGTTGCAACATCTTTATCTTTTTCAAAATGGAATATATCTCCTTTACCAAGTATCTTTCTTAGATTTTTAACAATATCAAACGGATCTGTTGTAACGATAAAATCTATATCAATTTTGTTTGATATTGGTCTATTTAAAAGTCTGTCCCTTATCCAGCCGCCAACAATCAGACATACAGTATCCCTTGAGAGAGCCTTAGATAGATAATCAAAATATGAGTTGTAAAAAAGAAGTCCATGTACATACTTTGTTTTTATATCAATATCTAATTTATCCCTCTCTTCCTTAGAAAGTTTTTGTCTTTGAAGTATCTTCTCAAGAAGTTTCTCTATTCCAAGCATACCTTACTCCAAAACAGTCTGTATTAGAGAATTTTACCATAAGGCTTAATCTTTTTATGAATCAAAATACAAGTAGTATAATTTTATTCAGGAATAATCACTGTGAGGTAAGGAATGAAAAAAAGAGCTTTAATTTCTGTTTCTGACAAAAGAGGTGTCGTAGAATTTGCAGAAGAACTTGAAAGACTTGGTTATCAAATAATCTCCTCTTCAGGTACAGCAAAGGTTCTTAAAGAGAGCGGAATAGATGTTATACAGGTATCTGATATAACAGGATTTCCAGAAATCATGGGAGGAAGGGTAAAAACACTTCATCCTAAGATACATGGAGGTCTTCTGGCTGTAAGAGACAACCCAGAGTATATGAGACAGCTTGAAGAGCAGGGAATAGAGCCTATAGATATTGTTGCGATAAATCTTTATCCTTTTGAAGAGACTGTTAAAAAAGGGGCTGATATTGATCAGATTATAGAAAATATTGATATTGGCGGTCCTGCTATGGTAAGAGCATCAGCCAAAAATTATAAGTTTGTCACTATTGTTGTTGATCCCGATGATTACAACTCTATTATCTCAGAACTTAAAGAAAGCGGGGAAACAAGTCTGGAAACAAGAAAAAGATTGGCTTTAAAAGCATTTAGACACACAGCTTTTTATGACAGCGTTATATCTACAGTCCTTAATGAAAAGTTTGGCATAAATGAGAAATTTCCCTATGAACTTTCTGTCCCTTTTAGAAGAAAGAATCTGCTTAGATACGGTGAAAACCCTCATCAAGAAGCTGCTGTTTATATCTCGCCTGTTGAGTATAGAGGTCTTTCAACCGCAGAAAGTGAGATTCTTCACGGAAAAGAAATGTCTTACAATAATTATCTTGATGTTGAAGCAGCCGTAAATCTTGTAAAAGAGTTCGAAGAAACAGTTGCTGTTATAGTAAAACACAACAATCCATCTGGTGTAGCAACAGCCGAAAAGCCTGAAGAGGCATACAGAAAAGCTCTGTCTAAAGATCCAAAATCTGCTTTTGGCGGTATTGTAGCTTTTAACAGAACTGTTGATCTTAATACTGCAAAAGCCTTAACAGAGATATTTCTTGAGGTGGTTGCAGCACCTGATTTTGAAAAAGATGCGTTTGATTATCTCAAGGATAAAAAGAAAAATCTCAGGATTGTAAAGATAAGGAATTTCGAGAAAACACCGGATGGTGTTGATTACAGAAGAATATCTGGAGGAATTTTAGTACAGGACAGAGATAACGAACTTTATAAGGAGCTTAAAGTTGTAACTGAAAGAAAACCTACAGATAAAGAATTTGAAGACCTACTTTTTGCATGGAAAGTGGTAAAACATGTTAAATCGAATTCCGTAGTTATAGCAAAGGATAAAGCGACTGTCGGCATAGGGCCGGGTCAAACGTCAAGGGTTGACAGTCTTGAAACTGCTGTTAAAAAAGCAAAAGAGTTCAATCTTGATCTCAGTGGCTCTGTTCTTGCCTCTGAAGCATTCTTCCCATTTAGAGATAGTATTGATCAGGCTGCTGAATATGGGATTAAAGCTGTTATTCAGCCTGGGGGATCAATAAGAGACAAGGAAGTTATACAGGCAGCAAATGAGCATAATATAGCTATGATTTTTACAGGAATGAGACATTTCAAACATTGAGGGGCAGATAAAACTCAAACTTTGCCCCTTTTCCTTCTCCTTCACTTTCAGCATATATATTTCCACCTAAGAGTTCAATATATCTCTTTGAAATAGCAAGACCAAGCCCTGTTCCCTTGTATTTTTTCTGTATAGGGCTTTCAAGCTGTGTAAAATCATTAAAAAGCTTATCTATATTTTCCTTAGATATGCCTATACCTGTATCTATTACTGAAAAATAGACCTTTCCATTTTCAGTTCTGAGATCAATCTTTATATATCCCTTTTCTGTAAATTTGACAGCATTTGAGAGAAGGTTTAATAAGATCTGCTTTAAAAGTCTGTAGTCTGTATTTATAACAATATCAGTATTTTTAGGAAGAATAAGCTTTAGACCTTTTTCCTGAATTAAAGGTTGAACCATAGCTGTTATTTCATCAATAAGCTCCTTAACAGTAAAGGATTTTTTATTTATCCTTACAGCACCAGCTTCTATTTTTGCAAAATCAAGTATATCGTTTATCATATCAAGTAGGTGTCTTCCTGCAATCTCTATACTTTTGGCTGCTTTTATATTTTCCTCATCTGTCTCTGCCATCTGGAGATATTGAGCAAAACCTATAATACTGTTCAGAGGTGTTCTTAGTTCATGGGACATATTGGATATAAAAGCTGATTTTGCTCTTGATGCTGCTTGAGCCTTGTGTAAAAGCTCAAGCCTTTCTATATACAGATTAATCATTCTACCTATTGATTTAAGAAACTGTTCCTCCTCTGCATTAATCTCCCTATTAAGATCAAAATGTATAAAACCCTTAACTGAATCCGTACTGACAGGAATATTGATACCTTTATCTTTTTTTTCTTTAACAAATTCCACCCTTTCTATATTTAAAAAACTCTCAAGTTCCTTTGTGACTATATCTATAACCTCTGATTCTGAGTTTGCAGAGGTTATTCTGTTTATTATTTCTATAAGCTTGGTAAATAGTCTAAGTCTCTCTATATTTTCAAGTTTTATTTTTTCAAGTGCGGACTGGATTTCAGACAGCATATTATTAAAAGCTTTCGCAAGTACACCTATCTCGTCCTGTGATCTTATATCAACTCTTTTTGAATAATCTTTTGTTTTTGATATATAATCAGCTGTTTCTGTAAGAATCTTTACTGGCTTTACAAGTCTTGAAGCAACAATACCTGAAAGTATAAGGATTATAGCCATTCCAGATAATGCAACTCCAGTAAATATCATTTCCATAGATTTTAATGGTGAGAAGATGGCTTTTTTATTTAACTGTAAAAGGATATACCAGTCTTTTAGATATGTCTCATCTATCTTTTTGTAAACTGTTAAGAAATTGCCAAACTCAAAATAACCCTCATCTTTTATATTTTTGGGAACAGGTATCTCAGCTCCTATAAAAAGTTCGTCCTTTCTGTTGTATATACTGTTGATGCTATTTTTTGCTGAAAATGTGTACTGGCTGAAATACTCAGGGTATAGTAGAAGAACAAGGTAACCTATCTTCTTATCCTGAAAAATTGAGTAAACAGGAATTGAAAGTTTTATTATTTTT
>Ga0256914_1000793_pt1 | contig 30564 bp, 26 predicted proteins | sample HulkmetaG_FD_191571 | JGI IMG/M metagenome (GOLD analysis project Ga0256914, IMG submission 191571) | Hydrothermal chimney microbial communities from Main Endeavour vent field at the Juan de Fuca Ridge, Pacific Ocean - Hulk | ecosystem: Environmental > Aquatic > Marine > Hydrothermal vents ... | reverse complement strand
TTTTTCAATTTCAGAGATCGGGTTCACCGCAAATTAAAACCTACCGTTTTTGAACTTTTTCCCAATCGGCCAAAAAGCGTTCGATGCCAATATCTGTCAGCGGATGCTTGGTCAATTTTTCGATTACCGCAAAAGGAATGGTAGCGATATCGGCACCCAGCATGGCGGCTTCGACCACGTGCATGGGATGGCGAATGCTGGCCACGATAATTTCCGTTTCGATCATGTAATTGTCGAAAATTTGCTTAATCTGGCTGACCAACTCCATACCTTCGGTAGAAATATCATCCAGGCGCCCGACAAAGGGGCTCACAAAGGCCGCTCCGGCCCGGGCCGCCAACAATGCCTGAATGGGCGAGAAAATCAACGTGACATTGGTGCGGATGTTTTCTTCCTTTAAACGTTTTACCGCTTTCAGCCCTTCTTTGGTCATGGGAATTTTAATGACAATATTGGGATGGATGGCTGCCAGTTCCTTCCCTTCCCGCACCATGCCATCGGCATCCAGGGCAACCACTTCGGCGCTTACCGGGCCATCCACAATTTCGCAGATTTGGCGGTAAATTTCGCGCGGTTCGCCTTTTTCCCTGGAAATCAACGTTGGATTCGTAGTAACCCCATCCAGAACGCCCAAACTGGCGGCTTCTTTAATTTGTTCGATGTTGGCTGTATCAATAAAAAATTTCATTTCGTGTTCCTCTACCTTTTGAGTTACTGGTTGCTTTTCACTTTTTCCCAATCGGCCAAAAAGCGTTCGATGCCGATATCGGTTAAGGGATGTTTGGTCAATTTTTCGATTACGGAGAAAGGAATGGTGGCAATATCCGCCCCGATTAATGCCGATTCGACCACGTGCATGGGATGGCGAATGCTGGCCACGATAATTTCTGTGTCAATCATGTAATTGTCGAACATTTGTTTGATTTGAGCAATCACATCCATGCCGTTTTGCCCGATGTCATCCAGGCGGCCTACGAAGGGGCAGACATAGGTAGCTCCGGCTCGTGCCGCCAAAAGCGCCTGAACGGGCGAAAAGATAAGCGTTACGTTGGTTTTGATCCCTTCCTGCGCGAACACCTTCACGGCCTTTAAGCCGTCTTTGGTCATGGGAATTTTAACCACGATATTGGGGTGAATTTTTGCCAATTCGCGGCCTTCCTGCACAATGCCTTCCCAATCCAGAGAAACGACTTCGGCATTGACGGGGCCGTCAACCACTTCGCAAATTTGTTTGAAAATTTCTTCGGGACTTCCCTTTTCTTTTGCCAGTAAGGTCGGGTTGGTGGTTACACCATCCACCACGCCCAAACTTACGGCTTCCTTAATTTCTTCCACATTCGCGGAGTCAACAAAAAACTTCATTGTTTGTTCCTTTTATGTTTCATTGTTTTTATTTGTTTCGATTTTTTTGCTCAGTTGTAGCGCACCTCTTCCAGAATTAAGCCTTGTGGCGGGGCAGTAAGAGGAACGCGGGTACGATCGCCGGAAAGAATGATTTCTTGTAATGCCTCCAGCCCTATTTTCCCCTGCCCCAGGGCAACCAAGGTACCCACAATCGCCCGTACCATACCATGCAAAAAGCGATTGGCAACAATTTCGTAAACAAGGCGCCCGCTGTCTTTTTCCCAGAGCCACCGGCTGCGAAAAACGGTGCAGCGGTAATGCTTTACATCGCTGTTTACTTTGCAAAAGGCTTTAAAATCTTCATTCATTTTAATAATTTCTGCGCCCTGCTGCATCAACGTTACGTTTAAAGGACTCAAAATGATCCAGGAAAAACGTCGGTGCAATGCCGTTACTTCTGGAGAAATGTAATAGCGATAGCGACGGTCTTTGGCATCGAAACGGGCATGAAAATCATCTTTCGCCACTTCCAGATTTTTGATAACAATGTCACGGGGTAAAATCCCGTTAAGAGAATGTTTTAGCCGCCGCAACGAAAATTCCGGAATGTCAAAATGCGCCACCTGCCCCCGGGCATGCACGCCCGTATCGGTTCGTCCCGAACCCGTTACCCGAATAAGACGTTTAAAAATAACCTGCAAGGCATCTTCCACTTCTCCCTGAATGGTTTGTTGGCCCTTTTGCAGTTGCCAACCAAAGTATCGGGTCCCGTCGTATTCAATGGTCGCTTTAATTCTTGGCATTGTCCCGTTCATTTTAATAGAATAAAGCAATATAAAGGATTTTTCAATCGGATTCAAGTTGCAATATTTGATGTAAGTTTAGAAAATTAAACAGGTTAAATAGTTTGCTTATTTCTCCCCTGCAAAAAATAATAGGCGCCTAAAAAAAGACGCCTATTTAAAAGATCGTATTTTAACAAAATGTCAATTTTATCTGCGCTCGAATCGGTAATACAGGGCAACCAGAAAGCCCAGAATCATTAAAATCGTCCCCAGCCACAGTAAGTTGATAAACGGCTTTACCGAAACCTCGGCCGCCAGCACTTCTTTGCCCACCATCGGATTGTCTTTTGCCGCATCACCGTCGGAAATGACGATTTCGATGGAACGATTTTCCACATTGATGCTCTTTAACAGGACCTTGCTTTTACCGTCAACAAACGTAACCGGTTCGACGGCCTTCCGATTGCGGTGCATTTGAAGCCCGGGACGAATTTCCCCGATCAATTTCCCGTTTTCATTGTACACATCAATAATGGCTTTCAAAACAATATCTTCCCCGCCCATCTGGTGCGCATTCATATCGTAGCCTTTGAAATAAAGGAAAAAGTTTTTGTAGGGAATTTTCTTTTCTTTAATTAAGGTCAGTCGTTCACCCTGCGGCAAGGTTTGATCGGCCGGAATAATCTGTATGGGCGAGATGTACAAATCCTGAATCCACTTGTTTTCTACCGAAGGGCCAACCATCCAGGCCTGGCTGTAATCGCTCCAGTAAAACTTTGCCATTTCCTCGTGACCGTCCACATCCAGCATAACGCGATTTTTCCCATCGGAACCCGGCCTTTGACCAAGGTAGGTAATCCGGTAGCCAAAAACCTTTTGCGGCGTGTTTTGCGGAAGCATGACTTTTTCTTTGCGATCGTATCCCGTAGAAGTTACGATTCCCATAAGCATCAATCCCACCCCAACGTGTACCAGATAGCCACCAAAGGCGTAATTTTTTTTGCGCAACATTTTGATGGTTATTTGGCCGTTAATCAAAATCAAAAACAGGGCCAAAATCATGATGACCAGGGGAATGAATTGCCGGATGCCCAGAAAATAGACCACAACTCCGAAAATCAGGCTTACCGCCCCGTGCAAGGCAACGCTGCGCATTTTGTCCCAGCTGGAAGTGCTCCAGCGTAAAATCGGGGCCAGCGCAATGAGCAGGGCTGCCAGAATCGCGCCCGGCCCGGCCAGATAATTGTAATATTCCGTGGCAAAACTTTCGGCTTTACTTTTGAACACCCCGCTAATCAAAGGCCAGGAGGTGCCAATAAAAATGAAGATACCAAACAACACCAGGACGAGAATGCCAAAGTTAAGGAAGCTTTCTCTGGTGGCAAAGTCGGTGTAAACCGGCTGATATTTCACTTCGTTAATGCGGAACAGATAGGCCAGAAAACTCAGTGCAAAAAAGAAGAGCACCAGCCCGATCAAATAGCCACTCAATTCGGATTTACCGAAAGAGTGTACCGAAAAATCCGTAAGAATGCCGCTGCGCGTTAAAAACGAACCGTACAATACAAATACAAACGTTAACAAGGCCAGCAGAATATTCGTCTTTTTCATGCCGCCCTGTCGTTGCTGAATAAGAAGCCCGTGAATGAGCGCCAGACTAAAAAGCCAAGGGACCAGCGAACTGTTCTCCACCGGGTCCCAGCCCCAAAAGCCGCCCCATCCCAGCGTAACGTAAGACCAATAGCCGCCCAGAATAATGCCGGCACCCAGAAGCAATCCGGCAAATACGGCGAAAGGCAAAACGGGTTTTACCCAGGTATCGTAATTGCGTTTGATAAGGGCATACATGGCAAAGGCAAAGGGAATCATGGTCGCAGAGTAACCCGCGAACAGAATGGGTGGATGAATTACCATCCAAGGGTCTTGTAACAACGGATTCAACCCTGCTCCATCGGGAGGCACCACACCGGGCGGAAACGAAGCGGGATTAACCTGCCAGACATATTCAAAAGGATTTTTACGCACGAGAATAATGGTAATAAAGGCCAGCACCATAAGCATAAAGCTCATGACCAGCGGTTCTTCTTCTTTTCGTGTTTTAATAATCCAGAATCCGTAAAGTGCGCCTAATGCCAGCCAAAGTAGAAAGGTGCCTTCCTGACCGGCCCAGAAAGTAGAGATTAAATAGAACAAACTCAGATCGCGCGAGGAATAACTGAACACGTAAATCCATTCGAAATGGTGGGTTAAAATGCCGTACATGAGCAGACCGGCCTGAAAGAAAATTAAAATACTGGCCGTGTAAAAGGCCACACGGGCGAACGTCAGCAAAGAAGCTTCCCGGCGACGGTCGTACAAATAATAGGCAACGATGCTTAAAATTAAGGCGATAAACGTAAGAGCCGTGGCTGTAATTCCAATAATCATGAATTATTTCCTTCCGGTTGATATTTGGACGGGCACTTAACCAGCAATTCTTTGGCGTGAAAAATCCCGTTTTCGTACTTTCCCACACACACCACATGAGAGGCCTGATCAAAGTTACCGGGCTTTGCTCCGTCGTAAACCACGGTTAGAACTTCACCGTCTTCTCCCCGAATTTTAAAGGTGAATTTTTTAGTGGTGATATCAAAGTACCCATTGTCAAGGCGTTCGCCTTTTACCTGAACCGTTTTGTGCGCTTGTTTGGCTTCCCGAATGGAAACGTAGGGAGTTAACGAAGCATTGAATGAAATGGCAGCCCAAACGGTAAAGCCAATAATAATAATTCCACCGATAATATATTTTGAACGCATGTTGGCGCTCCTTTTTTCGTTGAACTGTACAGAACCGTTTTTACTCTCTGCCGGAAGTTTCGTTCATTTTAAATGCGTCCAGTTCGCGTTTTAATTCCTTTACGTCCCGGTCGGTTTTATTGACGTAAAGAAAAACTCCGGTCCAAATAACCAAATTAATAATCAGGACGACATACAATGGATTCATGATTTACTCCTCAAATAGTTTGGATTCGTTTAACTCGCGTAAACGATACTTTACCCGTGCCTGTTTCAAGCGAATGGAAAAAACCCACAAAAAGAAAATGGTTTGGGTGATTAACGAGCTAAAAAACACAATGCGCTGCCGTGCTTCCATATTGACCTTTCCCTGAGCATTGATCACAGGATCGGGATGTAAAGAGAAATAAATGCGCGGCACGATAAAAATGAAAAACGGCACGGTAACAAAAGCCAACAAAGAATAAACGGCTGCCAGACGTGCCCGGCGGTCTTCTTGCTCCAAGGCTGCCCGCAAAGAAAAATAGGCCCCGTAAATGAGCAGCAAAATAAAAATGGAAGTTTCCCGCGGGTCCCAGTTCCAAAAAGAATGCCAGATCATCTTTGCCCAGATGGAGCCGGTAACCGTGGCCAGAATGGCAAAAAGGATGCCCATTTCATTGCTGATTTTGGCGTATGCGTCGTAAATAATTTCTTTTTTTCTCAGGTACATAACGCTGTAATAGGCCGCTATCAGAAAAAACACCACGCTCATCCAGGCCACTGGAACATGAAAATACAGTACCCGGGTGTACGGGCCCAGTCCTTCTTTTAAAGGCGCCCAAAAGAATGCTCCGACTAACACCAGAGCAAAAGCCAGCCACAATAAAAATTTGGCGATTTTTGTAATCATGTCCATCCCATTTCTTTAATTAAACGGATTAGAACAATGTTTTCTTCCCCAATTTATTCGTTCCAAACATAGTCAAACAACAAAATTCCGGCAGTAATAATCACTACCCCGTAGGCAAAAAGTGCCTGTAATTCTCCCTGCACTTCGGCAATGGCAGCTGCCTGCGTAACTGTTTTTGTCGCGCTAATACCCGTAATCAATACCGGTAATAAGATAGGAAATGCCAGCACCGTAAACAAGGCGCCTTTGGTACTTGCCTTGGAAATAATGGCAGCCACAATGGTGCCGCCCCCGGCCAGTCCAAAGCTCCCAATCCCCACAATCAAAATAAAGAGCCACAGGTTGGCTACCGCAAAATTCATCAATCCCATGAACAAAGGAATAAGAATTATTTCCAGCACAAACAGCAACAGCAAGTTAAAGAGAAACTTTCCCAGATAAATGTGCAGGGGACGCGCCACCAACTTAAGGGTATCGGCGGTTTGGGCTTCTTCTTCGCGGATAAAAATGTGGGAGAGCCCAGACATGGACGAGAAAAAAAGGATAATCCAGAACAAAGCCGCCAGAATTTCGAGCCCGGCCGAAAAGGTGCCAATGGCAAAAGAAACGGCGCTTAAAGTTACGATGGCAAAAAGCAAGATAGCGTTAACCGCGTAACGCGTTTTAAATTCTTGCCGGATATCTTTAACAAAAATTAGCCACGCTTCTCTCATACCGGTTTCACCTGAATAATATGATCGGCCAGAAAAAGGTCTTGTTTGTCATTGGTGGCAATAATTAAGATGCCGCGCTGTTTTTGTTCTTTTAGTAATTGATACACGGTTTCAACACCCTGTTCATCCAGATTGGAGCTGGGTTCGTCTACCAGAAGCACTTCGGGCTGGTGGAGCAAAGCGCTAACGTATTTTAGTCGTTGCTGCATGCCGGAAGAATAGGTTTTAACGGCATCGTGCTCACGTCCCTGCAGTCCCATAATTTGCATCAAATCCCGAATACGTTCCCGATGGTTCTTCAACCCGCGCATGCGCGCAAAAAAATCCAGATTTTCCTGAGCGCTTAGTTCCTGATAGAGCTGCAAATAGGGGCCAACCAAACCGATGTGTTCAAAAATACGTTCGCGCGGGACGCGTGTGCCGCCGGACAGCCGGTATTCTACACTCCCACGGGAAGGAGCGATTAAATTAGCCAGAATCTTAATGAGTGTGGTTTTACCCGAGCCGTTATGCCCCACGATGGCCAAGGCCATACCCGTTTCTATTTCGAAATTGATTTTTTTCAGCACCAGATGGTTACCAAACCGTTTGACAATATTGTTGGCAATCAGCTTCATGGATGGCATAACGCTTTCGTTAAACAAACATTTTCAAAGAGTTGAAGTTAAATAATTTTTTCACGATAAACAAATTAAAAGGAAGGGATTCATTTTTTGTTTGCAAATTTAACCGGATTATGATGTTTCATTTTGCTGGCAATTAGCGTACCAAAAGCATTTTGCCGCTTTGCCGTTTCCCGGCCACGAAAAGACGGTAGAAATACCAGCCACTGCTTACGTTTACGCCGCGTTCGTTCTGCCCTTTCCAGTTAAAGCGATGCCTGCCACCAAACAAATTTCCCGAAAAAAGCGTGCGAACCTTCTGGCCACGGGCATTAAATATCTCCAGCCGAACCGGATGACTGCCACCAGGCAGCATAAACTCGATGTTTGCCTGCCCGTTAAAAGGATTGGGAAAACTGAACAGCTTGAAATCGTTAACCGAAGCAACCGCCGGGGCGCTTCTTTCGATGGCACTGGGCCCACTGGACACGCCCAGAGTAAACAACGAATATTTGTGCAATGCCTGAGTTACCTGAGAAATTGTAATCACGTTTTTGGCTGTATCAATGACCTGAGAGCCCGGCTGTAAAATTTGCCATTCGCCTCCATTCCCTGCCGTGTCATTCCAAAAGCAAAAGCGCAAATCGCTTTCTTTGGCCGACAAATTCTGCCAGGCCGGAATGCTATCGTAGCGAACAATCAGGCTGGCTTCGTAGGTTGCGGCATGAGACACGATGGTGTAAAACGCGGAAGAAGTCACTTTTTGCAACCCTGCTTCAAAAGCAGTGCTGTCCGGCGTGGGGCCGTAATTCAAAAATACGGAAGTAAGTCCGCCGGGATACGGAGACGCATATTTAATACGTAGTTTTGTTCCGTAGAAATCGAGCGTGTCAGGACTGCCGGCTGCCACATCCTGAGTTTGCGCCGAGTTATTTTCCCACCAGGCCAGTTCACCGGCATCCTGTGCCGTGCCCACCAAATCCAGATCGCCGTCGCCATCCAAATCATTGGCACAAATAAAATAGGCATAAGTAAAGGCATCGTCGATGGTGTAGCGCGTAAAATTCTGCTGACCGTCATTTTCGTACCAGTACACGGTGTTGGCATTGTCCACGGTCAATGCAATGTCCATATCGCCGTCGCCATCCAAATCACTCACCTGAACATGGCGGGGGCGGATCAGGTTCTGGTCGATAATTACCCGATCCGTAAAATTGCCACTGCCATCGTTGCGCCACCAATCCAGTGTTTGCGATTTGTAGCCCACCGCCACAATGTCCGGGGCTTTATCGCCATTCATATCGACAATTTGTACGTCGTTGCCACCGTAATAATCGATGATCTGCTGTTGCTGAACAAAAGAGGTATCGGTTTGTTGTGCCCACCAGGTCAGGTCTTCTCCTGTCTGGGCTGTCGAAGAAAAATAATCCAGCCAATCCACCATAGCCACATCGTACAAGGTATCGCTATCCAGCCAGCCCACGTCGAAAGCCGCCGGTGAAGGTACCTGTGCCACTAACTTATTACGGAGGATCAGCGTATCGCCGCGCCCGGTATTTTTCAGAAAACGAATGGAATCCTGCACCGTTCCGGAATTCGCCGCACCGTATTCGGCATCATCGCCAAAGCCGTCCACCACATCCAGCCAGCCATCCCGATCGAGATCTACGATTTTCACTTCATAGTTGTCCGGCGCCGGCCCACCTATTTCCTGCCGCGTCCATCCCAAAGTTTCCGGAGCGCCGCTATTTTTGTAAATGACCAGAGGAATGCTATCGGCCCGGGAACCTACGGCCAAATCGGGATAGCCATCCCCGGTTAAATCGCCCAGGGCAATGCCCCGTGCTCCGGTAAGTTTGAAGTCGATCACAAATTCCGTAAAATTTTGTGCACCGTCATTGGCAAACCAGATCACATTGGCTTTTGTGCTATCTTCGGCACGATCGCTCTCCGGATTCATCGTTACTGCGATGTCACGTGCCCGGTTACTATCCTTATCGATGTTGCCAATGGCAACCTTTTTTATTCCGGGCAAAGTATCGGCAATGACATGCTTTTGCCACGTAATGGAGCCACTCTGGGCTGCTACCCACATCGGAATAATGAGAAACAATGCTAACCTTTTCAAACTTCGCATTCCTTTGTTGTTTTTAATTAAGATACGGATTCACCTTAAAATCTCTGTGATCGTCATTACAACCCTACTCTCGCTTATCTATTTGCCGGCTTTACTCCCCATCAAGACAATCCGCGCCCAAAAGTCGGGACGTAAATAGAAGAAGCGTGACAGGGGTTGTCCGTACATGGCAAAAAACAGATTGCGCAGCAATCTGTACTTTTGCATTTTGCTAAACAGCGCATCCGCCCGGGAAAAATCCGCTAACGGACGGGCCAACCATCGGGCAGCCCTAAATCCGGGCAGCAACGTACGGCGCCACCAGCGTTCATATTCCAGCAAAGCTTCCAGGGATGTTGTCTTTCCACTGAGCGCTTTGGCGCCAAATTCCGCCGCCTTTATCCCGCTTAACATGGCCGAAAAGATGCCTCCGCCCGTAACGGGATTAACAAACGAAGCGGCATCTCCAATGGCCACAAACCCTTCGCTTACCCTTGTTCCGGGAAGGGTGCCCAACGGCAAAGGAGCACCTTTGGCTGCTTCTTCCGGAAGCGCATTTTCCAAATAGCGGGCAACTTCCCCATTGGTTTGGCGCACCTGTTCAAAAAGTTTTTGGATCGGCACCGTTTCGATTGCGGCTTTTGGCACCATCATGCCCACATTGACCCTGTTTTCGGCCACGGGAAAAATCCAGAAATAACCGGGCAAAAGCCGCCGGTCGTAAAACATGCGTACCAGCGGAGGGAAAGGGCCACCCCGGAAATACTGACGAATGCCCCAGAAGCGATGCGCTTCTCCGGTCGGAAGGCCTAAAATTTTCCGCGCCAAAAGCGATGTTGCTCCATCGGCCGCAATAAGCAAATCCGCTTCCGGTTTTTCTCCGGAAGCATCGGCAAAGGTCAAAAGCCAGCGTTTTCCATTCCATTCCGCTTTCTCTACTTTTCGTCCGGAATAAACGCAGTTTGCCCGGGCACGGGCCTTTTCGAACAGAAAATGATCGAAAATTTTACGGGGAATGCAAAAGCTGCCGGCCCGGGCGAAAGCCTGCGGGCTTCCGAGGGCAATTTTCTGTGCAGAGGGGCCGTGCAGGGTCATGCCATAAATCGGGTAGCCCAGTGCGGCAACTTCCTCCTGCGGAATGTGCAAAGCGGAAAGCAGGTTTAAAACTTTCGCCGGAATTCCGTCGCCACAAACCTTATCGCGCGGGAACCGGGCTTTGTCGATAAGCAGCACCCGGCATCCCAAAATTGCACAACGAATGGCTGCGGCACTTCCGGCCGGACCGCCCCCCACCACGGCCACCGTTTTGTTCTGCAAATTGCTCATACGGTTTTCCCGAAAATATTTTTCAAACGCAGTAGTGCCTTGCGATCGAGCAGGTAAACCGCGGCTAAATAGATGGCGGTACCCAGCAATGAAAAAAGGATTAAACGCAACCAGGGAGCGGTTTGAATAATTTCCCAGCCACGCAGTGCCATTAACACAAAACTAAACCCCAACGAGGCCAACACCGGAGTGCGTAACATTTCCAGCCAGTCACGCCAGCTCAAACGGATCAGTCGCGCGCTCACGCCCACCGCAACCATCGTAAACACAAAGAAAAGGGCGGAAATGGTTGCAACGACCACCAAAAGTCCTTTCACATAAACCAACATCAGCATCACCCCAAGAGCTACGAAATAAACCGCATTGATCAAAAGTTCCCATTTGGGTTTGCCTTTGGAAAGAAACACCACACTGGTCATCACCCAAATTGAACGCATCAGGCCGACCACTGTCAAAATTTGCAGAACCGGAATTAACGGATGCCATTTAGGCCCGTAAAACACGTGCACAAATTCCGGCGCCACCAGGGCGATCCCGGCAAAAATAGGAAAAACCACCAGCATCAATCCGCTTACCGTATCTTTGTAAAGCTGCTGGTATTGAGGAATTTTATCCTGAAGCCTGGAAAAGGCCGGAAACATAACCCGCAAAATATTCTTGGAGATGCGCTGCACGGGAAAATCCACCAGTTGGTAACCCACCGAATAATATCCCAGAATGGTCGATCCCATCCAGCGTCCGATCAAAATATTCGGTAGATTGATGTTCAAATACCCCATAATTCGGCTTCCCAGCACTTGCGAGCCAAACGAAGTAAGCTCTTTAAACGCAGCGCCATCCCAGAGCGGCATGTACCATTTTCCGGCAATAATGACGGTTAAAACGGTTAGAACCGCTTCTTGTCCGATTATGCCGTAAACAAAACTCCAAACGCCAAAGCCCAGTTTCGCCAGGGCTACGGCCAAAATGCCATACGTAAGAATGGAAACGAGACGCGCCAGGCCAATGGCCTTAAACCGCATGGCACGAGTCAATTGTACGTTGGACGTGGCGCGTAACCCGAAAAGAAAAAAAATAAGGCCTAAAAAGCGCAAAATGGGACGCAAAAGCGGTTGGTGAAAAAACAGGGCGATTTGCCCGGCAAGCAAAAAAACCAACGCGTAAAAGAACAAAGCCGTAACGCCGTAAACCGCATTAGTTACCCGATAATGCCGGGATTCCAGATGTTTTTTTTGAATAAGGGCAGAACTCAATCCCAGATCAAACAACACAAAAGCCAGTTGCGTAAAAATCAAGGCCATGCCGATCAGGCCGAAATCGGCAGGCTGCAACAAACGCGCAAGAACAAATGTGATGCCCAATTGAATGAATCGCGAAAGTATTTCCGTGCTCACCTGCCACTTTATTCCGCGCGCCGACTTCCGCCGAATTTCCGAAACCGAATCTGAATGCCCCATGTCTTTTCCAAATATTATTTTACCGACTCTTTTCCTATCGACCAAAGTCAAAGTTATTTGAGGCAGCCGCTACGGGCAAAATTATTTTTCGGAACAAAATTTCCGGACAATCATTCTATTTTTGAGAAGGGGAAAAATTCAGAAAAGACAGTTTGATTTTCTGCCACAGAATGGTTCTGACCGCTTACCAATTCAAGAAGCTTTCTGCCACAGGAATTTGTAATTGGCGTCTATTTTTTGTACACTATGTGTGAAAATGTGTAAAATGTGGACGGTTTTCGAATAATGGGGAAAACTCCCGCATTTTTTAATGCACGAAAATTTATCATGGGGCTAAGGGCGACATGAGATTTGGAGCATTTCTTAAACTCCCCTGTTTTTCCCCGCTTTTCCTTTAAATTTGGAAAGCGGTAAAGTAACCTAAAAATATGAACGAAAAAAGAACCAAAAGGGGCTTTGAGCCAATGTTTCGATCATTTGTTTTTGTAGCGCTTTTCTTTCAATTTTTTCTTTTGTCTGCAGGCTGGGCACAAAAAAGCGATTACCAAATTTTGCTGGACGATGCCCGGAACTACATCCAAACATTTAACTGGGATCAGGCCGAAGAAACTTTGCACAAGGCCATTAAGCTGGAACCCGACAGCACAGAGGCCTATCTTGAACTGGGCAGTCTTTTGCTTAGGGAACGCAAATGGCACGAAGCCAAACCCTACCTGAATGCCGTTATCAAGCGTGAACCAAATAACATCGAAGCGCACTACAAAATGGCCATTGCCGATCGTGAAGATGCTATCGGTCGCGATCAAATATGGATGCGCATCATGTGGAGAAACTCCAAAAAGCACTTTTTGAAAGTAATTGCGCTCGATTCCATGTACAAAGAGGTTTTCAATGAATTTGCCCATCTCAAACTGCAGCAGGAAGAATACGAACAGGCCATCGACCTTTGTTTAAAACAGCTAAGGCTAAAACCAAATTTGCGGCGTCCGGCGTATGATATTTTCACTTTTTACGACGCCTTTTTGTACCACGGAGGCGAAACGGCCATCATCCAAACCAAAAACAAAGATGCGTACCAGATCGCATGGCTAAAAAAACGCAACGGGCCCTACGATCGGTATTTTTTAGGAGAGAAATACCGCCGGCTGGGAGAATTCCACAAAGCCGACTCCATTTTTCAGCGCCTGTTGTCGCAGGCTTTGCCCTTTCCCAAAATTCCCATCTACCTTTCTTTGGTACGCCTTTACTACCAGACCAATCGCCCGAAGCTGGCAGAAAAAATGTACTGGAGCGCTGTGGACCACATCCGTCAATTCTGGGAAATGCGTTTTCTTTTCGACGACATCAAATACATTATGACCGACCGTGATCTGCAGCGGCGCTTTACTTCTTTAAAAGCAGTCAAGAATTTTTACCACCAATTCTGGAACAAGCACAATCCACTGGGTAGCTTACCTTACAATCCCCGCCTGGCGGAACATTACAGACGAATGATCAAGGCCGAAAAAGATTTTGTGTTCGACCGCCCACGGCTTCCCATCAACGACCCCGATCGCCTGACTGCATTGCAACTGCCGGAAGTCGTCCTGCGCAACACCAAATTTAACGACAAAGGGCTGGTTTACATTCGCTACGGCCCCCCGGACGACCGCGCCGTTTCTTTAAGCGACGGGATGGCCTCGAACGAATCGTGGCTCTACTATCCCACGGTGTACAATCCCAAGCTCATCTTTCATTTTGAGATTGCCAAGCACGCTCCGCCCGGAGATTGGCGTCTGGTGGCCGTTCCCAGCGACCGGCGGATGCTGGAATCGCGCATGGGTTGGGATCCCCTGCTGGATCGCTACATGATGGCTCACGACCAATTAGAAGCGCGTTCGGCTCTCCACGAACTGCGCATGCAGGCCCAAAGTACCATTCCCAGAGCACTGGAACGCGAGCGTCCCACCTGGAGCGATTCGCTAAAGCCGATTACGCTGAATCTTTTTGCCGCCCGTTTTCGCGCACCGGATTTAAGCAACGATTACCTGGTGTGGATGGGCATCGATTTGAAATCGATTCTTGATTTGCACACCCGGGCCGATACCGTTCATCTGGAAACGGGCATCGCGTTTTTTGACACGTTGTGGAATCAGCTCGATAAAACCATCAAGCCGGTCACTGTTTTTCTCAACGATTCTTTGCACATTAGCCATCATTATTTTGTGCTTCCTTTTAAGTACCGAAGCAAGCGGAACAAACTTTATGTTTCGGCTCACGTGCGCAGTCTGCAGAGCGACCAATTGGGAGGTTACAAATTTGCTTTAAAATACGATCCTATTTCGCCAAAAAAATTAGACATGAGCGATTTGGTACTGGCCTACATGGTAGAGCCGACCACGGAAAAAATTCCCCTGGCCTTTCACCAGTTAAAAATCATTCCCAATCCTACGATGAAATTCAGCCGCAAAGAATTGGTTTACATTTATTTCGAGCTGTACAACCTAACGTTAAAAGACAATGCGTCGCGCTATCATATCGAACAAACGGTACGTCCCATGAAAAGCGGCAATCTGTTTACCAATTTAAAACGTTTGTTGGGCATCGGGACAAAAGAAATTACGATCTCACGCGATCAAATGGGGGCTTCCCACACATCTTCCGAATACAGCGCTTTCGATTTTTCGGCATTGCCGCCCGGGAAGAAGGAACTGATTATTACCGTAAAAGACAAGAACAGCGGTCAAAAGGTCAAACGTTCGGTTTTCTTCGAGCTGACCAAATAGGAGAAGGCGTGGTGCAGAATAAAGAACAAACGCGTATCGCTTTTTTCGATTCACCCGTGGGCCCTTTAAAGCTGGTTGCGGAAAATAATGCGTTAATTTCTCTGGAATTTCTGCAGGAATTTGCGGGCACTCCGTCCCGTCCTGATTTATTTCTGGAACAGGTTATGACGCAATTAGACGAGTATTTCCGTCATAAACGTCAAACGTTCGAAATCGCGCTTGCCCCCAGGGGCACACCATTCCAGACAAAGGTCTGGCACGCGCTCTTAGAGATTCCCTATGGTCAAACGGCCTCGTACAAAGACATCGCCCGGGCCATTGGGCACCCCAGGGCATTCCGTGCGGTAGGTCTGGCCAACGGACGTAATCCCATTCCCATTATTATTCCCTGCCATCGCGTTATTCGCACGAATGGAGAGTTAGGGGGATTCAGCTCGGGCCTGCACATAAAAAGATGGCTTTTAAAGCATGAAGGCATCGTTTTTTGATGAAGAACTTTTCAGGAAAGCAGCGATAGCTACTGAGGAATCTCGTCCAATTTCCGCATTTGTTTTTTGGCGGAATGCGCCAAAAAGAATTCGGAAAAATTGTCCAGCAACTGTTCGGCCAAAAAGTGTGATTCCCGCAAAAAGCGTTCGGCAGCACAGGTACGCTTGGTACAGCGCCGGCAGGGAACAGTGAGTTCGCATCCTACGTCTTTTCGATAACTCTTTTCCAGATCGAGCATGGCATCTTTAAAATCTTTGATAAATTCGTCCGTACTTTTCAAATGCTGGCGTGCCAACTTTAAGGTTTTGCGTTGCAGCATTTCCGAAAGGTCTTTAATGCGCCCCAAATAGTGGCTAAGGGCACTGCGCCAAATCAGATGGGCACGTACGCGAATACTCGACTCCAGTTCTTCGGGCGTACCCGGACGCAGGGCAAAACGGGTAATATCTTTTACGTTTAGTACTTCTTCCAGACTGCTTTTCACATATTCCAGCTCGCGTAATGTTTTTTCGTTGGTTTGGTAATAAATTTCATCCATCCAGCTCTGAAAAACATCCTGAATGGCTCCCACCACCTCGTCCAACTGATTTAGCTCACTACCCAAGTATTTTTGCAGTTCCGGTTCGTATTTTTTAAGCCGCTTCAGAGCAAAACGCAAAGTTTCGGTGGCTGTCCGGTAATCGTTTATTTTATCGTAACCCAATGACTGGAAAATAATATCGAAATAGGCTTCGACCGTGCGTTCCATTTCTTTTAAGGCATTCTTCAAATTTTGACTCTCGCGCCAATGCGATTCCATCACTTTGTTCACAACCGTTTCGTCGAAATGGTTTTCCAGAATGGCCAAAATTTGCCGGAATATTTTTCGCGGTGTTGTAATATCGTTTGCCAGTTCAATAATATCGTCCACGGTTAAAATTTTCGCGGCCAGCTTGCGGAGCTGGGCATCTTTATCGATGTGACAATAGGTTAGAATAAGAATATTTTCGAAATTCCCCGGATTTTCTGCGCAACTTTTAACGATATTGTAACGCTTTCGCGTGATCAGCTTCCACAAATATTCGTTGTGCGGAATAAATACATTGGGATCGTCGGCAAAACGTAATTTATTGCTGCCCCGCTGTTTCTGCACAATTTCCAGTAAAAAAGACAGAGCTTTAAATTGTTGCAAGGGACTTTTAAAATGCCGTTCGTTTAACACCGTGAGCACTACCCGCTTCAACGTTTCGTGATCGAGACGACGCAAAACGTTAAACACCGCTTTTTTGAGCGTAGATTCTTCGGCCACAAGAAACGGAAGAATGGCATCGATGTTTTTTTGCGATTCGGGATTGCGGATCAGACGCTGCAGGATGGAAAGCTTGATGATCTGATTTTTTTTACGCACAAGTGCCTGCCTGGCCATTTCCAGAAAAATTTCATCGCGCCGCCCCCGCCCTCTTTTCTCCAAAAGCTGAATAAAGCGCACCAACATTGTCAGGGAAATGGCGGGATTGTTAAGAATTTCCTGAAAAACTTCGGGATCATCTTCGAACATGAGTAAAATAAAAATGTTGTGTTTGTCTTCGTTGCGGGCAAAGGCTTTGCGTTCGCGTTTACCGAAGCCCAGAATATCCTGATACCGTCCGACAAGCTGCCAGTAAGTTGACTGGTACACCGTGCTACGGACTTCGTAATTTTTGTCGTTGGCTAACACGTTTAAAACGGCGGGAAAATGACAATGGGCGGCAATCTGTTTTTTGAGCTCGATCTCTTTTTCGGGAGTAGTGTCAAATTGCAAATAGATATGGGTAGGAATCGGAGGAATTTTCCTGAAAAATTTCTCCATGATGTAATTGTAATAATGTATTTCGTTTTTAAACTGGTACTGTCCGATAATCATCACCGCATCACTACCCTTCCAAGGCGATTGACAAAGCGGTCGTCAACTTTAAGATATCCTTATTGGCTTTGCGCAAACGCATGGCCAGTTCTTGCGCCATATTTCGGTAAACGCGCATACCCAGAGCCACATCCTTTTCCACGACACGCTCAAAGGCCTCTCGCGTAATGCTGGCCAGCACACAGGGCGTTTTGGTAACAATGCTGGCCGAACGTTTGGACTGGTCGCCTAACATGACCATTTCCCCGAAAAATGCGTGATCGCGATCGGAAAAATGCAACAGGGATTTTTCCTGCCTGTCATACGCCGGCATCCATTCCGGTAAAATTAAAGATTTGGAGATCTCTACCTGCCCTTCGAGCAGCACGTACATTTTATTGCCCACGGTTCCCTCGCGCATTACATACGCATTGGCCGGGAATCGTTCTACCTGCATTGCCCGAAGTATCGCCTTTATTTGCTCTTCTCTTAAATCGTTAAAAAGTGAAACATGCTTAAAAAATTCGATCTTTTTGGCCAGAAACAGATAATTTTCTTCGTTTTTCATGATTTTTTTCTCTCTAAGATCAAATAAAAATGGGATTTTGTTAACTTTGTATCCGAAGAAGGTGCCAAATGAATTTTAATGCGCTTTTCTTCCCTTTTTCCCTTACCTGCTTCCTGAAATTTCCGCATAATAAATTCATCCAGGTAAGAATAATCGGAGCCTAAAAGCGCACTCAAATCGAATTGTTCGCGCTCTTCTCCCACGCCTAATAAAATACTTTGTGCATCCTTTTGCCGACAAAAATCCTGCAAATCGGCATAAGTACGCCCGACGAGTTCATCGGGAACGGGATATTGGTTCAGTTGGACATCCGAATCTTCTGTAAACAATTGCTCCAGCAATTGCGGAATTCCCGGCGCAACAACATGGTTGGCAATCAGATGCCCGGTAAAGGCATCGCTCACAATAATTTCGTCGGCCTTGGCTTTGCTGAGGTGCGGATAGTTTTCCCGATCCAGAATGCGCACAATGACGCGAATTTTCGGATTAAGCGTTTTGATAGACAGAGTAGCCAGTAAGGTACGTTCGTCACTTTTTTGCAGCATAGGTGCGCTTTCGTCGGGAACCACGATGGCCACGCGCGCTTTTTGCACCCCAGCCCGATTTAGCACGACTTCTTTCGTAAAATCGCCACGCACAAATTTAACGTTCAACGAAGCGAACCGATCAAGAATTTCCAGAATGGTTTCTTCGGGAAGTTGATTAATCAAAACGACACCGGAATAATCCCGGGGGCGTTTTTGTAAAATGTCCAGAATTTCTTCGGATTGCCGATTCCACCCGCAAAAGATCAGGTGGTCTTTAAATTTGATTTCTTGCAAGCCTTTCCCCTCTTTTAATTTTTGGGTTACAAATTGGGATGAAATGGTTGCGGTAATCACGGAGAGCAAGGCCACTCCAAACAACATCATCAAGACGGCAAGGGTTTTTCCACCGGCCGTGGAAGGCACAAGGTCGCCATAGCCCACGGTAGAGATGGTCACTAACGTCCACCACACACCGTCCCAAAACGAACGGAATTGCCCATTGTGCCCGTTTTCCAGAACAAATATCAACCAGGCACTGACGATGGTTCCGAAAAATATGAACAGAGCCGCCTTAAATGCGCCGCTATGCCGCCAGGCGTTTTGTTGTGTTGTGGGCCGCATAATTTTTCTCTCTTCTTCGCGATAATATTAGGAATGTTCGTCAAGAAACGAATTGACTTAACGATTGAGGTAAATGGTGCTATATTTTATTAAAAATTTTAATGCAAGCCTAAGGGCAAACCGGTTTGTAAAATGCAACCACCCGTTGAAATTTTTTATGTTTAATCTCCATATTAAAAAAATAACTTGCATCTTACGCACAAAAAAATGGCGCATGCGCTTTTGTGCAGAACGAGTTGCTCGTGTTAGTAGACCCGTCTTCCGTCTTTGAATGCATCCTGGGTAATTCGTGCTACAATCCCGGCCAGTAAAAGCAAACCGACCAAATTCGGAAAAGCCATCAGGGCGTTTGCCGTATCGCCAACGTTCCAGACAATATCCAAATATTGGCCCTGCAAATTGGCTCCGATAAAAAGTAAAGCGATGTAAATTATGCGATAGGGCTTTTTTACCTTAACTCCGGCGATGTATTCCAGACATTGCTCGCCGTAGTAGGCCCAGCCAATCAGGGTGGTGTATCCAAACAAAAAGGAGGCAATCGCAATAATCGCGCCGCCCAGACCGTTCGGAATAACGGTGTTAAATGCGGCAGCCGTGAGCGCGGTGCTGGAAAGGCCTCCGTTCTGGAGATTGTACCCGGTTTTTGCCGCAAAGTCGAGCACCTGCTGGGGCAAGTGTTGCATGGCCACTTGCGCCCCGTTTAAATCGACCCCTAATGCCGGTGTTAATAACCACATCCCGCTTAGCACAATGGTCAGTGTGGTCATGGTATTGACCACGATGGTATCGATGAAGGTGCCGGTCATGGCGATCAGGCCGTTTTTCGCGGGATCGCTGGATTTTGATGCGCTCTGGGCAATGGCAGCCGAACCGAGCCCCGATTCATTGGAAAGCACGCCCCGGCTTACCCCTAAGCTCAGAGCTTTTTGTACCGAGGTGCCAATCAAGGCACCACCCAGGGCTTTTCCGGTAAATGCCGAAGCAAAAATGATTTCGAATGCTTCCAAAATGTGCGAGGCATTCACAACAATGACTACCAGGGCTCCCACAAAATAGAACAGAATCATTGAGGGTACTAATTTCTCTGCAACGGCTCCAATGCGCTTAATTCCACCAATGATGACCAAACCGACCAACAGGGTTAAAACCGTTCCGCTTAACAAGGGTGAAATACCGAACTGGGTTTTGAAGGCTAAGGCCATCGAATTGGATTGAGCCATGTTGCCCGTACCGAACAGGGCGGCAAAAGCTCCGCAAATGGCGAAGGTGGCGGCCAGAAATTTGCTGAATTTGCTTTCTTTAAGTCCGTAGCGAATGTAATACATGGGCCCCCCGGCCATAGTACCATCTTCGGCAATTTTGCGATATTTAACGCCGAGAAAGCCTTCGGCATATTTGGTTGCCATGCCAAAGAAGCCGGAAATCCACATCCACAGGGGAGCACCGGGGCCTCCGGTGGCAATGGCTGTCGCCACTCCGGCAATGTTCCCATTGCCCACCGTGGCGGCCAGGGCGGTCATTAGGGCGGCAAAAGGAGAAATATCCCCGGTTTCCTCTTTTTTGTGATCTTTTCCTTTTGCTCCTAAAAAGACCAGACGTAAAGCGTTTCCCAAACGCCTTACCTGAACCATTTTAGTCACAACGGTCAATACGATGCCGGTAAGCACCAACAGGGTAACCATCCAGTTGCCCCACATAAAATCACGTATCTGGAAAGTTAACGCAAGAAGTTTGTCCAGAGCTTCCATGAGTGAAGTGCTCCTTTTTTACACCTGTCAACATTTAAGGAATGCAAGGGTTATGAAATGGTTGAGGGGTCGGATTGATCGCTATCAATCCGACCGCGCAGGCCGGCACTATTTTGCAAAAATCGCGAGCAAATCGTTTAACACGGCAAAGCCGGTTTCGTGCCTGCCCGCTCCCGGGCCGAAAATCGTTACTTCCTTCATGTAATCGGTAAAAATCGTGGCGGCATTCATTGTGCCTTTGACCATCGCCAATGGTTGATCGCGATCAACCATTTCCGGCCGCACCGAAGCCTCCATCCGCTTACCAACCTTCTCCACCCGGGCAATCAATTTCCACACCTTATTTACTGCCTGCGCTTTTAAAATGTCTTCCCTGCGCAGATGGGCGATGCCCTGTCTTTGCACCTGACCGACCTCAAGGGGTTCTCCGAAAACAGCCTGCGAGAGAATGATGACTTTAGCCACCGCATCCCAGCCATCCAAATCGGCGGAAGCATCCGCTTCCAAGATCCCTTTTCCCCGGGCTTCTTCAACCGCATCTTCATACTCCAGCCCGTCTTCCATCCGTGTCAGAATAAAATTCGTCGATCCGTTTAATATTCCCTCAACCTTAGTGATCTCCAGACCAGCCAAGTTCTTTTCTATTAAATTGAGCAACGGCGTTCCGGCCATGACCGTGCCCTCGTACCTCAGCGCTACTCCCCGCTCCTTTGCCAATTCCGTTAAAGCATCAAGGTACAAAGCAATCGGACCCTTATTCGTCGTAACCACATGTTTACCCCATTCCAGCGCCTTACGAATATAAGAAACAGCCGGCTCTCCGTCTCTCAAGTTAGTTACCGAAAGTTCCAAAAGCACATCAAAAGGCACCTGTTGCAAAGCTTCGTCCGTAGAAAAGTTCTGCACCGGATAACCACAATATTTAAAATCTTTGCCCCCGTCAACCGATTCTAAAATCTGCACCAAATTAAGTCCGTCCTCTTTTAGCAGCACCCCATGACTCCGCGTAGCGATCCCTGTTACCAAAAAATTCAGGCCATACGTATCCCGCAATTCATCGCGCTTTTCCACCAAAAGATCGGCAATTCCCCAGCCGACATTTCCGAATCCAATTAAAAACAATCTAACGTCCATAATTTCTTTCCCGTACAAAATTCGGATTTCAAAATATTAAAAATTACATATTCATTCAAATTTTCAAAACATTTTTCATAAAAATGAATTTTCACCGGCCGTAAGAGAATTATTTTTGACTTGATCGAATTCTTCGAATGAATAAATTAAACTCAAAGCATTGTGCAAACGCCCAAAAAATTGTAGATTCAATAAAAAATCGGAGAGGCCCCAATGTTTAAAAGAATTCTGTCCCTTTTGACAGCGTGTGTTTTAATCGTGGTTTCCTGCGAACGAAATACGGCACCCTTGCAACCCGAACAAAACACAAAAGCCATCGTTCTTTCGCCACAAGAGGCACACTTAGTCGCCTCAACCAATCGTTTCAGTTTCGAACTTTTCAGGCAAGTTTGTCAGGCATCTCCGGAAGAGGCCAATGTTTTTATTTCCCCCTTCAGCGCATCGATGGCGTTGGGCATGGCTTTGAACGGAGCCTCCGGACAAACTTATCAGGCCATTCGGAGCACATTGGATTTAACCGATCTGCAGCCCGACAGTATCAACGCACTATTTCGTCATCTTTACGATCAACTGCAAAATTTAGACCCACAGGTGAATTTTAAAATTGCCAATTCCATCTGGTACGATGAAAAATTTCCCGTACTTCCCGATTTTATCGATGTGAATCGCCGCTATTTCGAAGCCACCGTACAGGCACTAAATTTTGCCGACACTTCTGCCGTTTCCGTCATTAACCATTGGGTTAATCTTCACACCCAGGGCAAAATTCCCAAAATTATAAACCATATCGACCGCGACGAGGTACTCTTTCTGCTAAACGCTCTCTATTTTGACGGCCAATGGCAATACGCGTTTGACGCGCAGCAAACCAAACAAGAAACTTTTTACGGCTTTACCGGTAACACCACCTGTCACATGATGTATGCGCAATATGCTTTTCCCTATTACGTGAGTTCCAAATTGCAGGTGGTACAATTGCCTTACGGAAGCGGTCAATTTAGGATGGTGCTCATCCTGCCGGAAATCCTACCCGACTTCATCGATTCTCTGTCGTTTGGTGGATGGCAAAACATGTTGCAGCAATGCCAAACGGATCAGGCTGTTCTAAAGATGCCCAAATTCTCTTTTTCGTACGGACTTATGCTTAACGAAATTCTAAAAAACATGGGAATGGCCGTTGCCTTTACCCCTGATGCCGATTTTTCCCGTATTTCATCCGATCAATCCGTTTTTATCACCCGTGTAGTTCACAAGGCATTTGTTGAAACAAACGAGCAAGGCACAAAAGCAGCGGCAGTAACCAATATCGGGTTCGGGAGGGCAAATGGCAACCCAGGCCCCAAAACTATCACATTTAACCGCCCTTTTCTTTTTTTCATTTACGAAAAGAGCAGCAACACCATTTTATTTATGGGTAAAATCGTAAAGCCGGTTGTGGAATAGTTCACTCATTCGTAGCGTAAGGCATCGATCGGATTGAGTTCGGCGGCTTTTTTCGCCGGAAAATACCCGAATACGATTCCGACTCCGCTACTCACCCCTACCGCCAGAACAATCGACCACCAGCTCACGGAGGTTTCCCAGTTGCTGAAGAATGTGATCGCGTAACTTAAAAAATATCCAAAAACAATTCCAACGGCTCCGCCGATTAAGCTTAACAAAATAGCCTCCAGCAAAAACTGGCTTAAAATATCTCTGCGCGTTGCTCCCAAAGAGCGCCGAACACCAATTTCTCTGGTCCGCTCCAGAACCGAGGCCAACATGATGTTCATAATTCCGATTCCGCCAACCAGCAGAGAAATTCCGGCAATGGCTCCCATGATTAAATTGAATAATCGCTGCGTTTCTTCACTTTGGCGCAATAGCTGCTCGGGTACAATCATGGAAAAGTTTTTTTGATTATCGTGTCGGCGCATTAAAATTTCTTCGATTAGTTTCGCGGTAGAAAGAATTTGTTGCTCATCCCGAACATGAATGACCAGCTGCCCGTACTGGCTGTCCGGATTCGGGCGATCAAAGCGAACAAAAACCGTATTTAACGGCGCAAAAATGTGGGTGTTAAAGTTTACCTCCTTGGCGCCAGCCGTACTCACATCATGGTGTGCCAACACCCCAATAACGCGAAACCACACCTTGCCAATGCGAATCAGTTTACCCAGAGGATTTTCTGCCAAAAACAACGTACGGGCCACATCTTGCCCCAATACGCACACCCTCTGGTACGTTGCGTTCTCAATACCTTTGAACAAACACCCATCGGCTAAATGCAAATTCATCATCCTAAAAAAGGAGGAATCGGTACCGGTTAAAACAGCCTCCTGAGAACGAATTTTGTACATTACCTCCTGATCAAGCTCGATTAAGGGAGCAATGGCATCTACCGTGGGTAAAATTTTCAGAATGGCTTCGGCATCTCCCCGGGTAAGCACGCCCGCCGGAGAACTGCCCTCCGATTTGGCACCGTCCTCTTTGCTTTGCACAATAATGTTGTTCAGCCCCAGTGTTTTCAATTGCGAAAGGGTCTTCCGACGCGCTCCTTCTCCGATGGCCAACATGGCAATTACCGCCGCTACTCCAAAAATAATCCCCAACATAGTCAAAAACGAACGCAATTTGTGTTCGGCAATGCCTTGCAGGCCAATGCGCAGCAATTCTTCATCAATTTTAAAAAAATGACGCAGCAACCGGGTGCCCGGCAAATGCTCTCCCAACCAATGCAAACGATTTGTACTGAATCTTATTTTTCGCATAGTTTAAAGTTATCCGATAATAATGACTCTCTGAGTTTTTTTCTTGGGTTTGGGTTTCTTCTTTTTCGAAGTTTTTTCGGGACGCCTGCCCAAAGGTCGCAATTGAATTTTGTCGCCCTCGACCAGCCCATGTTTCACTTCCACAAAATCGTCATTGGATAAACCGGTTTCAATGATCACCGCAGAGCCATTCGCTTTGTGCACAATCGATTTGCCGTCTTTCAATTCCACGGCATCGATGGGAATAGTCAACACATTCTCCAGACGATCCACAATAATCTCGCAATGGGCGGTCATTCCCGGTTTTAGGCGCGAATCTTCCTGATCTATTAAAATTTCCACATCAAAAACATTTTTGCCGGTTTGATCTTCTTTGTGCGCCAGCGTGGCAATTTCGGTAACCCGACCGGTGTACACAGAATCTTTGATGGCATCCAGACGAATTTCCGCAGGTAGTCCCTTTTTAATTTTGGAAATTTCGATTTCGTCAATGGCGCCGCTCACTTTCATTTTGCTCTGGCTGGGGATCTCGATTAACGATTGGGAGCGCCAGGGAGAATAGCCCACCTTCAGTTTGATCATCCCGCTGCTATCCCACACTTTTTCGTACACCACCAGGCCGGAAGCCGGAGAGGTAATCGTCAAATTTTTCAAATCGTCTTCCGCCTGTTTTACTTTTATCCGCGCACGCTCCACTTCCAATTGGGCCTTGCGTAACTTAGCTGCATTTATCTGCTCCAGGGACTTCTTTTTCTCAATTAGCCGCTGATAATTGAGCTCGGCCTTTTTCAAACTGAGCTCGATTTCCCGACGTTTATTGACGGCTTCGTACACAGCGTTTTTTGCGCGCAAACGGGCCTGCTCCAAATTGTAACGTTCTATTTTGATGTTGCTTTCCAGCTCTGCCATTTGGTTTTCAATATCGGCCTTGGTGCTGGCTAATGTGGCCAAAGCGGTTTCCAGTGAATTTTTTACTTCTTGCAAACGTTGCAGTTGTTCGGAGGTGTCGAATTGAATGAGAAAATCACCCTTTTTAACGCGCGTCCCTTCGGGAACCAATTTAACAATGCGAATATTTCCCCACACATTGGCCGGAGCCTTTACAATGTACGATTCCACCGCTTTCAATTCCCCGTCCATTGGTACGCTAAGCACCAGCTCTCCCTTTTTGACCGTGTACAACAACGCATCCTGCGAGCCCGGCCAGACAAAATAGGCTCCCAAAAAAGCGAGTAAAAGCAATACAATCGCCGCAATTTTATGCCGGCTAATCCATTGTATTTTTCCGGTGAAAAATCCCATAGACGGGTTTCCTTTCTAACCTTTCATCTTTCTTGTTTTAAAGACATTCCGGGCTGCAATGCCCCACGAACAAAAACGAATCCGTCGTTAAATCGTACAATCTGCAAAGGAATTTCTCCGCCCTCTGCAGATTGTACCATCCATTGGTTTTGTTTGTGCCTAACACACCACACCGGTACGCGGAATACCTGATGCAAGGTATCGATCACAATTTGAGCCCGAACCGACAATCCCGGCTTTAATCGGTAGTTATTCCCTTCGTTTAAAAACACTTCGGCTTCGTACCCTTTAACCGTTTTACTATCATCCGGCAAACGCGCAATTTTGGTAAGCGAGGCCACCTTCCCTTCGAAAAGCGTATCGGGATAGGCATTCACCAAAATCCGTACAACTTCTCCGGGTTTGATTGATTCCCGATCGACTTCGTTGATGAAAACCACGGCTTTCATTTTATTCAAATCGGCAACTTTTAACAGGCTTTGTCCCGGAAATACCGTGGCACCTTCTCGAATGCGCCCACGCCGCCCGGAATGGTTGTACACCACAATTCCGGATTGTGTGGCAACTAAATTCAAATTTTTAAGCCGGGTCAGGGCGCGTTCCAGCCAGGCGCGCGCCTGACGCAATTTAATGATTTTCAATGTCTTCTGAGTGCGATTAATAACTTTTTGCGTTTGCAAATCTTTGTAAGCGCGTTCCAATTCCAGACGGGTCTTTTCCAATTCCAGTTGCAAATCTTGGCGGGTAATTTCCGATTCAAACTGCGCATTGGCTAACTTGGAGCTATCGATCTGGTATTGCATGCGCAGACCTTCGATTACATTCAACTTTTCGAAAATGATCTCTTCATTTTGTTTGTTTAAATCTTTCATTTCTTCCTGCGCAATTTCCAGCTTGGCGCGGGCGTCATCCAGTTTGTCAAGAAATGGCGTTTTGTCCAGTTTTACCAGTGTATCTCCCGGGGTGACAAAAGATCCTTCCGGCGCAAGGTAAACAATGCGCAATTCCACGCCCCAGTACGCCGGTGCTTTTACATATTGGGCATGAATGGCATCCAATAGCCCGTGTTCGTATAAAACTACCAGCGAATCATTCGTCACACGATCGATGTCTTTCTTCGACGATTTGTGAATTTCTTTACATGAAAGAAGACACACAAAAAAAAGGGTGCCTACCAGAAAAACGCGAAAATTCAACATAAAACCAGCCAGTTTCGTTCAAATTTTTATTTGCAGATTTAAAAAAATTCCATATTTTATTATAAACATTCAAAGTAATTTAAGGATACCCACATGCTCTTCAAAGAATGTACCGTTTGTCTTTTCCATTTGTTTCCTTGAATTTCCTAAATTTTACCATCCGAAACAACTTTTGTTCAATATAATTAAGGAGGAACCCAATGAGTAAATTGGAAGGTGATGTCTATTATCCCTCACCCGAGGTGGTAGAAAAAGCGAATATCAAGGATTACGACACCTTGTACAAACGTTCCATCGAAGACCGCGAAGGTTTTTGGGCCGAAGAAGCGGAAAAGCTGGAATGGTTCAAAAAATGGGATAAAGTATTGGACGATAGCAACAAGCCATTTTACAAATGGTTTGTTGGCGGAAAAATCAACATCGTACATAATGCCATCGATCGCCACTTAAAAACCTGGCGACGCAATAAACTGGCCCTGATTTGGGAGGGGGAACCGGGCGATCTGCGTACGTTTTCCTACCATGCTCTTAATCGTGAAGTAACCATTTTCGCACGTATCTTGCACAGCATGGGCGTACGCAAAGGAGATACCGTTACCATTTATATGCCTCAAATTCCCGAACTGATGTTTGCCATGCTGGCCTGTGCCAAAATCGGAGCGGTGCACAGCGTGGTTTACGGCGGATTTAGCGTCGAAGCTTTGGCCGAACGCATCGCCGATGCCCGCAGCCGTGTGGTGGTTACCGCCGACGGCGGCTTTCGACGGGGCAAAATCACCGATTTAAAAAAGACGATGGACGAGGCCATTAAGCGCTCTCCCACGGTGGAAAGCTGCATTGTGGTAAAACGCACCGGCCACGATGTGTACATGGAAAGCGGACGCGATTTTTGGTACCATGACTTACGCCAGCTTCCTATCTCCTGCCCCAATGGTAACGATTGTCCCACCGAGGTCATGGATGCCGAAGATCCTCTGTTCATTCTCTACACTTCCGGCACAACCGGCAAGCCCAAGGGTCAGGTGCACACGCATGGCGGATATGCCGTGTACACATCCACAACCCATCGCTACGTGTTCGATATCAAAGAAGAAGATCGCTGGTGGTGCGCTGCCGATCCGGGCTGGATTACCGGCCATTCTTACATCGTGTACGCCCCGCTTATCAATGGTGCCACGGTGATGATGTACGAAGGCGCCCCCAATTATCCCTACCCGCATCGCTGGTGGCAAATGATCGAAAAATACGGCATTAACATTCTCTACACTTCTCCCACCGCCATTCGCGGCTTAATGCGGTTTGGTGACGATTGGCCCAAACGCTACGATTTAAGTTCTCTGCGGCTGTTGGGTTCTGTGGGCGAACCAATCAATCCCGAAGCGTGGCGTTGGTACTACGAAGTAATCGGACAAAAACGTTGCCCCATCATGGATACCTGGTGGCAAACCGAAACCGGCGGTTTCATGATTACTCCGCTGCCCATCACCCCTTTAAAGCCCGGCTCTGCCACAAAGCCCTTCTTTGGCAACGAAGTGGCGGTTGTGGATGAAGAAGGCAACGAGGTACCCCCGGGCGAAGAAGGCAAACTGGTCATCAAAAATCCCTGGCCCGGTATGGCCCGCACTATTTTTAACGATCCCGATCGCTATGTGCAAACCTATTGGAAAGATTACGAAAAACAAGGTTGGTACAAAACCGGTGATTCTGCCCGCATCGATAAAGACGGCTACGTGTGGATTATCGGACGCATCGACGATGTGATCAAAGTAAGTGGTTACCGTCTGGGAACTGCGGAAATCGAAAGCGCTCTGGTAAGCCATCCGGCGGTTTCTGAGGCCGCAGCAATCGGGCTGCCACATGAACTTAAAGGGAATGCTATTCACGCTTACGTAATTCTCAGGCAAGGGGCTACACCGTCACCCGAGCTGGAGCAAGAACTTAAAGACCATGTAGCCAGGGAGGTAGGCCCCATTGCGCGACCCGAAAGCATTACTTTTGTGGACAGTTTGCCGAAAACACGAAGCGGGAAAATTATGCGACGGGTGCTTAAAGCTCAGGCTCTGGGACAGGACGTGGGTGATTTGAGTACGCTGGAAGATTAACTTCAAACGTTAAAAGGCCGGCCCTAATGTGCCGGCTTTTTTTATCTTTGCCAAAATCGCTTTAATACATCGGGAATTGGAGCGGACACAATATGCTAACATTTACCCGGACGAACGCCATTTTTTGGCGACATTTTTCTTGCCTTTGTTGTACAACCGCTGTGAGACATTGCGAAGTGTATCTTTGGCCTCTTTAAAATGATGCTGCCGCCGATAGACGAAATAAACACCGATCAGCGCCGGTACGATGGCATTAATAAAGAAAATCAGTAAAGCCAATCCGACGGCGCTGGAGGCCGGCACACCATAGCGTTGCAACATGTAGGCGGCAATATTTTCCCGCACACCGAGCCCGGAAACCGAGACGGGTATCAATCCGGCTCCCCAAATGTAGATAACCGTTAACAAAGTGTGCAAAAACGAAATACGGTGAGCGTCGTTAAGTACCACATAGTATTGGACGATCAGGCTTGCAAACACGCCCAAAGAATAAACAAAAGCCCGAAAAAAAATCGGATGGTAGTTCACCTCTTTTTCCTGAAATTTCCGAAAAAGCCGGGAGCGCATTAGGCGAGGCAAAAAGGGATAAACACCCAAAACAAGTAAAAGTATGGCCCAGAATAAGGTTCGATACCGGGGAAACAAAAATGGCAGTCCGCCCAGTACCAAAACCGTTTTTACATAGGTCTGAAAAAACTTTTCGATGGCAAATGCCATAACCTTCCCGCTCTTTTTGCCGGGTAACAAAAATACCTTGCTAATTTCGGCATGGCCACCGGGCAGCAGCAAACGGAAAGTAAAACCGGCAAAAAAAGACGGGATCAGATCTTTTTTGCGATAATCGTTGGATTGTTGCTCGACCAAATACTTCCAGCGCAAAAATTGAATGACAAGGTTAACAAAAGCCACCAGCAAAACGATGAAAAGCGTTTGCCAGCGAATTTTGAGAAGGGTTTCAACCATTTGCTGGCGATTAATACGGGCCAACACCCAAAACAGCAGAGCGAAACCAACAAAATATTTTAGAACAAAGGTCGCTTTTTGTTTGAACTGTTCACGCATTCCTTAGCCCGTTTGATTTAAATTTCCCGCATTCTTCGGGATTTATCGCATTCGGCCGCCACTTTCGATTTTTCATTTTTTCCATTGATATGCCTGAAACAGGCCGAGCAACGTAAAAAAAGTGATGTACAACGGGTACAGTATTTGGAAAAACGGCAAATAAGGAATGAGCCATTTTTTCCGGAAAAGTACGGCCGCTTTACGCAAAGTTATGAATTCCGCAAATAATTTCAAAACAATCACCATTGCCCAGGGCAGCAAAAGTTCCGGCGCCAGTACCGGTAACAGCCACAAGTAGGCATACACTAAAAAACCGAGCAACGAAAACAGCGTGGTATCCCAGCTTTTACGCAAAGTTTTGCTGTTTTTGCGGATTTGCTGATGCCAGAACTGCGTAAAAGTGGTTGGCGGCAGGGTTTCCACAAAG
>Ga0256914_1000792_pt1 | contig 30576 bp, 44 predicted proteins | sample HulkmetaG_FD_191571 | JGI IMG/M metagenome (GOLD analysis project Ga0256914, IMG submission 191571) | Hydrothermal chimney microbial communities from Main Endeavour vent field at the Juan de Fuca Ridge, Pacific Ocean - Hulk | ecosystem: Environmental > Aquatic > Marine > Hydrothermal vents ... | reverse complement strand
AAGGCGCAGGGTCTTGTATTTCGGCCCCGTCAGGCCCAGATGGACCAAAAAGGCCCGCCAGATCTCCTTGAGGGGCCGACCAGGCGTCGGCAGGTGCGCCCGTGAAAAGCGGGTACCCCGCGCCGCCTCCCGCACCATGGCCAGGGCAAACTGGATAAAGGTCTTTGCCTCTCCCGCGTGGGGAAGGCTTTTAGAGAATTGAAAGATCCGGAATTCGACGGTGCCCTTCTGCCAGAAGGCCACCAGGTTCATGGCCTTATATCTGGCTTTGTGGTAGTGCCGAGCGAGAAAGGCGTCAACCGCCTCCTCTCCGGTTTCACATCGCTGCTCAGAAGGAGCCGTATTATTGAGAATCAGGGCCACCTCCTCCAGCGTGGCCCTGGCCAGGGTCCCGCTGATAGCCGCCCTGTACAGGTCCAGCGGCATCGGTTTGGCCCACCTCACCCCTGTCCTCCGAAAAACCGCGATGGCCAGGGGTTCGATGGACAACCAGCGGCTTATCAGCCGCCGGAACCCGGCCTCGGAGAGATGGCTGGCGCCCACGTGGACGTGAACGCCCGTCGAGCTATTAGCCCGAAGGCCAATTTTGCGTGCGGCCCGGACCACGTCCTGGACTGCCTCAATCCCCTCATCCCCCGACAGGATGGGGGATATTATCTCTACTCCTTGAGGGGTGATGGACCTATCATACTCCATCGCCCAATATCCTCCCTTCCACCAAACGGCAGGGCGGGTAGCGTAAAAGGGATGCGCCCTGTGAACGCTCCCCACCTCCGCGCCCTCGCCCAGGGCCTGGGCCAGTGCCCTGGCCACCTGGTAATCTTCCCTCGCCCTGGGGTCAGTCAGCTCGATTTCAATTCCAAAAGTCGCCATAGCGACCTCCTTTCAAAGTCTAATAATGTTATAACACTTTTGTTTCTGTTTGTCAAGTATTTTTTAACTTTTTTTCACTTTTTTTTGTTTTTTTGTCAGGGCCGCAATAATCAAGGGGTTGCGGCCTTTGTATTATTTTTTTAGCCGGTTTTTGCCAGTAAGGGACTTGACAATATGTAATAGAGGTGTTACAACTTTTTTGACTTTTTGAAGGAGGAGGTGATGCAATTAGATCCCCGCGTCGCCGAATGGACAAAAGAATACGAGGGGCCAGGATACCGGGTATGGACGCCCGGTCCGTGCCGGAGGACTATGCCGAGCCAGATCGGATCCTGATAGTCGTGAAGGCCTCGGTCCACGATTGAAAGGTTGTCCTCGCCTGTTGACCTCTTCCCAAATGGTGCCCCAAAATATAGAATTGTAAGGCGTGCTGGGGGAACAAATGAGTACTGATTTTGATAAACTTGACGAATTGATCCAGAACTTAAAGGCTTACATGTCTCGCGTCGATCAGGTCTTGACCCGTGCCAAGAGTGATGGCACGGTTTCGACATCGATAGGGGCATTAAATAGGCGGCTTGAGGCCGTCGAGGAGCGGCTGCGGGCCATTGAAAAGAAACAGGCCCAGCAGAATGGTGTTCAGTTGGAACAGGATCGGGCTTTTAACCATCGCCTCAAACTTTGGATGTTGATAATTCCGATTATTGCTGTGCTGCTCTCGGTGTTTTTGGGGGCGCTTGTCTCGCATTATTTAGATCGGTCGCATCATACAGAGCAGCAGAAGGTTGAGGCGCCTGTGGGTTCGGGCCGGGTGCTACAAGGAGGAGAAAAATGAAAACGGTTGATCCGTGGGGCGAGATGCAGATCCCGAAGGCGCAGAAAATACATCCTCGGATTGATTTTGACTGGCAGTCAATATACAAGCAGATCGAGGAGCAGGGGGTTTATCTTGAACATTATACGGCGTTGCCGTGTTTTTGTGGGGGGGAGAGTCCTATTTGTCAGCGGTGCCATGGTACGGGGTTTACGTATCAATACCACCGGACAATAGAGGGCATTTTTACGGGGATCAGCAACCAGTCTCTTTTGTGGCAAAGGTATGGTGATTTAACGACGGGGATGGCGAATTTAACCGTCCATCCGCACAATTTGCCAGGCGTCCACGACAAATTGATACCCCAGGAGGGGGCCGTTCTTGAAAAGGAGATCGCTAAACGGGATGGGGCTGAGGAGATAACCAGCTTGCGTTATCCGATAAAGGCGCGAGACCTGCTTGTTGGCGAGCATCTTCAAAACGTCGTGGTGAAGTCGTACGGGGTGCTTTACCTGGAAACAAAAAGCGGGCATGTAAACGAGGTTAACGTTGATTACGTAGTTACCGATGAGGGGAAGATCCAGTGGTTGGGGACGGCCAACAACCCCGGAGAAGGGGAGTCCTTTGTGGTTGCCTACTATCGGCCACCGGTTTATATTGTTGTAGGCTATCCGCACAATACCCGGACGGCTTGGGACATACGAAAAAAGCCGCCGGAGGAGTGGCGCGTTATCGAGTTGCCGGTTCAGGTCTTGTTACGCCTGGAGGAACTGCCATGGGATATAGAGTGAGGGGGGCATGGCTGCCGATAAAATAATAGAAAAAGCGTTGACGGACCTTATTGAGTCGGTCTCAGACGATAAACTTGAGGCCTGGTTTACAGAGTTTGATTATCTTGAAAAAGAAAAGCCGGCCCTGGATATTTGGCATAAGCTGCGTGACGAAATTACCATCGCATCGGCACATAACAGCGCACTATTGGACCCGCCGGCCATTTTTGTGGCGTTGACTGACGAATCTGAACGTGAGCTGCCCGTAGGCTGGCTCGACGGTTTCCCAGATGCTCTGCCGGGCAAGGGGCATTATGCGGCCCTGATAGAGGAAACGGTGACGGTGTTTCTTCTCACAAAGACCCTGGATGGTCTTCGCATCTTGCATCTCGCGGTTTACGGCATTCTCAAAGACGCCTGTGCTGCGCTATTGCAAAATGGGTGGCTTAGCGCGTATCATTATCAAGGAGCACGTGATGTTACGCACGAGACACGCTTGGAGGCAACAAAAGGATATATGCGGATGCAGTTGTGGCAATTCCAGGGCATAAGGAAGGGGGCCGAGGTCCCGGTTTCTCCCGAAGGTTACGTTACGGCACCGGCGCATGTTGCCTCTCGGCTTGACGATGGGCTGGTTGATCCGTTAGAACAAGAATAGGAGGTGCGCTATGCCCAGTTCAGTTTATATCGGCGGAAAGGTTACTTACCGGCCCGGAGTTTACCACGTCGTCAAGATTGAAGATGTCGTGGGCGGGCTTGCTGGTTATGGGGCGATTGCTATCCTGGGTGAGTTTGTCCGGGGTGGGCAGCCCAAAACCGTCTACTTTGCAAAAAAGATGACTGATATCGTAAACGCCTTCGGAAAAGAGGTCGGGTTTGATATCGGGCAGGCGCTATTCAATGCAGCCAATGATGCGCGTATTCCCAACAAGCCGACGGTTATCTATTACGTGCGCGTAAACCCGGCGTCTCGTGCGTATAAAATTCTCTTGGATGCTGATGGAAAGCCGGCTGTCAAGGTATCGGCCTTTGACTGGGGCGTGATAGGAAACGGGGTGCGCGTCGAGCATGATAAAATCGAGGGCTCTTCGCCGGCAGCACCGGGCGAGTTCAAGGCCCTGTTTGTCGACCCCGACGATCCCTTTAACGAGGTGGTCCAAAAGATCGCGACGTCTGGCCTCGATGGAAACGTCGCTACCGTCAGCAGTACAAGCGACCTGAGTGACCATCTGCCAAACACCACAAAGATCCGGGGCTTTGTCCTTCCTTTTGACGGGCTGCCTGACGATTGGTACTGGGGTGCAGCTCGCGGGCTTTTTGTGACGGGCGAAAATACGGTTGCGACTGGGGCCACCTTAGAATTTCCAAGCGGGCTTTCGATAACCAAGGATATATTGATTAAGGGGTTACAAACCGGCGATGAGGTTACCATAACCGGGAAGGACGCGGACGGCGGCGTCTTTACGGCCACGGTGGGGCCTAATACCGATTCAGGCGATGAGGATTACCCGAATGTACGGGTGGAAGGTTGCGCGGTTCTTGAAACTGTGGACGCCTCAAATAGTGCGCATAACGTAACAATTGAATACTGCATAGCGGCAGTAGACGATGATGGCAAGCAGACCATGCGAGACGCCCAGTCGGTTCTTCAGGCGGCAGGCATTGCAATGTCTATCCCGTCCACGCGGGATATCAAGAAACCGCTTAAAGACCTGGACTGGGATGCTCCCAACGTATTGGTGGACGAGGGCAACAGCTTCGCGGGCTGGGGGCTGACTGCCGAGGTCGCGAGTTTTGTAGACGCCATAAACGATAACATCTCGCTTGTCCATGCAGAGAGGCTATCTAATTTTGGCGCCGGGATCCCTGTTCCAGACGACACGGTTTATTCGTTGTCGGGCGGGGTAGACAACCTGGGGGCTGATAGCACGGATTGGCAAGAGGCCTTAGACAAACTCAAGGATATTCGGCCTCTTGATGTCATTGTCCCGCTGACGGGCGAGGCCAGTGTTTGGACGCTGGTGAAAAGCCATCTGGAGTGGCGGGCGTCGACGGGGCATGATCCTTGTCTCGGCGTTGTGGGCGTTGACGAGGTAAAGACGCGGCCTGAAACCCTGGCCCTGTCAAGCGCCATGAATAGTCGGCATGTAGCGATTGTGCCGGTACAGGGCAAGTACTATGACTACGAGGGGAAGACAAAGGTTATCCCGGGCTATTATATGGCTTTGCGGGCTGCTGCGATGCACGTTGGTGCGCCGATTGCCACGCCGATTACGCATAAATACGTCAACATATTGGATATCATAGATGGCCGGTCTGAGACGGATCCCTTGAACAAGTGGCATGTAATCGACGATGCTGATGATCTTATCAAGGCCGGGCTTTTGTTTGCCAACCAGGGGCCTGCCGGGTTCAGGTGGGAGAGGGGGGTCACGTCTTATATCCAGGACAACAACTATGTCTGCGCTGAGATAAGCGCGAACGAGAGCTTAAATCAGAGCATCAAGACGATGGAGTCCTTTCTGGATATGAAGATTGGGTCGCCGGGCACAAAGGCTTTGGTTTCCATAGTCAAGGGCCTGGTTATTCAGGAGCTGACGTGGCAGCAAAAAGTCGATATTATCAAGGGCTTTTTGCCGGATTCAATTGAAATTGTGGATGAGGGCGACCGGTATAGTGTCGGTTACACCGTTGCTGTGATCGAGCCCTTGAATTTTATTACCCTGCAGATCTATGTCTCACGGAACGCGGGGGTATAAGGAGGTAAGGCATGGCGAGTTTAGATTGGCCTCATTCTTTTACCTTTCCAAGAGCCCAGATCCTGAAGGATGGCAAGCCCGTGGGCTGGGCGCAGGGGATAACCCTCCAGGTGAATATGGAGGCGATTCCACAAAAGGCTGTCGGGGACTGGGTGCCTTATGATATTCCGTATGTGGACCTGGATATTTCGGGCAGCATAACAATAGCGCGGATTGTTAAGCCCAATTCCAACTTTTTTGCGCAGGGTCTCGCGCCGCCGTTGGATGTTAAGGCGGCAGTTTCGAGTTCTCTCTACGATCTGACAATCGTTGACCACCCGACGCAGCAGGCGACGGATTCGATAGAGGGGGTTCGGTTTACGGGGTTCAGTATGCAGCTTGTCCGGAATCAGGTCGTTTTACATCAAATTACCTTCCGTGCGCGGTTCTATCATATCGGCAGTCAGATCGGCGGCGTATAAGAACGTCTCAGTCGTTTTCTTCTTTTAGAAAGATTTTTGACACAAATTGAGTTAATGTTGCGTCTCCTTATTGGAGAGATTGGAGAAAGGAGGCGGGATGTCTATCGCACATGTCTTTGATTTATCTAAAAAATTTGTGCCACCAGATCCTTTTGGGTGGCGTTTCGACGGGCGTTTTATCGCTCGTTATAGCTGGCGGGGGCATTTCAAATACAAAATAGATTTACCAGCGGTTCAAAGCCGGTGGCCGGGGGGCCTCCTGGCAATAGGGCCGGCTTTCTGGGGGGTTTTCATGCCGGATGGGGGTGGAAACCTTATGCTGGCGATAGGGCGAAACAGCTTTTATACCTATTCGCCAGGTGATTACCCGGACGCGGACCGCGGCAATCGGTGCGTTTATCATAATGATACGACCTGGTGTATCAACGCGGACGGCGCGGTTGAATTTCACCATAATACGCACTGCATGCCTTGCGGTCGGGTTTCTATTCATTGGGTATATGGAAGACCGGTTGTCGTCCAGGGTAAATTACGTCGGGGCGATTTTTTGCCGCAGAATCTTGGGGCGCGGCCCTTGTTTGACGGTGGTTATGGGCTGGCTTGGGGGTATTGGGTTGTAGAGGGTGGTGTATAGAAACGTCGCGATAGGCGTTTTCCTGCCAAAAAAAAAGATAAGCTATATCAATCAGTTAAACAGGCGGTTTTTAAGATAAAAAATAAAGAAAAAAACAAAAAAAGGTTAAAAAAGGCGGTTTTATAACTGCTTGATTTTGTTGAGTTATTTTTCGGGCGTTTCGCCGGTTTCACGACAGAAATCCTGCCAGCTATAAGCCCATCGCTCCAGCAGGTTGTCGCGGTAGTAATGCTTGCCTGGCCAGCACCAGGCGATCAGGCTAAAAATGCCGTAGAGGGGGAAAAAGAACGGCCCCAGCATCTGGTTTTGATAAACATGAATAAGCTCGTGCGAGACGATGGTTATTTCTTTGACGTCGTGAACGAGGACGACGTGGCCGAAAGTGATGCCACGGTATCCCCTTTTTTCCATGTAGCGTTTTAACCAGCCTCCCCAGTGGAAGACCAGGGCCGGGTAATGGGTTTTGACGTATCGCGACCCGGTTATCAGGGCGACAAAAAGCCCGATTAAGGTATTTGGGAGGTCCCAGATCATTCTGTCTCCTTGGGTACTTTTAGGCCCTTATGGATCCAGCCGTGGAGGGCATGGGACAAAAGCCCACCGAAAAGGCCCAGGATGACGCAGACGTGCCATTGCAGGGGGTGGGGGCCGGCGAATGGTATCAAGAAGGTATTGATAAGGCCGGGGATGGCTCCCAGTCCGGTTCCTATGATGGCGGGCAGGAATGGAACCAGGCGGTGGCACTTACCTTTTGTTTTGAGACAGGGGATCTGTCGTTTCAAGAGGTAAGTGATAAGGTAAACAAAGACGGCGAGAGGGATGAGCGCGTTAAGCAGTGTAAAGGCGCTAAAAGAATCGGTCATTGGCATATCGTCCTCCGTGTATAAAGTCGGGGTGTAGTATAGCATATTTGGGGGGCGGGCACAAAAGGGGCACAAAAAAATAAAAAAAAATAAAAAAAATACTTGACAAACAAAAATAGAACCGTTATTGTTATATCGGCTTTTAGATTCAGGAGGTGCGTATGCGCAATGAAGAAGGGTTGATGCCGGGCAGGGGGCTGCCTGGTAACATGAGTGGGCCTATTCAGGCCTTCGGGAACGAGGGCGGCCAGTCTAAATCGCTGGCCGTCGTTGAGTTTAAGCCCAGGGACATCCAAAAGGGCCACGCGGCCCTGATGGAGGAGGCACGGTTTTTGAAGGAGAGGGCCTTTTACACGTGGGCCGTCCAATCAAAGGATGGCCCCACGATCATCGAGGGGCCGTCCGTCCATCTGATGATGGCGGCGGCCAGGCACTTCCGCAATCTCCGCATGACGGTACGTCTTCAAGAAGAAACCAAGTCCTATTGGTACTTCCTGGGCGTCGTCCAGGATATCGAATCGGGGATTGAGGTCGTAAGGCCTCATATCACCCCGAAGCCATACGGAAACAACGCGCGGCAGATATATGCCGCATTCCAGGCCGGCGTTTCGCGGGCTATCAGGAATGCTCTGGGCAATATCCTGCCGTCGTATTGGCTGGGCGACGCGATGGAAGAGGCGAAGAAGGCGGCGGCTGAGGCCGAGGGGGGCTCCCGCAAGGCCACGACCGCAAAAATCAATCAGATCATCGCGGCCTTCAATCGTTTTCATATTGAGAAGGAGGCCCTGATCGCGTTTTTGGGTAAACCGGCGAACAAGTGGACGGGCGAGGATATCGCGGCTCTGCGGGCGCAATATACGGCTCTGCGGGATAGCGAGATCACGCCGGATGACTTCCTGGTCCTGGCTGGCATGGACGAGAAGGGACCGGAGGCCGGTTTTAGGCCTGATGAGGGCGCGGGGCTGGCCGAGAAGAGTCCGCGGGCGCGGAAAATGGGTAAGAGAGCGCGTGGGGACAAGATCACGCGCAAACTCTACTCTCTCGCGGCGGATAAGGGCATGTCGGCGTCTGATCTGCAGATTGCCCTGCAGGAAGCGGGCATCGATCCGGCGACGATCAAAGAGGATGAGGTCGAGGAGGTCTTTGCTTACATCACCCAGGCTGAGGATGCGACCGAGGTTGATGCTGAGGTCGTCGAATGAGGCGGGTTTATGCGAGCTTACAACGTCTGGTCGATTTTTACGCTGGATGGGGCGACGAGGCGGGTGGGCGGTTTTACGTGCCCATCCGCCTGGCGCACGAGGCCGTTAAAATGGCCGAGGTGGGCGTTTGGACGGAGGCCATAGTGGTGGCCACCAAGGCGGCTCGCAGGGCGCGTGGAGGGGCAAATTGGCGCTTTTTCGTGGCCGATCTTGTGGCGGCGGCGCAGGCTGACCGGTTTGCCGATTGGGGTCTGGTCCACGCGAAGCTGGGAACGGCAGATCAATACTTCTGCGAGATCGTGCGGTGGAATAAAGAAATATGCCGGTCTGTAGAGGGGGACGAGTGATGGTTTGGTACCGCGGACGGCTTAGTTTGTGGCCCATAGCCGGGTTTCCTGCCGGGCTTGTTTTGCTCGGCGTTTTTCTGCGGCATATTCCGGGGGCTGGGGTGACGCCGGCGCGTTTATATGCGCCTGAGCTTGGTTTGCTTGATATCGTTCTGGGCTTAGCCTGGGCCGTTTTTCATCTGGTCAACCGGGCACGGTCGGCCATCTACATCGACGATAAAACCTTGATTATCAAGCCTTTTTTGTTGTCCCCTATCAAGATCCTGCTTTCAGATATCGAGGGAGTTGAGATCGAATGCGGCATTTTGGGGCGGTGGCTAAAATTTGGCAATGTAACAATCTGGGGGACAGGAGATCGGCTTACGGAGATAAGAGGTTTAAGCGATCCGCATACATTGCAGGTATCGATAGACGTGGCACAAAAAGTTTACAGGGGGGAAATATGAAAATCGAGGTGGCCCTGGTATCGCCAAGCGGTCGTCTTCACCGGCTAAAGCTGGTCGAAAAACGGCAACAAACAACGGCAGAGGGCCGGGCCGTAACCGGCTTTATGGCAGTTACGGCTGATAATCAGGTAGTCAAGATAGACGAGATTACTTATACACGCCTGGCCAGCGTCTTACCCATGCTGGCGCCTGACTATCAGGAGGATATACCGGGCGTTTTTCGCGAGTTATGCGCCTGGGTAAAAAACAACAGCAAAAGAAGTAAGTCGTATAAGAACAATTTCCGGCGGGCATTGAAGATCGTGGCACCTATTTGTTTGCCGGACGGCTGGTCGGGCGACGAGTACGATGCGCTGATGTTGGTTTACAATGGGGCGCTTGAGGCCCTGAAAATATGGAACGAAGAGCAGAAAACCCTGTCGGCCGGTTCAATAAAGAATTACGCGGGCGTTTTACGTGGTACGATCAAAGAATATTTAGCACAAAGGAGGCTGTGATGAAGAGATGGGCGCGTACTTTTGAGGCGCTGGGCGGCGATGAAATATCGCCTTCTCTGGTGGAAACCTATCTCCGGTGCCCGATGCAATGGTACTGGCGATATATCGAAAAGAAAAAGATGCCACCCGGCGTGGCCCTTGTCCAGGGATCGTCAGTCCATACTGCGGCGGGCGTAGATCTGGAGAATGCAATCGAAAACGGGACCCACCTGGGGCCGGATGTCGTCGCGGATATTGCGGCGGCTGAGTACGATAAAAGGGTACAAGAAGAGGGGGTTATGTTGACCCCTGCGGAAGAGTCCCTGGGACGCGATAACGTCTTAGGGGCGGCGAAGGATCAGACGGTGGCCATGGCCGTGACCTATGGGAAAAAATCGGAGGTTATCGTCCCGAAACAGGTGGAGGTCTGGCTTGTGGGCTCTTTGAAGGTCGATGATGACGAGTTGAAGATTGTGGGGCGTCCTGACGCCATCGTTCAAAAAATGGCGGCAGATGAAGAGGTTAGCGAAGCTGACGCTCAGCCAGCCGATAGGGATGGCCAGGTCGTAATGGACCTGAAAACGACGGGGGCCAAATGGCCAAAGACCCGCCTTATCAACAGCTTACAGATGCGAGTCTATTCCATGCTCGCCGAAAAACCCGTTGAGGTGCTCCAGATCGTAAAAGGTCGGGGAAAGGGGCAACCAAAATCGGTCGTCGCGGCGGCGGCCTACAATAAGCAGAGCTACTATCGGGCTCAGCACCTGATCGTCCGGGTTTTGGATTCTATCGAGGCCGGCATATTCCCGCCCACGTCGCCTACGGACTGGGCTTGTTCGCCGGCTTACTGCGGCTATTGGGCCATCTGCCCGTTCGGGGGCGGGGCCAAAAAATGGGTCTAATCTGGCGATAAGGATCAGTCATGAAATATCATCTGGGCTTAGTCGATCTGCCGGTCGTCGGACCTGATCCGTCGTCTGACGATTTCGTTACGCAGTTATACGAATCGAGGCGCCTAAAAAACGTTTTACCGCCGATAGGAAGCGAAACATGGGGCTTTGAGGTGGAATTATACCTGCGGGGCCTTAAAGGCCAGGATCTGGGCGTACAAACGCTTTTGGGGACGTGGTTTGCCGATATAGGGGGGCAGCATCATACAGTTTACGGCGATTACCTGCGGCAAACCCCTTTTCCCCGGCAAAAGTACCATCTGGTCCACGACGTATCGGTCGGGCCGACAAAATGGCGTACCGTCGAGGTGCGCAGTCCGGTCTTTTCTTCAGGACGCCTGATGAGGGCGGCGTTGCGGGCCTTGATGCGCTACCTTCAAAAGGCCGCAAAGGTGCGGATTTTACCAACCTGCGGGATCCATATCCACATGGGTACCCTTTCAGACGCGATGGCGACCCGGCTATCCGATTGTATCCTCTCCCACCCGGTGCGGCAGGAGATAATCGATTTTCTATTGCAATCCGAACGGCGCCAAACCCTGTTCGAGTATGCCTATCCGGGAAACGGAGGGGGCGGTCGGACCAGATACGCCGAGGTCAACCTGCAATCTATCAGGGACCACGGGACGGTCGAGTACCGGGCGCTGGGCGCCACAACGCCATGGGACGTCATAGACCGCATGCTTACTCAGGTGTTGATCCCCTGCCGGAAAAAAATAGTATAATCTTCTGGGGATGGATGGGTTCGACGGTTCCTGCCCTATGGGGTTTGCCTCGCTGTGGTGGCGAGGATAAGGGACCGGACCAGGGTTCGATTCCCTGCATCTCCACTACTCAGCCCAAAGCAGGTATCCTGTTTGGGGAGGCTTTTATATGAATTACGACGACCTTTGCTTTTTTTCTGCTGATTTTTTCGAGACAACAGGCAACCCGCGGTTTAGGATCGTGGCCCTTGTTATAGTTGAGATTTAAGAGGAGGCCGTAATGTTAGAACTCGTCGAAATAACAAAGAATTTTACTAACAATGGCCAGCAACAAGCCGGGTATAGCTGGGACCAATTTTGGCACCTGTTCAATCTCTTTAAGCAATTCAAAAAACATGAAGTTATCTATACGAACGTCAGTTGTAATGCTGCCGGAGATTGCGCTGCAGGATCATTTATGGTTATACGGCCCAAAAACGCCGACGAGAATCCAGCCGGGGCACGCTGGACACTTATCCTTGCATATATTCACGACACGGACATTGCGAATTATACAGATACACCCCTGGGGAGTGATATGGGGGGGGTATTTGCGCGTCTCGCGTGGGAGAAGGTATGGGATGAGGATAATCAAGAGTTTAACTTGAACGTTCCCGTGACCCCTTGGGTGAAATGGCACGCGGGGGCAGCAACTGGGGGCGCACCAGTCGTTGCGACAACCCACATGTGGGAATGGGAGGGGGCGCTGGCGTTTACTACCTTTTTTAGTGGTGGAGACCGAGGCTATAAGGGGGTGGCCTATGTGGGACGTTTTGACCCAGTAGGTGAAGTCCAAGTGGCAAATCCGGTAATTCTGGTCTCAACGGGTAATGATTTTAATGCATGGGGTGGGGCTCGCTATTCAGAGTGGGCAGATAATCCTTCCTATGCGCCATCTTATACTGGTGATGATTGGGTAGATTGCCGTTTAGGTTGTAGTTCTGGGACTTTTCCACACATAAGTTTTGAGAAGATACAATTATCTTACTATGAGAATAATGGTACGGGCCGGCCTTTTTTGCGCCCGATCCATATAGCCACGGCGAATGACGATGGAAAATTTATCCTGGGGTTTTTACCTACCCAGAAAAACAGTCTCGGACGTTTTGAGGGGCTTTTTGATGCCCGTTATTTAGGCGATTCATCTGGAAACGATACGGGGGATCGGGTTGTGTTTTGTGGCACTTCGTTTCCTTGGTAGGTCAGGATCGCTTGTTCGAGACTTTTTATTTCTTCAGATTCCAAGATTTCCTCAAAGGTTTTTCCCTCCTTGATATAGTCGGGGATGAGCATGGCGTTGGGGCCTGTATCATTCAGGTCGGATAGGAATTTGTTCCACCTTGAAAGGAAGGGTTGGGCTTTTTGCATCGTTTCCTGGTTTAGCGTTTGGATCACCTGGTTGATCCTGGATACCTGTGCGAAAAAACTGGTTTTCGTATTCGATGGCTTCGGAGAAAATTGTTAGGATAAGGCCGTAGTCCAAGTCGGCAAAGTTTTTTGTCAACCAGGCTGGGCCGTCGTCAATAGCGACGGTTAAATAGCCGATGGCCCTGGCTGCGAGGACGGCGTCATGGTCCAGGGCGTCCAGGGGCATACTTCCAAGCAATTGGCCCATTATTCGGGCGGCTTTGATTCGTTCTGCTGCGGATGGGATATGGAGTGAGACAAAGCCTTCTTTTTCCTCGCCTGGGATAGTGATTTTAACTGAGAGCGTAAATTGTCGGCTTAGGATGGCGGGAGAAGTGATTTTTTGTTCCTCGGCCAGCCCGCGCAGATCGTCGAGGCTTTTCCCTTTTGTCGTGTTGTCTTCAGGGGTAGGTCTTACTTGCATGCGGTCCTCCTTGCTGGTAAAATCATAACAGCTATGGCGAGGCGAATCAACATAAGGACGCTTATCAGGGAGGCAAGGCGGGAACTTGACATCCCACTTTCTCTCGCGGCGTTGTCCAGTGCGCGGATAAGTCGGCATCGGCCCCAGATGATTCGCTATAAGATGGCCATTGTCTCTTACGTTTCGGAGATGTACGATATCCACCCGCTGGATATTATCGGCGAGTTGGGGATAAGCCGCCAGTCGTTTTACTATTACGTGGCGCGTGGGTACAGTTCTTACGTCCCGCAGTCTTTCAAGAAGGGGGGCGGTGATGGCAACTGATGCGCTTACAAAAAACTGGCTCATTGAGGATTATCTTTACGGCCTCGATCTGACCGACGATTATGGAAACCCCTTTCCAGACCGGCAGTTCGACGACGCAATTGCAAAAGCGGTCGAGGAGATAAACGGCCTGATTGAATTTCAGGTCGGGAAGGCGGTGCGTCGGGCAACGGTCGATTTTATCGGTGGCCGGGATGCGCGGCGCTGGTTCGGGTTTCGGTTTCCCTGGCTGCCTCTCTGGGAGATCCGTAAGGTTCAATTCAAGTTTGGAACGCAGACGATGTTTGATATCCCCCAGGATTGGGTGCTTACGGCGCCTTCTGAAGTAGAGGGCGGTCCAATTATGGATGCGCGGGTGCATTTAGTGCCGACCATGGGGACTTTGGAGGGGATGCAGCATTATTTGATTGTCTCGACCTTATGGTCGCAGATGTTTACATCGGGGATGGGGAGTTATATGCCTCGTTATCTTTATGTCGAAGGCTTATGTGGTGCTGACCCGGAGGAGATTCCTGCCGATATCTTGAATTTTATCGGGATGCGGGCCTCTTTACTGGCTTTGAATATCGCGGGTGACCTGTTAGTCGGGGCTGGCGTGGCGAGTAAATCGCTATCCATGGATGGTGTTTCGCAGAATATCAATACGACATCCAGCGCCACAAACGCCGGGTACGGTGCCCGGATTCTGCAATATTGGAAAGATTTGCGGCAAATTTTGCCGGCGCTGCAGCGAAAATATAACGGGATTCGGGCTGTGGGGGCATAAATGGGTATAGATACCCCAAAAAATCCGGAGATAGAAACAGTCAAGCAGGACGTTTTTGGTACGATTGTCGGTTACCTTGCACAATATACACAAATAACCGATTTTCGTACGGGAAGCGTCGCCTTTAAGCTCGCTTCGGCCATTGCTCTGGGCATCCAAACGGCCTTAGAGAGTTTTGAGACAATTATAGAACAGAACGATATTACTCGTGCGGCTGGGGCCGACTTGTTGCATGTGGCCCAGCGGCTATTCCCGATGCGTCCGGACTTGGCCGAATTGCAGGAGGGGGATACGGCGACTGGTGGGGCGGTTGTTTTCAGGCGGGCGACATCAAGCGGGGATATGTTGATCGCAGCGGGGACTGTCGTGAAGGACGCGAGTGGCAAATTAAAGTATTTGACAAACGTTGATGTCGTTATACCGGATGGTCAGGTGAGCAGCGTTCCTGTCGATGTGACAGCCGAATCGCCGGGCAGCAAGTACAATATAGCGCCGCATACTTTGCAGAAGGTGCAGGGTCTCGAACAACAGTTGACGGTGGACAACCTGACGTCTATAAGCGGTGGCCGGGATCCGGAGAAGGACGACGATTTACGAATGCGCGTTTTGTCGGAATACAAGCGCCGCATCCAGCCCGGCAATGAAGAGGCCATTAAGAGCGCGGCTTATGAGTGCGGGATAGAGTCGGTCTATATCGACCGTCTAAGTGCCGAGGATCATTTAACGGTTTATGTATATTGGCAGGGGCTGGAGAATATTGTGCCTGTTGTTAAGCGGATAACGCTGGCGACGGTTTTGCCGGGGGACGGAATGATTAACCCGGTGTTTCAATTGCCGTATTATCCAATAGCTTTTAGTCAGGTGCCTGCGTTCTACTTTGGAAATACGCCCTCGGATATAGATAACAATTCGAGGGTATATGGCGCGTCTTATGATCCGTTGCGCGGGCTGGTATATCTTCCAAGGGCCTTTATTGTTCCCGAGACATTTGATCATTCCAAACACATAACAGCCGTTTATGCTGTTTATCCGGACGACAGATTCCGGCTTTTTGCGGACGCGATAAAGGACATGGTGCCCCTGGGGGGGCTCGCGGTTTATATTATGGCCGCAAACGTTGAGAAACTGGCCTCTGTGCGGCTTTCGGTCTCTACCCATGGAAGTTTACCCGAAAGCACGATTGTTGCCCTACAAAACGCGATTTACGGGCAAATTCGCAACCTGATGGTAGGCGACCCGATTACAGAAAATACCGTTTTTTCTATTGTCAACGACATCGACCCGACCCTACTGCTCGACGACGTGACTTTTATCTTGGCTAATGGCCAGCAAAGAAAAAGAGTTTATCCGTCTCCTTATACAAAACTGACCATCGAAAACATCAACGATATTCACATCAGCGCGTTAGGAGGTTGATATGAAGATAATCCGACCCGTCGGCTTAAAGGACTGGGAGCGGTTGACGCCAGATACCTTAAAGCGGCTTGTTGATTATACGCAAGGCCTGACAGAGTTGATTTTGCGGGGTTTCTTTAACGGCGGCGGGTTTCACGGCGACGGGAACGGACAGGACGACGGGTGGATCGTTAGCCTGGGAGCGTTGCAGTCCTCTTTCGAGGATGGAAACCTGACCGTCGACGTTACATCCGCGGATACCCCGGCTGTCATAGTTCTAAACGACGGAACGCTGGTGCGTTTAGATAAGGATGACGACTTTTTGCCTCTTACGCTTTCTGGCATTACTCAAGAAGAATACGTATATTTATACGTCGAGACAGAAGATAGCCCGGAAACTATTACTGTCCCCGTATATGATGCAACACGGAAAAAAGAAGTGGTACAAGAACGCACGAAGGGGACTGTCCTGCGGCCAAAGCTTACCACGCTTAAACCGACAACCGGCTATTTAAAGTTCGGTTGTACGGTTGACGGCCCACCTTTGACGTTTTTTCCTTGTTATGAAACGGCTATCGATACTTCCTATGGCATCGATAAGACGCCAGAAGACGTTGTCCCCGGTCCGATTTCTGCTCTGAGTCTTGCTCAGATTGTTCAAGGCCTTAACCGGGCAATTGTGTTTTTAGAAAGTGGACAAAAAGGACTGGCAGCAGGTGCAACGCGTTACGAAACGCCGATCACAAAGGATATACTGAAAGCATCTGATCCCTTAGCCTGGGATACGGACTTTGAGACGAAGACTTACGATCTGAATTTGTTGTCTGCTTTTCTGGCCATTGAACAGACAACAAGGGTTCTTTCCCCGATTGTCGATAAATTGAAGTCAATTAACGTTTATGCCCAGGCCCGGTATGACGCAATGGTGCCGATCTGGACTGGGCGGCTTATTAGTATCTCTGTTACGGTAAGCAATACGCTGTCCGTAATTTGGCCAAAAGCAGATGGAAATTTTCAACGTTTTGTACTGCCGAATACGGATGATAATATTCCTTACGCGATGCACGCGGCGTCTCCAATTCTTTATGATCCATTCCGGTACTGGGCCGATATTGATAACTTGACCTACGCGAGTGGCCTGCCTCAATTCAGATATAAAGCTGTTTGCACAGATGGGCGGGTACAGGTAACTGTATGGCTGGCGCAGGATACGCCTGACGATGATCACAAGCTCCGGATGACTGGGGTTCTTATCCCAAAAACAATAGATCTTGGAAATTCTTTAATCACGCAGGTCATGGTAGACTCGCCAAATTATGCGTTAGAGGCCGTTACTGACGAAAGTGATCCTTATCTCAATGGCGAATATATGCCGCAGACAACCTTTTATTTCTATGCCCGAAGCGAGGACGGTTCCTTTTGGGACGGCAGCACTTCTTTGACTTTTAATATGAGGCTCGGCTTAGAATATTTGATGCTGGCCGAGAAAGCAGAGGACTTTTTCGGGCATTATTAGGGGGCGATATGAGTAAACCTATTTGCGTCATTACTTTTGACGAGACGCCAGTATATGAAACCCCACCGGGCAGTGTTGATTTGCATGGTTCGGCCCTTTTGGATGGTGCTGAGGCTCCGGTCAAGAGCTGGCTGTGGACCCTTCTGGCATATCCTTCTGGGATAGAGGAACCGACTTTTTTGGACGATGCGGCGCAGGATACTTCTCTGACGGGCATAAGCGCGGCTGGCGATTACTTAGTGATGCTGACCTGCGAATTGGAAGACGGGACAAAAAGCGAGACGTCCCTTTATTTGGCCCCGGATTCTGCGTTGCAGGCCATCCAGGTAAAGACAGCCAATAGCGGACTAATCATACCAGCAGAGGGGGAGAGGGGGTGGGCCTCGGCCCTTCAAGATGCCCTGACTTACTTAGATGCGCATAAAATCGAGGAGCATGCTAATACTGCTGCGACGGGTGCTCAGCTTGATGAGTTGGTCTCCGGCAGCCGGACCTTGCTGCACGAGCATGACCAAAGTTCAAAAATAGTTTTAACCCTTCAAAATATAGAGGCGCAGACGCAAAAGTGGCAGCTATTAGCTTATCTCGGCACCGTCGATAGCGATCATAAGGTCGAAATAAACCAAATAACCATGGCTGTTGGAAACGTCGGTGAAGAGGACGACGCCTTTGTGGAGCTTGATTTTTATTTAATGTCGGCGTCTCAGGCGACTGGAACGGATAGCCCATTAATCCCCGCAGGGGCAAAATCTTTGTTTGGCACGACGGTCGATATTCAGGCGGTCGGAGGCAAATCTGGTATAAGCACGGCTGGGATAATGCAATTTCAACCGGCTGCTGGGCAGGAGTATTTGGCCGTTTCTGTCGAGCACGCGGGCACTAATGCGCGAGATCTTATAATAACGGTTGATATTACGCGGAGCCGTGTTGTAAGCACTTAACAAAGCACAACAAAACTGTTATTCTTAGTGAGAACCCGGATTCTTTATTCATATTCCCGCCATATCCGGGCCAAGAGCAGGGTAGGGGCCTTGTGCCCCTACCTCCCGCCTTTTTATTCTTTTTCGATAAGCAGGTCGCTGTTTTCTGGATCGTCGGCCTCCCAGTAGGCAAACAAGGCCCAGAAGGTATGGATGGCCTCGATAATATCGCGGCAATTGGGCTTGTGCTCGGTTTCGCTATCGGAGCCGTAAGCCAGCTCGACCAGCTCCTCTACTTGGTGGGCTTCCTCGAAGGCGTATTGAAACAGCGGCATCAGCCGCCGGATGATCAAAACGGTGTTTTGTCCTTCAATATGGGCCTTTAATACGCCGTCCACGTACATCTTGACGTGGCAGGCGTATTCGATATCCTCGCTTATTTTTACATCGATGCGCATCTCCACCTCCCGGCTTTGACTGCGCACCAGTCCCACTCTTTTAATTGGGACGGGTAGAAGGCGTAAATAACGGCCAGCTTGGGGCCGTTTTCGGTTTCCACCTCCACGACTTCTTTGTGGTAGAAACCGGATTGAACGCCCTCTAATGCGTCCAAACTGTTGAGGGTTTCTTTATCGACTTCATATAGTTCGCCGTGGACTACGTCCTCGGCGTCCCCCGCGACTATGGCCGGGAAGGAGCCCAACGAGTACATCGCGTACCCGCGGACCAGGCCTTCACCGAGAAAGGTCGCAGGTGCTATCAGGGGATGGTTGTAACACCCCCTTTTCAGGCTACCATAGACGAATACTTGTGTCATATCTCTATCTCCCCTGGGCGGAATAATCGAACGCATGGCGGGCAAACGAAGGAATGGTACTTCGGCCCGTATTTAGGTTTGGGCCGTGGCCGGCTGTTCACCACGGCCTTCAAGACCTCGTGGACCTGATGGAAATCATCAAGGTCCACGTCAGGATAACGGTCCCGCCACCCCGGTTCTATCTCATCCAGGGTCTTTATCATTATTTGGATATCGGTCATGCCTCCACCACCACGATTTGAAACTTCTGGTCGCCCACCCGGACGACCAGGCCGTCGTCGCGGGAGAGCAACGCCTCTTCGTCAAATGTCCGGACGTACACGTCCAGACCCTCTTCATCGGCCATCAACTCGATGGCCTCTCTCACCATTTCATTTATTTCTTTGGTTGTCATAATGGCCTCCTCAAAAAGCCTACATAGATAATAACAACTCTATTACCCTTTGTCAAGTCTTTTCTGAATTTTTTTTATTTTTTTTTACATTCGCCGAATACAATTTATAATAATACCGGAGGCGCTTATGATACCGGAGAAGATCCTCAGAGAGGCCAGGCGCGATTATCGTAAATTTGTTTCTTTATGTTTCAGGACCGAGGAGGGAGAGCCGGTTAAGGTTGCCGATTTTCAGAGGGCCTGGGTCGGGGCCGCACTTACTCATCGGCGCACTCTTATCTGGTGTCCCGTCGAGCATGGAAAATCAAAGCACATGTCGGTTTGGTTTCCGATCTGGGTTTTAGCCCATGAGCCAAACTATCGAATTATGATTGTCTCAAACACGGCGAGTCAGGCCATCAAATTCTCGGAGGAGATTCGGGAAAACATTGAAAAGAATGAGATTCTGCATGAGTTGTTTCCAAACTTGTTGCCGGGGTCGGAATGGACAAAGGGGTCGTTCAAGATCAAGCGTTCTGCAATTATGAAGGATCCGTCGGTCCAGGCTGTGGGGGCGTATGGGCCGGTCATCGGTGCGAGGGCTGATATCATCATCCTCGATGATATCATAGATTTTGAAAACAGCGCGACGGTTTATTTGCAGGATAAGCTGATGCGTTGGCTTGATAGTTCGGTATTTACCCGGCGCACAAAGAATGGTCGGATTGTGGCGGTGGGGACGAAGTGGACAAAGTTTGATGTCTACCATCGTCTCGTAAAACGAAAGGGATGGGCGGTTTTTGAGTATTCGGCCTTCAAAGATAAAAAACAAACGCAACCGCTCTGGCCGGAGCAGTGGCCCTTAAAGCGGCTGCGGGACAAGTTAGGTGAAATCGGGCCACGTGAATTTGCGCGGCAGTTTCAGAATGATATTGAGGCCACCACGTCTTCTCGTTTTGACCGCAGGTGGTTCAATTTTGCGGAGAGGAAGGGGTTTGGGTTATCGAGCCAGTATCGATATACGGCAAATAAGAACGAGATTGTTGTTATAGGGGTCGATTTAGCGACAAAGAAAAAGCTGGGGGCAGACCAGACGGTCTTTATGGTGTTGGCTGTTTCAGAGAAATATAAACAGCTTTTGTGGTTAGAGACGGGGCGGTTATCGGGGCCGGAGATTGTCCAGAAGTTGCATGAATTGCACACGCGTTATCCGGACGCCATTTTTGCGGTCGAGAGCAATGCGCAGCAAGAGTACATTTTGCAATTTTTCAAAGATTCGCCGGATGCAAAAGATATCGCGGTAATTCCTTTTTACACGTCCAAAAAGAAGAGGGATCCTTTTGTGGGGGTGGAACGTATAGCGCGGGATATGGCGGCTGGGGTTTGGATTGTACCGGCGAATCCGACGCCTGAGCAGAAGGTCGAGATCGAGGATTTTTACAATGATTTATTGTCGTATGATCCGGCGAGACATCTGCCTGATAGGATGGCAGCAACGTATATAGCCTCGACGGTGGGCGACATGCTTATTGCTAATGGGGCAGTCAAGCAAAAACAAGCGGCCATAAAACGCGCACAGGGCGTTCAGGAGGGCGAGGAGGGGGGTAAGGCGGGGGATATTACCACCGGAGGGGCAAAACCGCAGCAAATAAGCATTGACGACGTTTTTGTGGGGCTTGTGACAGACAATTATGTCGGCGTGCTCCGCCCGGTAGTGTCGCCTGAAACCGGCAGCGTCGTTGGACATGAACTTCTCCCGCCAGATGACCCAGATCACTACGTTTTTATCGAGGGTAAACGACCGTTTGCGATTGTCTCCTGGAATACGGTCCCCAAAAACACCTATATCCACTGGGTGATGCAACAAAAACCGCTGGGCGATAAGCGGTATGTCTACATGAAAACCCGCCAGGACAAATTCATTCGCAAATACGGGAATCTGGCCCGTAATATGGTCGACGGGAAGACCCTAACGATATTGCATTCTGTCTGGCTGGGCGAGCTGGCCCGGCTGATGGGAAACAATACCAAGCGGTGGGAGATGTACACCCGTGACCCGATAGTCCGGCTGCTTGCGACTGCTGGGTTTGTTATTGAAACCTTTACGACTGGCTGGTATGCCGATCTTGATAGTGCGATAGAGTTGATTGAGGCCGAGCGGCAGGGGCAGGAGGCGTCTTATGAAGAGGAGCCAGAGCCCGAAGTCAAGGTTGAGACAGAAACAATCCAGCTTCCCAACGGGGAGATTGTTAGCCGGGTAAAAATGACGCCCGAACTTTTCCAACGCATGTTGAACGGGGGCGGCTGGGGGTTAGGCCCAGGCGTAGTCCCGGCGACTTTGATGGGAATGGGAAACAGGCAGCCGTATGGGGTGCCGGCGCAGCTCTCGACGGTCCCGCAAATTGTCAATTTTATGCGGCAGTTAAAAGAAACAGAAAAAAAGACTTGACAGATCCGATCAAAGGTGTAACATAAAGTTTAGACCTTTGTGGACAGGAGACGCATGAAAACACCATTCCGTTGGATAGGGTCAAAATCAGTCATGATGCCCCATCTTGTGGACATCTTCCCGCCCCACCGGATGTTTGTAGACGTCTTTGGTGGCTCCGGGACAGTAGTCCTCCACAAGCCACCCTCTCCCCTCACAGTCTATAACGACATTGACGAGGGTCTCACTAATTTCTTTGAGGTTATCCGCAAGCCCGAAACCTTTGAGAAATTTTACGAGCAGGCCCAGTGGTTTGTGAATTCCCGGAGCTTGTGGGATAATTTTCGCAAGCATTGGAATGATCCGGATGATCCGGTTGAGAAGGCCCTACGATGGTGGTACGTCGCGTGCCTGAGCTTCGGAGGACGCTGGGGCGGTGGATGGGCTCAGATCAACATAAATACGGCAAAAAACGGGCGGGGCAGCGCCGATTTAGATATGTTTCGGGCACGGCTCCGTGAGGTTCACCGGATATTTTCCCGCGTCTTGGTCGAACACATGGATTTTCGGGACTTGATTCCCCGCTTTGATTCGCCCGAGACGCTGTTTTATTGTGACCCCCCCTATCCAAAAGAGTCACGAGCAAGCGAGGGCAACGTGTATGAGCACGATGCCAAAACCGACGATTTGCATCCCGATTTAATCGCCACCCTGTTGAAAGTTGAAGGCATGGCGCTGCTCTCGTCTTACGAAACTGATACCTATCAACCGCTTATTGACGCCGGCTGGGAGATGGTTGTGAAAAAGACCCGCCGGGCTCAGGCAACAGGCCGGGTGGGGAAATTGAAGGGCTCAGGGGCCTTTCAGGACGGCTCGGATATTCGTATAGAAGTCGTCTACGCAAACCCGGCAGCAATAGAGAAAATCAACGCGGGGAGGCTATTATGAGCGTTTTTAGCATCCCGTTCCGGTGGTTTATGGACGACGTTACCCGCCGTCTGGACCAGGCCCTACGTAAGGCCACGCCAGGCCGAAAAATCAATGGCGAAATTCAAAACGCCGGGACTTTTTACCGAATAGTGGTGAAATCGCAACCCGATGCGTCAATTTCTCTTGCAGACGTGATGGCACAATATGTCTCAGACCGTCGCCTTCGTTTTGAGGGCAAGGTAACTCAGGCCGAGGTAGCGGCCATTGTTAAGGAATTTGAAGACGAAACGCAAAAAGCTGTGAGGTGATAGCATGGAAAAGTTAGCCGCGTGGTTTGTGTTGGCATTTCTTGGGGCGGCCATTATTTGGATGATTTTTGGAGGTTTTGACGAATGATTTTTCTATCCGATATTAAAGCTGTTTCGTGGAACCTGGGCGAAGAGGAGCTGGTTGTGGAGTTGAAAGACGAAACAACCGTCCGCGTGCGAGATTTTACGGATGACCCCGATTATTGCAAAATAGTCGAGCATGTTTATCTGGCCGGCGAAGATGCACAATATCTGGTCCAGAAGTTTATTGAGACAATCCAAAACCTTATCGAGGAGCTTGCGTTACTGCGATGATACACGTTGAGATTAGGGGGGCCGGATGAGAGAAAAATTGGAAAAAATGGCCGACCAGGGGCCATGGGCACATCAGGCGCAGCTAATCCTGGTCTATCTGTCCGAGGGGCAGCATGATGTCGCGATGGAGTATGCGGCCGTGGTCTCTCTGCTGGAGCATGAGCAGGGAGGCGGCAAGCTTTGGCCAGAGATCATGCGCTACATCTCGGACCAAACGGCTGAGATGCAGGCAAAAAGCGAACTTGCCGTCCTCATTGAGAGCATTGACGATGATTTTTTTGCTGATCTCGGATTGAAGGCACAGGTGGACAGGGTCCTCCTGGCGAGACGCCTGGAACGGGCGGTAAACTATCCGCCGACGATACGATATCGGCAGGTGGAAAAAAAGGTGCGCGACCTGGTAGGCATGGATCCCACGCGGATTCATCAGTTATGGTCAGCCCTGCCGGTAAATATGCGTCTGCGGGGCTTTGCATACGACGCCATGCGAGAAAGCGTGGTGGAGTATCTGATGCTCCATGCAGCAAAAAAATTAAGTCAGCATGCAGCGCCACGAGATGGCCGTGGTGATAGAGAGGTATGATATGAGACTGTTGGAATACGTTACATTGAACGCACTTTTTTTTGTTGGGCTCTTTATCGTGTGGTCTTGGTTCAATAAAGATGATTGAGGGGGGTAATATGACGGTAGAGGACCTGATTCAGGAGTTGCAAAGGTTTCCGGGAGACGCGGAGACGTTGGTAAATTATGTGGGGACCGCACCAGCCCGAAAGGAGGGTGGCATCGTCGCCTATGTCTTCTTTGACCAAGACGAGGCGGAATGGGTAGACTACGGTGAAACCCCACCCGCGACGCTGGTCAAGCAGATAAAAGAGCTGCGTTCGCGTATTGAGAGTGCCTTTTGGCAAATTCATGCTTTAACTTCTTCCCAAGAGGAGGCGAAAAGGGCTCTCCATCTTTTAGATGAGGTAACCTGGCAACAGCATGCGCGGCGGTGGAGACACTGGTGCCTGACAGTTGGGCCTGCGAGGTACATCAAAAGTTTTGTGATCTCTATGGCCGATGGCAGAAAGAGGTACAACGATTGGCCATGCTTTTTCATGAGAGGTAAACATAATGGGCCATTGGTTACTTGACGCGATAGCAGAGCAACGGGAGCGGGCGTTGTCTGATACGTTCTTTTACCTGGCTGGACGAGGAGCACCTGTCGATTTTGATCTTGAGAGGGTGCGCAATACGGCAGCGGCCCTGGAATTTGCTGTCCTTGATCTAAAACTCAACGAAGATAAAGAAGACAATACCCTTGTGTTACGTAAAGCGGCAGCGGATGCCTTTTATCTGTTGCAGGCTTTGCCCATGCCTTCTGACCCCATAACGGCAGGTTTTCACCTGCTGCGCGTCTCATCCCTGGCCATTCTTGGGGGGCAGGAGAAAAAGGTGGCCTGCTGGCTGCTTGCGTTGAAAAAAGTAGGAAAATGGCCGGTCTTGCCCTTAGAATCGAAGGATTGGGGCGAGCGTTGCCGGGCTACGGCGATTGACGCTTGGCTTCGGTTGATACGACGCCATGAAGATGACAGACAACTGGTAGTTAAGCGGGCCTCGGCCTTAAAAGAACAAAGACCCCAAAAAGAGCGAGATTATTTGCGGTTGTTGGAACCGGCAGAGGCAAAACGTCGGGCTCTGGAGTTGATTGCGCTTTATCACTTAATATATGCGGCGCAGCTTTTAGCCGAGGGGCATAGCCACAAGTTTGATGAGCATTTTCATCATGCTATTACGGCCAGCGGCGGGGCTTGTCTCGGGTTGGAACCGTTAGTCAGGCTGCTTTTTTATGCAGTCAGACAAATAGTTGTAATAAGAGTTGGAGGCAGCTCAGAACAAACGGGCCGGTTGGTTGTGGCGGGGCGAGAATACCCGATTCCGGTTACTGGGGCGGATGCCCAGCGAATTGAAGAAGAAACCGGCGTCCCGGAGCACAAAATCTGGGCTGCTATTGACGAGTGGAGCAGTACCCCGTGCGAATACTGGCGGGGCTGTGGCCAAGAGTAGGGAGTGGATGCATGTTTTTGCCCAGCAAGGTTGGTTATATTCAGGTTGAGATTGAGTTTGGGGCGGCACCAAAGGCCGTTGTGTACCTGTTTTTATTTGATCCCAACGATCCGGGCGAGACAGTAACCTATATTAAGGCCTGCGACAAAGAACGGTTGCGGGAATTAACCCTTGAGAATACGGGAATCCCGCCGGAAGATTTAGAATTGACAGTTGAGGACTTCGATTTTATCCGGCTATTTTGCGAGAGGGCCGAGCGGCTAAATCGAAAATTGAAAGAATGGTGTAAGGCCGGTGAGATTTAGAGGAAGCAGAGAATGGAAAAAAGAAAAAACCCGACTTTAACAAAACTCAAAATAGCGCAGCAGCAGGTTAAAACCTTGACCAGGCTGGTCGACAAATACGAGTGGATCAAGTTTGCTTGGCGCAATAAAATGTACCGACGTGCGCGCATTTTTGCTTTTGGCCCTCAAGGTCTCAAGCAATTGTTTTTTGCCACGCATGAATTGTATTTGCGCGAGGTTTACACGACGACAGAGGACATAATTTGGGAAACTTATGAGCGGCTGCCAACCATAAAAGAGATGCTCTTTGTTTGGCAAGAGGAGGCCGAGCGGTTAGAGGCCCAGCTTGATGAAGAGCGGCGGCTTGGTAGACGAAAATATATTCTTAGGACAGATGGGCCTTTCAGTAAAAAGGAGGAAAATGCGAGCGATTGATTGGTTAAAAGCAGAATTGCATCGGGGGAGCATTGCTGAGACGGATAGGATAGCCGTATCGGGCCGTATGGTTTTGGTTGTTCGGTTTTCTCCACCTGCCAGTATTGGTATTATGGGCGCGGTTGGGGTTAACGTGGATGTTTGTTGGTGGTGTGGTAAAACGGTGGGCGAGGTGATAAGTGAGGCAAACTCAGAGGAGGTAAAAAATGATATGTGACGAGGCTGATAACTTTTATCTTAACTTGGCGGGGCATTTTGAAGACCGGCTGCGGCGGTTGTTTCCGGACGCCAGCGTCTATTCAAAAAGGATTCACGATGGTGTGGTGGTTTTTGTCGACGGGCCGGAGGGGGACAAAGATATCGGCAAGATTGTCTCAGAAATTACTGTGCCTAAGGAGGGACGTTTTTTCGAGTCGGGGCAGATAGAAGTGCCGGGAATTGAGGGATGGTGCGATGCAAGTCAGGTGGAGCGCGTACGTGCCGAGTTTACGGAGTTATGGGAGGAGCTGGACCGGATAATCGAAGACCGGCGGGAGGCGATTATAGCAGAATGGTATAGGCGCGAGCGGGCGGGGGCGGCAGAGAAAATCCAGCAACGTTTGAGAAAATTGATTGCTGAGATCAAGAAGATCGAGAAAGATGTCGCTTTTTGGGCTGAGACCGGGGAGTTTAGAGAAGGGCGCCTGGAATCTCTTAAAATTTGGGGGGACAAAAAAGATGCGTAAGGTGATTCTGGCCATCCGTCCTAAATGGGCGGAGTTGATACTCAATCGCAAAAAGACGGTAGAGATTCGCCGGCGTATATGGCGCAATTTTTATGAACCTGTCAAGATCTACTTGTATGCGACGGCCCCTGTGCAAAAAATCGTGGGGGAGGTTGAGGGGGTTGTTTTGCCTGGTGGTGCAACAAAGCGGGCGGTCTCGCTTGAGGGGACGTTTTTATCTTTTGATGACGCTGTGGAATACCTTGCGGGTGCCCAGAATATATACAGGATTACGCTTTCGCGACCGCGGCGTTATTCAAAACCGGTTTTGCTTAGTGAGATGGGGGCCAAGCGTGCGCCGCAGAATTTTATCTATGTACCCAACAAAAAAAGAGGCCCGAAGGCCTCTTAAAAAGTTTGTCGCAATCCCCTTACAACGGGGCATTCGGCCTCCCGACCAGCACTACTATAATAACAGCAAAATATCTTTTGTCAAGTCTAAAAAGGAAACAAAATGTGGGAACTGGAGAGAATTTTTATCGTTATGGAAGAAGAAGGCGATCCACAGTACGGGATCGGGCTGGAGTTGAGACGTAAGGCTAAAATTCGACGGCCAGTTATGACAGGCGTCGTGTTGAGGATCGACGTCGCAACAAATACGGTTGAAATAGGCGAGGCATTGTGCCACAAAAGCGATATACCTACTCGTTCGATAATTCTATCGCCTGAAGATATACAAAGGGTTTATAGGGCCAAAGAATGCGTTTTACGGTGCAATCAATAATCAGTCGGTCTCAGTAAATTGTGGCAAGGGTGGACCGAAAAGGTCATGTTCTATGACGGTCCGCGGGCTGATATAAACGCACTCGACACGTTTATCTGAAAAATCGCCTTGTCGCTTGGCACGCAATGCGCGGGTCTTGCCAACGCTGGCCGCTCTTCGCGTAAACCGCTTGATTTGCCAGCCGGCGTCCAAAAGAGGCTGGTAGATCGGTGTTTCGTATCCTGAAAGCATTGCCATTCCTTCGATATCCAGCAGCAATTTAACAAGATCTTCATGCAATGTCTCGTCCGATTCGTGGCGATAAACGGCATTATCAGATGCGCGAGCCTGCATATCGTAGGGCGGATCACAGTAGAAAAACGTTTTTGGACTGTCGTATATCGGTATTAAATCGCGAAAATCTTTATTTTCGACGTTAACGTCCCGGAACCGCTCATGGACAGCTTTAAGCCGGCTACGGAAAAGCCGCAGATTATGATTTTTGGTTTTGTCAGTCCTCGGCCCGACAACGGCCCAGCCTGCTCCCCAACGCCCAGCGTAACTTGTTGACGCTACGTACCACCAGCGCAGGGCTTTTTCGACGGGGTCTGGCTGGTCCTGCCAGGTATCGCGGAATCTGGTCCATAGCGTGCGGCTTGATAAAAGCCACTGGGCCTTTTCAACAAACTGCTGATACGTTTGTGGATCTCTTATGACTTCAAAAAAAGTGATGAGACCTTCGTCAAGGTCGTTGTACACCTCAATAACGGCAGGCTGCTTGTTCAATAAGACGGCACCACTCCCGCCGAAGACGTCGACGTAAACGTGGTGGGCGGGGAATAGCGGCAGGATATAAGGTAACATGCCCACCTTTGACCCCACCCAGCCGAATGGAATAAGCCGGCTTCCCATTTTTACCTCCGTCACTTTTTACAAGGCTTATAAAAATCTGTGGCCAGGCTACCCACTGGGCAGCCGTCAAGTCGTCTAAACAGGTCAGCGGCCACTCCATTCTCGTAGTCTCGGTCGATCGACCGCCAGGCTGGGATACCCACTTTGTTTTCGATTTCCCAAGGGGTGGCCCACTTGAGGACCACCCGTAGCCCCTTCGTTTTTTTACAGACAAGAATGGCGTCAGGCGGGATCGCACCTGTTCCAAGCCCTTCCTGGATTTTTCCAACAAGCTCCTTGAAAATTTCGTTTCGGTAATTTCTTTTTCGTTCCTCCCTTGTCATCTTACCTCCGAAAACGATCTGTTGCGGGTATCGTTTCGACGCGTGGCGCGTACGAAGATCCTATTTGTCCTTTTAGCCAGGTAATTTCTGATTCGACGTCGGGGCCACTGAACTGCCAGGCCCGCAGGGTAGGATTCCATCGGTATCCGCGTGCTTTCATGCCGTCTTTTAGGCCGAATGGTGCGTTATATGCGGTCAGCAGGTAAAATGGCGCTTGATGGGCTGCGAGCAAAGACGAAAAGTAAGTTTTATCCGGGTCGCTTATCATGCGTCTATTCAACAGGTATGCCAGGGCCTCGGCATCGGCCAAAGCCCGGTGGCTATCATAGACGCATCCGGCCAGGTGCAGGCATAAAAGCTCCAGTGAACGGCTTGCCGTGTGGCCTTGAAGGAGCCAGTCGACCTGGGTTAGCGAATCGGCCCAGGGTATATTCCTGAACTCATGGGCATATTTTTCGCAGAAGGCCCGGTCGAAGGCCGCGTTATGCGCAACGATAAAATCAACGTCCTGGAGATCCTTAACGACGTCATCCCAGGGGATCTTTTTGCCTTTGAGATCCTCATCGGTCAAGCCCGTTATGATTTGGATCGTTTCGGAGAGGGCCGCGTGCGGTTCGCCGAGATAATCCCGGCGTTTTACGGTACCGCCAAGCTGTCCGTTATCGGGCGAATATCGCACTATGATATAGCCGATCTCGATTACTTCATCAACGGTGGAATCCAAACCCGTCGTTTCGACGTCTAAAAAAGCCACCTTGGGGTTGTTTTTGGGCATGGGCGGCCCTAAGTATTGTTTGAGTTTCCTCAAAGTAACGCTTTCAGTCGCTTTTCTCATTTTTACCTCCTCTGCAATCTGGCAAATTCATCTCGTTTTGCCAGGTTGTCAAAACGTTTTGAATATCAAGCGTCTGCCGTGCCGTCAAGATGCCTTCAATCAAGACGGTCGCCGGCCACAAAGCAGCGATGATATCGATATGATGCGCATGTCCTGGGTCATCCGGCAGGTTAGATACGGCACTGGGCATGCCGATTATTTTTATGATCGGCCATCCATCCTCACCGGGCCGTGAATATAGCCGGACCACGACGTCCCTAACGGCGTTCAACTGCGGCATAAGACCGCGCATCGCGTCGAAGTAGGCCCTTTGAAGGGTATCCAGGCATTCTGTAAACTCTTTATACCTCAACCGCGCACCCTGACGACCAGATAGTCTTCTATTTCTTCAAGGATATGTTGAACTTCCTTGAACTCCGCATCCCTGAGCAGGCCGTGGATCTGTATATTGATCGGCCATGGGCAGTCTTTATCCTCGTAAAAGTTTGTCAATTCGGCGTCTTCAGGATATCGGGGAAGCCAAATCGTTACCATAGGCATTCCATGGGGATCGGAGTTAATCTCTACCCGTTCAACCCACTCCAACTGGCGCAGATAAGCGACCAGTTTGGTTGCGGCGGGGAATAACTGCCGTTTGATATCTCGAAAAAGCCGGCAAACGGCATCTTTTCCTTTTTTTTGAATTATTCGGTCGTCTATTCGAATGTATCCAACAAAAAGGCGCCGGTATCCTTGTTGGATCAAAGCCAGGCGCAGGTTACGACGCAAACGCCGGCCCCAGCCGGGACGGTACGCGCTATGGCTTGTTTCGTTTCTGAAGTATGTAGGGGTTTGGATTTCCTCCTTGGCGGGGACGACGATTAGCGGATGGAGCCTGATCCCATCCTTCGTGGCCGTTATAAGGGCCACCTCTTCGGGGTCGAGGGTTTCCACCCAGGATGGGGGAATGATTTTCCCGAACTCCTGGGTTTCCCCTCGTCGGGGAATCTTTTGTTCGAAGATGATCTGG
>Ga0256914_1000791_pt1 | contig 30584 bp, 25 predicted proteins | sample HulkmetaG_FD_191571 | JGI IMG/M metagenome (GOLD analysis project Ga0256914, IMG submission 191571) | Hydrothermal chimney microbial communities from Main Endeavour vent field at the Juan de Fuca Ridge, Pacific Ocean - Hulk | ecosystem: Environmental > Aquatic > Marine > Hydrothermal vents ... | reverse complement strand
CGGGCAAGATCAACGTGGCCACGGGCGTGGGCACCCAGGGCCAGGGCCATTTCACCTCCTTCGTGCAGGTGGTGGCCGAGCATCTGGGCGTGGACCCGGCGGACATCCATCTGGTCACCGGTGACACCGATCAGTTCCACTGGGGCACGGGAACCTTTGCCAGCCGCGGCATGGTGGTGGCGGGCAACGCCATCAACAATGCGGCCGAGCGGGTCAAGGAGAAAATCCTGCGCATGGCCAGCGAACATTTGGGAGCGCCCGTGGAGGACCTGGAGCTGCGGGATGGGTTCGTCATCGACACCCGGCATCCTGAATCCATGGTGGCGCTGAAAACCCTGGCCGTGTTGGCCAATCCCCTGCGCGGCGCGGTCAAGGCGGATGCGGAACCGGGCCTGGAATCCACCGCTTACTTCGGGCCCGAGCGCGGCGCGACGGCCAACGGCGTCCATGCCATGATCGTCGAGGTCGATCCCGAGACCATGATGATCAAGATTTTGCGCTACGTGGCCGCGCATGACTGCGGCGCCGTCATCAATCCTCTGATTGTGGACGGTCAGGTGCGGGGCGGCGTGGCCCAGGGCATTGGCAACGCGTTCTACGAGAAGATCGTGTACGATGAGAATGGCCAGTTGCTCACCGCGTCCTTTGCAGATTATCTCATTCCCACCAGCATGGAAGTGCCCCATGTCGAGCTGTGGCATCAGGAGACGCCCTCGCCCCTGAACAAGCTGGGCGTGAAGGGCGTGGGCGAGGCGGGCGCGATTCCGGTGGGACCGCTCTTCGCCCAGGCTATCGAGAATGCTCTGGCCGATTACGACATCGAGATTACCGAAATCCCCCTCAGCCCCAACCGCCTGTTCGAGATTTTGCATGAGGCGCGGAGGTAATGAACTGAAACTGGACGTATCCAATGGCTTTTCGCAGTATTCAGTGGGTGGACGGCGTGGTGCGGATGTTGGACCAACGTCGACTGCCCCAGGAAACGATTTACAACGATTACGTCACGCCCGACCAGGTGGCTGAGGCCATCCGCAGCATGGTCATCCGCGGCGCTCCAGCGATTGGCGCGGCCGCGGCTTATGGCCTGGTTCTGACGCCCTGGCACGATGAGACCGGGGATGTCGAGAGGGTGCGGTCTGAGCTGAGGCGGGCGGATACAATCTTGCGCGCCGCGCGCCCTACCGCAGTCAATCTCTTTTGGGCGCTGGACCGCATGATGGCCCGTTTGGCCGACGCTGGCCTGGACTCAGTGGCGAAGTTGCGGGACGCGGCCCTAACCGAGGCGCATGCCATCGCCGAGGAAGATGTGGCCATCAACAAAGCTATCGCCCGCCACGGTCAGGCCCTGACGCCCGACAAGGCCACCATCATCCATCACTGCAACACCGGCAGTCTGGCTACGGTGGATTATGGCACGGCGCTGGGCGTCATCCGCATGGCCCACGAGTTGGGTAAGGATATTTTCGTGCTGGTGGATGAGACCCGTCCTCGTCTGCAGGGAGCCCGGCTCACTGCCTGGGAGCTGACGCAGTATGGCGTGCCTTTCAAGATCATCGCAGACAGCGCGTCGGGACATTTCATGCGCACTCTGGGCGTGGATTTGTGCGTGGTGGGCGCAGATCGAGTGGCTGCCAACGGCGACACCGCCAATAAGATCGGCACCTACAATCTGGCTGTGGTGGCTCACGAAAACGGCGTGCCTTTCTATGTGGCGGCCCCCACCACAACCATCGATTTGCGCACTCCGACGGGCGATGACATCCCCATCGAGGAGCGCCCCGCCCAAGAGGTGACCCTGGTGCTGGGGCGATGTCAGATCGCGCCCGCGGCAGCGCCCGCGGCCAACCCCGCCTTCGATGTCACCCCTGCCCGCTACATCACCGCCATCATCACCGAAAAGGGAGTGGTCTATCCCCCGTTCGAGGAGAACCTGGCGAAGTTGATGTCTGAGTGAGTTTTCATGCCCCGACGAGCCCGCTTCAACGATGTCTTTGCAGTCGCCTTTGGGCATTTCACCCATGATGTGTTCAGCGCCTTCCTGTCGCCGTTACTGCCCGTTTTGCAGGATCGTCTGGGCATCGGCTATGCGCTGACCGGCAATCTTGCGGTCTTCACCCAGATACCCAGCCTGCTCAACCCCTTCATCGGCTATCTGGCCGACCGGGTGAGCCTGCGCTATTTTGTCATTTTCGCGCCAGCGCTCACTGCGACGTTGATGAGTGCGCTGGGGATGCCTTCCAGCTACCTGTCGCTGGCCTTTTTGCTGCTGGCCGCGGGGGTGAGCATAGCCGCTTTTCATGCACCGGCCGGGGCGATGATCGGCGAGCTGGCGGGCGACCGGGTGGGGACGGGCATGAGCATCTTCATGGCCGCGGGCGAGCTGGCTCGCACCATCGGCCCTATCGTGGCCGTTGCGGGCGTGGGATGGCTGGGGCTGGATGGCCTGTGGCGTCTTTCCTTCATCGGTTGGGCTGTATCGGGCATTCTGTTCTGGCGTCTACACAACATCCAGGCCAAACCGCGGCCGCCGGGCAGTGATGACTGGTCCCGGTTGCGTCCGCGGATGTTGCAGATCTTCCCCTATTTGGGATGGCTGGTGCTGGGCCGGGTAGCCATGCAGTCGGCTCTGACGACCTTTCTGCCCATCTATATGCGAGATGTACGCGGCCTCAATCTGGGTATGGCGGCAGCCTCCCTCACCGTGCTGGAAGGCGCTGGATTTGTGGGGGCGCTGCTTTCCGGCTCCCTTAGCGATCGGGTGGGACGCCATCGCATGTTGACGATGCTCCTCATCATCTCTCCGATGTTGCTCATCCTCTTCCTTTTTGCGCCCGAATGGCTGCTCATCCCTCTGCTCATTGCCTTGGGGCTGACGGCCATCTCTTTGCAGCCGGTGATTCTGGCCCTGGTGCAAGACCTGTTCCCAGATAACCGCGCTCTGGCCAATGGCAGCTACATGGCTCTGAGCTTTGCACTACGAGCGGTGGGCATCTGGGCCATCGGCCTGACCGCGGACGCCTGGGGATTGACCGCCGCATTCATCCTCAGCGCCGGCGTTGGCTTCCTGGCGTTGCCGTCGATCCATTTCATTCCCCGAAAGTAACTATACAGGTCTGCGCATCGACGCCAATTTCGCGACCAAAACGGTCATTAAGTAGATGCACATTTGGAACTTGCGAAAAGCGCCTGTGCATCTTGACGAATATAGCCGATGGTTCACTTCGTCCACCTTCGTCTTGACGTCGTTACCAAACAGGTCAATGCCAGTCAAACAACTTTGGGGGGCTGAATTAACTTCGGAATTGCGGAACCGGAAGGCGCGCTTCAAACTGAAGGTGATTGATCCACATCGCCCGATGGCAACTCCGGCTGGATGTGTTCAAACGCGCCTGTCCAGAAAGACATCGTCACCAGATCATCGCGTACATGCCAACCGACGCGTTTCCAAAACCCGACAGCGGGCGCATTTCCTTTGATGACGAACAGATGGCACTTGTTGATGTGGACGTTGCGTAGAGCATCCAACGCATGCGCCACCAGAGCGCGGCCGATGCCCTGTCGCCGATAGGCCCGATCCACTGCCAGATGCTGGAGATACCCCCGACGTCCGTCATGGCCGCACAGCACAGCGCCCACCAGCCTGCCCCCCTCTCGGGCAACGAAACTGAGGCCCGGATTGCGTTCCAGATAACGGGCGACATGTTCGGGAGCATCGGCAGGACGTAGCCCCATGCCCTCCGTCGCCTGCCAGAGCGCCATGGCCTCCTCATAATCGGCCATGGTCATGGGCAGGATGCGGATTTCCGGCTTCATCAGGATCACATCTCCCGCACCAACGACAGAAACGGCATGAACCACTGCTCTTGGGGACGCTCCCAAGGCCAGTCCAGCTCTTTCATGGCCTCATCCAGGGGACGACTGGCGATCTCATCCCCGTGCAAGCCGATGGTATAGAAAGGCGTTGGGGCGGAGGAAGGCTCCGACAGGAGATTCACCGCCTCCGCGGCCAGCCGGGCCGCCAGCACCCGATCGAAAGGCGTCGGCGCGCCTCCCCGTTGGATGTGTCCCAGGATAATGGAACGCACATCGAATACATCCCCCCCCTCCTCCTCCATGATGCGCTGAATGATATTGACGTCATAAGCCTCCGAAGCCACCTCGTTGAGGATGATAACGGAAAGCCGTCTTCCATGAGCAAAAGATTCGCGCAGACGCCGCACCTGTTCGACGATCTGTTTCAGCGTGATGCCCTCTTCGGGAATAAACACATCCTCCGCGCCGCTGGCCAGGCCCGAAACCACGGCCAGATAGCCCGAATGAAATCCCATGACTTGCACGATGAACAGGCGCCGATTCGAGCCTGCATTGTCCTTGATCTTGTCCACCGCGCTGACGATGTTGTTCAGGGCCGTATCAGCGCCCACCGAGAACTCCGTGCCCGGCAAATTGTTGTTGATGCTGGCGGGGACGACAATGGTGGGCCTGGCCAGATCGGGCCAGGCGTCCAGATGAGACGCAATGAGATGAGCGCTCTTATACACGCTGCTGCCGCCAATGAGCATCATCGCCGAAATGTTGTGCTGTTTTAGAACCGCATCCAGCGTAGCCAGATCCTTCTCCTGCAAGATGTAGTAGCCAGCGCCCAACTCCGAGCCGCCACGCGACATCCAGCCAGTCACATCCATCCATCCCAAATTTCTGATCTGTCCCGCCAACAGCCCCTCCAGACCATACTCAGCCGCCAGCACCCTGAATCCTTGGGTGATGGCGGTGCGGGTGGCCACCCGCACCATCGGATTCATCCCCGGCGCGTCATGGCCCGATGTCACGATGAGTAAATTGCCCTTTGGCGCATGGATCTTCGGCTCTGTGGCGATCAGCGTGCGCAACAGCTCCAGCTGGGAGCGAAAACTGACGCCGCGCAGATTCAACGCCGCCTGATAATCGCCTGCATCGAGCAACTTCCCCACCTGGCCACTCTTGGCAATAACCTCCGCCAGAGGCGTAGCCGCCACCTTGTTGCGACGCAACCCCATCATCACCGGCCGCGCCTCTGGCCCTTCCGCTATGAGATAATCCACCGCGGCTGCGCCCAGCCGCGTGGCCAGAATGCGATCGAACGCAGTGGGCGCTCCCCCGCGCTGCACGTGCCCAAGCACTGTGAGTCGCGTGTCGCCCATATCTCTGGAAAGAATATCCTTGAGCGTGTCGGCATGGAGGGGCAGCCCATCGGGATGGCGCGCGCCCTCGGACATGATGACCAACGCGTGTTGCCGGCCCGCGTCCCGCCCTCGTTTCAGCGATTTCACCATGCGTCGATGCCAGTGTGCATCCAACTCCTCTTCAGGAATAATGACCCACTGGCTGTTGGCGGCCAGTGCGCTGGCCAGAGCCAGATAACCGCAATTCCGTCCCATCACCTCCATCACAAAAGTGCGCTGATGCGCGGCCGCGGTGCTGGTGAGCTGATCGGCCGCGGTGACGATGCGGTGCAGCGCCGTATCCGCGCCGATGGACATATCGCTACCGTACGTGTCATTGTCGATGGAGCCAGGCATACCCACAATAGCCAGCCGGGGCGTTTCCTCCTGCGACAGCGTGATGTCTCCCTGGACCGCGGCCTCCTCCAACAGGGCGGGCCACTCCTCTTGCAAGATCATGGCCCCGGTCAACGAGCCATCGCCGCCGATGACCACCAGCGCCTCGACGCCCAGTTTATAAAGATGGATGGCCGCCTGCAGGCGTCCGGACCGGGTGCGGAATTTTTTACAGCGGGCCGTGCCCAAAATCGTGCCGCCCCGCTGTAAGATGCCTCCCACAGATTCCCAGGACATCTTCACGATGGCATCGCCGCCCTCCACGGCGCCCAGCCAACCGCGACGGATGCCGTACACATCGAGCCCGCGGGAGAGAGCCCGGCGCACCACGGCTCGGATGGCCGCATTCATGCCAGGCGCGTCGCCGCCGCTGGTCATCACGGCAATGGTTTGAATCGATGAAGCTGTTGAAGTCATGGAAAAGCGTCTCCGCTGGAGATGGGAAAAAGGATATCGTCGCGAGATTACATTTTAGTTGAACTGAACGTTGCTGACAACTCGCGAAGCAGAGAGGGGGCGTTTCAATTTTGAGATAATTTGCAACTACGAAGGTGGCATGCTTGGCCGTGACTGATGCCATGAAATGAGTGTTTCTGACCCCGCCCGTCGCGGCGCGGGGAGGAACCAAAGGTGGGGGCCGCTTGAGACGCACTCCACCTTCGGGACAGGTTGGGAGACCGCGCGCGGCCATGATACAATGACGTTATGCGCCCGGACATCCTTCTTTTTTCCGACCAACGCCCGCGTTGCGGCTGGGTGACCGATCATCCCCTCTGTATCGCCTATCACGACGAGGAGTGGGGGACGCCTGTGCATGACGATCGCACATGGTTCGAGTTCCTCATCTTGGAAGGCGCGCAGGCGGGACTGAGCTGGCGCACCATTCTTGCCAAGCGGGCCGCTTATCGGGTGGCGTTCGATGGTTTCGAGCCGGCCAGCGTGGCGGGTTATGACGAGCGCAAGATGACGGCATTGTTGACGAATCCGGGCATTGTTCGCAACCGATTGAAAGTCGAAGCCGCCGTCAACAACGCCCGCCGTTTCCTGGCTGTTCAGGCCGAGTTCGGCAGCTTCGACGCGTACATCTGGCGATTTGTGGCGGGGCGGCCCCGGCGCAATGTCTGGCGCGCCTTGGCGGATGTTCCTACGGAGACGCAGGCTTCTCGGGCGATGAGCAAGGACATGAAGGCTCGCGGCTTTAAGTTTGTGGGCCCCACCATCTGCTACGCGTTGATGCAGGCTGTGGGCATGGTCAACGATCATCTGGTCCGGTGTTTTCGCCATCAGGAAATCGGAGGGATGTGAATGGCGGGAAAGAAGCGACGCAAGCCGGGCACCAAAACGTCCGCTTTTGGCGCGGGCAGCCGCGCCAACCATGATGCCAGCTATTTCTATAGCAGCCGCATGTATCAGCACCTTCCCGGCATCGATACGGAAAGTCCCTACGTGGAAAATCCCATCCCCAATGAAGCGTTGGATGCGATCATTTTGGGCGACAGCCGCAGGATGCAGGCGTTGCCCGATCAGAGCGTGCATCTCATGGTCACCTCGCCCCCTTATAATGCCCGTAAAATCTACGACGAGGATCTGACGCTGGATGAATATCTGGCGCTGCTGCGGGATGTATTTCGGGAAACCTGGCGGGTGTTGGTTGTGGGCGGCCGGGCGTGCATCAATGTGGCGAATCTGGGACGCAAGCCGTATATTCCCATGGCCAGCTTCATCAATCAGATGATGCTGGATGAAGGTTTTTTGATGCGGGGCGAGATCATCTGGGATAAAGGAGGCAGCGCGGGTTCCTCTACAGCCTGGGGCAGCTGGCAGTCGGCCAGCAATCCCACCATCCGCGATGTGCACGAGTATATCCTGGTATTCTCGAAGGGGCGGTTCAAACGTGAGCGTCTGGGCCGGGAGAACACCATCTCAAAAGATGACTTTCTGGCGTTCACGCGTAGCGTGTGGCGTTTCCCCACAGTTTCGGCCCGGCGCATCGGACATCCTGCGCCCTTTCCTGTGGAATTGCCCAAACGACTGATTCAACTCTACACTTTTGCCGGCGAGGTTGTGCTGGATCCATTTGTGGGCAGTGGCGCCACGGCGTTGGCGGCCCTGGAGACGGGCCGCCATTTCGTGGGGTATGACATCAACGAGGAATATGTGGATCTGGCCCGGGAGCGCGTTGCCGCGGCGTCATCCTGATCTGTCTGCGTCGACGTTCATTGCGACGCTTCATCGACATGGATGGGCTTCTTGCTGCGGCTGGGCGGACAGACGATGCCGTGGCCTCGATCGTTCATGTGCACCTGTTGAATCTCTCCGTTGACCTCGGCCTTGACCAGGTATCCCGGCGTGATAACCTGGGCGTACATCATGCCGGGCTTAGGACAGCCCAGCGCGGCGTTGCTCCACTGAACGCTCTGAACGCTGAGGATGGTGACGGCGTCGGGGGTGACGTTCAAGGATTTGGACAGGATTTCGGCGGCTTGTTCGGCTATCTTTTGCATGTCGGGTGATAGGTTGGCTTGGGGCATGAGCGTTTCGTCGGCAGAGGCGTCGGTCGCAGCCGGCGCAGGGGTGGGAGAGGGGGTGGGCGTCGATTGTTCTACCAGGGCTGGCGTTTGGGCCGCGGGCGTTTCTTGCTGCGGCATGGCTGGCGGCGCAGCGCACGCGGTCAATGTCAAAATCGATAGGATGAAAATGAGGGGGTGCAGGATTTGTTTTCTGTGCATTGTTGAAAGCCTCCAATTGGGAGACGTTTGGCGCTTGCCGGAAGTTCCAGGCTGTGATTCGGCGTTCAGCAACGGCTGATATGAGTCTGTTCAGACCTGGCAAGTGCTGGACATCCGGCGCTGGAGGTCGGATCAGATATCAAAGGGGTGAGGCTTTCCGTTGTAGATGCGGTCCAGAATCAGCGTCTCCCGATCTCGGACGGCATCGAGAAATCTGTCGGCTTTGCCCATGCGTCGAAATGCGTTGAAGCCATGCTCGAGGAAATCCTGCAGCTCATGCCATCCCGCCCGATGGGCTGGCCCGCGGGCCAGGCGCAGGGTCCAGCCGATGACCCGATGCCGCACCAGTTTTTCCAGATCCCGTCCAATGGCGATGATCATGTCGATCTGCCGGATGCGTTCATCGTAATTGTCGCATAAACGGTAGGCTTCCGCGTACTGCGTCTCGGAGATGCCGTTGGTCACGCCCACATCTTCCAGCAAAACCCGCAGCAGTGCGTCATCCAGAGCTTCAGAGAGATTGTTGAGCTCGATAGCCACTGTAAGGGTTTTGAGCGCCCGCGGAGGAATGAAGCGCATCATAAAATCGTGGATGCGCACGATATCCGTATTGCGTTGGGTGAAGTCCTTGGGAGCGTAGATGTCGTCCAGGAAGAAGCGGCACGCGGGGGCGTAGCGCTCGTCCGCCAGGAAGTCCGCGTAGGTGTTGGCCAGTCGCTGCGCCTGCCAGGCGCGTAGCATGGCCATTTCGGGCGTCAGACCTCCGCCCGCCACGCGGCGATGGCTGAGTTCGTCGTGCTGACGCAGGGCGGCCACCAGACGGGCCGCGTCTTTTGGTGAAAGCGTTTCGGTCATAGATATCGAAATGAGCGAGAGGGGTCGCCGCATTAGTCCGACCGACATCCTTCCTGTATAATTCGTATCAACAGTCCTCGAGAATGCGACGAGTCATGGCAACAGCATTTGGGCATCATAGCCACGTTATTTCCTGGTTTTTATCACACCGTCTCGATCCGTGTCAACTGATCCACTTTTGAAAATGTAAAAGTCAAAATTCAAAAGGCAAAAAGAGGAGGCTTCACGCCTCTTGCCTCACATTTCACGAGTCCGTTTTGATAGACCATGGACGATGCGTTTTTGTGTGGCGACGCCGTTCGTCCGCTACCCTCCCCCCACCGTTTCATCCAGGTCTCTTTCCCCTGCTCACCATCATGTCTGAATTGCCTTATATCACTCCTGAGCTGCCCGGAACCGGGGGTGAGATTAAAATCGAACCGGCGCATTTCATCGTCGAAGAGCTTCCTCTGTATCCGCCAGCGGGCGAAGGTGAACACCTTTTTGTGCAATTCACCCGCGAGGGCCAGACCACCCGCGAGGTGGTGGAGAATCTGGCCCGGGCGCTGGCTCTCGCGCCTAACGGCATCGGCTACGCCGGTTTGAAGGATAAGCGCGCTCGCGTCACCCAGGTCTTCTCGCTGCCTGGCGTCGATCCTGATAGGGCGGAGGCGGCCATCCGCGGTCTGGGATACGAATTCGGCTGGGCTACGCCGCACAATCGCAAGCTGCGTCCAGGACATCTGCTGGGCAACCGTTTCACCATCACCATCCTTCATCCTCAGACCAAAGACGCTCTGGCCCGGGCGGAGGCTATCGTGCGGGCGTTGGAAGAGCGGGGGCTACCCAACTTTTTCGGCGCGCAGCGCTTCGGCCAGTATGGCGACAACGCCGAGCAGGGGCTGGCCATCCTCGTAGGCAAGAAGCGACGTCCCCGCCAGAAGTGGCTGACCCGATTGTTGATCTCCGCCTACCAGTCGCAGCTGTTTAACGATTATCTCACCTTGCGCATCCAGCGCGGCTTGTTCACCCGCATCCTGGCCGGAGACCTGGCCAAAAAGACCGATACGGGCGGGATGTTCGTGGTGGAGGAGGTGGAGATCGAGCAGGCGCGTTTCGAGCGGCGGGAGATTACTTTTACGGGGCCGTTGTTTGGGTATAAAATGAGACAACCGCAGGCGGAAGCCGCAGCCCTGGAAGCCGAAATCCTGGCAAATACTCCTGTCACGCCCGCACAATGGCGCAAGCATCGCACCGATGGCAATCGTCGGGTGGGACGGATCTTTTTGCAGCCTGTGGATGTGAAACCTACACCCTATGGATTGCGTCTAACCTTCTATCTGCCCAAAGGCGCTTACGCCACCATCTTGCTGCGCGAGGTGATGAAACCAGCAGCCTCTCTACCCGAATTCGAATGAACGATTCCAATAACTTTCCCAACCGCATTCCCATCTTCCCACTGCCCATGGTTTTCTTTCCGGGGCAAATGAGGGGTTTGTATATCTTCGAGCCCCGTTACAAAGAGTTGTTGCAGACGTGCATCCACACCGGGTCGCCTTTCGGCATCGTGTTGGAGAATCGCCCCTCCCGGGAAGAGCCGCATCCATCTCCCCATGCCGTGGGCGTGCTGGCGCACATCTTTCAGGTGGCCCGTCAACCCGATGACACTTTTCTCATCCAGATATATGGCGGCGAGCGCTTCCGCGTCCAGCAATTTCATTACGATATGCCCTTTCTTCAGGCCGAGATCAGCAGTGCGCCTCTGGGACAAACCGACACCGATCTGGCCCACCGCATGTTCGACGCCGTAGAGGATATGCTGGAAGCTTATCTGGATGCGCTGACCCAGGCTTCGGGCATCGATTTCCAAATTCCCAACATGCCAGAAACGCCCGAGCAGCTGGGTTATCTCACTGCGGCCGCGTTGCAGATCAACAACGATCAGAAACAGAAGCTGCTGAGCAAAACCACGCTGCCCGAACTCTTCCAGGATGAGATCGCTCATCTGCACAGTGAGCTCGACCTGATGGACTGGATCAACGCCACCATTGCCACGCCCGCCAACAACATCTTCTCTGGTTTCGGCCCCGAGATCGCCATCTCGTTGAACTGACGCCTCAGGCCTGGCATCTGCACCGGCGATTGTCTTGTGTCGTATCGAAGAAACATTCCCGCTCCGCATTACCGCGTTCTAGCCGTCAGCGACAAGGTGGAGCCCCGACTTTACGGGCCATCCATCACCAAAGTGGCGGGCGACGTCGAGTGCATCGTAAGCTGTGGCGATCTGCCTTATTACTATTTACAATACGTCGTCTCCATGCTCAACAAGCCGATGTATTATGTGCATGGCAACCACGATCGTCCTGAGCACCGGTCCAACAGGATGATCATCGAGGAGCCGCAGGGCGGGACCAATTTGCACGCCCGGGTCATTGCCTCGCGCGGTCTGCTTCTGGCGGGACTCGAGGGCTCTCATCGCTACAACAGCAATCCCCGGTATCAATACACCCAGGCTGAGATGTGGGGGATCGTGCTCAAAATGATACCTGCTCTGGCGACGAATCGCATTTTGTACGGGCGTTATGTGGATGTGCTGATCACCCACTCGCCGCCTTTTGGCATCCATGACGCCGCAGATCGGCCGCACATCGGATTCAAAGCCTTTCTCAGCTTCATGCGCTGGTTCAAGCCCCGCTATCTGCTGCACGGCCATCAACACGTCTATCGGAGGACGGAGATCACCCGTTCGCAATTCAGCAACACGGAGATCATCAACGTCTATCCCTGGCGATTGTTGGACCTGGTCTTTCCCGATGCTTCCGGGCCGCCAGACGGATGATGAGCGCGCCACTTCTTCTGGGCGCCGTCCGACGCCCGCCTGCCGCGCATCGTCGATCAGGATCGAGTGATGGGGATGACCATGTCGTAGGGGAAATCGGAGAGATTGACAATCGCGCCCTGCTCATCGAAGGCGATGGTGTCCTCGATACGCACGCCCCAGCCCTCGTCGGGATAGTACAATCCCGGCTCCACCGAAACCACATGCCCCGGTTTTAGAGGCTGTTGCTGGCCAAATGTGCTCAGCCGCGGGCCTTCATGGACGTCCAATCCCACGCCGTGTCCCAGACTGTGGATATACCCCACCGTCGTCTGCGGATCTGAGCAGATGGTGGGATAATTCAGCGTCTCGAACAGATCGCAGGTCATCTTCTGAAACTTGCCCCCTGGCTCTCCCACGCGCATTTCGGCCATGACCTCATCGAAAACCCTCTTTACATCCAGCCACTTCTCGACCAGATGCTCGGGCGCATAACCCAGGAAGAAGGTGCGGGTGATGTCGTGAAAATAGCCCGTGGCCCGATCGCGCGGAAAGATGTCGAAGATGGTGGTTTGTCCCAGACGCAGGGGCATGTCGCACCGTCCGGCGTTGTGCGGCACGCCAGCATCCCGGCCCTGGCTGAAGATGTTTTCATGGGTTTCTTCCAAATTCCGTTTCACCAGCTCCAGACGGATGAACGCCTTGACGTCGCCGATGGTCAGCGGCTGGCCGTCGGACTGGATCAGCACATCTCCCCTGGCCCGGCGTCCGCTGAGAAAATCGAAGACATTGGCGATGACCTCCGTCGTGGCCTTGCCCACGGCCTGCATGATCGCGATTTCGCGGGCGTCTTTCGTCTCTCGCGCGGTGGCAAAGAGATTAGGCGGCGTCTCGCCCACCACCTGGATATCGGACAAAGACTGGGTCAGGGCCGAGAGAAAACGATAGGCGTAGCCCATATCGGCCAGACCATAGAAGCCCACCCGTCCCGCCACGCCATAAGCGGAGAAAATATCGCGCCATTGGGCCAGCTGTGCGGCCATCACATCTCCCCCTGCATCTTGCATATATCGGCTGAGGGGAAAATCATTCCACAGCCGGGTGGCAATGCCTGTGGCCTCAGCATTCTCCCGCTCCAGCACGCTGGCCAGGAGCGTCGGCTCGCCGTCCTTCGGATGCAAATACATGGCGCGTTCCAGATGAGCGCCGCCGGTAAGATAAGCGAGATCGCTGCTGGTGTCGGTGCTGCCATAAACGACAATGGCGTCCAGGTCTCGTTCTGCCATCAGTTGCGAAATGTCAGATTTCATGGAAGTCTCCGTGGATTTAGTATCTTACCGGTGAGATTTTAGCCCCCAGAGCCAAAAAATGATCTCACGTAAAGTCGCAAAGTGCGCCAAGAAGGACCTTGTTTCATTTGTCTTTGCGGCTTGGCCTCTTTCGTGCGATCTCTTCTTGGTTCCGGCTTGTCCAGATTAGATGGCTCCAGCGTAATCGCCGAAGGAGCGTTTGTCAAATAATGGGCGCGCCAATCCGTCATCGCGGCGCTGTCCTCAAGGGAGATGGGGGCCATCACCGCAAAAGTTATATTCAAGCATGTCACCATGATGGTCGCCAATGTTGTAAAAAACAGGCCGAAGGGTGTAAAAAAGAACGATGCTTCTCTCTCTCGATCACGTCTCCAAAACTTTTGGCGATCCCGCCGATCCGCTACACGCGCTGCAGGACATCAGCTTTCAGGTGCGGCGGAAGGAGTTCGTGTGCGTGGTGGGGCCCAGCGGCAGCGGCAAATCCACCTTGCTCCGTCTGATTGCGGGTCTGCTGCGCCCCACATCAGGCGTCATCCTGCTGGAGGATGAGCCCATCCTCCGGCCCAACCCACGCATCGGCATTGTCTTCCAAAACAGCAATCTCATGCCCTGGCGCACCGTGTTGGATAACGTGGCCCTGCCGCTGGAGCTGCGGGGGACGTCCCGGGCCCGGCGTTATGCCGTCGCCCGAGAGTACATCGCCCTGGTGGCGCTGGATGGTTTCGAGACGCACTATCCGCATCAGCTTTCGGGCGGCATGCGACAACGGGCCGCCATCGCCCGCACCCTGGTGCAAGATCCCGAGCTCCTGTTGCTGGATGAGCCATTTGGCGCTCTGGACGCTTTGACGCGAGAATATCTGAATCAGGAACTTTTGCGCATCTATCGCATCAAAGAGATGACCGTCGTGATGGTCACCCATGCTATCAACGAAGCGGTGTGGCTGGCCGATCGGGTGCTGGCGCTCTCTCAGCGTCCCGGCGTGCTCAAAGCAGCTATTCCCATTTCTCTGCCCCGGCCCCGCACCGAGGCCATGCTCACCGATCCCGACTACCTGGCGCTGGTCCAACGCGTGCGCTCCTTCATCGATCGCCCCGTCATCCAGAAACCCACGCCATGAATCACCATTCCCACGCCATTCGCGTCGAGGGCGTCAGCAAAACCTATCCAGGCAAGCCGCCAGTGCAGGCGCTGCATTCCATCAGCTTTGATGTGGCAGCGGGTGAGATGGTGGTGGCGCTGGGCCCCAACGGCGCGGGCAAAACCACGCTGTTCAAAATCCTGGCGACGCTGCTGAAGCCAGAAGCAGGCGAAGCCTGGGTCGCGGGTCTGCCGCTATCGCAGGCGCGGGCCGTGCGGGCTCAGATTGGCGTCATCACCGATCCAGACCGTAGCTTCTTCTGGCGGCTGACGGGCCGGGAAAATCTGCGTTTTTTCGCCGCAGCCTACGATCTGCGAGGCGCAGATTTTGACCTGCGGTTGGACGAGCTGACGGCGGCGCTGGACCTGGGAGCGTTCCTCCATCGCCGCGTGGGCAGCCTTTCCAGCGGCCAGCGGGGACGGCTGGCCCTGGCCCGAGCCCTGTTCCATCAGCCCACCGTGTTGCTGCTGGATGAGCCCACTCGCAGTCTGGACCCCACCGCGGCTGGGGATTTCATGCGGCTGCTGGGAGATTATCTGCGCGATCATCCCCACGCCAGCGCGCTGCTCTCCACCCATCGCCTGGGCGCAGTGGGGCCTTTCGCACGCAGAATCCTGGTGATGAATCGGGGCCGCCTGCTGGCCGATGGCCCGCCCGCACAGCTCATCCGCCAGGCCAACCTGCCCGAAGCCGCCACGCACACCGAGGCGCTGGCCCAGCTGTATGCTCATTACACCGGCACGGAGACCGACTATGGGCGTTAGCAATTGGCTGATGATGCTATGGAGCACCTTTCGGCGGGATGTGAAGATCGCAATCACCTATCGCCTGGCTTTCGTGCTGCGATTCCTCAGCACGGTGTTTCAGGTGGTTGTATTCTATTTCATCAGCAAGCTGGTGACGGGTTCGCCCCCCGGGTTGGAGCCCTACGACGGGAACTACTTTGCTTATGCGCTCATTGGGCTGGCGTTCGTGCGCCTGTTCAACATCGGCCTTTCGGGCTATGCCAACGCCATCACCGAGGCGCAGCAAATGGGCACCCTGGAAGCTCAGGCTCTGCTGCCCACGCCGCTGCCCGTGCTCATCTTCGGAGCAAATCTCTGGCCCTATCTCTACGCGTTCGGCGAGACCCTGGTGTATCTGATGCTGGGGCTGCTATTGGGCGCACCTCTGGCCGACGCCAACATCCCGGCCGCCCTGGCCATCGCGCTGCTGTCCTGCCTTGCCATCAGCGGCCTGGGACTGATGGGCGCTGCCGTGATCCTGGTATTCAAGCGGGGCAACGCGGTGTCGTGGGTGGTGGAGGCGGCTGCTGGATTGTTGGCGGGCGCCTACTTTCCGCCCCAGATTCTGCCTGCTCCGCTGCAGAAGCTCTCCTGGCTGTTACCCCACACCTACGCCCTGGCAGGTCTGCGCGGCGCTTTGCTCAACGGCGATTCCTGGAGCAAGCTGGCGCCGTTCATGGTGGCGTTGCTGGGATTCGTAGTCGTGCTGTTGCCGATAGGCGTCATCAGCCTGCGCTGGGCCCTGGGGCGGGCGCAGCGCAAGGGCAATCTGGCGCAGTACTGATCAGTTGCGACAACCCGCGCCCTGCGTTACAATGCCCATACTCCGAATCCGGACAAGCCGAAACCGAGAAGACATCTCACATCAAGACGCCAGGCCACAAAGAAAAAAGGGACAAGGTCTTTCCTGGCGCACTTTGCGACTTTGTGTGATCGCCTGAAGTCAGGTACGTAAGCAGTCACAGAATTTTTCACTTTTGACTTTTCACTTTTAACTTGTCTATGCTCAGCTCTTACTACATCATCCCTCAAACCCTGGAAGAAGCTCTCGACGCGCTGGCCGCGCACACCCTTCTGGGCCCGACCCGCCTGGTCGCGGGCGGCACCGACGTGCTGGTGGAGATCGAACATGGCGCGGCGCCACCGCGCACGCTCATCGACATCTCCCGTCTGCCCGATCTGGATCGCATCACCGTGACCGACGGCGTGGTGCACATCGGGCCGCTGGTCACCCACAACCTGGCCGTGGCCGATCCGGTCATCAACGAGCGCGCCTGGCCCCTGTTGCGGGCCTGTTGGGAGGTGGGCTCGCCCCAGATCCGCAACCGGGGCACCATCGCCGGCAACATCGCCACCGCATCCCCGGCCAACGATACGATTCCGGCGCTGTGGGTGCTGGGCGCCAGCGTCACCCTGGCCTCGGCCTCGGGACGCCGCACCCTGGCCTTTCCCGACTTCTTCCACGGCGTGCGCAAGACCGACGCCCGGTCGGATGAGATGATCGTGGACATCAGCTTCCCCTTGCCGCCAGCCAGGGCTCGCGGCACTTTCATCAAGGTGGGGCTGCGCCGGGCCCAGGCCATCAGCCTGGTGAACATCGCAGCGCTGTTGGATTTCGACGGCGATGAGGTGACCGACGCTCGCATCGCGTTCGGCTCCGTGGCCCCGACCATCGTGCGGGCCGCGGCCGCGGAGCAATCGCTGCTGGGACATGCGCTCACGCCTCAGCGCATCGAGGTCGCGGCGGAACTCATCCAGGAGGCCATCAGCCCCATCGACGACATCCGGGCCTCGGCCGCATACCGGCGGCATCTGGCGGGCGTCATCACCCGGCGGGCGCTGGAGCAACTGGCCGAGGGCCGTGAGCGCAAGGGCTGGATCGGCGATCCGGTGATGCTGTGGGGCGACACCGATGGGCATTACCCCCCTGCGCCCGCGTCGGCCCAGCTTCCTGCGCACAGCGATGTGACGCTGCGCCTGAACGGCCGCGTGGTCACCCTGCCCGATGCTTCGCATCTCACCCTGTTGGACGCGCTGCGAGAGCGGGGTTTTCTGACAGGCGTGAAGGAGGGCTGCGGCGAGGGCGAATGCGGCGCCTGCACCGTGTGGCTGGATGGCGTCACCGTGCTGGCGTGCATCACGCCCGCGGCCCGGGCGCACGGGGGCTCGGTGGTCACCGTGGAGGGCCTGGGCGACGACTTCCGCCTGCATCCTGTGCAGGAGGCCTTCGCCCATGACGGCGCGGTGCAATGCGGCTACTGCACGCCCGGCTTCATCATGTCCTCCGCCAGCCTTCTGGCCGAACGCCCTCACCCCGATGCCAACGAGGCGGCCCAGGCCATCACCGGCAACCTCTGTCGCTGCACCGGATACACCCAGATTGTGGAGGCAATTGTGGAGGCCGGCAGTGCGCAACATCGACCCAAACATCAGTCTGCCGCCCCCGAATTCTCTTGACCTCGAACGGGAGCGCTCCCCCAAAATGGAGTCTACCATGACTGAAACAATTGGATTTATCGGATTAGGCATCATGGGCCGCGGCATGGCCCGAAATCTGCTCAAAGCGGGCTTCCCGCTGGTGGTGTGGAATCGCACCGCCAGTCGCATGGAGCCACTGCTGAAGGCGGGCGCCCGGGCTGCGCAGAGTCCGGCCGACCTGGCGGGCCAATGCGATATCATCATCACCTGCGTCAGCGACACGCCCGATGTCGAGGCCGTCATTCTGGGCGAGACTGGCGTGATTCACGGCGCTCGTCCCGGCTCTCTGGTCATCGATACCAGCACCATTTCCCCAACGGTCACCAGACGCATGGCCGAACGTCTGGCCGAGAGGGATGTGCATATGCTGGATGCGCCCATCAGCGGCGGCAGCGAGGGCGCAGCTCGGGGGACGCTCTCCATCATGGTGGGCGGCGAGGAGCCGGATTTTCAGCGGGCGCTGCCTGCGTTGCAGGCCATGGGCACACGCATCACCCTGGTAGGCGGTCATGGCGCGGGCCAGACTGTCAAGCTGATGAATCAGATCCTCGTCGTTGGCAATGCCCTGGCCATAAGCGAAGCCTTCATGTTTGGAGAGGCCGCGGGCGTGGATTTGCCCAAGGCGTTGGAGGCCGTGGAGGCCGGGGCTGCAGGCAGTTGGATGCTGAGCCATCGCGGGCCGCAGATTCTGGCCCGAGATTGGCGTCCCGGTTTCACCATCGACTTGCAGCAGAAGGACCTGCGTCTGGTGCTGGCCGCGGCCGACGATGTGGGGGCGCCGGTCATGGGCGTGGGGCTGGTGTTTCAGCTTTATCGCACCTTGCAGGCCCGGGGCCTGGGCGATGAGGGCAATCATGCGCTGATCAAGGCCCTGGAAAATCTGGCCGGGTTTGAAGTTGGGGCGAATGGATAAAAAAAGACTTCCGGGATGAGTCGTCTCGGAAGTCTTTGCAGCGGTGGGAGTCGGGGCCTATCGCCGTCTGCCGGTGAGCAGAAAGACGTAGTAAAGCACCTGTCCGATGGCGGCGATGGCCGCAGCCACGTAGGTGAGTGCGGCCGCGTTCAGCGTTTCGTTGACGCCCTTCATCTCCTGGGGCGTCAGGATATTCATGCTTACCAGCTCTTTTTTGGCCCGGGCGCTGGCGTTGAACTCGACCGGCAGCGTGATGATTGAGAAAAGCGCGGTGATCCCAAAGAGGATGACGCCAAACCAGGCCAGCGTGTAACCCAAATCGGTTGCGCCGGTGAGGGCCATGAGGAAGAAGCCCCCCATGATGATCAGCGGCCCCAGCCAGGAGCCGAATTGCACCGCGGGCACAATGGCGGATCGCAACTTCAACGGCGCATAGTTATCCGCGTCCTGCAGAGCATGGCCCGCTTCATGCGCGGCCACGCCCACCGCAGCAATGCTGGGACTGCGACCCACGTCGGGAGAAAGCCGTAGCGCCTTGGCCCGCGGATCGTAATGATCGCTGAGCATGCCCTTGGTTTCCTCGATGCTCACGTGACGCAGACCGTAGTGATCCAGGATGAGTCTGGCGGCCTGGGCGCCTGTGAGACCGCGCGAATTGCGAACTTTGCTGTATTTGCCAAAGGCGCGTTTGACTTTCATCTGCGCCCAAAGGCCCAACAAAAGCCCGGGCAGCGCCAGTAGCAGCCATAGTGAAAAGGATCCGTAGAACATGAATGGGACAACCTCCTTGGATATCTGCGGTTAGACGTTTCTATTTTACCAGACTTTCATTAGCGGAGCATGTGAGTGGCGCCGGAAAATGCTCCGAGGCGGCCTCATTCCGGCAGGAAAGCAGCGAAGACTTCGTTGCCGATGAGCAACGCCCGGGGCGTCAGGCGTAGGCGCTGGGGCGTCAGTTCGATGAGCTTTGCGGCCAGCAGCGCGCTGATCTGTTCAGGATACGCCTCGGTGGCGTCCAGACCGAAGCGCTCGCGAAAAGCGCCCCGCTCTACGCCCGCTTGCACCAGCCGCAGTCCCAGCATCATCGTCTCCCCCATCTCCAGCTCGAGCGGGATGGGCTCCTCCAGGTTCCAATAGGATTCGCCCGCGTCCACGCGGCGAATGTACGCTTCCACATCGCTCACCACGGCCCGACGCACGCCCCCAAACCAGCCATGCGCGCCCGGCCCGAAGCCCAGATACGGCTCATTGCGCCAATACACCACATTGTGCCGGGCCGCGAAGCGGGGCAGCAAATCGTCGCCCATCTCTCCTCGCGCCCAGTTGGATATCTCGTATTGCACAAAACCCGCCGCGGCCAGCGCCAGCTGTGCGGCCTCGTATAAATCAGCGGCCAGATCGGGATCGGGCGCTGAGACTTGGCCCCGGGCCACCCATGCAGCCAGAGCCGTGCCCGGCTCCACCGTCAGGCTGTAAAGGGAAAGATGTTCGGGCTCCAGCTCGATGGCCCTTTGCAGGGTGTTTCGCCAGATATCGGGCGATTGCCCTGGCAGGCCGAACATGAAATCCAGGTTGATGTTCTCGAATCCCACCTGCCGGGCGAGATGGAACGCGGCCCGGGCCTCCTCCGCGGTGTGAATGCGGCCCAGAAAGCGCAGCTCCTCGTCATCGAAAGACTGCACGCCCATGCTGAGGCGATTCACCCCCAGCGCCCGCAGCGTCTCGAACCGGCTGGCGTCCACCGTCCCCGGATTGGCCTCGCTGGTGATCTCCGCCCCGGGCAGGATGTCGAAACCGCGGTGCAGCGCCTCGAAGATCGTGCGGAGATGCTGCGGGGCCAGCACCGTGGGCGTGCCCCCGCCCAGGAAGACCGTCCGCACCGGCGGCCGCTCCAGCGCCTCACCTGTTTGCAAAATGTCATTCGCCAATGCCTGCACGAATGGGTCGAACTGCCCCTCCCGTCCAGCATAGGTGTTGAAGTCGCAATAGGGGCATTTGCGCTGGCAGAAGGGAATGTGAATGTAGATGGCGAGGGGGGGCGTCATCAGTATTCAGTGTGGGAGTATTCAGTGTTCAGTAGCAGCCCTCACAAGAAAACTGAATACTGATTTACTGAATACTTGTCTACTGGGGATTTTCAAAACGGAAGCCATGCCCGCGCACGGTGATGATGTACTGATGCTCGGGGTCCACCTCGGCCAGACGCTCGCGCAGGCGGCGCACCAACGCGTCGATGGCTTGCTCGGAGACGCCCTCGCCGTGAGCGTCGGGCCAGACCGCGTGCACGATCTCCTCTCGAGAAACGACCGCGCCCCGGGCTTGCACCAATGCGTGCAGCAGCCGGTATTGCGCCACCGAAAGAGGGGGGTCCAGCGCCCGGCCCGAGACCAACACCGTTCGTCGGGTGTCATCAAGATGCAGGCCCGGGCGCATGGCTTCCGCTTCCTCTGTGGCGGCTTCGGGAGGTTGATCGAGACTGAGCGGCGCGGTCGCACCTGCATCTACAAAGGTGAGACGAAATCGCAGGGCCACTTGGATCTCATCGCCATCGACCAGGCGGCGGGGTTCGGCGACGGGCTGACCGTTGACGAATGTGCCGTTTTTGCTGTCGTCATCCACGATGAAGTACTCGCCCTCCCGGCGTTCAATGCAGGCGTGACGGCGAGAGACGACGCGATCGGGCAGGATGATGTCACATTCGGGACTGCGGCCAATGGTCAATTGATCCTTGTCCAGGGGCCACCGCTGGTTGCCTTCCTGGAGGATGAGCATGGCGACTTCGGGCTGAGGCATGGTCAGTAGAATTCAAAGGGGAAAGTGTAGAATGGGGAAAGGGGCTTGCGGGTCAGGACGCGGGGAGGGCGAAGCTGATGGTCAGAGCCAGGAAGAGCAGCATCATGGCCGCGATGAACAGCGCTTTGTGCTGCCAAAACGCGTCGAGCCAAGGGGTGTCTTTGGCGATGTAGACGCCGCCCGGCGCAACCACGTCGTGCGTGGCGAAGAGCATGTCGCTGAAATCCTCCACCGAAGGCGGGCGATCGTCGGGGTGCATGGCCATAGCCGCGAGGATCGCCCGTTCCAGGGCGGGCGAGATGGTTGGGTTGATGGTTCGGGGCAATGGCAGGCTGCCAGGCTGCAAAAAACGTTGCCGCGCGTCCACTGGCGGCTGCAGGGTGACCAAATGGTAACAGGTTGCGCCCAATGCGTAAAGATCGCTGCGGGCGTCGGTGTGGCCCGTGTCGCCGCCATATTGCTCCAGGGGCGTGTATTGCACCGTGCCCCGACCCTGCACTACGGTCACAGTGCGGCTGTCGTCGGTGGTCAGCAGTTTGACCAGACCGAAATCCACCAGTTTGATGTGTCCGCTGGGGGTCAGTTTGATGTTGGATGGCTTGATGTCGCGGTGGAGCACCGGAGGCGTGCGGCTGTGCAGATAGCTGAGCGCGTCGCAGAGCTGTCCGATCCAGTCCGCCACCTGCTCCTCGGGCAGAAAGTCGCCCCGGCGCCGGGCTTCGTTGATGATTTCCCGCAGGTCCAGGCCCTCGACGAAATCCATGACCAGATATTCCCGGCCCTCGTCCGAGAAGTAGTCGCTGACTTTGGGCAGGTTGGGGTGATCCAGCCGGGCGAGGATGCTGGCCTCCTGGAAGAATTGCTCTCGATAGGCCTCGATTTCGTCCTCGTAGGCCATGCCCACGGGCAGCACCTCTTTGAGGGCGCACATGCGCCCGCTGAGACGCAGGTCTTCGGCTTTGTAGACCGCGCCCATGCCTCCCTGGCCGATGAGTTCCAGGATTTTGTAGCGTTCGCGCAGGATGGTGTCGGGGGTGAGAAAGTCCATGTGGGGAAGTAATCAGTAATCAGTAATCAGTAATCAGTAATCAGTGGGGGCGGTTTGGGCTCGTGAGGCGTGAGGCGTGAGACAATTTTGCCCTTTTCATTTGATGAGGGCGAGATAAATGGCGGATGGTGTCGACATAAAGTTTGCCGTCCGACGTCCATCGTCTGCACGCTGCCAGGGGAGCGTCGTCTTTTCAGCGATGGGGCGGATGTAGGCCCGCCTTCGGCGCGAAGCGCCCAAAAGTTCTGACTTCAGCGGTCAGTGCTGCCAAAATAGTAGTTACTTTTCAAAACTGATATTGCTGTGGAATGCGGTCGGTGAGGAAGGGCAGGAGGCCGCCCACAAAGGTGACCAGGAGCGCACCCGCGGGCCCGACGGCATCTTGCAGCAGCCTGCCGCCCGGCAGCCATCCCAGAGCGTAGAGGATGTAGAGGGTTTGGGCTCCGATGATGGAGATGAGGACGTTGCGGGCCACCTGCTCTCGCGAAAGCTCTGCGCCGCCTGCCAGCAGGTAGTGCAGGGTGACGGCCAGCAGGTTGGCGATGAGGGCAATGGCGAATGCTCCCAGGTTCACCCGATTGCCGCGGGCGCGGCCAGAGGGGTTGGGCGTGGGCGTGGGTGAGATGGCTGGCGCGGGGGTGGCGGTGGGCGCTGCCGTGGGCGTGATGGTGGCGGTGGGGGTATGCGTGGGCGTGGGCGTTTGGGTGGGGGTGGGTGTGAAGGTGGGCGTGGCTGTGGCCAGAATGGCGCCTTCCTCTCCGCCGATGGTGAGGATGATGGCGGCCTCGGCTTTGGCGCCATCGCCCGCGGTGGCTGAGATCTGAAAAGTGCCCGCGCGCTCGATGGTGATCTGGGTGGCGGCCATGCCGTTGACTGTGGCGTCCTGCCGCCGGGGCAGCTCTACGCCCGCCTGCTGATCCAGGAAGATGAACTCCACGGGCGTGCCGTCGGGAACCATGTGCCCGTTATGATCCAGCACCGGCCCCGCCTCCACGATGATAGCATCCCCCACCTGCAGGTCGATCTTCTCCGCCTCCGGGTCGATCTCCACGGGCTCGCCGGTGTCAGGGTCGGGCAGCAGGAGTTTGAGGGGAAAGGGGCGCGCGGGGTCGGGCTCCAACTCCCGGCTGAGCTCATAGTTGACGCCGGTCACGCTTACGGGCAGGCTGCCCGCGGGCTGTAGCTCGCGGAACAGGGTGCGCACCGCGGTTTCCAGGAAGGGCGTCACCTTGCTGTACAGGCCGTAGTAGGCTGTCAGCTTGCCGATCTCGGTGTCGCTGAGGAAGTAGGGCGCGTTGAAGGCGAAGACGATGATTTTTTTGCCCCGCAGACTGTCGGCTCGCTGATCCAAAAAACGCTTCAGCGCTATGGAGCTGGGATACTGTTCTTTGTCTACGTCCAGCATGTTGAAGATGATCCAGTCGGCGTCGTTGATGAGGCCGTTGAGTGTTTTGAGGCGCTCGTTGCTGAGACGCTGTTCGGGCGGAATATCTTCGGGCGTCTCGTCTTGACGCAGAAGGATGTCCAGCTCTGCAAAGCTGGCGCTGTCGATGTTGCCAGGCTCCACCTGATCGCTGGCGTCGGGACCGTATAGATGGAGAATCATGGTCTCCATCTCATCTACAGGAATGGCGGGACGGGTCGAGCAGTTGGGACATTCGCTCAGGGGGCGGGCGTCGGTGAAGATGAGGATGCGCTCATCGGCCAGAGGTGCGCTGGGCAGCCGATCGGCCAGTTCGGTGACGCCGGGATAGATGAGGGTGTTGGCGTCCCAGGCGATGGTGGTGATCTCATCCAGACCCTGTCCCAGCGCTTCGTCCAGATTCTCGGGCGTTTTCTGGGTTTCCTGCCAGCTTAGTTGGGGATACAGGCGGAGTTTGAGGCGGATGATGCGGGCCAGGGAATCATCCACCCGGGAGCGGAACGCGGGGTCTTCTTCGTATTTTTGCTTGAAGTAGCTGAGCGCGTCATCCATGTTGGCGAGTTGCTGCTCCCACACGCCGTCGGTGTCGAATTCGGAGAGGTAGAGGAGATCGTTGCCCGCGAGGAAGGCCTCTTGCGCCACCCGTCGGCTGGGAAACCGGCCCGGCTCGTAGGCCTGATAGTAGCGTTTGAGTGCGCGCACGCCCAGGGCATCGGAAACCAGGATGCCGCCGTTCTGCCGCCACTCGGTAAAGCCTTCCATGATGGTTTGCAGCTCGGGGGCCAGAGAGATGGGCGGGGTGAGCTGCCGCGGATTTTCCTGAAAGCCTTTATAGCGCACATGAGAGGTCATCATGGCGTCGGTGATCGCATCCTGGGCTGGGGCCTGCTCGGTGACCGCGCGGAAGGGGGCCAGCTCCACCTGCTCCAACGCGGGCAGAGGCTTCTGCACGGTGGCGACTTCTTGATCTGGGCGGCGATCGCTGGCGCCCTGGCCCGGAAAGTGCTTGGCAACCGTGGCCAGACGTCCTGCCGCCCCCTGATGCACCCCCTGGATGTAGGCCTGTCCCATCTTGGCCACCCAATAGGCGTCGCCGCCAAAGGTGCGGGAGCCCGCATAGCCCTTGAGTTCGGGCCGGGGATTGTCCAGCACATCCAGCGAGGGACCCAGCAGCATGTTGACGCCCACCGCGCTCAGCTCGCGCCCCACCAGCTCGCCCACGCTCTGCGCGTATTCGGGCTTCCATGTGGCCCCGATGGCGAGGTTGTCGGGCAGGGGGGTGAAGCCATGGATGAGGCTGGTGTAGGGTAGATCGTCCCCCTCCTGGTTCACGGCGATGAAGAGGGGCAGGCCTGGCGCGCCGCCCGTGGTCACCACTGCGTTCAGCTCTCCGTTGGGGAGCAGGATGGGTTGATCGAGATCACGAAAGGCGTAGGTTTGCAGATCGTTGTTCAGCTGCAGCACCTGGGCGGCGGTGTCTCCCTCATCATTGCTGAAGTTTCGGTTTGCGGGCGTGAGCACTACGCCGCCTACATGCAAATCACGCACCAGATGGGCGATGTCGCTGTTGGGGCCGGTGTCGGAGCCCTGGAAGGTGACCAGGAAGAGCTGCCCTACCCGCTGCTCCACGCTCATGCTGTCGATGATCTTTTGCACCAGGACGTCGGTCTTCTCGGGCAGGCGCTCGCCAGGCGGCTCGCCATTCTGGGCGTAGCCCACAGCCGCGGGCAGCAGCCCCGCCATAAGTAAGATGATGAGGAGGGTTTGTAGAACTTTCAGACGTCGGCCCATGCAGGAAGTATAGGCGGATGCGGGCGGATCGTCAACATTGGGCCTCCTCTCAATGCGAGCGAGAGGCTATTGGGTGAATTCGATGCTGTTGGCGATCTCATCCACGATGGGTTGCAGGGCCTCCCGCGTTTCGAGGATGGTGGAAAAGGTCATCGAAACGAGGACGTGATCGGGCGTCTGGGAGAAGATGAAGGTTTGGGCCAGGGGTATCTCTCCACCGCCCGCGGCCACGATGGGGTTTTTGATGGTGAGAAGCCCCACTCGGACGCCGTTCTTGTTGGTGATCTGCGCTTCGGATATGACTTCGGTGCCGGGAAAGGTGTGTAGCAGCTGTTCTTTGTTGGTCTTCGCCACCACGGTCATGTCGTAGCCTTTGCCCAAGGGGGTGATGATGACATTGATGTTGGTGACGAAGTCGTCGCTGCGTCCATCTTTGCCCGTGTAGAGTGCATACAATCTGAACTGTGCGCCGATTGTTTCCATCAGTTGTTTGATGGCCCCAACATCCACTTTCGGCATGCTCTCCTGGGCCGCGGACGCGAATTTGTCCATGTCATCTTCGCCCGGCAGGAAGGGTATCCATTCTTCGCCCGGCAGGATGAAGCGATAGCCATATTCGTTGTCCTGGAAAATGAAGCCCGCGTCGGTGGTCTGGATAATGGCCGGGGCTTGTGCCGCGGGCGTTGGGCTCGGTTCAGGTTCGGGCGTGGGCGTGTCGGTGGGCTCGGGGGTAGGCGTGGCCGTGGGAGCTGGTGTGGGCGTGTCGGTGGGCTCGGGGGTAGGCGTGGCCGTGGGAGCCGGGGCCGCGGTGGGCTCAGGCGTTGGTTTGGCTCCGCAGGCGACCAGAAGCGCCATCAGCACAGCAAGGATGAGGATATGACGGAATTTCAACATGAGATGGCGCTCCGTTTGGGGAGTGTTGGGGGCGAGAAGTCGATTATACCAGGGCCCGCAACTTGTCGATGCGGTAGCCGGAGAGGGCGTGGCCCGCGGTGAGGATGCGGATGGCGTCGTAGCATTGCACCAGGGTGCGGGCCACCTCCCTCTCCTCCTCGGGCTCGGTGACCAGCTCCAGCACTGCGATGCTGAACAGGCCGTGCAGCAACGCGTCCATGGCCTCCTTGTTGTACCACGCTACGCCCTGGTAGAGGTTGACGCCCAGGAAGAGACGCACATCCTCATCTTCCAGCAGGGCGTCCAGCAGACGCCCGGGCCGGGCCGAGTAGGGCCGGGCCATGATGTCCTCATCCAGATGCCAGTTTTGCCAGCCGATGAGCACGCCCGTGAAGGTGGCGGTCTGGTCCGCGCGGAAGGGGGAAAGCCCCAGCTCCTGCATGGCGGCGCTGAATTCCCGGTCCAGCAGCCAGTCGTGGTAGATCTCCCGGGCCGAAGCCGCGGCGTCGGGCGTCATCTCGCCCAGCCGGTGCAGCAGTGCGTAGCCGATGAGCGCCAGCCAGGCCGCGTCATCCTCATCCTGCAAGCCATCCAGCAGATACCGCACCGCGTCCCGATACTTCTTCGATCTCGGCCAGGGGTAGGTCTGGGAGATGTGGGGCAGATGCAGCGCGGCCCGCAGCTCCACCAAAATCTGCGAAGCGAGATAGGAACGGGAGATTTCGGATTGGGTTTCACTGATTTCTGAATACTGATCACTGAATACTGAATACTGATTACTGAACACTTCTCCCCCCTCCTCGGTCTCCGGTCCCCGGTTGGTTTCTACCAGTTGCCGCAAGCGCCGCGCCAGAATGTCCACATCCAGATCGTCTTCCTCATCCGCGGACGCGGCGAAGTCGCGGGCGGTTTCGAGGAAGGCCAGCAAGCGCGCCTCCATGTCCTGATCCCAGGCGGCTTCTTCCTTGGGAGAGAGCGCGGGGCGATCGGCGCGGCGGGCCAGCAGGCCGCTCAGGCGCTCGCCATTGACCACGGCCCGGAAGGCCGCGTGCAGCGGGCGCAGCGATTGTTGTTTGAGATAAAGATCGATGCTGGGGACGCCGCGACCGCCCAGCTCCGCCGCGGCCTGGGCGTAACGCCCGTCGCTGTCGTACACGATGCGCCAGTCCAGATACACCAGCCGCTGATACGCGCCCAGCTCCGCGTAAAAGCCCTCCCGCACCAACTGGGCGGCGTTGCGGAGGTATTCCAGGCCCGAGACCAGCTCCCGGAAGATGACGAAGGCCGCGGGTGCGTCGGGCAGCGCCAGCCCCTGGCCGAAACTCTCCTGGTGCAGGGCCTTGTCCGGGCCTTTGAAGGGGGCGGAGATGCGGAGATGGCCGCGCGTGTCCGCAAATTTGTTGTGGTAGAGGATCAGCGCCCGTTGCTCGCCCACCCGGTTGGAGTAGGCCAGCACATCCTCGTTCACCCCGGCGTCGGTCTCGAAATCGTAGAGCCGGAAGTTGGCCACATCTGCGAAAAGGTAGCGGCGTTTGAGCAGGGGGGTGATCTCCCGCATGTGACGTTGTAGCAAGTCGGTGTCGGGCGTCTCGTCCCAGTAGGAGCGGCGGTACTCCATCCCGTACTTCTCTGCATAGCCCTCGAACTGGCCGTGGCCGATCATGGGCAGGCCGGGCACGGTGGCCATGACGGTGAACACGCCGAAATACTTGTCGCCCTTGCCGAACTGCTCCACCGCGGGCTTCTCGTCGGGATTTGTCATAAAGTTGACGTAGCGTTTGAGGATTTCGGGGTCGAAGGCCAGGGTTTCCCGTATCTGCCCCCGATATTTGTCGTTGTCCTCATCCCGCATCATATGCATAAACGCGCTGTTGTACACCCGGTGCATCCCCAGGGTGCGCACGAAATAGCCCTCCATCAGCCAGAAGGCCTCGGCCAGGAGCAGGGTGTCGGGGGCTTCCTCCGCAATGCGATCCACCACCTCCCGCCAGAATTCCTTGGGCATCAGGCGGTCGAAATCAGCCTTGGTCATGGCGAACGCGGCCCGGGAAGGAATGGCGCCGCCCTGGCCCGGTTCGGGCCACCACAGGCGCTGGATATGACGCTTGGCCAGGGTCATGGCCGCGTCGAAGCGGATGATGGGGAACTGGCGGGCCACGTGCAGGATGGTCTGGATCACTGCCTCCCGGGTCTCGGGATTGAGATAATCCAGCTGGGCGGTGTCGTTCCAGGGCATGGTGGTGCCATCGTTGCCGTGGTAGATGTAGCGGGCGTCGCCGGTGTATTTGTCCAGCCGCTTGAAGACCACGGCCGCGTCGCTGTGGTCGTAGTAGTGGTCTTCCAGGAAGATGCCCACGCGCGGGTCATCGCTGAGATCGGGGCCGTTGAAGGTGTAGTTGGGGTAGGGGCTGTAGGGCAGTGACAGAAAGCGGTCGGGATGCTCGATGACCCAGCGCGAGTCGATGGCCATGTGGTTGGGCACCATATCGGAGGCCAGGCGGATGCCCCGCTGCCACGCCCGCTGCCGCAGATTTTCCACCGCGGCCTCGCCGCCCAGCTCATCGGCGATGACGTAGTCATCCACCGCGTAAGCGGATGCCACGGCCTCGGGATTGCCCATCATCTGCTTGATGCGCTGGGATGCGCGGCTGCGCCGCCACAGGCCGATGAGCCACAGGCCCGTGATGCCGCGGGCGGCCATCGCGTCCAGCTCCTCATCGGGCACTTGATCCAGGGTGACGATGGGGCGGCCATACTGCCGGGAAAGCTGGAACAGCCACACGAACGTGTTTTTGGCCAGCAACACCACCCGGGGCATCCAGTCGGTGTCGGGGGTGTAGTTCTCGATCTCCGCATCCAGCCAGCTCAGGTCGGGGGGAGGGGTGGGGCCGGGCGGGCCGCCGCCAAAACGAGGCCGGGTCTCCTCTTCGATGAAATCCAGGCCGGTGAGCAGCTTCATCATCAGATCGCCTAGCCAGGGCGCCCATTTCTCGCGGATGTAGCGCAGCTGGCCCTCCAGGGAGTTGGGTGAGGCCAGGATGGGCTCCATCAGCACATCCAGCAGGCTTTTGCCCGTGCCCGCGAAGCCGGGTTGTTCGTCGAAGAAGCCGCGCAGGCCCATAATCGCCGGGCCGTACGCGGTGGTGCGGGCCAGAGGCTCGTCGTCGAACAGCTCGCGGTACTTGTCCAGCGCCGGGTTCTGGTTGGCGATCCAAAGCATCACCATCTCTTCCAGCGCCATCTCCCGATGAGAAAGGCCGTTGCTGCTCCCGGCCAGCCACTCATCCACCGTCATCTCCCCGCGATAGACCGCCAGGGGCGGAAAGTGCTGCACAAAGGCCCGCAGGGTGACTTCCAGGGCATCCTCGCCCAGTTGCTCGCGCAGTTGGGCCAGGGCCCGGGCGAACAGGCCCGGATCGGTCTGCTGGCGGTAGCGTTCCACCATCAGGTGCATCACCTCATCCAGCAGGCCCATGGCGTAGATGTCGGACGCGCGCACAGCCCGCTCGGGATGCGCCTCGGCCTCGCGCACCACGTTCATACGATGGGCGAAGCGCTGCGCGGCCTGGTAATCGCCGATGATCACGCGACCATCGGTGGCGAAGAGGCTTTCGTCGAAGTGGTAGTGGTCTCGGGCCTGGCGGGAGACGTGGAATTCGAACATGGCTAAGAGGTCGATGTCGTGTTGGTTGATGGCTTGGCCGACTATCTTTTTCCGCTGATGGGCTCTATGAAAGCAAGCGTAGCATGAGTTTTTGTGAAAGGCAACTCCCGCGGTCATTCATCTGATCTGAATGGCTGGACGAGCGGTTGGGGCGGCGCGTCGGGCGTCCGGGGGCGAGGGGATGATGCGTCAGCGCCAGGCGGAAGCGAAAAAAAACGCCCGCCCCACAAATGTGAGACGGGCGGTGTCTGCGATGCGTTGGCGGTCGACGGTTCAAAAGCCCTTCGCACCCAGTATGGCCACCGATTGGTTCACCCAGGTGATGAAGAACTGGGCGAAGACGCCGATGAGCAGGATCATCGCCGC
>Ga0256914_1000790_pt1 | contig 30594 bp, 27 predicted proteins | sample HulkmetaG_FD_191571 | JGI IMG/M metagenome (GOLD analysis project Ga0256914, IMG submission 191571) | Hydrothermal chimney microbial communities from Main Endeavour vent field at the Juan de Fuca Ridge, Pacific Ocean - Hulk | ecosystem: Environmental > Aquatic > Marine > Hydrothermal vents ... | reverse complement strand
CTACGCCTTCTTCGACGAACTGGCCGACCTGTACGAAGTCCTCTCCCCGGCCGCGTTCCTGCGTCCCTACCTGGACGACTACACCACCCTCACGCGCATGGTCAGCCTGCTCAAGGAAGCCTACGATCCGGGCGTGCCCATCGAACGGGATGTGCTGCGCAAAACCGCGGCGTTGGTCCAAAAGCACACCCAGGGCGGCGCCATCCGCGGCGCGGTGGAGGTGTACGAAATCAACACCGACCTGCTCCGCCGCCTGGAAGCCAGCCGCAAGCCGCCCACTGTGGAGGTGTTCAACCTGGTCAAATCCATCCGCCAGAAAATCGCGGACGAGGCCGCGGCCAAGCCCTTCCTCCTCTCCATCGGTGAGCGGGCTGAGGCCATTGTGCAGGCCTTTCAGGCCCAACAACAGACCGCGCAGCAGGCCCTGGAAGCCCTCAAGGCCCTCATTGCCGAGATCAACGCCGCGGAGCAAGCGTTCGCCCAACAGGGCCTGGAAGCCGAGGCCTTCACCGTGTACTGGCTGCTCCACCAGCATCGCGGGGTGCCCAAGCGCACCGCCCGGGCCGTAGCCGACGCGCTGGTGCGCACCTTTGCCGCCTATCCCCACTGGGCCACCAGCCAGCGGCAACAGCGGGAACTGCGCTTGGCGTTGTACAAGGTGTTGCGGGAACACGGCATTCGGGAAGGCCTGCCCGAAGTCGTGCAAAGCCTGATGGAAGTGTTGGTCAAACGCCATGAGTGAGACCACGGACGACCTGGTGCGTCGCGAGATCTTCAAAGCCGAGGTGCGACGCTGGGCCGCGCGCATCGGCGTGGAGGTAAAGGAAATCCACCTGCGCCCCATGCGCCGCAAGTGGGCCAGCGCGTCCCGTCGCGGGCGGCTCACCTTCAACACCGAACTGCTCAGCCAACCCCTGGCCTTTCAGCAAGAAGTGATCATCCACGAACTGCTTCACTTGAAACTGGGCAACGGCAGCCACGGCAAACTCTTTCGGGCCCTATGGCGCGCGTATCGGGGGACAGAGCCCAAAGACTCATAAAGCCGTCCGGTCACCCCGCCTCCATCTTCGTCTTGTGCTAAAATGTGACCAACCTTTCACCGTGAGGGCGAAGATGGTCTTCCCTTCTTTTTACCTTTGGTCGGTCACCGACCTCACCCGCTATTTGAAAGACCTTCTGGAAAGCGACGCCAACCTGCGGGAATTATGGGTGCAAGGCGAGGTTTCCAATTTCAAAATTGCCTCTTCAGGCCATGCTTATTTCACCCTCAAAGACGGCAACGCCCAACTGCCCTGCGTGATGTGGAAACCGCAGGTCGCGCGGCAGGCCCAATATTTTCTACCGCGCGATGGCGACGCGGTCGAAGCCCACGGCCACGTCAGTGTCTACGAGTTTGGGGGACGCTACCAATTCTACGCCGACCTCCTCCGCCCCAGCGGTGAGGGCGATCTCTTTCGGGAATTCCAACGCCTCAAGGCCCAACTGGAAGCCGAGGGGCTTTTCGACGAAGCGCGGAAACGCCCTTTGCCTCGCTTTCCGCGGCGGATTGGGGTGGTGACTTCAGCCACAGGCGCCGCGCTGCGCGACATTCTCAACACCCTCCGCCGCCGCTATCCTCTGGCCGAGATCGTTCTGGCCCCTGCATTGGTACAGGGCACCGAGGCGCCGCCTTCCATTGTAGCCGCGCTGGAAGCCCTCAACACCCACGTTCAGCCCGACGTCATCCTCCTGGCGCGCGGGGGCGGCTCGCTGGAAGACCTGTGGGCCTTCAACGATGAAGCCGTGGTCCGGGCAGTGGCGGCTTCCCCTGCGCCGGTCATCACCGGCGTAGGGCACCAAACCGATTTTACGCTGGCCGATTTTGCCGCAGACCAACGGGCCCCAACGCCCACGGCCGCAGCCGAACTTGCCACCCCCAATAAGGATGATTTGCTCATCGTGCTCCACAGCCTGGGAACCCGCCTTCAGCGGGCTTGGCAGGCCTTGCTGACCCAAAAACGCATTGCACTCAGCGAATGGGAAATCCGCCTCAAACGGTACGCGCCCCAACAACGGCTGTTCACCCAAGCCCAAAGATTGGACGATTTGGAACGGCAAATGCGCACCGCGTGGGCGCATCGTTTGGCGCTCCACCAAACGCGCTTAGACGCGCTGGCCCAACGGCTGGAAGCCCTCAACCCCCTGGCGGTTTTGCGCCGCGGTTATGCGGTGGTCACCCGCGCAGATGGGCAAATCGTCCGCCGAGCAGCGGCCGTGCAGGCCGGGGAAGTGGTGCACGTGCAAGTGGCCGAAGGCGCTTTTCACGCGCGGGTGCAGCCCACCCAGCCCACCACCAAGGATCCACAGCCATGAGCCTCACCTTCCACGCGCTTCCCGCCGCGTTTTACATCTATCGCCTGCCGCCGCGCACCCCCTTACCAGCCGCTTTGCTGCAAGCGACCGAGGTTTTCGTGGCCAGCACCGAAGAGGAAACCTCGCTCATGGCCCCCGAGGGCCTCTACCGCCCGCCCACAGGCACACCCACCGCAGGGCCGTGGCGGGGATGGCGCATCCAAGGCCCGCTGGATTTCGGCCAAATAGGCATCTTAGCCCAGATAAGCCGCGTTTTGGCCGCGGCTCAGATTCCCATCTTGGCGGTTTCGACGTACACCACAGATTACTTCTGGGTGCCGCAAAACCAGTGGGAAGACGCCCAACACGCCCTCCGGGCGGCAGGCTACCATTTGGTGCCCTGAAGGCTTGGGAACGTATGGTCACAGCGCCGCGACGGTCTTTCTGCCCCGGATGGCTCCGCTGCCGGCAAGGCCTGGCGGTGTTGGGGATAGCCCTGCTTGCGGGGTGCGGCTCGGCTTTCCCTGGGTTTTTCGCAGCCCCGGCTTCGCCCACACCCACGGCCACGGCTTCCCCCACGGTGACGGCCTCGCCAACAGCCACCCCCACGCCTTCGCCCTCGCCCACCCCTCCGCCTTCCCCCACCCCCGAACCGCCCATGGCCTACAAATGGCACCTCTGGAAAGACGGCCTCCAATTGCGCGGGGCGAACATTTATCAGCGTCGCGTCTTCCCCGCACTGGATGAAGGCCTCATGGGCCCTGGCCCCATCGGGCCACCTTACACCCAAGCCGATTTTGACAACTTGGCAGCCTCAGGGGCCAATTGGGTCAACCTTTCGGTGCCGGGGTTGTTTACCGTAACCCCGCCATATCGCCCCGACCCCGCCGCCATCGCGGCGGTCGACGCCCTGCTCCAAATGGCCGCGCGAGCGCGCTTGTATGTTGTCATTTCCGCACGCACCGGCCCCGGCCGCAGCGAATTTTCCATTTTGCGCGCAGATTTGGGAACCTGGTTCGGCCGCCAATATCTTGTCGAAAGCGTCTGGCGCGACCCCGCAGCCCGTGAGGCCTGGGCTGCCATGTGGCAGTTTACTGCCCAACGCTATCGCGATCATCCCAACGTCATCGGTTACAATTTGATGGTCGAGCCCAACGCCGACGACATCGTCCGCGCGGGCACCCCCCAAGCCTTTTTGGCCCGTTATCAGGGCACAGGTTATGATTGGAACACGTGGTATCCTAACCTGGTCGCGGCCATCCGCGAGGTTGACCCATGGACGCCCATTTTGGTTGAACCTTTGGGCTATGCTGATTTGCAATGGCTCCCCTTCCTGCGCCCCAGCGAAGCCCCGCGGATTGTCTATGCCTTTCACCAATACCGCCCTTTTGATTACGTTTTTCAAAGCCCTGAAGCACCGCGCGCGTATCCGGGGCCCTTTGAAGACGAAAACGGCCCCTTCATGGCCGACAAGGCTTGGCTGGCATCCTATCTGGATACCGCGCGGGCGTTTTCCCAAACCGTCGGTGCGCCGGTGGTCGCGAACGAAATCGGCGTGGTGCGGTGGGCACCGGCAGCCCCGCGCTTCATGCAAGACGAAATCGAAATACTGGAAGCCCGCGGCATTCCCTACGCAGTGTGGGCCTGGTATGCTTCGTGGCCGCCGCTGGCCAAGGAAGACAACGACTTCAACTTCCGCCTGGGCCCCCTGCCCGGGAACCTGCAAAACACCCCCAACCTGTTGTGGGATGTTTACCAAAACTTCTGGCGTCGCAACACCCTTCGCCCCCAAAACCGCTTCCCGCTGACGACGCCTTCCCCTGCTCCCCAACCTTAGGAGGCCTGCCCGTGGACGCATCTTCCCTGCCCCCGATCGAAAGCCTGACTTACGAACAAGCCTTAGCCGAGCTGGAACGCATCGTCACCGCTTTGGAACATGAAGAGCACCCGCTGGAAACATCGCTGGCGCTCTATGCCCGCGGCCAGGCGCTGCTCAAGCACTGCCGGCGCCTGCTGGAAGAAGCCGAGTTGAAAGTCCAGCAGTTGCACGACGATGGCTCGTTGGAACCCTTTGCCACGGATGATGCTTAGCCATGCCAGCCTTATTGCATAACTGCGTTTTTTGGGCTGCCTTCCTCGCTTGGGGCTTAGCTCAAGGCGGGAAGGTGCCCATTGCCTACATTCGCACCCGCGAGTGGGATTGGGGCTTGGTGGTCAGCCCGGGAGGGATGCCCAGTTCCCATTCCGCGCTGGTTTCGGCCGCGGCTTTTGCGGCGGGCTTGTGCGACGGTTTCGATTCCCCTCTTTTTGGCGTGGCCGTGGCTTTTGCGGCTATCGTGGTTTATGACGCCACAGGCATCCGCCGCCAAGCCGGTGAACACGCCGCGCTGATCAACAGCCTGGTGCGCGATCTCCAAGCCGGGCATTGGCCCAAAGGCGAAGCACTGCGCGAGGTGTTAGGTCACACCCCTTGGGAAGCCTTCTGGGGCGTTTTGTTGGGCGTGGGCTCAGCGCTGGTGCTATGGTGGTTTTGGCATCCTTAAGCCTGGAAGCCGGCCCGACCGCGTGGTGGCAAAAAACATCCCCTTGGCCTCAACCAAGGGGATGTTTGATTTTGCAACAAGGCTGCTTTGTGGGCCATAGGCCGGAAGCGTTACTCTGTCGGCGTGGGCGTGGCCGTGGGAGCGCCTCCGGTGGCTGCCCCGCTCCAGCTAAAGACCCGCGCCTCGCTGCGATCGCCAGCCTCTTGCCAAATGGGGTTGCCATTGTCGTCGGTGCCTACCTGGCGCACCGTGACCACCCACCAGCGGAAGATATGAGGCTGAGGCTCGGTGGGGCGGAAGGACGACGGCACCACGTATTTTGTATCGGTCACGTAGGCCACGATTTTGCGCCCACGGTCCGCGGTGAGGTCTTCCACAGTGACTTGGTAGGCTTCGTTGTCTCGCAGTTCGCCCACCGAGGCCCATTGCAGCGCCACGGTATCATCGGCCAGGGTGAAGACCGCGCCGTTGACCGGGATGAGCAGCGCCGGGGCCGGATAGGGCGGCGGCGGCGTGGGTGTGGCCGTCGGCCCAGGGGTGGGGTTGCGCATGCACAGCGGGATGATGAGCGTTTGCCCAGCAAACACCGTGTTGTTGACCAAGCCATTGTATTGGCGAATGGCCTCCATCGGGACGTTGTAGTTGATGGCAATGCCGCTCAGGGTGTCGTTTTCTTGCACGGTGTAGGTGATTTTTTCGCACGCCTTGGCCGTGGCTTCGGCCGGGCTCAAAGTGGCCTTGGGGGTGGGGCTGGGGGTCGGGGTAGGTTGAGGGATGAGCAACTTCTGCCCGACATAGAGCGTACAGGCCGAAGATAGGTTGTTTTGCAAAATGATGCTTTGAATGGAAACGTCAAACGCCAAGGCAATGCTGCCGCAGGTGTCGCCGTTTTTGACGATGTAAGTCAAAGGTGTAGGGCTGGGGAGGGGGGTGTAGGTCGGGGTCGGCGGCAAGGGCGTCGGCGTGATGGTGGGTGTCACCGTGATAGTCGGCGAAGGCATCGCGGTCGGCTCCACAATGCGATTGGTCCGGCTGAGGGCAAAATAGACCATCAGCGCGCCCAACGCCACAAAGAACGCCAACAGCCCCAACGCCACTGGCAAGCTGAGGGTGATTTCGGGCATCCGGCTTCCGCCCAATGCAGACGGCTTCGGCTTCTCAGCCCCAGCATCGAACACCGTGCCACAAACATGGCAACGCGTCGCGTTCGCGCTGACTCGGGTGCCACAAGTAGGGCAAACTTTGGTCTGATTTTCGGGGTTCTCTGCCATAAGAGCACCTTTCTGCCGGTTTCGGCGCGCCGATTATACCATGCTCAGCGTAGGTGGTATACTTTGGCCGTGTATAGCCTTTACGTCCATGTGCCGTTTTGCCGGCGGCGGTGCAGTTACTGCGATTTCAACACTTACGCAGGGCAGGAACATTTGCGCGAGGCTTATGTCCAAGCGTTGCAACGCGAAATAGCCCTGTTGGCAGCCGCGGCCGGCCAGGCCCTGCCTGTTCATACGGTGTATTTCGGCGGCGGCACGCCTTCGTTGCTCGCTCCTTCCCAAATCGGGCGCATTCTGGAAACCCTGGCCCAACATTTCCATTTGCAAAACCGCGCCGAAATCAGCCTGGAAGCCAACCCCGAAACCCTCACCGCAGACGACCTCAGCGCGCTGCGGCAGGTGGGGATCAACCGCCTCAGTTTAGGGGTGCAATCGGCTCACCCCCACGACCTCCATTTGCTGGAACGCGGACACGATTACCTCACCGTGGTCCGGGTCGTCGGCTGGGCTCGGCAAGCCGGTTTCGACAACCTCAACTTAGATTTAATCTTTGGGCTTCCACATCAGCCTTTGGAACGATGGCAACACACCCTCGAACTGGTGTTGGGCCTGCACCCTGAGCATCTTTCCCTGTATGCTCTCACATTGGAACACGGCACGCCCTTGGCCCATTGGGTTGCCCGAGGGCTCCTGCCCGAGCCCGACCCCGACCTGGCAGCGGAAATGTATCTTTGGGCCGATGAGCGCCTCCAACAAGCCGGCTTTGAACAATACGAAATCTCCAACTGGGCCAGGCCGGGCAAGGCGTGCCGTCATAATTTGCAATATTGGCGCAATTTGCCATATCTGGGGCTGGGTGCGGGGGCTCATGGCTATGCGAACCACCTCCGCACCGTCAATGTCCTGACCCCTGGCGCGTACATCCGCCGCCTCAACGAGGCCCCCGCGCCGCGCGCCTTCCCCCGCACACCGGCTACAGTGGAAGCCCGCCCCCTCAGCGTGGCTGATGAAATGGCCGAGACCATGATGATGGGGCTTCGCCTCACCCACGAAGGCATCCGCCGCACCGCATTTGCCGCGCGGTTTGGGCGCTTTCCCGAAGAGGTGTATGGCAAAACCATCGAGCGCCTGCAAGCGCAAGGGCTTTTGACGTGGTCCGACGATGGGGAACGCCTCCATCTGACCGCGCGGGGGCGCTTGCTCGGCAATTGGGTCTTTCGCGAATTTGTGTAACTCCGAGGAGCCGCATGCAAACCCAACCTCGTCCCTTCCCACGCGAAGCCTTGGGGCTTCTGGGACGCCTGGCGGGCCTCGCCCTCGCCCTCGGGGCGGTTGGCGTGGCCAGTTGGGTACTGGCACGCCACCACGCCGGCGGCGAGGTGCTCCGCTTCCCGTGGGAAGCCCTTCACCGCTTTGTGTACGCGGGGCAAAACCCCTATCACACCCTGGCCCTCCTCTACGGGCAAGCCCTCCAAGATGGGGTCGCGTTGACGCCCGAGGTTTACCCTTTTCACACCGCGCTGCTCTGGTTTGGGCCTTTGGCGCTTGTAAACAATTTTGTCACCGCGCGGGCTTTGGCGCTCAGCGGCGCGATTTTGGCGTCGCTGGCCACCCTGGCCGTGGCAGGGAAGATGTTTGCCTGGCGCCCCGGGAAGGCCCTGAGTGCGTGGCTGGGGGGCTTTGTGCTGACGTGGTATTTTGCAGCCCAAGCCCTGCTCTCGGGCAATGTGACCGCGGTGTTGCCTTTGCTTTTGCTGCTGGCGTGGTCTGCTTTGCGCCGCGAGCGCGACGCGTTGGCAGGGGTGCTCTTGGCCGCGGCATTCATCCGCCCGAGTTTGATGGTCGGCGTGGTGGTCTTCGTGCTGCTGTGGTCGGCCTCTCGGCGGCGCTGGGGCGTTTGGGCTGGATTTTGGGGGCTCACCATTGTGTTGATGGCTTTTTCGCTCTGGCTGCTTCCCTCTTGGCCATTGGACGCGGCCCGCCTGGCCATTCAAACCCGCGGTAGTGGCGTTTCTCCACGCGCGTTGCTGGTGCAAGCCCTTCCTGGCATTGGGCGGCAACTCGGTTGGCTGTTGGTGGTGGGGCTCGGTGGCCTGACCCTGGCCGAATGGGTCGCCGCCTGGGGCAAGCCTTCGCATCACGCCCTCTGGACCGCCTCGCTCACGGTTTGGTCTGCACTGCTGCTCGCGGCCCGACTCATCCCCTCCGATCAAGTCCTCCTGCTGGTGCCCTTGCTGCTGACGTGGGGCTATTGGCTCAGCCGTTGGAAAGCCTACGGCCGCCCCGCGGTTTGGGTAACGGCCGGGGTGTTGTGGCTGTTGCCTTGGCTCTGGTTCGCTCCCCGCTGGCAGCTCGGCGCGCCCACCTCACCCACGCTGGCAATGCTGTTCGTCCCCCCTTTGTTGGTGCTTCCCTTCCTCTATACGGTGCGCTGGTGGGCCTCTCGGGCCCATGTCTTGCCCCTTGAGGACGAAATGCTCTCATGAACAAGCAACGCTCTTGGCAGCGCTGGCTCCCGTGGCTCTTGGCCGCTTTGGTCTTCACGGCGCGCGTGATTCCCGGGCCGCGCACCATTGACGATGCATTCATCACCTTTCGCTATGCCCGCAATTTGCTTGGCGGCGCTGGGCTGGTCTTCAACCCTGGCGAACACGTCTTGGGCACCACCACCCCCTTCTACGCCCTGTGGATGGCGCTGCTGGGAAGCCTCACAGGCGGCGTCCAGGCGCCGTTTCCGTGGCTGGCGCTGTTGACCAACGCCCTCAGCGACGCGCTCACAGCCTGGCTGATCATGCGGCTCGCCCGCCGCGTGGGCTACCCGTGGGCAGGCTACGCCTTTGCGGCGGCCTGGGCAGTCGCGCCGTGGAGCGTCACTTTTGCCATCGGCGGCATGGAAACCAGCGTTTACATCCTGTGGCTGACCCTGGCCGCGCTCGCTTATGCTGAAGGGCGGTGGACCCTGGCTTTTTTGGCCGGAGGGCTGAGCCTGCTCACCCGCCCCGACGCGCTGATTTTGCTGTTGCCTTTAGGGGCCGATTACCTCTGGCGTCAACGACACACACCCTTCAAGCAGCGGCTGCGTCCCCTCTTGCCAGGCGCAGGGCTTGTGCTCGCGTGGGCTGGCTTTGCTACCGCATATTATGGCTCGCCCATCCCCCATTCGTTGGTAGCCAAGCAACAGGTGTATCATCTGGCGCCTATTGAAGCCACCATCCGCTTGATTCAGCATTATGCTTCCCCGTTTTGGCTCTATCGGGTGTTTTCGCCACGGTTTTTTGCAGTGGGGATGGTGTTGTGGGGCTTCCTCTTTTTCGTTGGCGCTCGGGCGCTCTCTCGCCGTCAGCCGCGGCTTTGGGTGTGGTTGGCGTTTCCGTGGCTTTATTTTGCCGCTTTTGCCCTGGCGCACCCCCTCATCTTCCGCTGGTATCTCACCCCGCCTTTGCCTCCTTACATGTTCGGCATCCTCACAGGGGTCGTGGTGCTCGCGGCGCGCATTTCCTCACCAGGGCTTCGTCGCGCGGCGCTGCTCATTGGCCTGTTGATTGTGCCCGTCTGCGCGCCGCTTTCCACATGGCAGATTCACCCTCGTCACGGCCGCGACCGACCTGCCCCCGAAATGGCCTGGTATGCCTTGGAACTGCTCTACCACCGAGCCGCCGCCTTCCTCAGCCCCCGCCTGCAGCCCGACCCTTTGGCCTACACCATCGCCGCTGCCGACGTGGGAGTGCTCGGCTACGATACCCAAGCCCGCATCTTGGATTTGGCAGGCCTCAACAGCCCCGAAAGCCTGCGCTTCTTCCCCTTGCCTGAGTCAGCCTACGTCATCAATTACGCGGTACCGGCCGAGGCCATCCGCACAATGCACCCCGATTACATCGTGATTCTGGAAGTTTATGGGCGGAAAACGCTCTTGCAAGCGCCCTGGTTTTGGCAGGAATACACCCTGTTGGCCGACTTCCCGACGGACATTTACGGCAGCCGCGGGATGCTGATTTTTGGGAGGAAGCCATGAAGCTGAAAGATTTGGGCCTCTTAATCTTCCTACAAGCATTGGCGCTGTTTGCTGTGGCCGTCTTCCAGCATAGCCCGGGCTATATGGACGCGGATTATTACACCATCATGGGGCGACAAGTCGCCCACGGCACCACGGCCGAGCCTTTTGTGTGGAATTACCTGGATGACCCGCAGGGGGTGCCGCACCCAGGCTTTGCCTATTGGCAACCTCTGGCCGCGTTCTTAGCCGCATGGGGCATCCGCATGTTGCCTTCAGCCGCGCCATTTGCCGGGGCACGACTGCCGTTTATTGTGCTGGCGTGGCTCATCCCCGCGCTGACCGCGTCGCTGGCCTACACTTTCACCCGCCGCCGCGATTTGGCTTTGTTGAGCGGGGGGCTGGCCATTGCCTCGGGGTTTTATCTCCCTTACCTCCCCATTCCCGACACGTTTACCCCGCTCATGGTCTTTGGGGCGCTCTTTTTCATCATCGCGGGATGGCCTGAGGCTTGGCATTTGGATGACTTCCTTCGCCCGTGGCGCTGGGGCAGCAAATGGATCTCCCGCTCGTTTGCCCGCCACGCGCCGTTTCTGCTGGGGCTTTTGGCGGGGCTGCTCCATTTTGCCCGCGCGGAGGGCCTGCTCTGGCTGCTGGCGGCGTGGGGGGTGCTCGTCTTGCGCCGCCGGAGGGTGCTCCGCTCTTATGTGTGGGTGCTCATCGGCTACGGGGTTGTGATGTTCCCGTGGATGCTCCGCAACCTTTCGGTGTTTGGCACGCCCTTCTCGCCCGGTGGCCTGCGCACCCTTTGGCTCACCGACTACAATGAGTTATATGCTTACCCGGCTTCGCAGCTGACGTTTGCGCATTGGTGGGCGTCGGGGCTCAAGGCCATCCTTTCAGCACGGCTCGACGCTGCACAGCGCAACTTGGTCACCGCCCTGGCTGTGCAAGGGGAAATTCTCTGGCTTCCTTTTGTGCTCATCGGGGCCTGGAAAATGCGCCAAGACCGCCGGGTCAAGGTCGGCCTGGCCATGTGGGGCGCCTTGTGGCTGCTCATGAGCCTGGTTTTTCCCTTTTCGGGCGAGCGGGGGGGCTTTTTCCACGCTGGGGCAGCGCTGCAGCCGCTCTTTTGGAGCCTGGCGCCCATTGGCTTTGCCACCCTCTTGCAGCCCGTGGCCCACTGGCGAGGCTGGCACTTGCGCCAAGCCCAGCAGGTGTTGGGGTGGGGCTTGGTGGCTGCGACGGTGTTGCTGACCGCGCTGGTCGTGCAACGCCGCGTGGTCGGCGACTTCCCCAACCACCCCACTTGGGATAAGCCAGCCCGGTCCTACGCGGAGATCGGCGCCGGCCTCCACACACTGGGGGTGCCCGATGGTGCGCTGGTGTTGGTCAACAACCCGCCGGGGTTCACACTGGTCACAGGCTACCCATCTTTGGCCGTGCCCAACGGCGATGCCGACGTCGTGGCCGAGGTGGCGCAGCGCTATGGCGCGCGCTATTGGGTTTTGGAAAGCAACCATCCCAAGCCTCAAAACCACTACTACTGCCACCCCACCACAGTGCCCGCGCCGTGGAAAGTGCTGGGCAAAGTGGGCTACACCCCAATTTTCGTGCTGGAACCGTGAGGCGTTGCCATGAAGCCCCTCTCTCGTGGCCTGTTTTTTGAATCTGCGCTGCCCATGCGCTGGCGCGCCCTGTTGGTCTTTGCCCTGGCTGCGGCGCTTGGGCTGGGCGGCTATATCTTCACCGCCCAGCATCTGGCTGGGTGGGGCTTCCCTTTGGATGATGCGTGGATTCACCAAACCTATGCCGCCCATCTTGCTGCTTGGGGCACGTGGGCATATCGTGCAGGGCAACCCTCGGCAGGGGCGACCGCGCCGCTTTGGGTGCTGCTGCTCACAGTAGGCCATTGGCTTCATCTTTCGCCGCTGGTGTGGAGCGCGCTTTTAGGATGGGCGACCCTCACCGCGCTGGGATGGGCTGGCTGGGCGCTCTGGCAACGCTGGATGCCTCAACACCAAGGGTGGTGGCCCTGGGCGGCAGGGCTGGTGTTGGTGTGGGCATGGCATCTGCTCTGGGCTGGGCTCTCGGGCATGGAAACCGCGCTCGCCGCGCTGGGAATGTTGCTGTTGGCCGTGGGCGGCCCGTTGGCGGTGCGCCAAAGCAACGCCCTGGCTGGCCTGGTAGGGGCCGGGGTCGGGCTCATGGTATGGCTGCGCCCCGAAAGCATGATTTTGCTGCCGCTGCTCGCGGCCGTGCCGTGGTTGTGTGCCCGCGAAACCCAAACTGGCCCCCGCGCTCGGCAGGCCTGGCAACGCTCGCTGGCGCTGGGCTTGGGGTTCACCGCGCTGGTGGGGCCTTATCTTCTGTTCAACTTGCACCTGGCAGGGCGCATCTGGCCCAACACCTTCTACGCCAAACAGGCCGAATATGCCGTGCTCCGCAGCCAACCCCTGTGGCAGCGCTGGCTGCGCGTGGCTGCGCCCCTCACTGCCGGCGTTGGCGTTGTGCTTCTGCCCTTGGGTGGGGTGCAACTCTGGCACGACCTGCGCGGCCGCCACTGGGGAAGCCTCGTCGCACCAGGCTGGGCATGGGCCCACGTCACCCTCTACGCGCTTCGGCTGCCGGTGGCCTATCAGCACGGGCGCTACGTCATCCCCGCTTTGGGGGTGCTGCTCTGGTACGGCTTGCGCGGGCTGGCGCAGTTGTGGCGCGCCTCATCCACACAGCCCTTTGTGCGCTGGCGCTGGATGCTCAGCCGGTCGGCGGGGATCCTGATTGTGCTGGTCGGGGCTGCGTTCCTGGGCTTGGGCGGACAAGCCTACGCCCGCGATGTGGCCTACATCCAAACCGAAATGGTCGCCCCGGCCCTCTGGATGGCCGACCACCTGCCCGCGGGCAGCCGCGTCGCAGCCCACGACATCGGCGCCATCGGCTATTTCACCGAATTCCCCCTGGTTGACCTGGCAGGGTTGGTCTCGCCCGAGGTCATCCCCTTCGTGCGCGACGAAACCGCCTTGCAACAGTTCTTAAACCAGGAAGACGTTGACATCCTGGTTGCCTTTCCTGATTGGTATCCCCACTTGACGCGCGGGCTGCCCGTGTTATACTTCAATCCTCAGGGATGGGGGCCGAGGCTCGGAGGCAGCCACATGACGGTGTATCGCTGGGTTGCACATTGACCACCCATTCTCGCCCACGGCCTTTGCACGCCCACCACGGCCCGCAGCGAAGGGGTGATGTTCCCCTTCTTGGGCTGAGTGAGGGAAACGCCTCCGCAGCCTGCCGGCAGCCCACAGCCCAGCGCGTGGGGTTGCACGCCCAAAGCCGCGCGCGATATCCTCGTCAAATTATGTTATACTGTATAACATGAACGCCTTTCGGATTCTAATTGTTGATGATCATCCTTTATTCCGTCGCGGGCTCCACGATGTGCTCTCGGTCGAGGACGATTTTGAAATCGTAGCCGAAGCCGCAACCGGCAGCGCCGCGCTGCAAGTCATCCGAAGCATTCATCCCGATGTTGCCATTGTTGACGTCAATCTTCCGGACACCAACGGGCACGAAATCGTCCGCTGGGTCACCCGAGAGCGGTTACCCACGCGGGTGATCCTCCTCACGGCCTACGACGATGTCTCACAACAGCGGCAAGCCCTGGCCGAGGGAGCCGCGGCCTATTGCAGCAAGGAAGTTTCGCCAGCGTGGCTGGTCGAGCTCATCCGCCACGTGGCAGCGGGGCGCTATGTCGTCGGCCAGCGGGTGATGAACGAACAAGAAAAAGCCGCCTGGCTGCTCAACGACAGCGGCGCGCCCCCGCTCTCCCCGCGAGAAATGGAAGTGCTCCGCCTGATTACCCAGGGCATGAGCAACAAGGAAATCGCCAACCAACTGGGCATTAGCGAGCAAACGGTGAAAAACCACGTCACCGCCATTTTGCGCAAACTCAACGTCGAAGACCGTACCCAAGCCGCGGTTTACGCGCTACAATATGGCTGGGTACGCCCCTCGTGATTTTCTCAGGAGGCAACGAAATCATGGAAGAACTTCCGGCCGGAGAAATCCACGCTTCGCTCCCCGACAAAAACGAACCCTCCGACTTACTCGCCGCGTTCGACAAAGCCATCGAGAGCACGCGGCGCGAGGCTCGCGAAGTCGCCCTGATGTTGGAACAAAGCCAAGCTGAGGTCAACCGCTTGGGGCAAAAAAGCGCGTCGGTCATTGCCTACGTCAAACAAATGCGCGAACGCAAACAATGGGAAGAGATGGCCAACGCGTGCGAAACCGCCATTGACGCCCAACAGCGCTATTTGATCATGCGCGGCCAGTTGGAAAAGCTCCAGCAAGTGTATGACACTTTAGAGCGCTTCACCGAAACCCTGCAGGCCTTGAAAGAAGCAGCGGAACACGCGCACGTGGTTGGGGCAGGGCAACAACAAAGCGCCCTGGCCGTGTTGGAAATGTTGGTCCAGGCCCAAGAAAGCGAGCGGCGGCGTCTCTCCCGCCAGATGCACGACGGGCCAGCCCAAGCCCTTTCCAACTTCATCCTCCAAACCGAAATTGCGGCGCGGCTCTTTGAGGTGGACCCCGACAAGGCCCGCGAAGAGCTCCAAAACCTCAAGACCTCCGCGGCCAATACCTTCAAGCAGGTGCGGGAATTCATCTTCGAACTGCGCCCCATGATGCTGGACGATTTGGGGCTGGTGCCCACCGTCAAGCGCTACCTGGAAACCCTCAACAACCAAACCGACGCCGACATCAAAGTGCGCATCTTGGGGCAAGAGCGCCGCTATGCCGCCTATTTGGAAGTCTTCGTCTTTCGAGCCATCCAGGAACTGGTCTCCACCGCTTTACACGAACGCAAAGCCGACCACATCTCGGTCATGCTCCACTTGGACGAACGCCAAGTGCAAGTCCAGGTCGAAGACAACGGCACCCCCCTGGATGTGGAAGAAATTGAAAGCAGCGAATTCGTCGGCCTCCGCCTGCTGCGGGAGCGGGTCGAAATGCTGGGCGGCAACATGAACATCGAAAGCGATGCCAGCGAAGGCAACCGCATCAGTTTCGTGGTGTTGGCCTTGGCCGCCGACAACGGCAAAAAACAGGCCTAACCCCCACCTCTGGGCCCCAGGCGCCAATGCCGGGCCGATATAAAAACGCCAATAAAAAAGCCCCGCTGATGCGGGGCTTTTTGGATTGTGGTCAGTACCTCTTAGATATTGGTCACAACGTTGCTGAAGACGTTCCCGATCGCGGGCCCCAAGAGAGCCAAAATAGCAATCACAACAATAGCCACCAACACAAGAATCAACGCATATTCAACCAGGCCCTGACCTTTCTCTTTCGGCGCAAACAACATGGCAATTCACCTCCTTTCCTTGTTGGATTCCCCAAATTGGGTTATTTGCATTATAGCATAAGTTGACCGAAAAAATCATCTTTTCGAGCGTTACAATTTCATGACAGTATCATACAGAAGTACTGGTCGGCGGCGGCTATTCATAGCGCAAAGCCTCGACCGGCTCCAGGCTCGCCGCGCGGTTGGCCGGGTAAAACCCAAAGAAAACCCCAACCGCGGCAGAAAACAGCGTCGCCAACAACACCGCGTCGAGATCCACTTGGGGGATAATCTCGGCTTGCGCGGCCGCGGCCACTTTGGCCACCGCCATTGAAATGCCCCACCCTAATGCAATCCCCAACACGCCGCCTACCAAGCTCAACAACACAGCCTCGGTCAGGAACTGAATCAGGATGTCTCGTTTGCGCGCGCCCAGGGCCTTCCGCAGGCCAATCTCTCGGGTGCGCTCGGTGACCGACACCAACATGATGTTCATGATGCCAATGCCGCCCACCAGCAACGAAATGGCCGCCACCCCACCCAAGAAAATCGTCAGGATTTGCGTAATGGCTTGAAACGTGCTCAAAAACTCCTCTTGGGTGAAAATGGTGAAATCGTCATCTTGATCGGGGCGCAAATGGTGGCGGGTGCGCAAAATGGCTTCCACTTCTTCGCGCGCCTCATCCACCTGCGAGGCCGAGACCGCGGAAACCAAAATCAAATCAACCCGGTCAGGGCTCGAAGCCAAACGGGAAGCGGCCGTTGTGTAAGGGATGAGCACCCGGTCGTCTTGATTGATGCCAAAGCCGGTAGAGCCTTTCGGCTCCAACACGCCAATCACGCGAAACGGCTGCCCCCGAATACGAATGGTGGTGCCGACCAGGCCTTCTGTTCGTCCAAACAGCGCGTCGGCCACGTCGGGGCCCAACAGGGCGACCGAAGCCCGCCCTGCGAGTTCGGTTTCGTCAATAAAACGGCCTTCGGTGACGTGATAGTTCCGGGCTTGCGCATATTCAGGCGTCACGCCAACCACGTCCGCGCGGTGGCTTTCCCCCGCGGCCGTGATGGTTTCCGTCAGTTGGATGACCGGCACGGCCAAGGCCACTGCAGGCGCGGCCAGCGGGTCTTGCAGGGCGCGGACATCCGCGAGGGTGAGGTTGCGCGGCGGCGCGGTGAACGTCCCGCCATGTTGCAATTGCCCGGGCGCGACGAAAAGCAAGTTGGTACCAATGCCCTCAATGGATGCGGTGATGGCGTCTTCCGCACCGCGGCCAATGGCCAACATGGCAATCACCGCAGCCACGCCAATCACAATGCCCAGCACCGTCAACATGGAACGCATCTTGTTGGCCAACAAACTGCGCACCGCGTCGCGCAAGGCCAACCAAAAAGTCACCATCATGGTCTGCCCTCCTGCTGCACCTGGCGCGGGGTGGTGATTTTCTCAATCTTGCCATCCCGAATGTGAATCACCCGTTCAGCGTAGGCCGCAATTTCAGGGTCATGGGTGACCAACACGATGGTCGTCCCCTGAGAGCGATTGAGTTCGGTGAGCAAGGCCATCACTTCCTGCCCTGATTGCGTATCCAAATTGCCCGTCGGTTCATCGGCCAAGATGATGGCAGGCCGGTTGACCAACGCGCGAGCAATGGCGACCCGTTGTTGTTGGCCGCCCGAAAGTTCGTTGGGCTTGTGGTGCACACGCTCGCCCAAGCCTACGGCCTCCAACGCGGCGCGCGCCCGCTCACGCGTGCCTTGCAGCAAGCCAGCATAGCGGAGGGGCAATTCCACGTTGTCGAGGGCGGTCATGCGGGGTAAAAGGTTGAAGTTTTGGAACACAAACCCTACTTTGCGATTCCGAATGACGGCCAGTTGGTCGTCGTCTAAGGTCGAAACCCGCTGCCCGTCGAGGATGTATTCCCCAGAGGTGGGGCGATCTAAGCAGCCCAGGATGTTCATCAAGGTAGATTTGCCCGACCCCGAAGGCCCCATGATGGCCACGAGTTCACCCCGATGGACAGTGAACGACACGCCCCGCAACGCGTGCACCTCTACCGTGCCCATGCGATACACCTTGGTGATTTCGCGCACTTCAATGACCCAGTCGGTCATCATTGCCCTCCAAAGAAGTTGAAGCTCTCGGCAGGCGGGTTGAGCACGACCTGGTCGCCTTCCTGCACCGGGCCGGAGACAATCTGCACATACTCGCCCGACGTGGCGCCTAAGGTGACCTCAACGGGTTGGGGCTCGCCATTTTGCAAGAGGAAAACGACCGGATGGTCGTTCCGCACCCGCACGGCTCGCGCTGGCACCAAGAGCGCGTTTTCGATGCGGGTGGTGTGGATGGTCACTGCCGCGGTCATGCCCGGCCGAATGGCCGGAGATTTGTCGGTCAGGCGCACTGTGACCCGAAAGCTCACCGCCGCGCCGGGGCGCGGTTGCGTTCCGGCCAGGGCCACTTCGTCCACAACGCCGTGGAAGGTCTTGCCCGGCAGGGCGTCGAAGGTCAGGGTCACATCCTGCCCTACCGATACCGTGGCCACGTCTAACTCGGAGAGGTCAACGTCCACATACAAATCCGAGAGGTCGTCAACCCGAAAGGCCAAAGTGCCTGGGGTGACCATGTCGCCTGGGGAAATCCGCACGTCGGTGACCACGCCATCGAAGGGGGCCTTCAGGCGAGCCAGGTCCAACGTGGCTTGTGCCGCGGCAATTTGGGCATCCAAAATGGCCAATTGGTCTCGGGGTGGGCCGTCTTTCCAGCGTTGGATTTCGCGTTTGGCCTGATTGACCTGCGCTTGGGCCAAAACCACCGCGGCTTGGGCCTCTTGGAGGTCCAAATCAGAGGGGCCGTCTAAGTTGGCTTTGGCGATGCGTTCCCGCTCACGGGCAATTTCCAGTTGGGTTCGGATGGCGGGCTTCATTTGCGGTGGCGTTTTGGGGTCATTGAGCGAGCGCTGGAGCGAAATCACCATATTGTGCCATTTTTCGTAGGTTTCTTGGGCGTCGTCTTCATCCCAATCTTTCAAGGTGTCGTAATGGTTTTGAGCCCGATCCAACTGACGCTCGGCAGTAGCCAACGATTGCAGGGCCTGGGCATATTTGAGCTCGGCCGTGTCGAGCAAATCTTGGCGTTGTTTTTGGGCGTTGAGCAACGAAACCCGCGCCTGCAGGATGGCCTGCGGCCACGAGTCTGGGCGCAACGTCGCCAAAACTTGGTCTTGGGTGACGGGGTCTCCCAAGCGGACGTGCACAGCGCCTACGATGCCGGTGGTTTGCCAAGTGAGCACAGCCCCTTGTTGGGCGCGCACCATCCCACTGGCAGAAACACTGGCCTGTAAGGTTCCACGAGTGATTTTTGCCGTTTGCCATTGCTGGCTTTGGGCGGTGCGCCCTTGGCGGGCTTGCACTTGCCATACCACACCGGCCAGCACGACAACGACCAGCACCACGAGCCACCATCGCTTCATTGGAGCATGCCTCCTTTCGCGCATACTTACCGAACGGTTAGTAAAATTGTAGCACAAAGCCCCTGGGGGCGTCAAGCATTCCCCGCGCCAGAACGCCCCAAACCGCGCCAAGACCTCTTCCTTAAGCAAATCGCCCCTTGCAATCCATCCCACTTTATGCTAAAGTGTAACAAAGCCAAGCGGCTATCCACGCGCGGGTGCCGTGACGGTTTTCTGTTTTCTAAAGGCACCCCGCTGTTTGAGGAGTGGTTTGCCCATGCCGTCCCCAAGCCCCCTTGAAATCGCCATTGTCGAAGATGAGCCCGCAACCGCGGAAATGCTCTCCGAAATGATGCGGCTGAATGGCTACACCGTTCGCACCTATCACGGCGCACAGACGGCAATCTTCAGCTTCCGACAACACCGCCCCGACGTGGTCATTTTAGACATCATGATGCCCGACATCTCGGGGCTGGAAGTGCTCCGCTACATCCGGCGAGACAACTCGCTCCACACCCTCCCTGTCATCATCCTCTCGGCCAAAAGCAGCCCTGAAGACATTCAAGAAGGGCTTGCCGCGGGCGCGGATTTATATCTCACCAAACCCGTCACCTTCTCAGAAATCAAAGCCGCGGTCGAAAGAGTGCTTTCGCTCCGTCAGCAAGCCCCTGGGTAAACGAGGTTTACATGAACGTCATTCGCGCCTTTATCGCCATTGATCTACCCGACGACATCCGCAGACGCCTGGCTCACGTCTCCCACAAACTTCAACAACAACTCAAACCCTACCCCATCCGCTGGGTGCCACCGGAAAACATCCACCTGACCCTGAAGTTTTTGGGGGACGTTTCCGAGCACAACCTGCGCCTCCTCACCGACCTTTTGGCCGGGGAAGTGGGCACCCATCGCCCCTTCGAATTTGGCGTAGGCACCTTGGGCGCCTTCCCCGACGTGCGCCGCCCGCGGGTCATCTGGGTGGGCATCGAGGCGCCCAACGAGCTGCTGGCGCTCCAGCGGGGCATTGACCAAACCACCGCCCGCTTAGGATACGCCCGCGAACAGCGCCCCTTCCAACCCCATCTCACCTTGGGACGGGTTTCCCGCAACGCCAGCGGAGCCCAAGTGCGCGACATCAGCCGCATCCTCCAGGAAACCACCGTGGGCTTCCTGGGCAGCACTCGGGTGACCGAAGTGCATCTCTATCGGAGTGATCTCCGCCCCGAGGGGGCGGTCTATACCCGCTTGTTTACCACCCCGCTCAACCCCGACGCGCCGCCGGCCATCGCATAGGCGTCGCGTGTCACATCCCCTATCGAAGGAGGTCCTTTGAACGCCTTATCCCTGGCTCACCACATTGTGGATGCCCTGGAAGAACACAAGGGCGAAAACATCTTGTTGTTGGACATTCAAAACTTAGCCCCCTTTGCCGATTACTTCGTCATTTGCTCCGGCACCAGCGACCGCATGATTGACGCGTTAGCCCGGGCAGCCCTGCGCGCTGGCCGCGACCTTAAAGCCCACGGCCGAGTCGAAGGCACGGCCCGTTCAGGCTGGGTGCTGCTCGATTTTGGCGAAGTCATCGTTCATATCTTCGCCCCCGAACTGCGCGATTACTATCGGCTGGAAGACCTCTGGTCTGAAGGAAAAACCCTGCTTCACGTGCAATAAACCACGGCAAAAACTGGACGCGCTTCCAGCCCTGTGGTAGAATAACGCCCGCTGTTGGGGGCTCGTCTAATCGGCAGGACAGCGGACTCTGGATCCGTATGTGGAGGTTCGAGTCCTCCGCCCCCAGCCAAAAAACCCCGATCCTATGGATCGGGGTTTTGGTGTTTTTGGGCCGGGGTTTCCGGGGGGAGCAAGCCGCGGCGGCGATAAAACGCCCGTTCCAGCGCATCGGGGCGCCCCACAATCCGCCGATACCACCGCAGCATCAGCGCTTCCCGCTCCTCCTGAGTCAACGGCCAAGGCGCATCCGAGCGGTGCAAGGCTTCGATGACATGAGAAAGGGTGATGGCCACACTGACCGAGATGTTGTAACTCTCGGTAAAGCCATACATGGGCAAACGCAAGTGTGCATCCGCGTGGCGCAGCGCGTAAGGGCTCAAGCCCTCGCGTTCATTGCCAAACAAAAAGGCCAACGGGCGGTCGAGGGGGATGTCATCCAACCCCCAGGCGTCTATGTGCGGCGTGGTAGCCACCAACAGATAGCCTTTCTGACGCAACGCTTCCATCGCGGCCGCGGTTGCGGGGAAATCGTCTGGCATTTCGTGGCGCGCGTCCAAGGCATCGGGGGCGGCTTCATCCTCTGGGGTGCGGAACCGATGCAAATCAATCCATTTTTGGGCGCCCAGGGCCACGTCGGGGTTGACTTTGTAGGCGTTCCAGTTCTCGGCGATATAGACATCTTGCACGCCCAAGATTTCCGCGGTGCGCAACGTGGCGCTGGCGTTTTGCGATTGATAGATGTCTTCCAGCAAGAGCGTCACATAACGGGTGCGCCAACGGAGCACTTCGGCAATCCGCTGGCGTTTGTTTTCGGTGACGAACTGACCTAAAAATGCAATCAATTCTCGGCGCAAGGCAGGGTCGTCCATGCTCTCTCCTTGAACGGGCAATGTATCAGCGGCCATAGAGCACGCTGGCGTGGTCACGATAAAGGATGTGCCACCCCGCGGCGGGCAAAGCCGAGGCCAGAGGGGCCTCGGGGCGCACCAACACCAGGCGAACGTCCCAATAATCCAACACCGCCTGCCATCCTGGTTGGGCGGCCATCACCCGCGCCCACTGGGCGATGATGTCGTCGCCATAGAGGTCGGTACGGCCATCCACAAACACCGGGTAATCAGGGGCAGCCCACAGCAAGTAGCCGCCCCAATTGTAATCGTTGAAGAGCCGCCCAGGCGGGTGGTTGGTTTCGAGATATTGCACCGCAGCCACAGGGAAGGATTGCGCCGTGAGCACGGCATTGACTTTCGGAAGGGCCATCACGCCGGCTTTCGAGAAGGCCACCAAAGCCGCCAAGCCCACCAAAGCCAGGTTGATTTTAGGATGGGGCGAAGTGGTGCGCGGGGTGCGTTGCGGGAGCCAAGCCACGACGTCGCGACGCAAGCCTTCAGCATGGCGGGCCAAGACGGGGGCCAGGGCGAGGGCAAACAAAGCGATATTGCGCGCCGCGGTCAAAGCCATCGCGGTCATGCCCGCGGTCAACAAGGCTTCCTCGGCGCGCATCCGCCGCGACGAAAGCCCCGCGACGACCAGCAACGCAATCAACAAAGTCAAAAAAGGCCAGGTTTCAGGCTGAAGAAAGTTTGGCGGTTGCCATTCCGCGATTTGGTGCAAGACGTGTATTTGGAGCGTCTTCCACGGGTAGGCATACATCTCCAAGCCATATGGATTGAAAGCCACAGCCACAACGAGGGCGCCCCCCACCGCGGTCAGGGTCAAGAGCCGCCGCCAAGCCGCTTTTGCGGCTTCCTGGGCTTTGCGCCAACGAGCGAGCAGCCAGCGCCCCACAGCGGCGACCCAATACACGCCCCACCAAATCCATCCCATAATGAATCCCCCATGCCCGTTGGCCCACAAAACCATCAACACGGGCAAAATCCACACCCCGCGGCCGCCGCGCTGCCGCCAACGCGCCAACACCGCCAGGAAAACCGCGGAAAACAAAAAGGTCAGCAGATGCGGCCTGGCAACCCAATATACCGATGAAGCAGCCGCGGCCCATGTCACAACAGCGGCCTTGAGCAAAGGATGCACCCGCCCCTCTGAGGGAAGCAGGAAGGCGTCCAACGTCTTCCAGACCACCGCCCACGCCGCGGTCACCGTGAGAGCAGTGCCCAAATTGAGAGCGCCCAAACCACCCACGCGCAGCAAGCCCAGCATGAGCAATTCCACCAACCAGCCCGGATAGTGCCACACCTCGCCAACGCGGGTGTAAGAAAACCGGTCTACGCCGGGCAAGGCTTTGTGGTCCCAAATCCATGCGCCGGCCCGCAAATGCCACCACGTGTCAGCCCCAATCGCATACCGAGCAGCCATGCCCAACACCAAGAGCATGGTCAGCACGGCGACCAAGCGTTCAACCACTGTGGTGTTTTCCAACACTGTTTTGTTTTTCATGACCAACCTCAATGTTCGCACGCGGCCAAAGCCTCTTGAGGAGGAAGAGGACGGCTCAAATCATAAAACACCCGATAATCGCCAATCACGGCTTCTCGCCACGCGACGCCTGCGGCGCGCAGCCCTTGCCGCAAGCACGCGTCCAGGGCCGGATGCGCCACGGTGATGTAAGCCACCCGCGGAGAAGAAGCCACCCACGCGTCATAAGGTGGGTAGCGGTCGTCGCGCGGGGTGTAACGGAAATCCCAATGATAGGGCAAACGCGGCACAAAAATCAGGCGCTCATGCGACAAAAACGCCAAAGGATACGCCACCCAATAAGTGGTGTAACCCCGCGTTTCGCCGTGGCTTTCCAAAAAATCCATCAAGCGTGGCAAATCGCCCGGATGCACCCGCGCGTCGGGGGCAAATTGCGTCGTCAGCCGATACGGATTGGCCGCAGCCTGCGCGGTGCTCACCCCAAAGTAAAACACCAAAAAAAGCACCAGGACCCAGCCCAAAGGGCGCCGACGCCAACGAAAATGGGCAGCCAAACCGCCCAAACCCACAAATGCCATCTGGGTGATGGGCAAAAAATAGCGGCCTGAAGGGTCGTTGCCAAAAGGGGTCAACAAAAACCCTGCCACGACGAACGCGCTCACCCCAACCGGAAGCCACCACGCCGGCCGCCATTGGCGCCGCGCGTGCCAAGCAGCCAACCCCAGAGCACCAAAGGCCACCAACACCCCCACAGCCAAAAAGGGCGCCAGCAGATGCGCATCCCACGGCGGGCGCACCCCCATCATCACCGGCAAGCCCAACACTGCCAACGACAACAACCGCTGCCCCAACCCTCCGCCAGGCACCGCCACCGCGTGCCCCGCCAGCTCACCCAACAAGGCGTGCCAACCATGATGCACCCCATACCACCACCACGGCCAAGCCCCCAACGCCCCACCCAACACGGCCAGCCCCAGCCGTTGCCACCGCTGCCCAGGAGGAAGCATACGCCAACGCCACAACAAATAAAGCCCGGCCGTTGCAGCATAAACCAGCGTCAACCCCAAAACCCACGCCCCCAGCCCGGCCAACACCCCCCACAGCAAAGCGCCCCAGGCCCGTTCCCCCCAAGGATGCACGGCCAGCACCAACAACGCTGTGCCAATCAGCAAAGCCTCGCCATAGCCGCCCAACGACACCGTGGTGTAAAGGGTCATGTTGACCGTGGGGATGGCCATCAACAAGCCAGCCGCCCAGCCGGCTTCCTCCGCTTCAAACAAGCGCCGCGCGAAAACACACGTCAGCGCCACCGTGCCAGCATAAAGCAAAGTTTGCACCGCGCGCACCACCCATACCTTGGTGCCCCACAGCGCAAAACCCCCAGCCACCAGGAACGCATCCAGGCTGCCCATATAAGCCTGGCCATAGAAAAACACCGGCCTTTCCCCCGCGAGGATGTGCCGCGCCATCAGCGCCACCACGGCCTCATCGCTATTGAAAGGGAAGGCCTGCCGCCCCAGCCAAAACAACTTCCACAGCACGGCCAAGGCAACCACCAACCAGCATCCCCAACGGGAGGAAACAGCCCGTCGCGCAGTCGTCATGGCTATATTGTATCGTATCCCCGCGCAGCCGTTGCCTCAACCTCAGACGCGCCAGCGCAAGGCCCTGCCCTCCGAGCCTTGCGCTGGTAGCATGCGTCACCCTAAAGCAACATGCGGGGGAACCAGCCTGCTGCGCCGACCACACCCCGTGCAACCGCAGGGGCGGCCTGACGAAGATCGCCTCCCCCGCCCGCGGAGCCGCATCATCATAAATCGTCGAAAATGGTATCCAAATCCTCTTCCGGCACATCAAACACCGCCCCCGTGGGCGGGACGGGTTCACGCGTCATCCATTCTGGCAGGCGATCATCCGCAGCCGTAAAGCCCGCCCGCCGGTTGAATTCCCGCTCTAAGCGGATGGTCTCCCGACCCAAATCGCTCAAAATGTGCTCATCGAGGTCTTCCCAACCATAGCGGGCTTGTAGCAACCGGGCGATGATGTCTTTAGGCGCTGCGGCAAAGCCAAAGCCAGCGAAAATGCACACCCCCAACGTGTCATAGCCTGCCATGCTGATTTGCACCTTGCGAGAAAGGTCGGCTTGGCCTTCAGGGTTCAGATGGTCAACCTTGGCCCGAATGGTCAGCCCCGCGGTGTGGTCTGCGCCCTGGGGACACGTGGCGTAGGTCACGCCCGTGCCCTTGATGACGCGCGGCTCATAAGCCGGCATGGCCTGCCCTTTGACCGCGGGCACTTGCTCCACCCCCAAAACTTGCCCTGTGACCACCGCGCCGTTGCCCAAAGTGCGCCCCAAAGGCGTGCCCCGACGGATTTCTTCCATCAACGCCAGCGCCCGCTCGCCATCGCCCCACGGCAGCAGCCCCGCTCGCCCGGCCACACCCAACGCCGAACCAACCTCAATGGTGTCCAAACCCAAATCGTTGGCTTCCCGATTGAGGCGTGCCACCACGTCCAGGTCGTCAATCCCCAAGTTGGAGCCCATCAAACCAATGGTTTCATATTCCAATGGCGAAGTGATGATTTCGCCGTTTTCGTCCCCATAGACATTGGAGCATTGAATCACACACCCGCTCATGCACGCATGGTTGGGCAAGCTGGGCTTGCCGCGGCGGAGCAACACCTCGCGCAAATGCTCACCACTCAAACGCTCCCAGCCTTCGAAATACCCCTCAGAAAAGCCACGGGTAGGCAAACTGCCAAAGTGGCTGGTCATGGAAGTCATCGCCGCGGTGCCGTAATCGTGATAAATCTTGGTTTGGGGATGCGCCAAAAGGGCCTTGTTGTAGATTTTTTGGGCTTCGCGGAAGGCTTTTGGATCGGCCAGCGGCGGCTTAGCCCCCTTCGGGGGATCAAACACCACGGCTTTGATCTGCTTGGAGCCCATCACCGCGCCCAAGCCGCCACGCCCGCTGATGCGCGTGGGCATGCCATCTCGGTCCAAATTTTGAATACCGGCCGCCCGCATGCGCATTTCACCAGCCGGGCCAATGAGCGAGATGGCCGCCTGTTCGCCATAGCGCTCGCGCAAACGCGCCGCACTGGCATAAACCCCCAGCCCCACCAAATCGTCCGCAGGGTCAAACCGCACACCTTGGCCATCAATCACAATCACCCACCAACGTTCATCCTCGGGGCGGTCTTCCAACAACAGGGCTTTGATGCCCAAACGGGCGATGGCCAAGCCGGTGGTGCCGCCAGCGTTGGATTCTTTGACGCCTCCCGTGAGCGGGCTCTTGCCCCCAATGGAAATCCGGTCACACGACGAGAGCATATGCCCCACCAACAACCCTGGGGCCCAAATCAGAAGGTTGCGCGGGCCCAAAGGCTCGCACGTCGGCGGAACTTCATCGAGCAAAATCCGAGCAATCAAACCTCGCCCACCCAAACGCTCCCAAGATGGGGGCACCGGCTCGGTGCGAACCTCGCGGGTGCGGGTGTTGATGCGCAGGACGTGCATAAACCACCTCCCGTTGGAACGGTTGACCGAAATTGTCGTGAAGATTGTATCACAACCCTTAGCAAAAGCGCCTGTGCCCAAAGCCCCATTCGCGCAGCCCATCTGGCACGAAACAGCCCCAAATGCCCACGCCGCGCCGAGAGGATACGGTATAATTTCCCTAATTCTCCCCCAGCGAGGTCTCACCATGCCCGAACGAAAAATGACCGGCGATCAAATCCGCGACGCCTTCCTCAAATTCTTCGAATCCAAGGGGCACACCATTGTGCCTTCCTCTTCCCTTGTGCCCGGCGGCGACCAAACCCTGCTCTTCACCAACGCCGGCATGGTGCAGTTCAAAGACGTTTTCCTCGGCCTGGACAAGCGCCCCTACACCCGCGCCACCACGGTGCAGCGCTGCATGCGCGTCTCGGGCAAACACAACGACCTGGAAAACGTCGGCCCCAGCCCCCGCCACCACACCTTCTTCGAAATGCTGGGCAACTTCTCCTTTGGCGACTACTTCAAGCGCGAAGCCATCACCTGGGCCTACGAACTGCTCACCCAGGTCTATGGCCTCGACCCCGACCGCCTTTACTTCACCGTCCACCACTCCGACGACGAAGCCTACCACATCTGGGTGGACGAAGTGGGCGTGCCCGCGGAGCGGGTAGCCCGCCTGGGCGACGCCACCAACTTCTGGCAGATGGCCGACGTCGGCCCCTGCGGCCCCACTTCCGAAATCCACTACGACTTCTTCCCCGAGCGCGGCCAACTCTACGGCGAGGAACTCGCCTACCACTTGGACGACAACCCTGAAGACCGCTTTTTGGAGATCTGGAACCTGGTGTTCATGCAATTCAACCAGGCCCCCGACGGCACCCGCACCCCCTTGCCCAAAACCGGCATCGACACCGGCATGGGCCTGGAACGCATCACCATGATCCTCCAAGGGGTGGACAATTCTTACGACACCGACCTCTTCACCCCCATCATGGACACCATCCAGCGCCTCGCCGGCCACACCGACGCGCAGCGGGCCGAGCACCTGGTGGCCTATCGCGTCGTGGCCGACCACACCCGCGCGGCCACCTTCCTCATCGGCGACGGCGTGGTGCCGGGCAACGAAAGCCGCAACTACGTCTGCCGCATGATCATCCGCCGCGCCGCCCGCTTCGGCAGCAAAATCGGCTTCCACGAACCCTTCATGGCGCAAGTGGCCGAAACCGTCATCGAGCGCTTCGGGCATGTGTACCCCGAAATCGTCAAACACCGCGACGCCATTTTGGAAACCATCACCCGCGAAGAAATCCGCTTCGCGCGCACCGTCGAAGAAGGCACCGCCCACCTGGAAGACCTGATGGCCCGGCTGGAAGCCCAAGGGAAGCACGTCATCGAAGGCGAAGAAGCCTTCCAACTCTACGCGACCTACGGCCTGCCGCTGGAAATCACCCGCGACATCGCCAAAGAACGCGGCCTGGACGTGGACGAAGCCGGCTTCCACCAAGCCATGGAAGCCCACCGCGTGGCCTCGGGCAAGGGCAAAACCTTTGGCCCGCTGGTCGAAGACGACGTCGAAGCCTACCGCGCCCTGGCCGAACGCCTCCAAGCCGAAGGCAAACTGCCGCCCGAAGGCGTGCGCTACGACCCCTACCGCACGCTGGAAGTGGAAGGCGAAGTGCTGGCGCTGCTGAAAGACAACCAGCCTGTGGAAAGCGCAACCGAAGGCGACGTGGTCGCGGTGGTGCTGCCCGAAACGTGCTTCTATGTGGAAGCCGGCGGGCAGGTCTCCGACACCGGCACCATCGTCTCGGTAGCCGAGCCGCGCTGGGAAATCCGCGTCACCGACACCCGCAAACCCGCCGCGGGCCTGGTGGTGCACATCGGCGAAGTGGTCAAAGGCACCCCTCGGGTCGGCGACCGCGCCTTAGCCGCCGTTGATGCCGCGCGGCGCAAAGACATCATGCGCAACCACACCGCCACCCACCTGCTCCATGCAGCCCTGCACGCGGTTTTAGGGGAACACGCCCGCCAGGCCGGCTCCCTGGTAGCGCCCGACCGCCTGCGGTTCGACTTCACCCACCCCGAAGCCCTCACCCGCGAGCAACTGCGCCGCATCGAGCAATGGGTCAACGACGCGGTCGCCGCGGACTACCCCGTGCAAGTAGCCTTCAAAAAGCGCGAAGAAGCCATAGCCGAAGGCGCGATGGCGCTGTTTGGCGAAAAATACGGCGAAATCGTGCGCACCATCACCATCGGCGAGGCCGAGCCAATTTCCCGCGAACTGTGCGGCGGCACCCACCTGAGCCGCACAGGCGACGTGGGCGCGTTCTTCATCACCAGCGAAAGCAGCGCGGCCGCGGGCGTGCGCCGCATCGAAGCCGTGACCGGGCGCGGGGCCTACGCCTTTGCCCGCCGCCGCCTCGACGCGCTGGAAGAAGCCGCAGCCCTGCTCAAAACCCCGCCCGAAAGCGTGCCCGAAAAAGTAGCCCACCTGCAAGCCGACCTGGCCGAAAGCCGCAAAGAGGCAGCCACCCTGCGGCGGGAAGCCGCAGCCGCCGCGGTGGAAAAACAACTGGCCGAGCCGCAGGAAGTCGCCGGCGTGCCCGTCTTGGCCGTGGAAGTGCCCAACGCGGACGCCGACGCGCTGCGTCGCCTGGCCGACCGCTTCCGCCAAATGCACCCCACCGGCGTGGCCGTGCTCGCCACCGTGCGCGCAGGGCGCCCCCTCATCGTGGCCGCCGTCAGCCAAGATCTGACCCCCCGCGGCCTCCACGCGGGCAAACTGGCCCAATACGTCGCCGGCTTCGTGGGCGGCGGCGGAGGCGGCAAGCCCACCCTGGCCCAGGCCGGCGGCAAAGACCCCGCCCGGCTCGACGAAGCCCTGCAAGCCGTGGCAGGCTGGGTCGAGAAAAACCTGACCCCCTAAGAAAAGGCCAAGCCCGCACCCTTTGGGCACCGGTCGGCAAACCGCGCGAGCCTTGGCTACCTTCACCCACCCCTCCCCTTCCCCAATCCATAGGACAACCCCGCCATGCCCATTCAAGATTATCGCGACTTCCTCAAAGAAATCCTCATCCCTGAAGACCGCCTCCAAGCCCGCATTGCCCAACTGGGTGCGGAAATCAGCCGCGACTACGAAGGCGAAGAGCTGCTGCTGGTGTGCATCTTGCGCGGCGGTGTGATGTTCCTCACCGACCTGATGCGCCACATCACCGTGCCCCACGCCATTGATTTCATGGCGATTTCATCCTATGGCGTCGGCGCCCGACAAACCGCCGGCCGTGTCCGCCTGACCATGGACTTACAGACCAGCATCACCGACAAACATGTCCTGCTGGTAGAAGACATCATTGACAGCGGTCACACCATTGCCGAAGTGCTCAACATCCTCTCGCTGCGCCAGCCCAAATCGCTCAAAGTTTGCACCCTCTTAGACAAAGCCGAACGCCGCGAAGTGGATGTCCCCATTCACTATCGCGGCTTTGTGATTCCCAACGAATTCGTCTTCGGCTACGGGCTGGACATGGACGAATATTACCGCAACCTGCCTTTCATTGCGATTCCCGATTTAGAGCGCTACCATCCGCCTACGGAAAACGCAGCCTAACCTGACAACGTCCCCCACTGCAGCCCCCCTTGAACCGACGCTCCCTCCTCGCCCGCGGAAGAACGCAGACGGATCCACCGCTCCCCCCTTCTCCCGCTGGGAGAAGGGGGAACCAGGGGGATGAGGGCGGGCGCGCGGGAATTGCGAATGAGGAATTAGGAATTGCGGGTGGGGGCGGGGGTGACTTTGGGGCCGGGGTGAAGGGAACGCAGATGGACGCAGATGGGGGAATGATGGACGCAGATAAATCCACCGATTGGCACCGATTTTCGCCGATTTTTTTGTAGGGGCAAGGCGGTGCCTTGCCCTATCCCCCTTCGCCCGCTGGGAGAAGGGGGAACACAGGGGGATGAGGGCGGGGGAGCGAATTGCGAATGAGGAATTGCGAATTGCGGATGGGGACGGGGGTGACTTCGGGGCAGTGGTGAAGGGAACGCAGATGAGCGCAGATGGGAGGG
>Ga0256914_1000789_pt1 | contig 30604 bp, 28 predicted proteins | sample HulkmetaG_FD_191571 | JGI IMG/M metagenome (GOLD analysis project Ga0256914, IMG submission 191571) | Hydrothermal chimney microbial communities from Main Endeavour vent field at the Juan de Fuca Ridge, Pacific Ocean - Hulk | ecosystem: Environmental > Aquatic > Marine > Hydrothermal vents ... | reverse complement strand
CGCCGAGCCGGTTTCACGCGGCTGCCGGGGCCACCGCGCCAGCGCCGCGCTCTCCACAGGCGTCAATTCCGGCAGAGCTTGCCGTACTCGCGTATCGCTCCAGATTGATCGCCGCGTTCAGGTCGCTTTCACCTTGGCGGATTCCCGCTGCGCCTTGATGTCGGCCATCGCGTCTCGCAGGGTCTCCTTCCAGGCGTTGGCGGGAACATCGAACTGGCGACCCTCCCGCAGCCAGGCATCCCGCACCTGACGGTCGCGCAAACCCACACCGGCGATGGAACCAAACCGCCGCCACACTTCGGAACGGATGCGCCCAAGCCGCCGCGCCTGCTCTTCCAGAGCAGCATACTTGCCGGCGTTGAGGCGCTTGCTGTAGAGAATGCGGGTGACCTTCATGTCAGGATATCCTGCTCATAATGAGCAGGTATAAAGAACTGAGCGCAATCATCAAGCATCAGTTTTTAGCTCTCGGTTCACTGCTCGTCCATGTGTTCGTCCATGTATTTTTGACGCTCATGCTCAAGCCCCCAGGTAAGGACGGAATAACTCCAGGCAAACAACGCAGCCTCTATTAAAGTATTGGCTTCGAAAACGCCTCTGCCTTTGAATATGGCCGATATCCCTACAAACACCAAGTATATACACGCAAAGACAACCAACTTGCTCTGCACCATCTTTCTTCTCCCGATCCGCTCTTCCAAACTTACTCAGACCTGTTCGATACTGATTGAACCTGTCTGACGTTGGATTCCTGCTTCGCCGAGCCGGTTTCACGCGGCGGCCGGGGCCGTCGCGCCAGCGCCGTGCTCTCCACAGGCGTCAATTCCGGCAGAGCTTGCCGTACTGCGTATCGCTTATAAATAGAATCGAGCATATTTCAAGGCGCTGTTAAAAACCCAACCCAAACCTTCCGCCTGATATCAGCATGATATCAACACACAATCCATTCGATGGAGAGGATTGCAAAAAGTTCCCCGCACCGGCTCCACAACAGCATGGCCATGGTCTGGTTCCCAGCACCTTGCGCCACAGGGGTTTTTCCTGTGCCAGTTCGGTCGTCAGCACTTCTTGTTCGATCTGTGCCATACCGTTTTCCTTCCTAAAAAAGAACAAGATCACCCATTAGATGCGGCCACTCCGGAACACATCAACGCGTGAGTGAGACAAGGAAGCAAAAGGCAGTCAGGAAACCTATGAGCAGGAAAAGAGTGACAAGAGCCGCCTTCCGAATCCGCTCCCCCAACACAAAAGTCCGAATCCGCTCATCCGTCCAGTTTTCCACCATATAGTCGTCATGCTCCCTAATCTCTCGGGCTACTGTCGGATCATAACCATCGCGCCTCATCTCAAATGCCATGCTTTTTTCGCTCAATCCCCAAATTCCCGCCGTTGCACACAAAGAAGCCCATGCTCCGGCAAGCAGCACAGCCCAGCTATTCCCGTTCTCAACAAAACCTACTATGCCACCCAAACCCACAATATACCCAAGACCATAAATCCAACCGCCACCAAACGGACCCACAAGGACAGTGATCACATAGGCGAACATCACGCCCATGGCGCGGAAAAACGAAGAAATGATTTTCCCCATGTTTGTAGTCGATCTGGCGCACGAACTCCCCCCCAGCCCTGATCGAGAGGAGTCACCGCACGATCCACCCCCAAACAAGAAACGACCAGACCAACAAAATGGGGAAAAGGACCGCGGCGGCAGCCTTATGCAGCTTGCGATTAAAACGCCGATTCTCCCAATCACTCTCGGTCCAGTGCTCGTTCATGTATTTCTGGTACTCGCGCACCTCGCTGGCTATCCGAGGATCGTATCCGTCGTCCCTCATTCGTTCCTCAAATTCTATGTCTTCCCTGGAAAAGATGTTGTACACGCCCAGCACCCAAACCACGAGAAAATAACCGAAAATCCAAGCAAGAGCCTCCGGCACGTCCTTCTGGACCGCAGCAACTTGCAGCGGATAATCATCCTTGATCCCGTTAATTATCATCGGGTGGATCAACACTAGGTAAAGATAGATACCTCCCCCCAATTTTGAGCCCGCAAAAGGGCCAAAAATTGCAAAGAACAACAAGGCAACCGCCTTCAGCGCCCACTTCACAGGCATAAAGACCCCCCCCAGCATCTTGCACCACAGGAGGGGTTCCTGTGCTAATTCTCCTTCATAAGGATGTGTGGGCATTTTGTTCAGCACCAAAGAAGATCAAAATACACTAACCCCGACGAGAAACGACCAGGCCAACAAAATAGGGAAAAGGACTACGACGGCGGCTTTGCGCACCTTACGGTTAAAACGCCGATTCTCCCAATCCTTCTCGGTCCAATGCTCGTCCATGTATTTCTGGTACTCGCGCACCTCGCTGGCTATTCGGGGATCATATCCGTCGCGCTTCATGCGCTTCTCAAAATCCACATCTTCCGTGGAAAGGATGTTGTACGCCCCCAATCCCCAGGTCACCACGAAATAGATCAGGGTTGTACCAAGAGTATCCAGGATGTCTCGATGGACAACAATCAACCGGTGGGACTCATGTTTCGCCGACTCCAACCCCAACATTGGAAGCACCAATACCATGAAAAGATAACCAAGCGAAGCCAGTTTGCTACGCCCACTAAAGCCAACAAAAACCGCAACGAATAAGACAAGGAACATATATGAGATTCGCTCTACCAACTTTCCCATCCATCCCAGCACTTTGCGCCACAGGGTTTTTTCTAACCTCCCCATCACCACCATTTGTTCGTTAATCTGCGCCATCTTTCTTCTCCCAATCCAAACATCCTGTCTGATATCAGCGTGATATCAACATACAATCCATTCGACGGAGAGGATCGCAAAAAGTTCCCCGCACCTCAACCCCGGCGAATCCGATTGGGGGAAGCCTTGCGCGCCACGGCCTCAGCCGCCCGCTCCCCCATAGCCTTTCCCTTTTCCCGGATCGTGCCGGCGGCCTTTCCAACACCGCCGGGCGCGCGGCTCCACAACAGCATGGCCATGGTCTGGTTCCCCCGCTGCGCCAGGCTGGCAAAGGGGTTGTGGCCGGGCTCGGCCGTCGAGATCCAGCCCAGCACCGCTGCCGGCCCGGTCTCGATGAGCTGGTAGGAGAGATGGATCACCATCCAGGAGACAATGACGATCAGCACTGCTGCCCACACCCAAGAAACAAAAGTCCACACACCATTGGTAGATCCGACCACGCCGTCCCACACCAGATGGTACACCGTCGGCAGTGCCGCGCTGGAGATCAGGGTTGCGGCCACATAACCGGCCACCGCCAGGGCGGGATAGAGAATGATGAAGAGGATGTTGTTGTAGCCCTTGGCGGCCAGGTTGGAGGTGTGGTTCTCTCCCGCCGGCGCCGCATGGGCCGCGGCCCACAGGGGGGCGGCGATCAGGCTCTGGGCGATGAAGACGATCCAGGCCATGAAGGTGGAGACCCCATAGAGGACAGGCAGGTAGGAGAGCAGGAACAGGATCAATCCGGCGATGAGCATGGGAACGCCAATATACCAACCCAGCTCCGTGGCCTTATCAAGAAAACCTAGTCCTCCCTCAACAAAAGATCCACCCGGCCCAGACCACCCGACGGATTCCCCTATCTTGCCCCCAATGTCCCCCACGAACTTCGCACCAATGGCGGAGCTTCCCACCATCATGAATCGCTTGCCCATGTCGTGCATGGCCACCAGAGGATCCTTGCCCTCGTACATCACCTGCTGCACGTTATCGAAACCCAACAGCTCCATCAGCCACTGCCCAAATTTCTCCAGTTGCGCCGCCCCCCACTCCTTGGCGCCATCCCCCACCCCGGTCAACCATTTCAAGAAATCATCCCACAAGCTGCTTTCCTCCTCGGCCACCTTCGCCAGGCTCATGTTGATGAGCTGGTCGTTCTTGGTGACGGCGGTATCGAGGCGGGGCTCCGGGGTCATGGAGGCCATGGCCGCGGAGACCTGGCGCTGCACGGTCTCGGTTTGCCGGATGAGGTCGCGGTGGCTGGCGAAGACGAACCACCACCCCTTGTTCTTCATGTCTTCGGCATAGAGGTTGGCGAACTGCTGGTAGCTGTTCTGCAAGGCCTTCTCCAGCTCGAGGTTCAGGGTCTCATGGTAGGCCTCGAGGATGGCGATGGTGTTCTTCGCCCGCTGCTCGAATCCCTGCAATCCGGGCTGGTGCAGGGTGTTCCAGATGTAGTCGGCATGGTTGAGGATGACCGGGAACCATTGCAGATTGTGGCGCGCCACGGTCTCCCGAATGGTGTATTCCTGCTGCTTGATCAGATTCTCGCGCTGGGCCGCCCAGGGCAGCGGCTGGAAGTTCTTGTCGGCGCCCGAGGCTTGCGCCGCGCGGGCGGGCGCCGCCTGGCGGACCACGAGGTTTCCGGTGAAGAAGTCATACGACAGGCCGCAGCGCCGCGAGATCTTCTTCAACCAGGCGTCGTAGCCCGCGCTTCCCGGGACCAGGTTGTTGGGGTTGTTCAGGTCCTGGTTCGCGCGAATGCACGATGCCGCCATGATGGCGTTTCCGACGAAACGCTGGGACTCGACGAGATCCGCCTTGAACTTGAAGTTGGCGTCGTGGAAATACCGCTTCATCAGCTCGTTGGAGACGAGCTGCTCCACCGTCCAGTCCGCGAAATCCGCCCCCTTGAGGGTGATGGACAGCAGCAGGCTCTGGGCCGCGGACCAGTTGGCGCCGCCGTAGAGCGGCAGCACGAGCATGAGCGACAGCAGCACCCTGAAAGGCACCCAGCCCGGATGCCAGCCGGAGATCGCGCCGCCCCTGCCGGCCGCCTTGATCATCCCGGCCAGGCCGATGTAGAGGATGATCATGCTGTACAGGACGAGCCCGGCCACACTGAGCAAAGAGAGGAAGCTGGAGAACATGGTCTCCAGCGATCCCCCGAAGATCCAGTCGCCGAAGATCTGTCCCAGGATGATCTGGGAGCCGGAATAGGTGCCGCCGCTTGCCATTGGAGAAATCCCCCTGGAGTTCCAGGACCCGCGCCCGCCCTGCGGGGCGGGCCGGGCGCCGTGCTTTCGTCAGAAATCGAAGGCCGGTTCGGCCGTCCCCTCCCCGTCCGGCTCCCTGCGGGCAGGCGCCTGCGCCTCCCCGGACGGGCGGGTTCCGTCGGGCTTCGCCTCCGGCGCACCGGGAGCGTCGTTCGCCGGTTCGGGGTTCCCTCCCGCGTCGGCCGAGGGCGCGCGGGATTCTGGGGCGTCGGATTCCGGGGGGTTGCGGTCCGAGATCACCTCGACGCCGGCTTCCTGGAGCAACTGTTGCGCAACCGCCTGGAACCTGGCCGAGCCCTCCAGCCGGACGGAAGTGAAGCCCTGCGCGACCGCGAGGGCGACCAGGATCTTCGCGGCCTCCTCCGGCCGCATCATGCGGGAGGCGATGACCTCGTGTTTCCGGACGGAGACGCGCTGGGGGAAACGGAAGGGGCGCCGCTGGACGAAGGCGGCGCGCTCGGTGGGATCGGAGGCCGGACGGATGTCCGCGCGGGAGAGCCATTGAAGGACCCAGGCATCGGTCTTCTCGATGCCCAGCACCGTCTCCTGGCCGAGGATCTGTTCCAGCAGGCGGCGGGCGGCCTCGGGATCCGGTTCGGCCTTGCGTTTGCGGGACTTCGGCATGCGGGGGATTCGGGGCGGCGCCGCCGGGGTGGCCGCCCGTGGTGGCCTGGCGTTGGCGTCCAGAATACGGTAGCCGGCGGGGCCGGCGGATTCCGACACGGGCCACCCCTCCGAGGTCTCCACCTGGACGGGACGCCCTGGATTCGCTTCAGGGTTGTCGCGTTCGGTTTCGGTGTGCGGTTGTGCAAGCATGCCCTACCCCCTTCTCGTCCTGTTTTCCTGTCATGCGCAAGATGGCATTTTCCATGCCCTCATGGATGATAGCCCCGGGGAATCGGGAAGGTCAAGGCGACCGGCGGCGCGAACGGAACACCGGGACGCCCCGCCCCGGATTTTGCCGGGAACGGTGCGGGGAACGGCGGCAGGCGGAAGGCGGTCGAGGTGGCGAAAAATCCGCCGCGCAGGCGGTCTCCAGGGGCAGCTCGGAAAAATTTCGAAGCGCGGTGCGCATATATATATTTATTTTTTTATTTATTATTATTCTAGGATTGATACTAGGTAGGTAGTCAGTAATATCTACTAGGGGAGGAAGAAATTTTCAGCAAATTCCGCAACTTGCAAATTCAATCGATTTTTTGAGTGGGACTTTTGTCCAAATAAACCCCTTGCTTTTGCACCAATCTGGTGCAAAAAGGGCGCGGTAAAACTTCGTCCATCGTTCAAATTTGAACACTTTTGCGCGGTAAAACTTCGTCCATCATTCAAATCTGAACATTTTTGCGCGGTAAAACTTCGTCCATCATTCAAATCTGAACATTTTTGCGCGGTAAAACTTCGTCCATCGTTCAAATTTGAACCATTTTTTCAAATTTGACGCATTTCGGGGGCGGCAGGCGGCAGGCTTTCCAGGCGGAATGATGCGGGCTGTGGAGGAGGGGGCGGCGGGCGATCCGTCGCGGCAGGGATGTGTCGGGATTCCCGACACTTGGCCTGCTGAGGTTGGCTTTACCGAGGCCGCGGCTACCCGCCGCCGCAGGAATTTTCGGCCAGTGGATCCGGGATGAACAGCACCTGGGATCCGAACCGCTGGATCCGGAAATCCGGGATTCCGTTCCGCTCGGCCAGTTCGTCGATGCGCTGGATGAAGTCCCGCTTCCGTTCCCGGGTTCCGACATGGAGCATCAGGTATTCGAGGGAGGCGCCCCAGGTCCTCCTCCCCTGGGTGTGGTGCAGGGCGATCTCGTAGAGCCGCCGCTCGATGGGCTTGCGCACCTCCAGGTACTCCGGGTTCATCCGCTGGAACTCCAGGGCCTGGATGGCGCGCTGGCACCAGGTGGAGATCCGCACCTGCACGATCCGGGGCACATGGGACTCCTCGCGGATCGAGATGACCTCGTAGCTCTCGATGATCGAGAACTCCCCCCGGGTGACCGTGCCCCCGGTGGGGATGTTGGTCCGGATGGTGGAGCCGGTCAGGCGCTTGAGCGCCTCGTACATCCAGGCGTAGTCGGCGCTGGTGGGCCTGTAGCCCTCGTCCTTGGCCAGGAAGCGGAACAGCTCCACCGGCTCGAACTCCACTTCGGCGGTCATGGGCCCGCCGCGGCGCGTGGATTCGATGAGGCGGGTCATGCAGAACAGCAGGATTCCCCGGTCCCGCATGGTCGGGAATCCCTCCACCGAGGCGGTGATCTCGAACGACTTTCCCTGCCACTCGAAGCTGCGCACCCTGCCCTGCCCCGGACGGTTGCGTAGCACGAAGAACGGATAGGCCAGGGTCGCGCTGTCGCCGTGCAGCGGCGGGCCCTCCTCCCCGGTGGACAACGGAAGTTCGTGTTGTTGGACGAGCACGCTCATGATATCGGACCTATCGGATCTTGCGAAGGAGCCAGCGCCACCATCCCACCAGGTCCCACCAGTGGGGCGTGGGAGGGACCACCTCGGTCGGGATCCAGCCGTCGCCGGTGAAGAGGATCGGTTCGCCATCGGCGGCGACCCGCATCCGGAACCGCGTGGCCGTCCGGCACCGGCAAAACCCGAGCGCGCGAAACTCGTCCACGCCTGAAGGGAAACGGCGGTGTTCGGCGCGCACCCGGTCCAGCGGAAGCTCCTTTCCGCATCCGCCGCAAAAAAACTCGAAACGGGTCACCAGAAAGTTGCCGACGGTCCGGTGCGGAAGCATCCGCGGCAAGGGGGTCCATTTGTTCCACTGCTTTTGCAAAAGCGCCCGCTCCTGTTCCGTGATGGGTCGGGTTTCGATCTTGTACATGGCCGGTCCTCAATCCTGCCTTGCCTCGTCCAGCGCCTCGAGCAACCAGTCGTCCGGCGCCCGTTGCAACACCCGCAGCGCCGCGCGGACGATGATCGCGTTGTTGACCTTGAGGGGCGATTCCCCCGCGAGGATCGCGCGCCGCGCGCTCTCGTCCATGATCTCCTGGTCGGCGGGAGTCAGGCGGAAAGAGCGGTTGCGGGCGCCGCGATGGGTCGGCGGACGGCCGCGTCCGCGGCGCGGGGTTTCGGTCCCTGCGGGGCGGGGCGCCGTCCCCTCCGTCCGGGGGGGCGGCTCCGGCGCGGGCTCCGGCGCCGGGGCGGTCTCCGCAGCCCCCCTCCCCTCCTTCGCGGGCTCCCGCGGCTCGGCGATATGCACGTCCGCCTGCTGCGTGAAGCCGTCCAGGGCCTCCTTGGGCACGGACAGCCCCCCGAGATTGGGGAGGCTGATCCGCCGGCGCCGGGTCACCGTACACCTCCCTGCATCCTGCCTTCCTCGAGGATCCGCTCCAGCGTCTCCACGATCTCCTGGCCGACGAGCTGGATCTCCGCCCGGGCCTTGGGGTTGTCCATCTCGGTCACCCCCTTCCCTTCCAGCACGGCGTCCCGGTACACCTTGCGGTCGTAGATCGTCACGCCGGAGATCTCCAGGCTGGGCAGCGACTCCAGGGCCTCCCGGGTCTCCAGGCGCTCGCGGTTCAGGATGTTGGTCGGCGCCCGGGAGATGATGGCCGTGGCCACCAGGTTCCGGTTGATCTGCTGGGCCTGCCGCACCAGCTCGTGGACCTTGGCGGTGGTGTCGATGTCGAGCTGCGAGGGTTGCAGCGGGACGTACACCAGGTTTGATACCGCGATGGAGGTGCGCAGCGCATCCGAATCGAACCCGCCCGAATCGACCAGGACCACCTCGTAGTTGCGGGCCTGCTCGCCCAGCAGGTCGTACACGTCGCCCGAGGCCCGGATCACCGTCACCCGGGCCAGATCCTCGTCCCCGGCCAGCCGGCGCTGATACCACGCATAGGCGCTGCCTTGGGGGTCGGTGTCCACGAGGACCACCTTGGCCCCCTCCTGGGCGAAGTACACCGCCAGGTTGGTCGCAAGGGTCGTCTTTCCGGTTCCGCCTTTCTGTCCACAAATGCCGATCAGCATGTCCGCTCTCCCGATTAAACGTATTACGATAAATACAGTATTATTGAATTACTTTAATGACTCTATTGATGGTATTGCGCAAATCCACGGAATCCTTCGCCTCGCCGGCCTCGCCGCCGGGATCTCCACCGGCGCCGGGAAGGCTTCGCGCCTCGGGCATTTCCGCCCTGCCCCCCCGATGGAGCGGCGCGGCTGGATATCCGCATTACGCAAAACCAATAGCACCATAACCCAAATAATGAACGGTGTCAAATAATACTGTATTTATCGTATTATCGTATTACTCGTAATTCTGTAATACCGGGCCTTTTCCTTTTACTTCCGCAGGTTAGCATTTTCCGTATTATTTTGCTATTCGCGTTATCGTATTTATGGCATTTTTCCGATTTTTGTGCTATAAAGCATAGCATGACGCTTGTAATGCGTTTTTTGTACAGTTTCTGGCCATTTTGGGGGAGCCCTTGCCGCGACGTGGATCGGGACGGGATTGCACAGGGTTTTCCACAGATTCTGTGGATATCTGCGGGCGATCCCGTTGTCTGATATCATGAAGGTATCGAATCCATGTCATCACTCAAGGAGTTGCCCATGAACAGTCCCGAGCGAAGCGCGGTCATCTGGCGTCCGCCGAAACCGCTCTTGGATCGGGTCAACCGGATCGTCGAGCGGTTTCCAGGGTCCAGGAATACCTGGATCAGCATGGCCGTCGAGGAGGCGGTGCGAAAGGAAGAGGAGAGGGTGCGCAGGCAGCAGGAAGCCCGGCTCCGAACCGGAACAGACGGCCAGTAAGCGGTACGCGACGGTTCTACATGGAACAATCGCCCCAAAATGCACAAATATGGTGCAAAAGCGAAAAGGTTGTTCCATGTAGAACATCTGGAACAGCGACCAGGGAGAAAAACAGACGTGGAAGCCTCGATCTCACTTCAGGCGCTCGACTGGCACGCCGCGCAGCGGCTGTCGTCCAGGGGGGTGCTGATCCTACCGGCGGACCCGGAGGATCCGGACCGCGCGCTCGCGGTGGCCCGAGCCCTTCTGCCGTTCGCCATCGTCCCGCACATGCGCGCCTGGGCGAGCCGCGGACGCCGCCTGTCGGTGTCGGAGCTGCTGATCCCGCCCCGCCGGCAGGTGATCCTGGAAGAAGCGTGGCTGCTGCGGCGGGACGAGGCTTTCGAGCGCCTGGTCCGGCAAGCCCGCCACGACCCCGACCGGCGCCTGATCCTGCTCACCCACCGGGATCTGCCGGACCTCCAGCGGGCCGTCTCCCATGCCCTTGCCGGCTGAACCGGAAAGGGTAGGGGGGCGGACGGAGGCGACCACCCGCCACCTCGACCCCCTGACCCAGATCAAGCCGGGGCGCTGGCAGAACCGGCGGGAGTTTCCCCAGGAGGAGCTGGAGGGGCTGGCCGAAAGCATCCGGGAGCAGGGCGTCATCGAACCCCTGATCGTCCGCTTCGACCGCAAGGACGGGCTCTACGAGATCGTCGCGGGAGAACGGCGATGGCGCGCCGCCATCCAGGCCGGGGAGCCCACCGTGCCGGTCATCGTCCGCAACGACCTGGACGACCGGCAGGCCCGGGTCCTCTGCCTCGTGGAAAACCTCCAGCGCCAGGACCTCAACCCCATCGAGGAGGCCCGGGGATACCGGGAACTCCTGGACACCGGACTGACCCAGGCCGAAGCCGCCCGAAAACTGGGGGTGGGGCGCTCCCACATCGCCAACATGGTCCGCCTGCTCGACCTCGCCCCACAGGTTCAGGGCTACGTCATCGACGGACTGCTGGACGCCGGCCACGTCAAGCCCCTGCTGACCCTGGAACCCCGCCAGCAGGTCCGGATCGCAGAGCAGGCCGTCCGCTTCGGCTGGAACGTGCGGCGGATCGAGCAACAGGTGGCCGACGCCAGAAAACTCTCCGCCGGCGAGATCCCTGGAACCCGGCGCACACCGGCGGACCCCGACCTCGACAGGCTCGCCCGGCGCATCGGCGACGCGGCCGGCCTGCCGGCCCAACTGAAAGTGGACAAGCAGGGCGGAGGAGGGCGCCTGACCCTGCGCTTCCACTCCCCCGAGGAACTGGAGGGGCTCCTGGAGCGGCTTCAGGTCGATTATCGTATTTAAGTATTTAACGTATTACGATAAATGATTCGTCCCACCCGGACCAGCCCGGAACACGCCTTGTTTGTGGCGAAGAAGATCCACGCCAGGCTGGTGTACGACATGGCGGCGCACGAAGGCAATCCGCTCACGTTCCCGGAAATCCAGACGTTGCTCGAGGGAATCACCGTCGGCGGCCGCCGGATCGAGGACCAGGACCAGGCATTGCGGATCTCGAAAGGATGGAAGTGCGTGATCCGGTGGATCGAAGACGGCGCCTTCCGGCTTTCCATGGAAACCGCCATCCACCTCAACACCATCGTGGCACGGGGGGAGGCGCTGGAAACCGGACGGCTTCGAAGCGGCGGCGTCGGCATCCAAGGAACAAACTACCGGCCTCCACCCCCCGAAACGCTGGAGACGCGCTTCCGGCAGTTGATCGAGGAGACGGAAAGAGCGGCGCTTCCCGAATCGGCTTACCGATACTTTCTGGCCGCGGCCGCCAACCAGTTCTTCTGGGACGGGAACAAGCGCACCGCGCTTTTATTGATGAACGCGCTGTTGCTGCGGGACGGGTTTCTGCCGGTCTCCATTCCCGCCGGACGGCACCTGGATTACAACCGGAAGATGCTCCGCTATTACGAGACGGCGGATCCTTCGGAAATGATCGGTTTCCTGGCGGACTGCGCGGCGGAAATCGCCGCACCGTTCTGGCCGGTGGCCACCTCGGCGCCAGGCGAAACCTTCTAGCCGGCCGCCGCCCGGCCGCGCATTGCGCCATGCAGCGCCGCGATCCGCGTGCGCAACTCCTCCTTCGACAGTTTCTGGCGCGGCGCGCTCTGACTGGATCGGGGCTCGATGCGGGGGTGAAGAGGGGGAAGGGGCTCTTTCCGGGCCAGCCGCCCGCGGAGCTTCTCCGTCTCACGGTACACGATGCGGCGCAGGCGGTCCGAGGAATACTCCCGGAAGGCCCGGGGGGTGACCTCCAGCGCGATGCGCTGGGCATGCTCGCTGCTCCATCGATGCCCGGACCAGTTCCGGGCCGCGCGGACCCCCTCCTCCAGAACCTTCTCCGGATCCGGGAAATCCTCCGGAATCCGCGTCTCCCGGGCAATCGCGGCAAATTCCGCGTAGTTGGGAGGGAAGGGGGCCTTCTTCGGATCGGCGGATCCCCGCTCGATCCGGATGCGGTCCAGCGCCCGCACCACCTCCGATGCGTCGATGCCGTCCTCGCGCAACGACGCGCGCCACCCGTCGGCGATCCGCCCCCGGCTGTTGCCATACTGGCGCGGCCAGATCGCGCCGAACAGCAGCGCCATTTGCGCCCAGATCAGGTCCACCTCGTCGGGTTCCTCCATAACCCCGTCCAGGTCGCCGTCGCGCACGACCGGCGGGGCGATCCCGGCCCCGCCGGTCTCCGTCCGGACCGGCGCCGAAGCCCCTTCCGGCTGAAGCGCCGGCCCCAGCGCCTGGGACAGCACGTCCGCCTGCTGCGAGGATCCATAGTCGTCCTCCCAGCGCCGCCCGCGCAGCCAGCGGTACAGGGCCTGTGGGGTGTACCAGGGATTGTCGGCGATGTACTGGCGATAACGGCGCATGCCGTCGAGAATCGCTTGCAGCAGCTCCCGCGCCTCCTTTCCGGTCGCCGGAGCCATCGACTCGTAGATGCGGCGGGCGTCCTTCTTTTCGGTCTTCTTCCACACGTTCGGCCAGATGTGCGTGTCGAAGGTCTCGGCCCAGGCCGCAGGTGAATAGCCATCGGAGGGGGAGGAGTCGGGAGGGGAGAGATCGAGGGAGGGTTGTTGGCAGGTGGTTTCGCGGTCGGGATGACGAATGAGGCGGGTTCCGTCCGCCGAAAAGGAATACAACCCGGAGTCGAGCAGCGCCTCCCGCATCGCGGTCCAGATCGACCAGTGGACGCCGACCTGCTTGAGCGCCAGCTCGTTGGCCACGAACCACTCGTTCGTGTCCGCCTGGTTCATCGCCAGGTTGATCCGCACCAGCGCCTGCATCTGCCGGGCGGTCAACTGCCTGCACAAATCCTCATCGACGGTCAACTGCATGATTGGGTTCCCGATCCCGACGGTTTTTGCTATGTTACACAGCATGGCTAATTATGCAAGCACCTCGGAAACCACCCCGGACGCCCGGTGGCTCGACGGACTCAATGAGCGGCAGCGCCAGGCGGTCGCCCACGACCACGGGCCCCTGCTCATCGTGGCCGGCGCGGGCGCCGGCAAGACCACCGTGCTCACCCGCCGAACCGCCCGGCTCATCGCCGCCGGCGAAGCTCCACACCGCATCCTGGTGGTCACCTTCACCAACAAGGCGGCCCGGGAATTGCGCGAACGGCTGGAAACCCTGGTGGGGGAGGGCGGAAAATCCGTGGTCGCGGCCACCTTCCACTCCTTCGTGCTCCGCCACCTGGTCCGCCCCCACGGATACCTCATCGGACTGGACCGCCCCGCCATCCTCGACGAGATGGAGAGCCGGACCCTGTTCAAGGAGGCCTGCGAACACCTCTCGGCACAAGAGAAACAGGCCCGCTTCGACCAGGGGTGGTCCCCCTCCGAACTCCAGGCGGAAATGGGGCTGGCCCGGGCCGCCGGACTCTCCCCGCAGGCCTACCGCCGCCAGATCCGCTCCTCCCATCCCGACGCCCAGTTCCAGCACCAGACCGCCAACGCATGGGAACACTACCTGCGCCTGCTCGAACGCCACAACGCACTGGACTTCGACGGCATCCTGGAGGCCGGCGTCCGGATCCTGGAAGAGCACGAGCCCGTCCGCGACCGAATGCAACGACGCTTCCGGCACGTCATGGTCGATGAGTACCAGGACACCAACCACATCCAGGCCCGGCTCATCCGCCAGATCGCCAGCCGCCACCGCAACCTCTGCGTCGTGGGCGACGCGCGCCAGTCGATCTACCGGTTCCGCGGATCCGACATCGGCATCATCCTCGATTTCCAGCGCACCTGGCCCGGAGCCAGGATCATCGAACTGCCCACCAACTACCGCTCGACCGGCGCCATCGTGACGGCCGCGAACCGGATCTCCGGAAGCATGCGACAGAAGGTCGGCGAAGAGGAGATGGTCGCCGGCGGCCATCTCTCCCACCTCGACGACCCGCCACGATACCGGGAACACGATACCGACCGGGACGAGGCCCGCTGGATCGCCGCGCGCATCCAGGAGCGGATCGAGTCCGGCATTGATCCGTCGGAGATCGCGGTCCTCTACCGCAACCGGGCGATCAAGGGGCCGGTCGAACAGGCCCTCATCGAAGCGCGCATCCCCTACGTCGTGATCGGGGACACCGGCTTCTTCCAGAGAAAGGAGATCCGAGACCTCATGGCGCTGCTGCGCGTCATCGGAAACCCCTCCGACCACCTCGCCTGGCTGCGCATCCTGGACGCCGCCAGGATCGGCATCAGCGCCACCCGGGTCCGGGAGGAGTCGAGCGCCACCGGGCTCGGTGTAGGCGAGATCCTACAGGCCCGCGCGGGCCGAAACGGAAAGACCGCGCAGCGACTGCGCGAACTCCTGGACGCAGCCGCCACCCTGGGCGAGTCCGCCCGGGCCGATGCCACGCAGTTCCACGACCGGCTGTACGAAACCTGGACGACCTACCTGCTGCCCAACATCCACCGCGCGGTCAAGGCGCAGTACGGCAAACAGGGCGAGGAGGCCATGGATCGGGCCACCGAGTTCCGCAAGCGCAACGCCGAACAGCTCATGCGCATGGTCCGCGACGAACTCGGGGGAAGAGCCTTCGAGGAGGTCCTGGAGGACCTGGTGCTCCTGTCCGCCGAACAGGAAACCTCCGAACAGTCCGCGGTCTCCCTCATGACGATCCACGCAAGCAAGGGACTCGAGTTCGATCACGTCTTCCTGCCGGGGATCGAGGACGCCATCCTGCCGGGGCACACCGCTGACTTCGACGAGGAGGAAGAGGAACGCAGGATCTTCTATGTGGCGCTCACCCGGGCGAAGAAGAGCGCCACCTTGAGCTGCGCGCGAGAGCGCCTCCTGTACGGACAACGCACCTCCAGCTCGCCCTCCCGGTTCGTCACCGAGATCCTCGACGCCCTCGCCCTCGAGGACGAGGAGAGGGAAAAGGAGCTTCAGCAGCCGGCGCCCGCCGCCATCCCCGAAGAGCTCGACGGCTTTTGCGTGGATTACTGATCACGACGCGCCATACAGGCGCCGCGCCTTCTCGGCCAACTCCAGCGCCCGCTGCTCGATGTAGTGGGCAATGGTGTCCTCCTCGTCCTTCGCCTCCAGCCGGCCGATCTCCGAGGAGATGCTGCCCAAGGGAATCTCCTTCGCCAGGATCCGGATCGCCGGCCCGTACCCCACAAGCCCGGCCAGCCGGTCCCGCAAGGCCGCGTCCTCGGGCGTCGTCGAGAACGCCCAGATCTGAATCGGGCCGATCCGGGACACCAGCGTCTGGGTGAAGACCTGCCGCTTGAGGCGGCTCCACAACAGGAACGAGGCTCCCTCGGGGCCCGCTCCGTGGACGTGATGACGAAGCGCATACTGGGCCGCGGCATTCAGCGAGAACTCGTCGGCCAAACGGCCGCGAACCGCCTCGTTGTCCGCCTTCAGGATGTACAGGGTGGAGGCCAGCTCCTGCAAGTCGGCGTCGAAGTCCTCATAGAGCTGGCTCGCCAGCGCAAGCTGGACCTTGTACTTCCGCCCCTCCCGGGCGTCCTTCTTCACCTGGTCCCGGACCGCCTCCAGCGAGGAGGTCCGGTGATACTCGTCGAAGATCAGCCGCTTGATGGAGGTGCGCTCCTCCCGCAGGCGGGCCACATGGTACTTCCGGGGGGTCGCCGGGAAATGCTCCGCCAGCTCCTCGTCGAAAAAGAACTCCCGCGCCAGCGCGTGCCGGCCCAGCATGTAGATCAGGCCCGCCCGCTTACGCTCGAACCCGCTGGAACTCTTGGCGGCCTCCATCAGGTCGATGGCCACCACCCGGGCGGACGCGGGATTGAAACGGGTGGGCGCGGTCAACAGCGGGTAGTCCTTGATGACCGACTCCAGCATCACCATCATCTGGCGAATGAACTCTTCGTTCCTGCCATAGGTGTCCTGAATGGCGCGCGACTCGCTGAGGATCTGGGGAAGGTCCGGGACCAGGGGAACCGCGTTGCGCTGGGCCAGCCCCGCCTCCTCGTGATAGCCGTCCTCCATGAAGCGGTCCACCAAGTCCCACCATGCAAGCTGATTCCGCGCCGCCTTCTCCTGAAGATCCGGATACTGGGCCAGCAGCGCGTCCACCTTCGGCTCGATGGTCTCCTCGTACCGCTTGGGGGCCTTCTCCGCATAATAGCGATAGGCCTCGTCGATCAGCGTGGAGGCGAACTCGCCCGTCAGCGGCACCGCCTTGTCAGTGCCCGCCGGCGTCAACAACAGCGCGAGAAAGTTGGTCAGAAAACCACGCTCCGGCGCGGTGGGATAGCGCACCCCAAGCATGGTGTCGAAAGGGTTGATCGCGCTGTCCCGCCGGTCCCGCATGACATAGAACTCGGCCTCGTGCTTCCTCCCCTCCGGAAGAAGGGCTTTCAGCAGCATGATCAACCCCTTCGATGAGGGGCCGATGTCCAGGATCGCAATGCGCGGCAACCGTTTCTGCCCGGACTCCAGGCAGGAGGCCAGGTTCAACAGATTGAGCATCACCGACTTGCCGGACCCAGGCGGGGCGAACAGCAGGCTCACGCTGTAGCTCTGCTTGTCGCTTCCCTCGGTGAATGGGAAGGGCGTGCGCTGCAACGTCTGGAACAACAGTGCCCCCCTCTTGGCCCAAGGCGACGCCGGGCGCGCCAGCGGCAGCATCAGCGTGCTCTCCTGCACCGGAGCGATGAGCGACGGAGCCACCGCCCCGGTGTCCAACCCGGGAAGCGTGTTGATCTGGAGCAGCGCAGGGTCGCCTTCCTCCACCCGCGCATCCGCGAAGCCCCAGGCCTGCATGGCGCGCAACAGCACCGCCTGCCGTTTGCGGGCCTCCTCCTCCGTCGGCGCGCTCACCGTGGCCGTCACCCGCACGCCGCACATCTGTTCGTTCATGCGCGACAACTCGATGAGCGTGTCCGCGCTGTCCAGGATGGCGCCGTTGTGCGTCGAGTTGAACAGCTTGATCAGGGAGGTCCAGAAACGCCGGTTCTTGATCTTCCCCAGCCACCGGTTCTTGCCGCCCAGCAAGGTGATGGAATACCGCCACTCGAACGAACGGGGCACCTGCCGCACGAGATCGTTGAACGCCTCCGCCTTCTTGGGCGGCACCACCATGTACACCGGACCGTGCCAGCGGTCCCCGATCCGGACCACGGACCCCGCATTGAGCATCGGAGTCCGGAAGATCTGGCTGGCGACCGTAGGGTGCCACTCCCGCACCGGACGCCCCGGATACTGCCGGCGGGGCAGGGGGTCCCCGGGCAGCCTGGGCTGCCACTGCGATGCAACCCGGTCCGGATCCACCATCCGCGCCAACACGCGGATCGCCTCGTGTTTCTCCAGCACCTCCAGCACGAAATTGAGCGGCGGCAAGGAGAGCTTGGAGGTCAACACCGCCACCTGGGCCTGGTGCATCTCCAGCATGTCCGGCAGCCCGGACACCAGCGGCTGCTCCGCCGCCGATAGCCGCTTGCCCGTGCCGGTCTTCGAGGCGACCCGCGCCTGCTTGCGCCGGGCCTCCTTCAGCGTGGACGGCGGCAGGATCGTCGGCAAGGTGCGCAGCACCAGGTATCCCGTCTCTCCCATGGTGCTGCGCTTCATGATACCGATCTGCTCGTCCACCAGGGCGGACAGGATCTCCTGGTTCAACCCAAGGGTCTTCGCGGCCATCAACGCGCGCCGACGGTAGCCGTCGTAGATGCCGTCCGCAATCTCGCCGGACCACGCCTGAACCCACTGGATCTCGTGATGCGGCGATTCCAGCAGTCCGTTCAACAGCGTCTCCAGCGCCTCCACCTTGTCTCTGATCTCGTCAGAAGAAACCTGATCGTAGATCCCGTCCATCCGGATCACGGTCAACAACTCATCGGCGCTGGTGACCAGCACCGTCGGCCCCGCGCTCGTCTCGATGTTGCACGCGCGGCGCAGGTCGGAAGCGGTCAGGGCATCGATGAAATCGAGAACACCGGCAAACGGCAGACCCATGGCTTACCCTCCGTGCCGCTCGGCCCAGTTCCGGATGTGCTCCACCCGCTTGTCCGCGGACATCACCGTCGCCTTGTCGAGATCCATCACGCTATGGACCGACCCGGCAGCCTTGGCGGCCGACAACACGGTCCGCTCCGGAACATACTCCGTCATCCAGGCACGGATCCGGTCCGCGTCCGACAGCCCCTTTCCGGTCTTCTTCGCCATCAGTACACCTCGTCCATCGAATACACCGGCGGCTCCAGCCCGAGGGAGACGGCCAGCTCGTCCACCTCCTCCATGTCCGCGAAATGCGCGGCCACCGCCACGCGCATCGAACCGTGCGACATGGGATGGAACCCGTTTTCATAGAACGTCCGGGCCGCCCGCTGGGTGAAAAGCCGGTCGTAACTAAGCAGGTACGCGGCCACCGGCTCCAGCCCGTTGGACTCCTCGGGCTTGGCCAGCGCCCCCAGCGCGAAGAACAGCGCCTCCGCCACCAGGGAGGCGGAAAACGAAAAATCGAACTCCTGAGACGGCGGTTGCAGCAGAGGCTGCAACGGAGCGAACCGGCCGATCCAGGCGCGCGACACCTCCACCTCGCCATACTCGGCGTACATCAGGGCCTCCGCCAGCGTGGCCCAGGTCCTCATCTGCGTGGAACGGCCCGCCAGCCGCGTGAATGGCGTGAAGGTGAAGAAATCCGGATCCCCGTTCCGGATGTTGATGCTGACGAACGCAGGCCGGTCCAGCGTCAGCGGAGAGGGCAGATGGTCCGGCTCGATCCTGCGCGGCGTCTGGAACTGCACGCTCTCCCAGTCTCCGCGGGGATCGGGGTAGGGCAGGTCGAACAACGCCCGGACATGGGTGGTCCTCGGCAGCAGGTAGGTGCGCACCTCGCTGCTCCCGGGCGTTCTCGAGACCGCCGAATGGACGTAGGAGTGCGCGTCCGCCGCCGCACTCCGCAGGCCGGCGAGCGGACCGTGCAGCACCCGCCCGCGCTTGTGGACGCGCTTCTTCAGCTCCCAGTCCAGCCGCACCATGCCCCGCCCGCTGATGCCGTAGGCGTCGGCCAGGTATCCCGTGATCCGGCTGATCAGGCGCTCCAGGATCGGCGCGACGACCATGGGCGGCTCGTTGGCCAGCCCCAGCTCGGCCATCAGCGAATGATACGGCACCCGCAACAACTGGTCGGAACGCAAGTTCGGCAACCGGTACAACCTTTGTCGGCTGAACACCGAATAAGGGATGTTCGTCCACCAGATGACCGCGGTGTCCAGTTCGGAGATCCGCTCGATTCTCCCCGTCTCCCCGTCCAGGCAGGTCGTCCCGCCCACCGGGCGCTGGGGATCGTCGAACAGACATACCCCGTACCGGGCGGGCTGTACCCGCGTGCCCGCACGAGGCTTGCCGGATGGCCTGACGGCCGTGGCTGTCTCTTGCTTCACCAAAGAACCCTCTCGTGATGCGGAAAGCAACCCCGCAGTGATGCGTTTCTCCAGGCTGCTTCCCCGTTCAGTCAATCACTTGCCCGCGGCGTCCGGGCCCGCTTGCGCATCGCATCCGGGCGCATCCGCGCATCCCTTCGCGGCCCGCCGAGCGCGCCTTGCGCCTTGCGGCGCCCCGAAAGCTGCGCGATGCGCGATTTGCATGCGACAAACCGCAACGCAATACCCGCAGTACAGGCAGCCATGTTTTGCGCATTACGGGTAATACAGCGATGCACCCGCTATCCGCATGACAAGCCTTTTCGTCCTGCAATGCGTTCTGTGGGACCAAAACGCCTGGCGAACAGCCTACCACGCCGTCTTCGGAAATCCAAGAAAAATGCCATCGTGTACGCGACAGGATATATAGACATATTTTCAATACAATAATTGATAAATCATATAGATCTATATGTCCTATATAAATCATATAGATATGTAGATGCCTCTGCTCGGTTCGCAGAAACAGGGAGTTACATGCAGCCGGGTTGACGGTAGGGGGATTCGATGCCATCATGCGCAACATGGCAAATTCCAGAGGCACAAGAAAAGCGGCCGGCGGAACGGGAACGCCGTCCTCCCGCAGCGCCAGCAGCGCGCGCAAGGGCGGCGCCGTCTCGGCACGCCAGGAAAACGGGGGTGGGCGGAAAAAGAAAAAAATGTCCGCCAACTCCGGGCCGCTGAACGGGGTCATGGCGGACGCCGCGATACCACGCGCGCGCATCGAGGCGCTGTTGTACGGCTACCGGTACATCACCCTCGCCGCAGTGCTGGCCACCGGCGCGGCGCTGGTCAGCGCGGGAATCGCGGCAGCCGTGCTGCTCCGCGACAACACCATCGAACGCTACTTCGCCACCGACCCCGAAGGACGCATCACGAAACTGGTGCCCCTCGACCAGCCCTTCCTTACTCCGCGCGCCATCGTGCAGTTCGCAGAACGGGCCGTGACCTCGCTGCTCACCTTCGATGGCGTCAACTACAAGCGCCAGTTCGCCGCGGCACGCCCCTGGTTCACCGAAGACGCCATCCGTCAGATCGAAACCGAGCTGGCCCGCAACGGCATGCTCGAGGAGGTCATCAAAACCCGGGCCATCGTCACGACCATCGGGGAGGGAACCCCCATCATCAAGGCCGAAGGGGTCGATCCCCAGAAAGGGGTGTACGCCTGGGAGATCCAGCTACAGCTACGCATGACCGTGCAAACCCGCCGCCAGGCAGCCGACGGACGCTACGTCGCCCTGGTCCGCGTCGAACGCAGGAAGCAGACCGACGCCGGCCAGGGCGTAATGATTACCCGCATCATCCTCAAACGAAATACCTGATTCCATGGAGATCCGTTCAGTGAAACCAAGCGCATGGATACCCCTGGCCGCCTCGCTGCTTCTGGCGGCCCCGGCGGCCAGCGCCGCGACACCCGGCGAATACTTCCCCATGACCCCGGACGAGATCCGCAACCTCATGCGGGAATACGACAAGGTGGAGGCCGCCAAGCAGCGCCCGGCACCACGGCCGGAGCAGCGGCGCCACACCATCAAGACCATCGACCTGACCGGCGGACCGTCCGGCGAGGTGGCCACCGTCGCCATGGGATACGCCACCACCATCATCGTCGTCGGGGAAAACGGTGAACCCTGGCCCATCCGGAACATCGTGCCCGGGAACCAGAACGCCATCACCGCCATGCCGCTGCGCAAGGAGAATGCCCTGTCCGGCATCATCCACGTCCAGCGCCCATGGATCTCCACGAACCTCACCCTCGACCTGGCCGAGCGCCCGGAACCCGTGGTGATCTACCTGCGAACCGTCGCGGATCCCACCGACGGCCAGCACTCCATCATCCGTGTCCGGGTCCCGGGGCTGCCGCCGGGCAGCCAGCCGCTGCCCGTCCGCAACGTCACCGTCGTCGATGACGCCATCACCAACACCCTGGCCTGGTCGCCCGGCGACGACTGGAAGGAAATCCCCATCCAGGACGATTCCCTGCCATTTCAAGCCAGGCTGTGGGAAAGCAGCGCTGGCGCGCGATACATCCTGCGGCTGACCGCCGGCGCCACCCTGCGCTCCCCCAACTGGACCGCACAGGAACGATCTACCGACGGCCGGATCCACGTCTATGAGTTCCGCAAGAAGCCGGTACTCATGGTCGCCATCGCCAGCGACGGAACCCGGCACAACATCTATCCCGCGGATCCGGTCGTGACGCTCACCGAGGGCAGGAACGAGGTCAAGGCCACCATCAGCCCCTCCCAGGCCGTCATGGAAATGGCCGCGGTCCGCCGCGATACCCGGAACATGCCCTCCATCACCCGGTCGCCATACCGCACGAAACCCTACACGGCCACCTACCAGGCCACCGGCATCCAGCTCACCGGCAAAAAGCGCGTGGGGGCCAGGCGGGTTTCCGTGGGAAGCACCGCCAAACACCGCGTTGCGTACAAAGGTCATGCCACATCCAAATCACAAGCGGATGCCAAGACGGCCAAAGGCACCGCCGCCAATACGGTGCGCGGCAAGCGAGATGCCGTCACCAAGGTCAATCGGGCAAAAGCCGATGGGGCGCACAAGAACAAACGGCCGTCCTTCAAAAAGGTCGCTGAAAAACAAGGACGCCCGTTGAAAAAAGCGCAGAAGACACTTTCCAGTCCATCCCGTGGCAGCAAGCCCACGGCCAAGAGCAGAACACAGGCCAAGGCGCCAGCCAACACGGCGGCAAAAAACAAAATCGTCAAGCAGGAGGCCAAAAAAACATCGACCCGTTCCTCGGCGCCCGTCAGGCCGCTCAAGAACAAACGACCGCCAAAACTCATCTGGGAGCTGAAAGACGCCAGGCTTTCGGAGGTTCTGCGCGTCCTTCTGAAACGATCCGGCCACAGCCTGATTTGGAAGCCGTCCTTCGATTACGAGATTCCGGTTCCTGTCCGCCTCACAGGAGCCAGTCTCTCCAACCTGCTGGATCAGGTGTCCAGGCTCTATGGTCTGCCCATTACGCTCTGCCGGGGCAATCATGTCGTTGTGGTCCATCCGCCAGGGACCCCGACGGCCCACATGACTTGTGGCAACGCACCCGCGCTGTCGCTGGATCCCGAGCGAAAACCTCGGCGTCCCGTAACCAAGGCGCGGGAGCGAGTGAGGGAGTCGTCGCTTGATATCTGGGTGCTCGAAGAACGCGGCACCTTCTGAGGAGGTTTTCATGCACAACACTCGTAAAGCTGTTATCGCTGCCCTGGTGACATCCGTTTTGGGTGGATGCGCCGCTCCGGGACCCAAGTGGGTGGAAGAGCAGCGTCGAGACGCGGGGGTGGCACACGCCCGGCCCCAGAATGGACTCCTCGTGTCATCGGCCCCTTATATCGACCGCAAGCCGGTTGCGTATCGTGACAGCGGCCCCAAGGTAAATCTGGCGCTGGCGGACGTGGCCTTGCGGGATGCGCTCCAGCCCCTGGTCTCTGCTTCCGGATGGAGTCTGGCTTGGGCGGGTGGCGCAAGCCCGAAGAAAAAGGTCACCCTGGATCTTCGAGGGCAACCACGGATGGAGGCAATATGTAAAGTGGCCTCCGCGGCAGGATATGTGGCCGTTCTCGACCGCGAAGGTCGCCAGGTCACCATTTCTCCCACGGCAACCTTCACCTACCAGTTGCCTGTGGGACTCTTCGATTCCGACGAGGCCAGCTACAGCGTGGGTGCCAGCAACTCCGGCGGCAGCGGTGGTGGCGGCAGTCAGTTCGGCGGCGGTGGCGGCATGTATGCCCCGGCCGGCCCTGGTGGCGGCGGCAGTCAGGGCGGCGGATCTGGTTTGGCCGGCAGCAACTCATCCTTTTCGATCCGCGGCAGCGCAGCGGCGGAAAACCCGGAGCGTTTTCTCAAAACCGTGGCCACCCTGGCGGGCGAAGGAGCCCAGGTTACCGCCAACTGGCAGGTTGGAGTGGTCACCGTGTCGGCCAATGCAGGCGGACTGGAGCGCGTGACTCGCTGGATCACCGATGTCGTTCGCCGGGCCATGACCCAGGTGGAGGTCCAGGTCGCCATCCTGGACATCGAGCTGAATGACGAGACCGGCTTCGGCATCGATTGGAACAAGGTCGTAGGCCAGGCGGCCAAAGGTTGGAGCGTGTCCCTGGCCACTGCCAACCTGATCGGCAATCCAACGGCCACCATTACCCGGACAACGGCTTCCATCGACGCTCTGATCAACGTGCTGGCCACCAATAGGAATGTGGCCATCGTATCCAAGCCGAGGATCTTGGCTCGGAACAACAAACCCGCCGTAGTGTTCAACGGAACCGAGATTCCCTATCTGGGCGATATTTCTACGGTGGTGTCCGGAGAAATCGGCACGAATACCCAAAGCGATGCCCAGGTGTCCTATGCCCTCAACGGCGTCAGCATGGGGGTGGTTCCCTCCATCCTCGGAAACGACCAAGTGGACCTGAAGCTGGTTCCCCTGCTCTCCCGGGTGGGGGATTTCCGGACCTTCACCACCTCCGGCGGGGTTCTCGAGGCGCCGGAGCGGTACACCCGGCAGATGTACCTGAACGTGGTGATCCCGGACGGACAGACCGTGATTCTCGGTGGAATCTCGTCGAAACGGAAAGCCTATGAAGGACAAAGCCTGCCCGGGTTGATGCAGATGTTCGACCTCGCCGGAGCACACACCAGCTCCAATTCAGAGCTGGTGATGCTGATTTCCAGCAGAATCCTCCCGCCACCAAAGTACGATCCCCTGATCGGAATGGGACTCTGATGGCTGGCGGTTGGAAATTTCCGGGAGGCAGGGGAACCCTCGGCAAGGGCCTCCCCGGTGTGGACGGCAAGCGTCACGAGGCCCTCAAGAAACGTCTTCAGAAGGCCCGCGACAACCTGACGGAACTTGGAGCGCAGAATCCGGCAGACCGGAAGGCCCACTACTTTGCCATCCAGGCGGCCGGGCGCTACTGGTACTGGAAACTGGACGCCGAGGGGGCCAAAAACATTCCGGCACTGCCTGCCGGTTGTCGCGCCATTCGAGTGTCCGATGAGGATGTGCGGCTGCCGGCGGCGCGAGGCAAAGGCGCGGAACGCCCAGAAATCGCGGCCGTTCGCAGACTGGGTGGTCAGGCCTCCATGGTGAAAGCCCAATCGGCCAAGGTCGTATATGCGACACGCAAGGGAGAAGAGTGGGTTAGTCCGGAACATGACGTTCGAGCCTTGCCTGGACCCTACCTGGTGGATCTGGCGCGCGCTTCCAGGAAAGGCAGAGACGGTAACCAAGTGGTCGGTTTCCAGCTTGGCGGCAAACCGTCCGTTCTGGTTCTGTGGTCGGTTGACGAGAAGGGGAATACCTCGTCCCCCCTCGTGATCCTCGATCCCGAGGACGTGGACGAACACGCCGAAAGCCTCGCGGATCGGGAGGGTCTGGGGGAGTATGAGGTTGTCCTGATCAAGGATGACGACGGAGATCTGTATCGGAGGCTGTCCAAACGAGCCCCAGCGCCTTATCCCATCTCCACGGAGTGGCGCGGGATCAAGAAGATCTACTTGTACGGAGCGGCTGTGGCGGCTTCTGCGTTGGTGTGCGCCGGACTCTTTTCCTATTCGGTTGTCCTGTCGATGCAAAAGGATGAGGTTCAGGCCCAGATCGACCACCAGCGCAAACAGATGATCCCCCTGTACAAGCAAGGCATCCGGAAGGTGATCACCCGCCACGCTCTGGCCTACGCACAGGAGGAATCCATACCCGTGAGGCGGGTGCTGTCCATCGCAGGCCAAGTATGGAGGCCTGGCCTGCCGGTAACCATCTCTGCGTCCACGCAGGGTGTCGAGCTGGTCGTGCGTGTTCCGAAAGAAGAGCTGGATTGGCAGGGCGGGCGACGCATCGACCGGCGTGTGCTGGTCAACAGGTTCCTGGAGATCGCCCCCCCGGATGGATTCAGCGTGGCCGCGACCGCGATGGACGCAGCCGGAAAAGAGTATGTGGTGACGATGAGGGGGCGACTCTGATGGGCAAGCAAAAGCACTTCGGCGGGTGGGCCAAACCCATCCTCCTGCTCGGCTTCCTCTCCGCACTGTCGGGAAGCGCCTATTTCGGTTACCAGGTCAAGCAAGAACATGAAGCTCTGGCCCTGGTCAGGACGCAACTAAAGCAAACAACCTCGATGGCCAACGCGCTTCAAGGCAAGCTGAAGACATGGCAACGCAAATTGGAGGGCGCCCCGGAATACGATCTCGGTCAGACGGACAAAACCGCCTTGATGGTTGTCGCGGCGCTGCGGGACCGCGCGGCGGCTCATGGCGTCACCATCGCCGGGTTGAAGATAGGAGGGGGTTCCGGCGTTGTCCGGAGGGCATCGGACATACGCACATCCATGACCACAGCACACGACCAGGACGCCGGTATCCGTGGGATCGACGTGGAGATCCAGACATCGTGGCAGAGTCTTGGTGACCTGGAAGGATATTTGGCAGACCTGTCCCGGCAACCTGTTGTCGTGCGTGAAATGGCGATCTCCGCCAACGCTGCGGTGATCAAATTGAGAATCATTGGGGTGTGAACTGGTGTCAGACCAAGAGCGCAACACAGGACTGGAAGAGTCGGCCCGGCTGTGGGACGACATCGAGGATGCGATTCCCCGGGAGGCATTGCCCATCGAGCATGCCCTGGTAGAAGAAGGGGTCCGGAAACACCATGTGGATCTGTGTCTGGCAAGGGTGCGCCAATATGGGGGCACGGTCGCAGAAGTGATTTCCGATTTCGGGATCGCATCCCCGGAAACCGTGGCCAGGGCGCTGGCCCGCCACTTGGGGTGGGGGTATTTCCCCCCGAACCGCATAGACGAAATCATGGCCCATTCCTGGCCACAGGACGTGAGGGAGCGAGCGGACTATCACATGATCCCGATTGCCATGAAAGGGGATCGGGTGATGGTCGCAGTCTCCGACGTGCAACACAAGAACGAAGCAAGGAACCTGTATTACCCCCGCGAGGTGGTCTTGGTGATCGCCAGCAGCCAGACGATCCAGGCTGCCTACAGAAAGCTCTACGCCAACACCCTGGCGGCCTTCGAGAAAGCATGTAACGTCGATTCCGACAACCCCGGTTACATCAAGGGGATCCTGGATGCGCTGATCCGACATGCCTGTTACATGGGCGCGTCGGACATACACTTCACGCCCACCGGCCAGTCGGGCCTGATCCGGTTGCGGCAGGATGGCAGCCTTCAGTCGATCAAGGCCTTTCCCATCGATACCTACAACCGAATCGTCGGAGTGATTCGAAACGATGGATCTTTGAACGATCTGACCACCACCGGGGAGGCATCGATGTACGCGCCCGGGGAGCTGGAGGATCGTTATCACCTGCGGGTGCAGGTCAGCCGCTCCGTGAGGGGGGATACCGCAGTCATCCGTATCCTCGACCAACAAGGGACTCTGGCGGATTTCGACACCCTCGGCTATGACCCCCACACCGCACAGGTGATGAAGGATCTGGCGCACACCAGCGCAGGTCTGGTGCTTATCACGGGGCCGACCGGGTCGGGCAAGACCACCACCCTGTACGCCATGCTGCGCATGCTGGACCCCATGGAAATCTCCATCCAGTCAGTGGAGAACCCGGTGGAATACGAATGCGGTGTCTGGAACCAGTACGAGATCCGGCGCGGGACCGGAGAGGACGAAGGCAAGGAGTGGCTGGGGTGGTTCAAAGGACTGCTGCGGAACGACCTGGACGTGGCCCTGCTCGGAGAGGTGAGGGACAAGGAGACGGCCAAGGCCGCCATGGAGATGGCCAACACCGGCCATCTCGTGTTCACCACGCTGCACACCAACTCCGCCAGCCGGGCCATCACCCGGCTGTCACTGATGGGCCTCGACATGCCATCGCTTGCCGACGTGCTCATCGGCGTCACCGCGCAGCGCCTGGTTCGCAAGCTCTGCCCGGTGTGCAAGGTTCCCGATGACAGGAGGGAGACCATAGCAGAGGTCGAACAATACCCGGAAATCGCCGAAGGAGAGGTGACCCTCTACCGCGCCGGAGCGGGTTGTTCGGAGTGCAACCATACGGGATACCGCGGCCGACAGATGGTGTACGAGCTTCTGGAAATCGACGAACAGGTGCGGCACCTGATCGCCACGGGCACCTCCGGTGCCGACCTCCTGGAGAAGATCCCCCCGGAACGCAGGATGTGGGGGGTCGGCGTTCGCCTCATGAGCCAGGGCGTTACCTCCCTGGATGAACTCAAACGCAGGATCATCAAGGAATAGCATGGAAAAGGCGTATCGATACACCGCGCGGGATCATCTTGGCGGCACCCACGACGGCTATATCGTGGGCCGCTCCGTCGATGACGCCATGGAGAAGATGATGAGGGCCGGCCTGTCGCCCATCGAGATCACTTTCGATTTCGAGAAGTCCGTGTCGGTGATGACCAGCTTCGGGTTCAACATGAAAGAGTTGTCGCGGATCTATCGGAGCCTCGGGCGCCGGATCGCGGCGGGCTCGAACATCCTGGAGAGCCTGGACCGGCTGACGAAATTCACCGAAGACGTAAGACTGTCCACTGCACTCAGTCTGGCGGCCGCCGCGATGCGCGATGGCGCTACGCTAGGAGAAGCCATGAAGGTGGCGGGTTTCCCTGAACGAGATTCGGCTGCCGTCGAAGCCATGGGGCGCTCTGGCCGGGCCGACGAGGTGCTCGAGTCATTGGCCGAGGACGTGGAGCGGTCCGCTGCGATGAGGAGCAACATCAAGAAGATCCTGTGGATTCCGATCATTTTCTTCGTCATCGCCTATTTGCTGTCCTACGGGATGATCGGATTCTTCACTTTTCGGGTTCTCGCAAAGGTGGAAGAAATCGCCGGAGAGGATGCGCTCCCGGGCTACGCAAAGGGGGTGTATGCGCTTTCCAAGTGGGCGAACGAACATCTCGTACTGTTTACCGTCATCTACCTGGCCATCGCAGTGAGCGTGGTCCTCTTCCTCCGTTGGGACAAGGTGCGCCAGGCGGCCATTCGTCACATAGGGATCCTGAACAACCTTTCTATGTACCTGGACCACGCCCGGCTGTGGAGATCGTTCGCCCTGCTGTATGAGGCCGGGGTCAACCCCTCCCGCAGTGCGGAACTGGTGGCGGATAGCGCGATTCGTGATGAGAACCGGGAAAAGTTCCAGATAATGGCCCGCTCCATAGGAGCGGGATCCGAGCTGGATGAATCAGCGGTGAAAGCGGATTTCCCCGAGTACGTTCTATCGGCCGTGGGCGCCGCGGCAGCGCAACAGGGGTCTGTTCCCGAAGCACTGATTCGCTTTTCCGGAGAACTGTATGAAGACGTGGATATTCTCTCCCAGAAACTAAAGGATTTCGTCTCGTTCGTCATGTTGGTGTTCATGGCGGTGGTCCTCCTCGGATTCTTCATGGTCACCTATTACCCGATCCTGTCTGCCGTGATGTCCCAGATTTGATCTGTGGTTAGATTAAACAGATGAAGATCAGAGGGGTTTTTCGGGAAAACACAAGCCATACCACAGCAGACATGGCTTCTCGGTGTCAGGGGCCAACAAGATCAACTTGATCGGCCCCGAACATAACGTACACAGATGGCTGTGTACATGATTGGTAAAACCAGCAACCTGCAATGGAGTAGATCTATGAAAAATCTTCAACCCCACTTCTCTCGCCGACAGCGCGGCTTCTCGCTGCCCGAGCTCATGGTGGCTCTGGCCATCATTGCAATCCTGGCCGGCATGGTCGTGTTTGCGTCGAACAACGACAAGTCAAAGGCCACCTCACTGTACGCCAAGCTGACGCAATACGCGGATGCCATGCAGCGGTTGACCTTGGACGTGTCCTGCTATCCGGTCCACACCGGCGTTCTGATTTCCACCGCCACCGCGGCCAACAGCCAGTGTGGTCTGGATCTCACCCCGCGCTGGCGTGGTCCCTATGCCAAGGCTGACGGCGTGGATGCGAATGACGACATTCTGCTGCCCGAGGTGTCACCCACTGCCGTATTGACCATCGGCCTGGGCAACAACATCAACGGTAACGGCATGACCCAGCAATGGTATCTCCAGGTTACCAACGTCAAGGATGAAGTGGCTAACGAGCTGTTGGAGATGTGCAATCACGGGCAAACCACGGGCAACTGTGTGGTGACCGCAGGCGGAACTGGCACCAGTACCGTCCAGTACATTTTTGATCAGCGTCCGTAAGGAAAAATGGGCTGCCCTTTTGGGCGGCCCTGACGGCCCTCATGATTCCGACGTTCCAACAATCCATGCTTCCACAGCGCCAGAGGGGCGCCGCGTTGATGCTACTGACGGTGCTGGTACTGGGTGTGATGACCACCCTGCTGGTGTATGTGAACGCCTCCAGCCGGGAAGTGCAGAAACGAATGGACTTGGACAACGGCATCGCGTCCCAACGGCTGGACCAGGCTGCGGCCATGCTCAAGCTCGCCTACCACGAGCTGGCCGGCACCATGGACAGTACAGCCAGCGCGCCGGTCACTGCTGCACAGTTACTTGATATTGCCGGAGTGCCGGACGAGTGGCACCTCCGCCTCCAAATAGGTTCCAGACGACAACAAACTCCCTTGGCGTGGCGAAATCTGTATGTGTGGTCGCCCCCAACGGAACATCCCGACACCACCACCTATGACGCCACCACGGACACCTTCACGCCGGATCCGGACGCTCGTTGGAGGGTGGTGGATGGCCGGCAAATCCAGGAGCGGTTCATCGAAGACACTGCGGCCAGGTTGCAGAAAATCGGGCACGGACTCAAGGAGAGATTCTTTGTATTGACGGAGCTTGATCCCCTGCACGACCCCACCGTCAACCGCTTTCAGCAGGGGGTGGTCAATGGTGGGTACATCACCTTGGCCGCCATGGGGATGGCG
>Ga0256914_1000788_pt1 | contig 30615 bp, 46 predicted proteins | sample HulkmetaG_FD_191571 | JGI IMG/M metagenome (GOLD analysis project Ga0256914, IMG submission 191571) | Hydrothermal chimney microbial communities from Main Endeavour vent field at the Juan de Fuca Ridge, Pacific Ocean - Hulk | ecosystem: Environmental > Aquatic > Marine > Hydrothermal vents ... | reverse complement strand
AACGCACACCCGCGCGCGGGTGGACGAAGTCTGCAACCAAGTCCCAGCGCGCGGCGCGCAGCGCGCACAACACTTGGACCCCGGCGCGCGCCAGGGCCTGGGTGGCGGCGTCGGTCGTAGATGGCGCCAAAGCCCGCAGCAGACGCTCCTGGCCGGTGCAGTCGAGGCTATCCCAACGGCGGGGGATTGCGGTCGGCGAGGCCCCCGCGGGCACGGTGGGCGCGGAGGTGGCGACAGGCGCACGGCCTTGGGTGCGGGGCCCGGCCTGGGCGGAGCCTTTCCCCCAAGCCCCGCACGCGCTCAGCAGCACCAGCAACCCGGCCCACAGCCAGGCGCTACGCGAACATGCGCACCACATGGTGCAAGGCCTCGATCAGGCGATCGATGTCCGTGCGGGTGTTGTAAAGATAGAGACCGGCGCGCGTGCTGGCCGGCACGCCAAAGCGTTGGTGCAAAGGTTGCGCGCAGTGGTGTCCGGCCCGTACGGCCACGCCGTGATGGTCGAGAATTTGGGCCACATCGTGAGGATGCGCGGCGTCCAGCCAAAAGGCGAAGACCGCGCCGCGTTGGTCCATGGTGGTAGGCCCTAAAAGGCGCAGGCCGGGCACTTCGCGCAGGCGCTCCAGCGCGTATGCGCCCAGGTCGCGCTCATGCGCTTCGATCTGGCGCATGCCCAAGGCCCGCAGGTAGTCGATGGCCGCGGCCCAACCCACGGCCTCGGCAATGGGGGGTGTGCCGGCCTCGAACATGGACGGCGGCTCGGCCGGCTTGAAGCCTTGTTTGGTCACCCGGCGAATCATGCCACCCCCGCCGAGGAAGGGCTGCATGGTCGCGAGCACGTCGCGGCGGGCGTAGAGCGCGCCGATGCCGCTGGGGCCTAACATTTTGTGCGCGGAGACGACGTAAAAATCGACCCCCAGCGCCCCGACATCGACGGGCAGGTGAGGCGCGGCTTGCGCGCCGTCGACCAGCACCCGCGCGCCCGCGGCCTGCGCAGCCCGCACCATCTCGGCCACGGGCGGGATGACACCACTGACGTTGGACATGTGGGTAAAGGCCACCAAACGGGGCTCTTGGGCCAAAAGGCGCTGGAAGTGCGCCAGGTCCAAGCGCCCTTGGTCGTCCACGGCGACGAATTCCAAACGCAGGTCGTGCGCGGCGGCCAGCATTTGCCAAGGTACGATGTTGGCATGGTGTTCGGCTTCGGTGGTGACGATGAGGTCACCGGGCTTGAGGTGCACCTTGGCCCACGCGTGGGCCACCAGGTTGATGGCCTCGGTCGCGTTGCGCACGAAGATGATCTCTTCGGCCTCTGACGCGCCCAAGAAGAGCGCGACCTTCTGCCGGGCGGCTTCATAGGCCGCGGTGGCGCGCTCGGCCAGGGTGTGGATGCCCCGATGAATGTTGGCGTAATCGCGCAGGTAAAAGTCGGCCAAGCGCTCAATGACGGGCCGAGGCTTGAGGCTGCTGGCCGTGGAGTCGAGGTAGACCAACGGCACACCGGGGCGGACTTCCTGCTGTAGGGCCGGGAAATCTTGCCAAAGGCGTTCGCGATTCCAGGCGAGGGTCATGATAGGGCTCCTGCTGGCGTCAGCGACGGCGGCGTCGGCGGCGCCGCGCGGGACGAATTTGGTCCGAGGTTTGGGGGATCCACAAGACTTGGTCGGGAATCAACCAACCATTGGTCAAATAGACGGCTTGGTTGAACTGCACGGCAACCATTTTGTAATCGGCCTGGACAACCACGCCTTCCAGCCAATCGCGCACCCGCTCGCCTTGCTCGTTGTCGTGGTCGCACAACACTTCGACCCGATCTCCCACGTCGAAGCGCGGTTTGGCGTCGTCCGTATTCCGAAAACGCACTCGTTCGGCCATAAGCGTTCCTCCGCGGCAAAGTCCCTTTGATTCGGCAACACACAACACCGCGGCCCCGGCCTGCGACCGGGGCGCGGCGCACTTTTTATTGTACTCAAAAAGGCAAGCGGGGGCTCACCGCCCCTTCCATTCAGGCGGGCGTTTGTTCAAGAACGCGTCCATGCCTTCGCGCTGGTCCTCGGTGGCGAAGAGCAGGTAGAACAGCCGGCGCTCATAGGCCAGCCCCGCGGTCAAGGTGCTCTCCAGCGCGTAATTCACCGCCTCCTTGCCCAGCCGCACGGCAATGGGAGCGCGCTCGGCAATGGCCTGGGCCAACTTCAACGCCTCGTCCAAATATGCTTCGGTGGGCACCACCTTGTTCACCAACCCAAACCGAGCCGCCTCCTCCGCGGTCAAGCGCCGGTCGTTCAGCACCATCTCCATGGCCAAATACTTGCCCACCGTGCGGGTCAGGCGTTGCGTCCCCCCCGCGCCGGGGATCACCCCCAAATTGATCTCCGGTTGTCCAAAGCGCGCGTTCTCCGCGGCCACGATCATATCGCACGCCATGGCCAACTCAAACCCACCGCCCAGCGCCCAGCCAGCCACCGCGGCAATCACGGGCTTGCGCACCGCGCGCAGCCGGTCGAACAAATCCACATAACCGCTCAACAGCATCTCCACGGCACTGGCTTGGCTCATGGCTTTGATGTCCGCACCGGCCGCGAACACCCGCTCTGTGCCCGTAATCACCAGCGCGCCCACCCGGTCATCCGCGTCCAGCGTGGTCAACGCGTCCACCAACTGCTGCAGCAACGCCGGGCTCAGGGCATTGTACGCCTTCGGATTGTTCAACCGAATCAGACCCACCTTGCCGTGGATTTCCGTAAGTACCAAGGGCGTTTCGCTCATGAGGTTACCTCCTGGGGGAAAGGCTCCGCGAACGGCCGAGCCGCGCCCCCAAGGCGCGCGCGTCTCGGCCCTTTGGCCACCATCGTCAGGCCAAGCCCACCTTGGGCATTTGGCCCTGCAACAAGCGCCGTGCGATTACCAGGCGCTGGATCTCGCTGGTTCCCTCGCCAATGGTCATCAAACGCACATCCCGATACAACCGCTCCACCGGATACTCCCGGCTGTAGCCGTAGCCACCGTGAATTTGGATCGCATCGCGAGCGACCTTTTCGGCCATCTCGGTGGCGTAGAGTTTCGCCATCGCTGCGGCCTGGGCAAAGGGGCGGCCCTGGTCCTTGAGCCACGCGGCATAATAAGTCATCAGCCGCGCGGCGTGGATCGCGGTGGCCATATCGGCCAGCATGAACTGAATGGCCTGCAAATGGGCGATGGGCTGGCCAAAGGCTTCGCGCTGTTGCGCGTAGCGCAGCGCCTCTTCAAACGCCGCCTGGGCCACGCCCACCGACAGGGCCGCGATGCCAATCCGGCCGCCGTCCAAGACCTCCAGAGCCTGGTGCAACCCCCGGCCCTCTTGGCCCAACAGCGCGTCCGCGGGCACGCGCACCCCGTCCAGCGTCAGCGCGTGGCTGTGGCTGGTGCCCAGGCCCATCTTGCGCTCCGGCGGGCCCACGTGCAGGCCTTTCGCCTCACGGGGAACAATGAACATGCTCAACGCCTTGCTGCTGCGTTCGGGCCGGGTGCGGGCCAACACCACGATGAAGGCCGCGTCGTCCGCGTTGGTGATCCACATCTTTTGCCCGGTGAGCACCCACGCGTCTCCGTCGCGAGTGGCGCGGGTCTGGATGCCTTGCAAGTCCGACCCGGCTTGGGGCTCGGTCAGCGCCAGCGCGGCCAAACGCTCGCCAGTAACGGCTTTGGGCAACCAGGCTTGCTTTTGCGCCTCGGTGCCAAAGCGCACGATGGGCTCCAGCCCCAAACAGTTGTGGGCCTCGATGGTTAACGCGGTGCCCGCATCCCCCCAGCCCAAGGCCTCCAAGGCTACGGCCTGGGCCAGCGCGTCCAACTCGCTGCCACCATAAGCCTCGGGCACTGTCATGCCCATTAAACCAAACGCGCCGCCTTTGCGCAGCGCGTCCCAATGCAACTCGTTTCGTTCGGCCAACTCGGCAGCCTGAGGCCGCACCTCATTGGCCGCGAAATCCAAAACGGCGTCTCGCCACATGCGCAACTCGTTGGGAAGGACAAACTCCATGGGCGATCTCCTCGCGAGGATGAGCATCGGGCCAGCGTATCCGACATTATAACCCAGATCGCGACGGAAGAAGGTCACTCCTCGGGGCCGCGGCCCGCGCGGCCGACCCCAGGGCCATGCGTGGACGCAAGAACGGCTCAACCAACCCACCCGGCCTGAGGCCCAGTCCCCCAAAGCCCGCGGTAGAGCGCCTCGCGGTGCGTCCTGCGCGCGAACCCTCGGCTCGGCTGTTGCCGAGGCCGAGCAATCAGGGTATCATATAGCCCATCACCACGGTCCTTGGCACGTGAAGGGAGCGCCTCATGGCCCCTTGGAAACATTGGCTCGGTTGGATACCGGGCTTGGTGGAATTGGATTGGTACTTTCGCACCCGGCACCGCGCCGAGGTGCATCGAATGCTGCGCCACCTCGCCCCGCATTTGTGGCAATGGGCCCACATCGCGGCCGAACGAGGGGGGCAAACCGCGCGCGGCCGCCATGTGGCCATTTTTGCCATGCTCGCGCCGTGGGTCGCGCACACCACGCTGTTGGGGCTGGCCTTGCGGGCCTTGGGGCATCGGGTCACGCTGGGGTATCTGCCCTACCAAGACTGGAGCGACCGGCCGCCTTTGTGGGATGTGCGCAAGTGGGATCTGAACTATCGCGCGCTGCTGAGTCAAGCGCGCGCGGCCTTGCAGCCTGTCTCCTTGCTACGCGCGCCCAGCGCCGCGGTGCCGGCCGAACTCGAGCCCGCGCTGCGGACGCTCAGCCGGCGCGATGTTGAATACACCCTCCAGCGCGAGGGGGTGGACGAATCTTCGGCCCTGTTCGCGTTGCGCTTGCGACGCAACCGCCGAGCCGCGAGTGTGTTGCTGCGTTGGCTGCGCGACCTTCGGCCCGATGTGTTGGTGGTGCCCAACGCCGCGGTGTTGGAGTTCGGCGTTGCGCACGCGGTAGCCCAATATTTGGGCGTGCGCGTGGTAAGTTACGAGTTCGAGTACCAAAAAGGGCATGTGTGGGTCGCTCACGACGCGCCGGTCATGGACCTGCCCACCGACGACCTCTGGGAAGCCGTACGCGAGCGGCCGTTGACGCCCGCGCAATGGCAGCGCCTGCAAGCCTTCATGACCGCGCGCCGCGGAGGCCGCACTTGGGGCGACCATGTGCGCGCATGGCAACAAGTCGACCGTGCCGGCGCGAACGCCCTGCGTGAACGCTTGGGCCTGGACGACCGGCCTTTGGTGCTCATCGCGACCAACGTCTTCGGCGATTCCATGACCTTAGACCGCCAGGTCTTCTCAGCCGGCATGGCCGATTGGCTGGCCGATACCCTGCGTTTCTTCGCCCGCCGGCCGCAGGTTCAAGTCGTGGTGCGAGTGCACCCCGGCGAAGCGCTGTTGGTGCCCGGAGGCATGTCCATGCTGCAAGTCGTGCGCCACACCTTGCCCTCGCCGCCGTCCCACATCCACATCATCCCCCCTGATGCGCGGGTCAATACCTACGACTTGGTCGAAATCACCACCTTGGGCCTGGTCTATACCACCACGTTGGGCTTGGAAATGGCCATGGATGGCGTTCCCGTGATCGTGGCCGGCCGGGTGCATTATCGGGGTCGCGGCTTTACGTGGGACCCCGACTCGTGGGATGCCTACTACGACCTGTTAGAGCGGGGGCTGCACGCGCCCGCAGCCCTGGCCCTCCAGCCGTCGCAAGTCGACGCGGCCCGCCGCTATGCGTATCACTTCTTCTTCACCTACCCGCGGCCCTTCCCGTGGCATATCATGTTTTGGGAGGACACCCTGACTGAATGGCCTTTTGCCGCGGCGCTGGAACAACCCGCGTTTCGCGAGACCTTCGGCCTCTTCGCGGGCGAACCGCTGCGCTGGGCCCAATGGGCGCGGGCCGAAGCGGAGCCCATCCCCCAAACCCACCCCACCGCGTGAGGAGAGCGCTTCATGGATTGGTCCCAACAAGTGGTGCTGGTCACCGGCGGCACTGGCTCTTTTGGCAAAAAATTCATTGAGATCATGCTGCGCGAGTATCAGCCGCGCAAGATCATCGTCTTCAGCCGCGATGAACTCAAGCAGCACGAGATGCGCCTGGCTGGCTTCGACGACCCGCGCTTGCGTTATTTCATCGGCAATGTGCGGGACCGAGACCGATTGCGCCGGGCCATGCAAGGGGTGGACATCGTGGTGCACGCGGCCGCGCTCAAGCAAGTGCCGGCCTGCGAATACAATCCCATGGAGGCCATCAAAACCAACATTTTGGGCAGTGCCAATGTGGTCGAGGCCGCGTTGGATGCGGGGGTCAAGAAGGTGCTGGCTCTGAGCACGGACAAAGCCGTCAACCCTGTCAATTTGTATGGCGCGACCAAGTTGGCCGCGGAAAAGTTGGTAGTCCAAAGCAACGCGTACGCGGCCCACACCCATACTCGCTTCAGTTGCACCCGCTATGGCAATGTGGTGGGCAGCCGAGGCAGTGTCGTGCCCGTATTTCTGCGGCAGCGGGCCCAAGGCCGCTTGACCATCACCGACCCGCGCATGACCCGCTTTTGGCTTTCGTTGGAGCAGGGCGTGCGCTTTGTGATTCGAGCCATCGAGCAAATGGAAGGCGGCGAGGTGTTTGTGCCTAAGTTGCCCAGTATGCGCATTGCCGATTTGGCGCGGGCCATTGCGCCCGACGCCGAGTGGGAAGTGATCGGCATCCGGCCCGGCGAACGCCTACACGAAGTGCTGCTCAACGAAGATGAAGCGCGCAGCGCGGTGGAACTGGACGACATGTTCGTCATTCTGCCCTCCTATGAGGAAGCCTGGTTCGGCCGGGGCTGGCGCGACCGCGGCAAGCCTCTGCCCGAGGGCTTTCGTTACGCCAGCAACACCAACACCGAGTGGCTGACGGTGGAGCAGATTCGCGAAATGGTGCGGCCCTTCGAAGAGGCCATGCGCCGAAAGCGAGGGGAATGACATGCGCCAGGGGATTAGTCCAGCCAAACGAGCGGCGCTGCCCGCCCACCAACCAACCGAAGTAGGAGTGGCGTCACTGGTTTTTATTCCAGCACTAACAGGCTTTTATGCCCAGGCCTTAGACGTCTTAGACTTGCACTTGAGATCGTTACGCCACACGCTCCCAGAAGAGGGAGAAATTTTAGTATGGGATAACGGCAGCTGCCCAGAAGTGGTCCAATTTTTGGAGCAAGTTTACCACGCAGGACACATTGATTATTTGATACTTTCTAAATACAATTTAGGGAAAGCCGGTATGTTAAATTGGGTACTCAAGGCCTTGCCCCATCGCTACATCGTGTATACCGACAGTGATATTCTCTTTCTGCCCGGCTGGTGGAAGGCCGTGCAAGAGGTCTTCCGAGCCTTTCCCAAAGCCGGAATGGTTTCGCCCGCACCGGCTTTTTTTGATGTGCTGCGCGGAAATAGTCGCACGCCAACGATGTTATCACGCGAAGGCTTTGAAGTATATATGGCTCAGCCCACACCCCAAGATGCGTTGCTTTATTATCGCGGCCTAGGATACGAAATGCCCGCACAATTACCATCATTACCTTTCGCGAAGGCGCATAACGGTCTGGTTGCATGCGCTCGGAGTGGACATCATGTCTTCGTGATGCCGCGCCCGGTAGCGCAAAAGTTATCACCTTTACCGATCAAACAGGCCCTGTCGTCACAAAGTGATCGGCTATTGCATGAACAGGTAGAAGCCCAAGGATATTGGCAATTATCAACGTCGCGCGGTTTCGTCTATCATTTAGGTAATACCACCCATGTACCCGAATTGCTCACTTCATGGTGCGAGTCCCTTAGGCACGATCATCGTATCACAGCACGCGCGCGCCGTCCTGCCCAGGCCTCGTCTACAGGCCTCAGGGGAACAATTCGCGAAATGCTTAGGCGGCTTTTGAAGCGTTCACCCTGGCTTCGTCAGAGGGCCGAGCGTCTTTACGGCCTGCTATTTCGTCTGCTTTACGGAGAAGCCCAGTGAACCTGCTCATCACCGGCGTCACGGGCTTGTTGGGGGTCAATCTGGCCTGGGAAGCGCGGCAGGCCGGCCACCAGGTGTGGGGCCTGGCTGGACGGCGCGCCCTGCCCGGCGCGCCCTTTGCCGTGCGCACGGTCGACCTAACCGAGCCGGCCGCGCTGGATGCGGTTTGGCGTTGGGCGCAGCCCGAGGCGATCATCCACACCGCGGCCATGGCCAACGTGGACGCGTGCGAGCGCGACCCCGAGCGGGCCCATTTGGTGAACGCGGTCGTCCCCGCCCGATTGGCCCGCTGGGCCGCGCGTGAGGGCATCCCCCTGGTGCACATCTCCACCGACGCGGTCTTTGACGGCCGCCGCGGCGACTATACCGAAGACGACCCACCCCACCCGCTGAGCGTGTACGCGCGCACCAAGTTGGCCGGCGAGCAAGCCGTGCTGGAGGCCCATCCTCAAGCCGTGGTGGTGCGCGTCAACTTCTTTGGTTGGAGCCTGTCGGGCACGCGCAGCCTGGCCGAGTGGTTCTTCAACCACTTGCGCTTTGGGCACTCGGTGCCGGGGTTCACCGATGTGTTCTTCTGCCCACTGCTGGCCAACCACCTGGCTCGCTTGTTGCTCGACATTTTGGCCCGCGGCTTGCGCGGGCTTTATCACGCCACCAGCCCGCGCTGTTTGAGCAAATACGCGTTCGGCGTGGCCTTGGCCGAACGCTTTGGCTACGACCCCACGCGAATTCGGCCCGCGTCGGTGACCACGGCGGGGCTGACCGCGCCCCGCAGCCGCAACCTTACCTTGCGCAGCGACAAACTGGCTCGCGCGCTGGGTCAACCCTTGCCCGATTGGCAAGCCGGCCTCGACGAATTCCACCGCCAATACACCTCGGGCTACACCGAAACCATTCGGGGCTGGCTGACCTCGCCCCTGGAGGACGCGCATTATGACTATTGTGCTCTCTGATGACATCCGCGCCCACTGGCCCTTTTTGGTGGTCGGGGTGGGCTCCATTGGCAAACGACACATTGCCAATTTGCGGCGGGTCGGCGTGCGTCGCATCTGGGCCTATGACCCCCAGCAAGCCCGCGTTGACGAAGCCGAAGCCCGCTGGGGCGTGCGGGGCTTTGCCTCGCTGGAAGACGCCTTGGCCGCGGGCCCCAAGGCCGTGCTCATCTGCTCGCCGCCGGTGTACCACATCCCGCAGGCGCTGGCCGCGGCGCGGGCCGGTGCGCACCTGTTCATCGAAAAGCCCCTCTCGGCCAGCCTGGATGGCGTCGACGAACTCATTGCCGAAGTCGAAGCCCGCCATCTGCACACCCTGGTGGGCTGCAACTTTCGCTTTCACCCAGGGTTGCAGCGGCTCAAGCAATTGGTGGATCAAGGCGCGCTGGGCCGGGTGCTCTTCGCGCGGGCCGAATTTGGGCAGTACCTCCCCGACTGGCACCCCTGGGAGGACTATCGCCAAGGCTACAGCGCCCGCCGCGACCTGGGCGGCGGCGTCGTGCTCGACCGCATCCACGAAATCGACTATTTGGTCTGGCTCTTTGGGCCCGTGGCAGAAGTAACGGGCCTGGTGGGGCAATGGGGCGACTTGGAGATCGAGACCGAAGACCTGGCCGAAGCCTGGCTGCGGTTCCGCTCGGGCGTCGTCGCCTCGGCCCATGTGGACTATCTCAACCGCACCTACACCTGCCGCGCGGAAGTCTTGGGCACACGCGGCAGCGCGTGGTGGTCCTTTGCGCCCCACGAAGTGCGCATTTTCGACGCGGACCGCGCCGAAACCCAAGCCTGGACCTGGCCGCACTACCAGGTCAACGACATGTATCTGGCCGAAACCCGGCACTTTTTACGCGTGCTGGCGGGCCAAGAACCCAGCGCCAAAGACTTGCGCCAAGCGCGGCACATTTTGCAAGTGGCCTTGGCCATCAAGACCTCCGCGGCCCAAGAGAGGAAGGTGTCCCTATGACCACCCCACGCACCCGCCCCATCATTGGCATCATCCAAGCCCGCATGGGCTCAACCCGCCTGCCGGGCAAATCGTTGATGGATCTGGCCGGCGCGCCCTTGCTGGCGCGCGTCATCGAGCGCATGCAACACTGCCAAACCTTGGACGGATTGGTCTTGGCGACCACCGACCAACCCGAAGACGCGGCCTTGGTCGACTTGGCCTTAGACATGGGCGTCGCGGTCTACCGCGGCTCGGTGGACGACGTGCTCGACCGCTTCGTACACGCGGCCCGTTTGGCTGATGCCGCGCTCATTGTGCGCATTACCGCGGATGACCCCTTCAAAGACCCGGCCCTCACCGACCACGCGGTGCGCTTATGGCTGCAACGACCGCATGAATTGGATTATGTCAGCAACACCCTGGAGCCCACGTACCCCGAGGGCCTGGACATCGAAGTCTTCACCCGGGACGCGCTGGAACGGGCCGCGCGAGAGGCTCAATTGCCTTCGGAACGCGAACATGTCACCCCCTACATCTGGAAGCACCCCGACCGCTTTCGGCTGCTTAACTTCCGTCATACGCGCGACCTTTCACACCTGCGCTGGACCGTTGATTATCCGCAGGATTTGGCCTTCGCGCGCGCGGTGTATGAACGGCTCTATCGGCCTGGCCAGGTCTTCTTGATGGAAGACATTTTGGCCCTGCTGGAACGAGAACCCGCACTGGCCCGCATCAATGCCGGCATCGCGCGCAACGAAGGCTATCAAAAATCCTTGGAGGCTGAACAGGCGCCTCAAGATTGACCCGCGGGTTTGCAAAGGATATCCTCTTTTGAGTAGATTTTTCCGTTAGCCGTAAAAAACCGCGGCGTTTTCGACCCTTTTTCTGCCCAAAATTCCACCTGCGCTATTGACTCACAGGTCAAGAAGTGTTACACTTACTCTGCAACGCAGAGTTCTCTATCCTACAGTTGCTATGACAATTCGCAGCCGGGAAGTTGGAGGCCAACGTGCCTGAATCTTCGTCTTCGTTGGATCCCGAAGAGATGCTGGCCGAGGCGCGGTCTTGGCAACAACGGACCCGTTTTCAATGGCGGCATCGCGGCTTGGCCTATGTGTTCTGGCTCTGGGGGCTGATTTGGCTGGTCGGATACGGCGGCTTGTTCTTGTGGGGCGTGGGGTCGCGCGCGGGCTGGTTGTGGATGGGCTTGTGGGTCGTGGGACTACTGGGCACCGGATTGATTTACACCCGCTACGCGTGGCGCGTGCGGCCGGTGCATGGCGAGCCGACCCGCGCCGGGTTCTGGATTCAAGCCGCGTTGTTCATCGCCTTGGCGTTCATCGTCCGGCCCCCGGTCAGCCCTTACCAGGACGGCACGCGCGTGGTGCTCTACATCCTGTGGGCCTATGCCGTGCTGGGAAGGATCACCCATCGCACCTTTTACACGACTTGGGCGATCATCACCGCGCTGCTGATCACTGCCGGCTTCGTCGCCTTCGAGGAACGGGTGTTTTATCTGTGGATGGCCGTCATTGGCGCGGGGGCGTGGGCCCTGGGTGGCATTTACCAACGCCGCTGGGAGGGCTAAGATGGCCCTCTCGCTCAACCCGTTGATTCACCAGCCCGTGCGGCTGCGCATCATGACGGTGCTGTACACCTTGCGCCCGGAGCAAGCCATCGAGTTCACCACGTTGCGCGACATGTTGGATGTCACGGACGGCAATTTGGGCAGCCATTTACGCAAGTTAGAGGAGGCCGGGTACCTGTACTTGGAAAAGACCTTTGTCATGCGCCGCCCGCGCACCTACATCTCCATCACCCCAGCGGGGGCGCAAGCGTATCAGGAGTATTTGGCCGCGCTGCAACGTTTGCTCAAACCACCGGGCCTCAACGGCCCTACATCGTCGCCAACATGACCGTGGCCGCGCCCATTTCATCTCTTTTTTGGAGGGTTGCCATGACCGCCCCTGCTCCCTTCCAAATCGGTGCTCGCCCCCGCTTTCACGACGGACACTTAGGCGCGGCGCTGCTGGTCTATCTGACCGCCCGGCCTGAGTATCCATCCCGTGCGGCCCTGACGACCGACGGCATCCTGCACATCCATCTGCAAACCCTACGCCGTGGGGCGCGGTTGGATCAGATGCTGATCGGCTACCTGGCCCGCCACCTGGGTATCCCCGAAGATGACATCGAGATTGCCGCGGGCGAGGGTGGCGCCGGCAAAATTGTGTGCTTCTACAACCTGCGGCCTCGCGAATTGGAACGGCGATTACGCCACTGGCTGGCTCTGGATCGCTTGCCACGCATTTGGTAGGTGCCCCTCCCCTCCCTTCCCGGCGGTGCTCCTCGTGGCGGCCACGAGGAGCACTTTCTACTTCTCGCTCGGTTGTGGGCACAAGTGGCTGGAAGGCACGCCCAACGCGACAAGGCGAGGCCCCATGCGCCTCGCCTCATTTGTTGCCTTGGGGTTCTGCAAAGTAAAGGGCTACCGCTTGGTGTAGGTAGGCGCTTTGCGGGCCCGCTTGAGGCCAGGCTTCTTGCGCTCTTTTTCGCGCGCGTCACGGGTGAGCAGGCCGGCCTTGCGCAGCGCGGGGCGATGGTCGGGGTTCATCTTCAAGAACGCGCGCGCCAAACCCAACCGCACCGCGCCAGCCTGGCCGGTGACGCCGCCGCCCATGACCAAGACGGTCACATCATACTTCTCACGCGGCTCACCCAGCACGACGAAGGGTTGCAAGATGTAGTCCACGTCGCCGAAGCGGGTGAAGTATTCTTCCAACGGCTTGCCGTTGACCAAGAAACGCCCCGTGCCGGGCATGAGGCGCACGCGCGCGGTAGCCTCTTTGCGGCGACCAATGCCTTCGTAATAGCGCACACTCACGGTCATGTTCTGCCTCCCAAAATCAGTCCAGTTCCAGCGGCTTGGGCTGCTGCGCCTCATGAGGGTGCTGCGGTCCCGCATACACCTTCAGGCGCTTGAGCAATTTGCGCCCCAAGCGGTTTTTGGGCAACATGCCCTTGACGGCCAGTTCGATGGCCCGCTCGGGATGGGTGCGCAACAATTCCTTGAGGGTGGTCTCGCGAATGCCTCCGGGATATCCCGAATGCCGATAGTATTTTTTGTCTTCCAACTTGCGCCCCGTCACCCGAATGCGCGCCGCGTTGATGACCACCACGAAGTCGCCCATGTCCACGCCCGGCGTGTACGCGGGCTTGTGTTTGCCCATGAGCAAGGTGGCGATTTTGGCCGCCAAACGGCCCAAAATCTGCCCGCTGGCATCCACCACGTACCAGTCGTGGGTCACCTCATCGGGCTTGGGGTAATAGGTGCGAGTGATTTTCGTGGTCACGGCTCTTTCTCCTGCCGTAGCAAAGTTGCGTTTCAAGCGAGTTCTTCGGCCGCGCTTGTGGCATCGCGCCACAAGCCCTGCCACCAGGCCCGAAAGCGGGCTTCGGGCCATGGCTTTTGCAACGACGGCGGCACTTCGGCCGTGTAGTAGACAGCGGCCAAATACAGCCCTTGGGGCGGGGCCAACACGGCCCAGGGCTGCCCTGGCGGCGTTTGCAGGGCCTGCCGCCAGGCGTCCAAATCCCGGCGGCCTTGGGCGATCTCCACTTGGGCGGCCACCATACGCCGCACCATGCGATAGAGGAACGCATCCGCGGCCACGTCGAAGGCCCATTCGTCCGGCCCCAAGGCATACCACGCGGCCCGCAACACCGTGCGCACCGTCGAACCTCGTTCGCCTGGCGGCGTGCCCAACGCGGCGAAATCTCGCCGGCCGAGCAGGTTCTGCGCGGCCGCGTGCAACAAGCCGGCTTGCGGGCAGGGCCACACGCGCCACGCGTAGCGGTCGCGAAAGGGGTTGCGCCGCGGTGCGCAGTATAGCCGATAGACATAACGCCGGGCCAGGGCGTCGTAGCGGGGATGAAAGTCGGGCGCGACCACGCGGGCTGTGCGCACGACCACGTCCGCGGGCAAGTGCGCGTTAAGCGCCCGCACCAGCGCGTCCGCGTCGTGGGCCCAGTCGAGGTGAAAACTCATCACTTGCCCCAACGCGTGCACGCCCGTATCGGTTCGTCCCGCATACAGCACCGCCTGGCCCTGCCACCCCAGGGCCCGCAGGGCCCGTTCCACCTCACCCTGCACGGTGCGACCCTGGGCTTGACGCTGAAGGCCCACAAACCCCGTGCCGTCGTATGCCAAACGAATCTGGTAATGTGCCATAAAAGCGAATGCCTCACCAAGAGGCGAGGGTTAGTCCTCGACCAATTCCAAAATGACCATCTCGGCCGCGTCGCCCTGGCGGAACTTCCAGCGATACATGCGGGTGTAGCCGCCAGGTCGGTCGGCGTAGCGCGGTGCGATTTCGTGAAAGATGCGCTGCACCAGTTTGCGGTCATTGCCCAAGCGGGCCGCGACCAGGCGCTCGTAGTGCACCAGGGCCGCGCGGCCTTGATCGTCGCCCTGGGCCGCGGCCGCGTTGCCCTTCTTGGCCAGGGTGATGATCTTTTCGGCCTCACCCCGAATGGCCTGGGCTTTGGCTTTGGTGGTGCGAATGCGCTCGTGCTCGAACAGTTGCTTCAGCAAATTGCGCCGCAACAGTGTGCGCGCGTCCTTGCTGCGGCTCAACTTCTTGCCAGCCTTTTGATGGCGCATGGTTCCTTACTCCGCTTCCTCGGCCTGAGCCGGAGATTCTTCGGTGAGATAGCCCTTGGCCTGCAATTTTTGTTTGAGTTCGTCCAGGCTCTTGGCGCCAAAGTTGCGAATGCTCAACAGCGAATCCGGGCCCTTGCTCAGCAAGCGCAGCACATCGCCCACGGTGTCGACGCCCGAACGCTTGAGCGCGTTGAACACGCGCACCGAGAGTTCCAAATCTTCGATGGGGATGTTCAGTTTTTCGGGCCCGCGGGCCTCTTCTTCGCCCGCGTCAGGGCTCATCATGGGCGTTTCCGCGCTCAGGCCACCCACTTGCTGGAAGTGCGCGGCCAGAATGTGCGCCGCGGCTTGCAGGGCGTCGCGGGGCGCGACCGTGCCGTCGGTCCAAATTTCCAGCACCAGACGGTCGTAGTTGGTCTTTTGCCCCACCCGTGCGGCGCCGACTTCGAAGTTCACCTTACGCACCGGCGAGAAGATGGCGTCGACGGCCAACTCGCCGATGGCCAGCGAGCGGCTGCGCTCCTCGGCCGGTGAGAAGCCGCGGCCCCGTTCGACCACGATCTCCATCTCGACGTGGGCTTCCGGATCGTCGATGGTGAACAAGTAGAGTTCAGGGTTGACGATCTCCACCTCGGGGGGCGCGATGATGTCCGCGGCCGTGATCTCCCCTTCGCCTCGCACGTCCAGATAGAGGTGGGCCCGGTCTCCGTCGGCCAAACGCACCCGCAACTGCTTGAGTTGCAGCATCAACGCCAGCACGTCTTCCCGCACGCCGGGGATGGTGCTGAATTCGTGCATCACCCCGCTGAGGCGGATGGAAGTGACGGCCGCGCCGGGCAACGACGACAGGAGCACGCGCCGCAGCGCGTTGCCCAGCGTGATGCCGTATCCCCGCTCCAGCGGCGCAATCACGAAGCGGGCGTAATTCTGCGCTTCGTGTTCGGTTTCCACCGTGGGCGTGACCATTCCGGCCAAAACATTGGCGATCATACTCACCTCTCACCAAACAAGGGCAGGAGGCCGTCCACGGGCCGGCCTTTTCCCACCGTCACGGGCTACCGCTTACCGCGAGTAGTATTCCACAATCAGTTGTTCGTCAATGGTCGCGTCGATTTCGCCCCGCTCGGGCAGGCGCACCACCCGCCCAGTCAGGTTCTCCAAATCCCGTTCCAACCAAGCCGGGGGTTTGTGCTGCTCGGCCCAGGCGAACACCGTCTCTTGGAAGTATTTGCGCTTGCGCGAGCCCGGACGCACAGCCACCACATCGCCGGGTTTGAGCAACATAGAAGGCACATCGGTGCGACGGCCGTTGACGGTGAAGTGGCCATGGGTGACCAATTGCCGGGCTTCAGCACGGCTGCGCGCGAACCCCAGGCGGTAGATGACGTTGTCCAGCCGAGATTCCAAGATTTGCAACAAGTTGAGGCCGGTCATGCCGCGGCGCTGCAGCGCGATGTCGAAATAACGCTGGAACTGGCGCTCGCTCACGCCATAGATCCGCCGCGCGCGCTGCTTGGCCCGCAACTGTTTGGCGAAGTCCGACATCCGGGCCCGCCGGCGCACAGCCATGCGGCCATGCTGCCCCGGAGGGTAAGGCTTGCGTTCAAAGGGGCATTTGTCGGTGAAGCACTTGGCCCCTTTGAGATACAGTTTTTCGCCTTCGCGGCGGCACAAACGACAGACCGGACCGAGATACCTACCCATAAGCGTGCCTCTCTCCTTAGACAAGATGTTACCCTCACCGGCCCTGCTCGGCGGCGAGGGTGTTCACGACCCCACGACCACACCCCAGGGCTATACGCGCCGTTTCTTGGGCGGGCGACAGCCGTTGTGGGGGATGGGGGTGATGTCAGAGATGGACAAAATCTTCAAGTCCATGTTGAGCAACGCGCGCAAGGCCGCTTCGCGCCCCGGACCAGGGCCCTTGACAAAGACGTGGGCCTCGTGCATGCCCATGTCTTTGGCCGCCTTGACCGCTTGCTCCACGGCCAAACGGGCCGCGAAGGGCGTGCTCTTGCGGGTGCCCTTGAAGCCAACCGTGCCTCCGCTGGCCCAAGTCACCGTGTTGCCCTGTTCGTCGGTGATGGTGACGATGGTGTTGTTGAACGTGGCCTGGATGTAAATGCGGCCCCGGGTCACCACCCGCTTGACTTTCTTGCTCCGACGACGAGAAGAACGAACCGAACGAGCCATAACGCTTTCTTCTCCTTAGCCCAAAGCCCAAGATGGCCGGCCCTCGCAGGCCGGGATGAACTTACTTCTTCTTCGCACCGCGACGCCGCCCACGCCCGGCCACGGTCTTGCGTGGCCCTTTGCGGGTGCGGGCATTGGTGCGGGTGCGTTGTCCGCGCACAGGCAGGCCTCGACGATGGCGCAGGCCCCGATAGCAGCCGATGTCCATCAGCCGCTTGATGTTCATTTGCACCTCACGGCGCAGGTCGCCCTCGACCTTGTAGTTTCGGCTGATGAACTCGCGCAGCCGGGCGATCTCGTCAGGGCTCAGACTGTGCACCCGTGTATCCGGGTTCACCCCCGTCTGGGCCAGAATTTCCTTGGCCCGGGTACGGCCAATGCCATAAATATAGGTCAGCGCGATCTCAATGCGCTTGTTGCGTGGTAAGTCAACACCAGCAATACGGGCCATAATCCTTACCCCTGTCGTTGTTTGTGGCGCGGATTTTCACAAATCACATACACCCGGCCCTTGCGCCGGACGATTTTGCACTTGGAACAACGCTTCTTCACCGAGGCAGAGACCTTCATGTTGCTCTCTCCTTCGTCAAATGCCGAAAGCAACCCGCTTCCGCAAAAAAGGTATTATACGGCAAATTGCCCTTTTGTCCAGGGCCGCGGGCCTAATCGGCCACGGTCAAAATGAGCGGCCCGTGGGCCGTCACCGCCACCGTGTGCTCGAAGTGGGCGGTCAACGACCCATCCGCGGAAACCACGGTCCAACGGTCGGGCTTGACTTTGGTCTTCGGCGTTCCCACCAGCACCATAGGCTCCAGGGCCACGGTCATCCCTTCGCGGATGAGGGCCCCGCGGCCCGGCCGCCCATAATTGGGGATCATGGGGAACTCGTGCATCGAGCGCCCGACGCCGTGCCCGGTGTATTCCCGCGTGACATGAAAGCCATGGGCTTCGACATGCCGTTGGATCGCGGCCGACACATCGCCGATGCGGTTCCCTGGCTGCAACTGTTCAATGCCCTTGTAGAGGGCCTCTTCGGTCACGCGAATGAGGCGCTGGGCCAAAGGCGAGATGCGCCCCACGCCCACGGTGAACGCCGAGTCCGCGATGAATCCTTTGTAAATGGTGCCACAGTCAACGGAAACGATGTCGCCGGCCCGCAGTTTCCGTTCCCCCGGAATGCCGTGCACCAATTCTTCGTTGATGCTCACGGTCAAGGTTGCGGGGTAGGGATAGGGCCCCGGATAGCCCTTGAAGGCCGGCCGCCCGCCGTGTTTGCGAATCACCTCTTCGGCGATGGCGTCCAATTCCGCGGTGGTCACCCCCGGGCGAATGGCCTGCCGCACGGCTTCGAGGGCCAGGGCGTTGATGCGCCCGGCCTGGCGCATAATGGCGATTTCGGCCGGGCTTTTGAGGATGATGCGTTGCTTCCAGACCATCTTCCGTTGCCGCGGCTATGGGTGCCGTTGCTGCACCGCGTTCAGCAGCGCCCGGGTGACCGCGTCCAACGGCGCGTTGCCGTCGATTTCGACCAAAACGCCCTTTTGACGGTAATAGTCAATCAGGGGCGCGGTCTGCTCCTGATAGACCTGAATGCGGCGCCGCACGGTTTCGGGCTTGTCGTCGTCACGCTGGTAAAGTTCCGAGCCATCGTAATCGCACACGCCGGGCTGTTTGGGCGGGTTGTATCGCACATGGAAGATGTGCCCCTGGGCCCGGCATGTCAGGCGACCGCTCAGCCGAGCCACCAGTTCCTCTTCCGGCACCTGGATGTAGGGCACAACCACGCGCGCCCCGCGCTCGGCCAGCAGCGCGTCCAAGGCTTGCGCCTGGGCCGGCGTGCGTGGGAAGCCGTCGAGAATGGCCCCCTGCTGCGCGTCGGGCCGGGCCAGGCGGTCCTTGACCATGCCAATGGTCACTTCGTCGGGCACCAGTTCGCCCTTGCTCATGTATTGCTGGGCCAGTTGCCCCAGAGGCGTTTGGTTTTTGAGATGCTCGCGGAACAGATCGCCCGACGAAATGTGGGGCAACCCCAAACGCTCGGCCAGCCGCCGGGCTTGAGTCCCTTTGCCGGCTCCGGGCGGGCCCAACAAGATGATGAACAGCGGTCGTTCGTCGGATGTGCTCATGATGTCTGCTCCCACGCCAGCCTAACGCACCAGCAGCCGCTCTTCGTAACCGTGCATCTTGAGTTCGGCCTCGATGTTGTACAGCAGGTCGCGCACCACGCCGACGACAATGATGAGGCCCGAGGACGAAATCAGCAACAGCGTCGATTGGCCACCTTGCGCGCTGGACGGTACCAGCAAGGTGAGCAAGTAAGGCAGAATGGCCACAAAGCCCAAGAACAGCGCCCCCGGCAGGGTCACCCGGCGCAACACCCGAGTCAAATAGTCTTGCGTAGGCTCACCCGGCGGCACGCCAGGAATGCGCGCGCCCTGTCGGCGCAGTTGCTCGCCATAGTTTTGCTGCATGAAAAGCACTTCGGTGTAGAAGAAGGTGAACAGTACAACGAAGATGAAGTACGTCCACCAATAGCCCCCGCTGGTGGGCGAGAAGAAACTCTGCACCGACGCGGCAATGCTTTGCAAGGTGGCGTTCGACGAGCCCAAGAACAGACCCGCAATCATGCCGGGCAGGGCCAGCAGCGATTGCGCGAAAATCAGCGGAATCATGCCGGCCATGTTGACGGGCAAGGGCAAGGTGCCTTTCACGGGCATGGATTGCCGCCGCCCAATGCGCCGTCCCGGATACATCACCGGAATCAGGCGCTTGCCCTGCTGCACGAACACGATCAGGAACACAGTGAAGACCAGCACAATGAGCGACACGACCGTGTAGAACACCCGGTTCTGCGGATCTTGCCACAGGGTGGCGAAGTTGTAGGGCAATTGGGCGGTGATGCCTGCGAAGATGATCAGCGAGATACCTTGGCCCTTGATGCCGTACTCGGAGATCAGTTCGCCCAGCCAAATGGCAAACATGGTGCCCGCGGTCATGCCCAAAATGATACCCAGGCTGGGCAGCCACGTTTCGGCCGTGAAGCCGAATTTGGGGATGACCGGCGCGCCGCCGAAGAAGGAGAACAGCCGAATCTGGCCCAGCGCTTGCAGTGCGGCCACGGGCACGGCCAAGATATACGTCCACTTCTCCATCCACTTTTGGCCCTCGCGCGGGTCTTCTTCCATGCGCTTTTGCAGCGCGGGCACAATGGGCACCAAGATCTGCAAGATAATCTGGGCCGTAATGTAGGGGTATACGCCCATGGATAGGATGGAGAAGCGGGCCAGCGCGCCGCCCGTCAAGAAGTTCAGCAAGTTCAAAAAGCCGGCCCCGGCACCGCCTCCGCCCATAATTGCCGCGATGACATCCGTGTCTACGCCGGGCACAGGAATCTGTGCCGCGAAGCGGTACAACAGCAAGATGCCCATGGTGATGAGCAACTTGCGCCGGATGTCGGCCGCGGTCCAAAGATAGCGCCACGGTGATCGTTTCATCGAACGCTCCTACCCGAAGTACCCTTCGGCGAGGCTCACCAAGTGAGCAGTTCCACCTGGCCGCCCGCGGCTTCGATTTTCGCGCGTGCGCCCCGGCTGATGCGGTGCACGCGCACCGTCAAGGCCACCTCGATCTCGCCTCGCCCCAGCAAGACGATGGGATATTGTACCTTGCGCAGCAGGCCTTTTTCGACCAGCGTCTCAGGGGTAACTTCTTCGCCCGCGGCGAAACGCTGCGCGATTTGGTCGAGGTTGATTTCGTGGTAGACCGCGCGCCGCGGCGGGTTGAAGCCCCGTTTGGTGGGCAAACGCCGCACCAAGGGCAGATTGCCGCCCTCGTGATAGGGGCGCACCCCGCCCCCCGCGCGCGCGTTTTGGCCTTTGGTGCCGCGGCCCGCGGTCTTGCCTTGCCCCGCGGCAATGCCACGGCCCACGCGCTTCTTGCGATGCTTGGCTCCCGGATTGGGTCGTAACTCGTGCAATTTCATGGGTTCCTCCGCAGTCCTCGGTGGGGCGTTCGACCAAGGCGGACGACCGCCCCGCGCCGCGACCTTGCTGTTCCCGGCTTAGCGTTCCACGGTTTCCACCCGCACCAGATGGGCGACCGCGGCGATCATGCCGCGAATCATGGGCGTGTCTTTGTGCTCCACGGTGCGGTTCAGTTTGCGCAGCCCCAAGGAATGCAAAGTGGCCTTTTGGCGCTTGGAGTAGCCAATGGGGCTCTTGACCAACGTGATGCGCAAATAGCGTTCCTTTGTGCTCATGCGGACCTCCGCTGGCGGCGATCCCAGAAAGGTTTGACCTGGTCCACGGGCTTGCCGCGCTCTTTGGCCACTTCGTCCACGGCGCGCAGTTGCTCTAAGGCCTGCATGGTGGCTTGGACGACGTTGATGAGGGTGTTGCTGCCCAACGACTTGGTGAGCACGTCGCGGATGCCCGCGGCCTCGAGCACCGCGCGCACGCCACCCGCGGCGATCACGCCCGTGCCGGCCGACGCGGGTTTGAGCAGCACCCGCGCGCCGCCGACTTCGCCGATCACCTCATGGGGGATGGTCGTCTGGTAGAGGTTGATCTTCTTCATGTTGCGCCGGGCGCGCTCGCTGGCCTTGCGCACCGCATCGGGGACTGCATTGGCCTTGCCGATGCCCAGGCCCACGCGGCCGCGGCGGTCGCCGACCACCACCGTGGCCCGGAAGGAGAAGCGCCGGCCGCCCTTGACCACTTTGGCCACGCGGGCGATCTCGATGGTGCGCTCGTCCAGTTCTTCGTCAGCATATGCCTGAGAGGCTTTGTACTCTTCCGCCATGCTGTTTCCTCCGTCCAAGGGTCATGTCATTCGAGGCCGCGGGGCCATCAGAATTTCAGGCCGGCCTCACGGGCGCCTTCCGCCAGGGCTTTGACCCGGCCGAAGTAGCGATAACCGCCTCGGTCGAACACCACTTGGGTGATGCCTTTGGCCAGGGCCCGTTCGGCCACTTTTTGCCCTACCAAGCGGGCTTGCTCGGTCTTGGTCTTGCCCGCCATCGCGGCCCGCAACTCCTTGTCGATGGTTGAGGCCGCCACCAAGGTCACACCGGCCTCGTCGTCGATGACCTGGGCGTAGATGTGGTTCAAACTGCGATACACATTGAGCCGCGGGCGCTCGGGCGTGCCGTGCACTTTCTTGCGCACCCGCTTGTGGCGCCGTTTGCGTGCGACTTGTCGACTGAACTTGGCCATAATGCTTGCCTCCTTTGAGCAGACACGGGCGGGGACGCCCCGGTTTCGTGCCTGCAGGAGCGAAAAAGGTTAGCGCCCGGCCTTGCCGGCCTTGAGGCGGATGTGCTCGCCTTTGTAACGCAGGCCTTTGCCTTTGTAGGGTTCCGCCGGGCGGATCTTGCGAATGTTGGCCGCGACCTGGCCGACCAGCACTTTGTCGTGGCCCTTGACCTTGATGATGTACGCGTTGGGGCCCCGCTCGGCTTCAAAGGTGATGCCCTCGGGCGGCTCGACGGTCACAGGGTGCGAAAAGCCAACGTTGAGGATCAAGTTTTTGCCTTGCACTTCGGCCCGGTAGCCCACGCCGTGCAGTTCCAGCACCTTCTCAAAGCCCTGCGAGACACCCACGACCATGTTGTTGAGCACCGCGCGCGTGGTGCCGTGCCAGGCCTTGTGCTGCTTTTCGTCCGAAGGCCGCTCGACTTTCAACTCCCGGGTCGCGGCGTCGAAGGAGATCTTCATGGCCGCGGGGAAGGTGAATTCCAGTTCGCCCTTGGGCCCCTTGACTTTGACATGGGAGCCCTGGATGTCCACCTGGACATTCTCCGGCACCCGAATAGGTAAGCGTCCGATACGAGACACGGCTCTTCCTCCATCAACCTCGAGTATGGGGCGCTGGGGTCACCACACCTTGCAAATGACCTCGCCACCCACGCCCAGTTTGCGGGCCCGCTGCGCGGTCATCACACCCTTGGGCGTGGTGACGATGGCGATGCCCATGCCCGATTTCACCCAGGGCAATTGTTTGCGGCCCACATAGATGCGCCGGCCGGGCTTACTCACACGTTCCAAGCCCCGAATCACCGGGCGGCGGTTGCGCCGAGTGCCCACGTATTTGAGCACGATCTTCAAGTTCTTGTGCGCCGGGGTGCGGCCCTGTTCCACCCGGTAGGTCTTGATGTAGCCCTCTTCCTTGAGGATGCGGGCGATGGCCTCCTTCATTTTGGAGGAAGGCATCACCACTTCCTCTTTGCCGGCCATCATCGCGTTGCGAATGCGGGTCAGCATGTCCGCAATGGGGTCGTTCACCGCCATCTTTCTACCTCCACCCGCTTACCAGGAAGATTTCTTCACGCCGGGGATCTTTCCTTCCAGGGCCAATTCCCGGAAGCAAATTCGGCACACGCCGAACCGGCGGATGTAGCCCCGCGGCCGGCCGCAAATGCGGCACCGGTTGCGATGCTGAACCTTGTACTTCTTGCGCTGGTTGCGGTAAAACAAGGCTTTGCGCGTCATAATCTACCTTCCTTCCACCTAAGCCTTACTGCCGCCGGAAGGGCATGCCCAGCAGGGCCAGCAACCGGCGGGCGGGTTCATCGGTCTTCGCGGTGGTCACGATGGTCACTTCCAGGCCCCGAATTTTGTCGATCTTGTCGTAGTCGATTTCGGGGAAGATCAGTTGCTCACGCAGGCCCAGGGTGTAGTTTCCTCGGCCGTCGAACGCGTTGGGCGACACACCGCGAAAGTCCCGCACCCGGGGCAAGGCCACATTCATCAGCCGGTCCAAGAAGGCCCACATGCGGTCTTTGCGCAAGGTGACCTTGACACCGATGGGCATACCTTCGCGCAAGCGGAACCCGGCGATGCTCTTGCGGGCCCGGGTAATGATAGGCTTCTGGCCCGCGATGGTAGCCAAGTCTCGCTGCGCGTACTCCAGCACCTTGGCGTTCTCTTTGGCCTCGCCCACGCCGATGTTCAAGACAATCTTCTCGATGCGGGGCACCTGCATGGGGTTGGTGTAACCGAACTCTTTCATGAGCGCAGGCACCACTTCGCGGTCGTACTTTTCCTTCAGCCAGTGAGCCATGAGTCCTTTCCTCCACAGGCACCTACGGGGACGTTCCGTCCGTAGGGCCGGGTTGTGAGGCGAATGGGTCAGTCAATGTCAGCGCCGCACTTGCGGCAGACCCGGTGCCGGGTGCCGTCGTCGTCTCGACGGATGCCAACGCGGGTGCGCTGACCGCACTTGGGGCACACCAACATGACGTTGGAGATGTGGATGGGCGCGTTGAATTCGATGATGCCGCCTTGGATGGTGCGGTTGCCGGCTTGATAGGATTTTTGATGGCGCTTGCGGCGGTTGACGCCTTCGATCACGATGCGGCCCTGCTTGCGCAACACCCGCACCACTTCGCCCCGCGTGCCGCGGTCGCGGCCGGTCAGCACTTCCACGATATCGCCCTTCTTGATCTTGTACTTCGGTTGCGTCATGATGTCCACTCCCACCCAGGGGCCGAAGCCCGGGTTTCGGTTTTAGATGACCTCGGGCGCCAACGAGACAATCTTGGTAAAGCCCTTTTCCCGCAGTTCCCGAGCCACGGGCCCGAAGATGCGGGTTCCCCGCGGATTGGTGCCGTCAGGGGCCAAGATCACGGCCGCGTTATCGTCAAAGCGAATGCGCGAACCGTCCTCCCGGCGCCATTCTTTCTTGGTGCGCACGATCACGGCCTTGACCACGTCGCTCTTCTTGACCTGGCCGTGGGGCGCGGCGACCTTGACCGTGGCCACGACCACATCGCCCACGCGGCCATAGCGCCGGGTGGAGCCCCCCAGGACGCGAATGACCAAGATCTCCTTCGCGCCGGTGTTGTCCGCGACCTTGAGACGCGATTCTTGCTGGACCATGGTTCCTTCTCCCGTCAGGCCTCAGGTTCAGGGGCCGTGGCCTCGGCATCGGCCGCGGGGGCAGACGAAGGCGCGGCTTCGGCCGGGGTCTCGGCTTCGACCAGCGCCGCGACCTCTTCTTCCACCGCGACGTCCTTCTCCCGCGCGGCCTCGCCGGCCCGCTGCACGATTTGTTGCACCACCCATCGCTTGGTCTTCGAGATGGGGCGGCTTTCGACGATGACGACCACGTCGCCCACCTGGGCGCCCAGTTCGTCGTGCGCCTTGTATTTCTTCGAGCGGTGGACCACCTTCTGATACAAGGGATGGCGGAAGGTCCGGGTAACCCGGACGACCACCGTCTTCTGCATCTTGTCCGAAACGACAACGCCCGTGAGTCGCCTACGCCGGTTCATGCTTCACCCTCGCTGGCTTGTTGCTCAGCCTCGATCTCCCGCTCGCGCAAAATAGTCATCAGGCGGGCGATGAGGCGGCGGGTCTTGCGAAACTGGCTGGTGTCAACCAGTTCGCCGGTGACCTGCTGGAAGCGCAAACGCATCAATTGCTCCCGCGCTTCGTCCAACTTCTCGATAATCTCTTCCGTAGAGAGTTTGCGGATCTCCGCGGCCTTCATGTCGTCCTCCCACGTCCGGGGCTTGGGCCCGGGTTCAGTCCTCAAGGCCTTCGCGCGCCACGACCTTGACCGCGATGGGCAGTTTGTAGGCGGCCTTTTCCAGCGCGCGCTGGGCCAATTCGGGGGCCACACCGCCCACTTCAAACATGATGCGCCCGGGCTTGACCACGGCCACCCAATCTTCCACATTGCCCTTACCGCCGCCCAAACGGGTCTCGGCCGCCCGCTTGGTCACCGGCTTGTCCGGGAAGATGCGAATCCACACCTTGCCGCGGCGGCGCAACGTGCGCACGATGGCCCGCCGCGCGGCCTCGATTTGGCGCGCGGTGATCCACGCGGGCTCCAAGGCCTTGAGGCCATAATCGCCAAAGTGCACCTCGGCCCCTCGATAGGCCTTGCCCTTCATGCGCCCCCGCTGTTGTTTGCGGTACTTCAAACGCTTTGGCATCAACATGGCTCTTCACTCCACGAACCCAGGGCAGCCCTTAGCGGCTGACATACACGCCCTGCTCTTGGGACGGGGCCTCTTCGGCCTCGGCCTTTTCTTTTTCGGGCAGGATCTCGCCCTTGTAGATCCACACCTTGACGCCAATGACGCCGTAGGTCGTGCGGGCAATGTCTTTGGCATAGTCAATGTCGGCCCGGATGGTCTGCAACGGCACACGGCCATCGCGCAGCCACACCGTGCGGGCCATTTCCGCGCCGGCCAAACGGCCCGACACTTGGATTTTGATGCCCAACGCGCCCCGCCGCATGGCCTGCTCGATGGCCCGCTTCATAGCCCGACGATAAGCGACCCGGCGCTCCAGTTGCTCCGCGATGTTCCGAGCCACCAGCACCGCGTCCAGTTCCGGCTCTTTAATCTCCTTGATGTCCACCTCGACCTTTTCGACCCCGCCCTTGCCTTTGACCAGGTCCTCCAGCGCGCGGCGAATGCGCTTGATGTTCTCGCCCTTGCGGCCGATGAGGATGCCCGGCTTGGCGGTCTGGATGTACACCTTGAGCCGGGTCGGGAAGCGCTCAATCTCGATGCGCGAAATCCCAGCCCGCGGCGCGAGTTTGCGAATCAACGCCCGCACTTCGCGGTCTTGGTGCAATTGGTCGACATAGGTCTGTTTGTCCCGGGCAAACCAGCGGGTCTGCCAGGGCTTGGTGATGCCTAAGCGAAATCCGATGGGATGAACTTTGCGTCCCATAAGGCTCTCCTCAAGTCGTTGGGCACCCGGGGGCTTCTGGCCCGGCGGGGCTTACTCCAACTCGCGCTCCCGCAAAATCACGGTGATGTGGGACAAGCGATGCCGGTAGGGCTTCACCCGTCCGCGGGCGGCGAACCGATATCGCTTCCAGCGCGGCCCTTCGTCTACGAAGATGCGGTGGATGTATAAATCGTCCCGATGCAGGCCGAAGTTTTCTTCCGCGTTGGCCACTGCCGAGGCAATGACCTTGTACACAGGCCGCGCGGCCCGATGCGGCAGAAAGCGCAGCAAGGCCAGGGCCTCGTTGACGCTTTTGCCGCGCACCAAATTCACCACCCGCCGCACTTTACGCGGGGCAATGGGAATGTAGCGCGCCGATGCCCGAACATCCAACATGGCTCAACCTCACTATCGCTTCTTTTTCTTCTTTTCGACGATGTGCCCGCGGAAGGTGCGGGTGGGCGCGAATTCGCCCAATTTGTGCCCCACCATGTTCTCGGTGATGTAGATGGGCACATGCCGCCGCCCATCGTGCACCGCGATGGTGTGCCCCACCATTTGGGGGAAGATGGTGCTGTCGCGGCTCCAGGTCTTGATGACCCGCTTTTCGCCGCGGGCGTTCATTTCTTCGATTTTCTTCAGCAGTTTCGGGTCTACATACGGCCCTTTCTTCAACGAACGGCCCATGCCGTACCTCCTAACCGTCGATCCCACATGCGGGTGGCTGCCGGGGGGATGTCTTCCCCGGCCGACCGGTTACTTCCGCTTGCTCTTCTTCTGCCGCCGACGCACGATGAACTTGTCCGTCTTCTTGTTCTTGCGGGTCTTCTTGCCCAGGGTCTTCCAGCCCCACGGCGATTTGGGCGCCGGCAAACCAATGGGCTGCCGCCCTTCACCACCGCCATGAGGATGGTCGCGCGGCGACATCGCGGAGCCACGCACCGTCGGCCGCCAACCCATATGGCGCTTGCGGCCGGCTTTGCCAATCTTGATGTTGGCGTGCTCAACGTTGCCGACCTGGCCGATGGTGGCGTAGCATTCCCGCCGAATCAAGCGCACCTCGCCCGAGGGCAAGCGCACATGCGCGTAATCGCCCTCCTTGGCCAGCAACTGGGCAGAAGTGCCCGCGGCCCGCACCAACTGCCCACCCCGACCGGGGTAGAGTTCGATGTTGTGGATCATGATGCCCAAGGGGATGTTCTCGATAGGCAGCGCGTTGCCCGGGCGGATTTCCGCGTCGGGGCCGGCCATGACCGTATCGCCCACCATCAGGCCCACGGGCGCGATGATGTAGCGTTTCTCGCCATCCGCATACTGCAGCAAGGCGATGCGCGCGCTGCGGTTGGGGTCGTATTCGATGGCCACCACCGTGGCCGGGATGCCCCGCTTGTCGCGCTTGAAATCGATGATGCGATAATAGCGCTTGTTCCCGCCGCCTCGATGCCGCACCGTGATGCGACCCTGATTGTTGCGCCCCGAATGCTTCTTCAAGGGCTCGATCAGGCTGCGCTCGGGCTCGGTCTTGGTAATTTCCTCGAAGGTGTATCCGGTACGGTGCCGCAACGAGGGCGTCACCGGCTTGTACTTCTTGATGCCCATGTCAACTCACCCCTTCGAAGAGGTCGATGGAGTAGCCTTCCTGGAGCGTCACCACCGCCTTTTTGTAGCCGGGTTTGCGCACCACGGTGCGCCGATTGCGCCAACGCACGGTGCGCTTGGCCGGCATCTTCATGACACGCACCTTCTCGACCTTCACGTCGAAAATGGCCTCGACGGCTTGCTTGATCATTGGCTTGGTCGCGTTCTCGGCCACTTCGAAAGCGTATTGCCGGCGGTTCTTGGCCAGCCAGAACGCCTTTTCGGTGAAGATCGGACGCCGAATGACTTCGTAAATGTTCAACTCGGCCATCAGGAACCCTCCTTACCCCAGGAACGAAGCAATGACATCCAGGGCGGCTTTGGGCATCACGATCTTGTCGTAGCCCAACAAATCTCGGATGTTGAGATACGAAGCCACCAGCGTCTTGGCATAGGGCAAATTGCGGGTGGCCAAGTAGATACCCTGGTATTGCTCGTTGGTTTTGGGGCTCTCGGGCAACAACACCAATACCGTATCGGTTTCGCTGGTCAGCCGATCCAAGGCCGTGGCCATGAGGCGGGTCTTGGCCTCAGGCAGGCGCAGGTCATCGACGACCACGATGGCGTTCTCTTGGGCCTTGAGCGAGAGGGCCGAACGCAGCGCGGCACGGCGCATTTTGCGCGGCATTTTCTGCTCGTAACTGCGCGGCTTGGGGCCGTGCACCACGCCGCCGCCCACCCATTGCGGCGCGCGGATGGAACCTTGCCGAGCCCGGCCCGTGCCTTTTTGACGCCAAGGCTTGCGCCCGCCGCCGCTCACCTCGCCGCGCGTGCGGGTGCTGTGGGTGCCCCGCCGCGCGTTGGCCATTTGGCGCACATAAGCCTGATGCATCAAATCGGGGCGAATGGGGGCCTCGAAAATCGCGGCCGGCAATTCCACCTCGCCCACGATGTCGCCCTGCATGTCGTAAACGGCCACCTTCATCTTGATACTCCCTCAACCGTGTCAGGGTTCGCTTCCCGCAATGCGGGCGCTATCGCTTCTTCGAGGCCCGCAGCAAGACCAACCCATTGCGCGGGCCCGGCACCGCGCCCTTGACCGCGATCAAATGGCGCTCGGGGTCGACCCACATGACGGTCAAGCCCTGGACGGTCACACGGCGGTTGCCCATGTGGCCCGGCGCGCGCGATCCCTTCCAGGTTTTGCCCGGGTATGTGGCCGCACCCCGGGAGCCGGTGGCCCGCCAGCGATCCGATTGGCCGTGGGTCTTGGGCCCACCCGCGAAGCCGTGACGCTTGACCGCGCCCGCGAAACCGCGGCCCTTGCTGGTGCCGGTCACATCGACCTTGTCGCCCACCTGAAAGACGGCCACGGTCACCACATCGCCCTCTTGCACATCCACTTCGTCCACGCGGAACTCGCGCAAGTAACGCAGCGGCGGCAGGTCATGACGCTTGAGGTGCCCCCGCTGCCCACCGGTCAAGCGCTTGGGCTTGACCTCTTCATAGCCCAACTGCACCGCGGTGTATCCGTCCCGCTCGGGCGTGCGAATCTGAGTCACATAGCACGGTCCGGCTTGAATCACGGTCACCGGAACCGCCGCGCCGTTTTCATCGAAAATTTGCGTCATCCCAACTTTCTTACCGATGAGCCCTTTCATGGCCACTCTCCTGGCAAAAAAGAACGGCCTTACCCCGGGCCGGGGCAGCGGGCCGCCCACCTGCGCAGCAAAAGAGCCTCACCGCGTCCTTAGGGCCCGCGGGAGCCTCTCTGCTTCGGTGGTGTGCGTCCGTACAGGCCGGCCCGGCTACCGCCAGGGGCCGCCCCAGGTCACGCGCGCCGTTGTCCAATGTTCAAAAGCGTGCATATCAGGCGAAAGGCATTTATACCACTACCTGGCCCACAAAGCAAGGGCCAAGTCCGTTTTCCGCCCTCGAACCAACCCAATCGCCCCCCCGCCGACGCCTTCCCGCCGCCGGGGCCCCGCGACGACGCGCGACATCGAACATCATGGGCAAGGTGCCACGACGACACCGGCCAGGTCGACGCCCGCCGGCCTACAGTTTGATCTCGATGTCCACACCCGCGGGCAAGTTCAGCCGCATCAGCATGTCGATGGTCTTGCTGTCCGGGTCCAAAATGTCGATCAGCCGCTTGTGGGTGCGGATTTCAAAGTGCTCGTGCGAATCTTTGTCGATGAAGGGCGAGCGTCGCACGGTGTAACGCTCTTTCTTCGTCGGCAACGGCACCGGACCCACCACCCGAGCCCCGGCCCGCTCCGCGGCTTCCACGATACGCTTCGCGGATTGATCCAAAATGCGATGATCGTAGGCCTTCAGCCGAATGCGAATGCGTTGCCTGACCATAATGCTTCCCTCGTGCTGCAGGGTGGGGGCGGGAGCCGCGCGGCGACTCCCGCCCAGGAATGTTCGCGCCATTAGTCCAAAATCTCGGTGATGGTGCCCGCACCAACCGTCAAACCGCCTTCCCGAATCGCAAACCGCGACCCCTTCTCCAACGCCACCGGCACCATCAACTCCACCGTCAGATTCACATTGTCCCCTGG
>Ga0256914_1000787_pt1 | contig 30627 bp, 14 predicted proteins | sample HulkmetaG_FD_191571 | JGI IMG/M metagenome (GOLD analysis project Ga0256914, IMG submission 191571) | Hydrothermal chimney microbial communities from Main Endeavour vent field at the Juan de Fuca Ridge, Pacific Ocean - Hulk | ecosystem: Environmental > Aquatic > Marine > Hydrothermal vents ... | reverse complement strand
GACAAGAGGCCGAGCGATTATACCGTAGCAGGGAGATTTGTAAAGGCACAACCGTTCTCTGGGTGCAAGCAAATGTTGTAGAAAGTGGGCAGTCGTATGGGCGTTGCTTCCTTTCCCCCCTCCCTTGCCCTCCCCCCGACGGGGGGAGGGCAAGGGAGGGGGGACCACCGGCGTTCTACATCTTTTGCCTGCACCCCAGAAAAGTGCCCACCTTGACACGGTTTTTGAGAACGAATATAATGCCGCCACTATGAACGCGGGCGTAGTTCAGTGGTAGAACGTCAGCTTCCCAAGCTGAATGTCGTGAGTTCGAATCTCATCGCCCGCTCTTTTCTGTTAATGGAAGAATTTTGCAAAGTCACCTGTTTTGTACGCTGGGTGGCTTTTAATTTTTGTTCTTTCCACAAGCAATTGCCTGCGGCCTCTTTGGCACGGAAAAAGCCTGTCAGCCCAAGGCACGGATCGGATACAGATGAAAACGAAAGGCATAGACACACCTGTAAATTCGGAATACCAAGCAAGCAAACCGGAGGAATAAGGAGTTTCACATGACAAATATACTTTGTATTGGGGCAGGCTATGTCGGCGGGCCAACCATGTCGGTAATTGCCAAGCACTGTCCGCAGCACCGCGTTGTCGTTGTGGATATCAGCGAGGAGAAAATCGCCGCCTGGAACTCGGATAACCTACCGATTTACGAACCGGGGCTCAAAGAGGTTGTGGAAGAGGCCCGCGGACGCAATTTGTTTTTCTCCACAGAGGTAGACAAGAATATCGCCGAGGCGGACATTATCTTTGTAAGCGTTAACACCCCGACAAAAACCTTCGGGCGCGGGGCAGGGAAAGCCGCCGACCTGCAATACTGGGAGAAGACCGCCCGTCAAATTCTCAAGAATTCCACCTCACCAAAAGTTGTGGTCGAAAAGAGCACCCTGCCCGTCCGTACTGCACAAGCAATGGAACGCATCTTGAATTCGAATGACAAGGGCATCCACTTTGATGTGCTTTCCAACCCGGAATTTCTGGCGGAGGGTACTGCAATTCAGGATATGGAGAAACCCGACCGGGTGCTGATCGGCGGGCGGGAGACTGCTTCGGGGCAAAGAGCCGTTCAGAGGCTGGTAGAAATCTATGCCCACTGGGTACCGCGAGAACGAATCATCACAACCAACTTATGGTCCAGCGAACTTTCCAAACTGGTTGCCAACGCTTTTCTGGCACAACGCATCTCTTCAATCAATGCGATATCCAACCTGTGCGAAAAAACCGAGGCGGATATTGAAGAGGTGGCACACGCAATCGGGACAGACCAGCGGATCGGGCCACACTTTCTGAAGGCCAGTGTGGGGTTCGGCGGTTCCTGCTTCCAGAAAGATATTCTGAATTTGGTTTACCTGTGCGAATACTATGGGCTGCCAGAGGTGGCGGCCTATTGGGAGCAGGTGGTGACGATGAACGAATACCAAAAGGAGAACTTCGTTTCCAAGATTGTTGCCACAATGTTCAATACCGTTGCCGGAAAGCGGATTGCGCTCTTTGGCGCGGCTTTCAAGGCTCACACCGGAGATACACGCGAGACTGCCGCGCTGGCGGTTTGCCGGTCCTTGCTGGAAGAACATGCTCAAGTGGTGGTTACCGACCCTTATGCGCTCGAGAATTTCCGGGCCGACCTTGGGGAGGATGCCAGCCGGGTAGTGTTTGCTCCTGATCCGTATGAGGCTGCCGAGGGGGCTCACGCTATTGCACTGGTGACAGAATGGCCGCAATTTGCCGAACTGGATTACCAGCGGATTTTTGAAAGCATGGAAAAACCTGCCTTTATCTTTGACGGGCGCAACATTCTGAAACACAGGGAACTTTTCGAAATCGGGTTCAATGTTCTGCCAATTGGGAAACCCCCCATGCTTCATTTCTGAAAGCGGATCAGGGCTTTCGCTCTGACCGGTGTGGTGTGCGTACAAAGTGCGCATACCACACCACCTTTCTCTGCATCTTGGCGAAAGTTCTCATTGCAAACAAAAAACTTTCGCTATTAAGCGAAAGCCCGAAAAACGCCACCCGGTTTTTGTGTCGGTGCGCTGCAACCTCACAAACTAAGTCCTGCGTATGCCCCCATTTTGGCGGCTGCCTTGTTCGAAAAAATCTTCTATTCTCAAATGGTAGTGCTTTTCCAGGGTTTCGCGATTCAGCCCGTGCGTAAACAGCCAATCGTCAAAACATTGCTGCACTGCGCTGCGGGATCGGGGATCCGCCCAGCGAAACGCGATGTTGTTTTCTGAGCAGCGACAAATTGGACAGCGTTTCGTTATCAGCCGCTGTTCATTGACAATTGTGGTTTCCACCCGCATCAAACGGAAACCACAATTGTCGCAAATCTGGTAGTCAACGCGAGTGACAACCTGCTTGGGGGCAATCAGGGGGATTACCACAAGACTTTACCTGCTGTTCACTTACAAATATGTTAGCAATGGCGATTACCACTCAAAATAGTCGTCATTAATCACCAAGTGATGTACAATAGGAATCACATACTGGCTGCACAATTCCGATGTTTGTGACAAGCATCAGTAGCATATCACAAGGCATCAGCCTGCAAGTTACAGTTTCGTAACCGCCTGCCGTCAACTTGCAACGCTTATGTCACGGCTACTCAATATGCAGATGCTAGAATACGGTTACCAGATTCTGATCCCAAAATACAACACGAGAATTATGAACAAAAACCTAATACTCTACGTTGAAGATAATTTTGAGAATCGGTTGCTGATTCGCAGAATACTTGAGGCTGAGGGTTATACGGTGGCTGAAGCAGAGAACGCAAGCCAGGCCTTGGCATTTGTCCAAAACCATACACCCAGCCTGATATTGATGGACATCAACATGCCAGAGGTGGATGGGTATACACTTACCGCACAACTGAAAACCTACCCGCACCTGGTAAATGTTCCCATTATTGCGCTCACCGCCAACGTTATGCAAGGAGACAGAGAACGAACGCTGGCAGCAGGCTGTGACGGTTATATCCAAAAACCCGTGGATGTAGATACACTCCCCGAAAAAATTGCAAGGTATCTCGAACCATAGTATGATCCGAGAGAGAAAAAAGATGAAAGAAACACACTCTTCTGGCAAGAGCAGTGCCCATACCGCGTCACCACAGCAGAAATCAAATCCTTCAGGGAAAATTCCTCAAGGAGCCACTGTATTGGTTGTTGAGGATAATGTCTCAAACTTTGTGCTGATTGCCCGTATGCTTGGCTATATGGGAATTCATTGCGAGTGGAAAACTTCTGGTTATGAAGTTGTAGAATATGCAGATACACTTCCGCGCCTTGACCTGGTTTTAATGGATATCCGCCTGCCTTACGAAGATGGGTACGGCGCCTTACGGAAAATCCGGTCATCCCCCACGCTTAAAGATACGCTCGTTATTGCCGTCACCGCAGAAGCCAGTCTGGCTCAAATCAACAAGGCCAAAGAGGCCGGTTTCAACGGCTTCATCGGGAAGCCATTGGATCCTGACCGCTTTCCAGAACAAATTCGCCGAATTTTGGCGGGCGAGCAGGTTTGGGAATTAGGATAACCCCTAACCCTGTTGAGCAATGCGCAGCCAAGATGTTAGCAAAGCGGTGGGGGGCACATCAATCCCGTCATTGTTTCTCCTCCCACAAACCGGAGATAATTCAGAATGATACCGTCCAGTCCACAGACCCGCCAACAGTTCCGCGGAAAACTGGTGCGCAGGACCTTGTTGCAACTTCTCCCTGTGATGATGATCCCCGTCATTATTTTGGGGCTCATCACCTTGTACAATTCCAACAATTTCCTGCGTCAGCAAGTTGCTGAACAATTCACCAATGTTGGCAACGCACTGGCAGACAAAATCAACGCCCTGGTAAGTGACCAAAGGGCGTACTTTGATGATTTGCTGTCTGATCCGGACTTTACGGACAGTTTGCACAGCCTCATCTCAACATCACCCGACAGCCCAAACTGGCAATCTGCCAGAGAACAATTTTTGAGCAACTACTCAAAAATTGCACAGCAACAATCCCAGCATTATTTCGACAACCTTGTTGTCGTCACACCAGATAATGAAATACTGGTCTCCACAAATCCGGCATGGGAGGGAAAGCCGGTCAGCCCCAATGTTTTCGGCACCGTTCTGAATGAACCGGCCTCAGCATTATTACACAACCACTATCCGTTCAACTATCCGCTTTACAAGGAAAACGAGAACAGTCTGATTTTGCTCACATCACAAAGAATTGTGGACACCTCCGGCAATCTGATGGCGACACTCATCGGCATTACAAACACGCCACAATTTAAGCAGATCCTTGAAACGAGTCAACTGATCCACCCCGATATACGCACGTATTTCATCACCAATTTGTCAAAAGATGCAACTTTTGTAGGAATGCTGCCAACCAGCGAAGTACCATCCGTCTTCATTCCGACAACAGACCACCGGGAATATGTTTTGCCCGCCTTGGTGAACAATCCAGACGCAGACGAAATCAACATTGAATTTCACTCGTTCCAGGGTCTCCCGGTTTTGGGAATGGCAAGAAATCTCCCGGAAATTGACGCGGCGCTGGTGTTCGAAATCCCCCAAACGGTATTCACAGAACCTATACAAAAATCCTTTACCCACAATACCATTCTGATACTGGTCACGCTCCTGGTTATTGCAGTAATTATCTGGTATGGCACACAGCGGCTGGTACACCCAATTGTAGAAGTGGCAACAAGCGCCCAACATTTTGCCGACGGAGATATGCGAGCACGGGCCATTGTAAACCGCAATGACGAAATTGGTTTGCTGGCGTATACCTTCAACTACCTTGCTGACCAATTAACCACGCTCTACCGGTCAATGGAAACGGCCATTGAATCGCGCACAAAACAGATCCGCGTCGCGGCAGAAGTTGCGCAAATCAGCACAACAACCAACAACCTGGATGAAATTCTAAAACGCATTGTAAACCTGATTGTAGAGCGCTTTGGGTATTACCACGCATCTATCTTCATGCTGGACCGCAGCGGCGAGAGAGCGGTACTAATGCAATCTGCCGGGGTACAGATCCACAGCGTAAGCATACCCGTTGGCGGGCGTTCCATTGTGGGGCACGTAACCGCCACCAACCAACTCCGAATTGCCTTTGATGTTAAACGGGACCCGTATTACCTGAAACACGCAGCACTGCCGGAAACTCAATCTGAAATTGCAATACCGCTTAGCGTTGGAAACCAGGTACTGGGGGCGCTGGACATTCAGACAAATGAGCCCCACACCTTCGACGATGAAGAAATTGCCACACTGCAAACTTTGGCACAGCAAATCGCCTCTGCCGTGCGCAATATCCGGCTGCTCGAGAACACCCGCACAGACTTGCAGGCCACCAACCTGCTTTACCAGGCCAGCCACAAATTTGCAACAGCATCTACCCGTGACGGAGTGCTGACCGCGCTAACCGAAACTTTCCGGCAGGTGCCACACATGTGGGCAATCTTCGTCCGAGAAGAAAACTCCCTGCGGGTTGCAGGAAATTCTGATGAATTTGATGGCGTTTTGCCGCCTGGCCGGGAGTTCTCCGCCACCGAAGCCGATGTTCGCCAACTGCTTGAATTAACATCCTGGGGAGTAATTCACCTGAACGACCCGCCAGAACAACTCCTGAAAGGCTTAAAAATCCTGGCAAAACGAGCAAATTGCCGGGCATTTGTCCTGATACCATTTGCATCAGGGGAACACGTCTTGGGGGGAATCCTGCTAGGCTCCGACAACCCGAAAACACTGACAAAATCCAATCTGGATCCCTACTACAGCATTGCCGAGATGGCAAATACCGCCCTAGAGAAGATCGCTGCCGTTGAGACCATCACTCAAAGTTATGCCGAACTACAATCACTCAACTCCATCGGGCAGGCAATTTCAACCGAAACCGAATTGAAAACCCTGTTTGAGATTTTGCATCAGCAAATCATCCACACAATCGGGCAAGTCGGTTTCCTGGTAGCCTTGTATGATGCCCAAACCGAACTCATTGAAGTTCCATACATGACGGAAGAGAACCAGATCATCTCAGTGCCGGCCTTCCCTCTGGGGAAAGGGCTGGCTTCGGTTGTGATTCGGTCGCGGCAGCCGCTAATGCTGGTTGAAAATACTGCGGAACGGGCACTCGCCCTGGGTGCCATCATGGTCGGTGACAAGGCGGCAAAATCCTGGCTAGGGGTACCAATGATTGTCGCCGGAGACGTTGTCGGAATGGTAGCCATCCAGGATATCGAACAGGAACACCGTTTCGACGAGAGAGATTTGCACTTGCTGGCCGCACTGGCTGCACAAGTTGCGCCAACTGTGCGCAACGCCCGCCTGCTGGCCGAGGCACAGGCCGCTGCCGAACGCGACCACCGCCTGTTTGAAATTACAGACCGCATCCGCCAGGCAACCAATTTTGAAGCCATTTTGGAAATTACCACCCGCGAGATCAGCAACATGCTGAATTTGCGAAAAGCAAAAATCGAAATTCGAGTTGAGCCTCCGAGCAAAAGCGAGGGGAATCCGAAATGAGCCGTCTCCTACAGTGGTTCCAGGCCAACAAGGAGGCCGGAACAACAGCAGAAAATCAATACCACACCATTCGCGAACGCCTTCTGACCGCGGTGCTGATCGTAATCAGCATCCTGGGCGGGGCCGCTTACATCGTTTACATCCAGGCTGTTCTAAATACAGGAAAATGGAACTGGATTGCCCCGTATACACTGGGTTTGTTGTGGATTGTAGCCATTACCTTCGTCCGCAAAATCCCTTACCATATCCGCGCATACAGCCTGCTGCTTGGCTTGTATGCCATTGGGATTATGGCCGCCCTGCAATACGGCGCCGCCGGTGATGCACGAACCTGGTTTTTTGGGGCTGCCCTTCTGGCAAGTGTTTTTCTCGGCTTATGGGAAGGCATGGGAATCCTGGCCCTGACCACTGTCACCTATCTGGGTATCGGCTGGATGATGAGCCAGGGAACGGTAGTGGCACCTGACCCCGGTGATTTGCTCCAGTTTGATAACTTTGCCAGTTGGACAACAACCAGCGCACCCTATTTTGCCATAGGAACCACCGTTGTATTATCCATCGGAGTGCTTGTCAGCGGACTAAAAACCAATATCCAGCAAACCAACAACTATCTTGAAGCCATTGCACAAGATCAGGCAATGCTTCGGCAACAATCCGCCGACCTGAAACAACGCGAAATCCAAATTCGCACAGCGGCAGAAATTTCCCGAACCGCCGTATCGGAACTGGATCCAAACGTATTCTTTCAGCGCGTTGTTGATCTGATGCGCAACCGGTTTGAACTCTATTATGTCGGCGTGTTCACACTGGATGACTCCGGGCACTACGCCATCCTGCGCGCCGGAACCGGCGATGCAGGACGGCAGATGATGGCAAACGACTACCGAATTGCAATCGGCAGCACATCAACAGCGGGGTACGCCATCATCAACAAAAAGGCGCACATCGCAACAGAAGATGAAATTCAGAACCCGCAACACGCCAACCCCTATCTCCCAGAAACACGTTCCGAACTGGTACTGCCAATGATCTCCGGAGAACGGGCATTAGGCGCAATCAGCGTGCAATCTACCCAGCCCAACGCATTTACGCCAAACGATATTCCGATCTTCCAGAGCATTGCCGACAGCCTGGCAATTGCACTTGAAAATGCAAACCTGTTTCAACAGTTGCAAAAAAGCCTTCAGGAACTCCAGCAGGTTCATCGGCAGTATGTCCGGCAATCGTGGAAAGAAGTTGCAAAATGGGAAGACAGCATTAGTTACACCTACGACCGTGCTTCAGGTGACGAACACACCCATCCGGAAAACCAGGAAAAGCCCCAGCCCACAACCATAAAAATCCCGCTAGTGCTACGAGACGAACCCATTGGGTATCTCAGCCTGGAATCCGAACGCCCCAGGCTAACCCCCCAGGAGATGAATTTTGTGGAATCGATTGTTCAACAAACTGCCCTGGCACTTGAAAATATCCGCCTTGTAGAGGAAACCCAGCGTTCTGCCCAGCAAGCCCGCATTATCAGCAAATTTTCAGAGGAAATATCCCGCTCGATGGATGTTGAGCGCGTACTAAAAACAGCGGTTCGAGAACTGGGGCACCTCACCAGCGTCAGCGAGGCCACAGTACATATCATCCCCGCCTTGCCAGACGAACCAGAACAGAACCAGCAAACCTGAAGTGCGGATAAGCCCCGTAACGGGCGCAAGCAAAAGATGTAGAACGACGGTGTTTCCCCCCTGCGAAAACGCTTTATGTCCATATCAAACCCAACCACTCAACAGAATAAAAAAATCGCCCGGCTTATTGCAATGGCACTGGCCGCGCTGCATTTCGCTCTATCTGCCATGTTACTCACACTGGGAACACAACACGGCGTGCGTGAAATGCAGGTTGGGGGCGGTATTATTCTTATCGTTGCAATCCTTTGCAGCGTCAGCACCGGCCTGATCCATAAAAATCGGATTGCACTGGGGGGATGGCTAATGATCTGGGGCATCGCGATTCTGATCCCCACTCTCTCGCTGTTCAGCAACGGGCTGGGCTGGGTCAGCCTGATTGCCATCCCGATTGTGATTGCCTGGATTGCGCAAGCAGCGCTCCAAAAACAAAATTTCGCCAGGGCCATCTTTATCGGAATTGTTTCCGGGGTTACCACGCTTCTGGTTGATACTTACACACCGACTCATCAGGCAAATATGCCATATTTGCAGTATGTGATTCCGGTTAGTGTCACCCTGCTGATGCTTGTAGCCGCCGTGCTCGTTATGCGGAATTTTCGGCATTACCGGCTGCAAACAAAACTGCTTATCATGTTCCTGCTGGTCGCCCTGGTTCCACTGAGTTTACTGGCATTTCTCAACTACCAATCCACCAAAGAAGCACTGATAGAATCGGCCAACCTGTCCCTGCTTTCTGCCGGAGAACAAACGAGAAACCGCATTGACGATTTTTTCACAGAAACAGAAAACACGCTGCAAAGCGAAGCCAACCTTTCCATCATACGGACGTATCTGACCAGTGTTGCCGAAGAACAGGCCGCACAGCCCGGAAACGTTTCCGTAGCGTTGGCAACCTTGTACGAAAAAGACCCGGCTCACATCCGAACCTACGCCATTCTGGATCGAACCGGAAATGTGCTGCTGAGTTACCCCAAGCAACGACACCCGCCATACATGGGCGTAAACAAAATATTCGAAAACAATATGCGAACTTCCGTGCTTGCCGGAACGCCGTATTACACCCCCGTACTTTTCGACCACAATAACCGCCCGAACATTTACTTCGTTGCCCCTATTTACCACATTTCCAAAGCAAACATTCCACTAGGGCTCCTGCTTGTTCAATACGATGCCAGCATATTGCAAGATTTGATTGTATCTCAAAACGAATTGGCCGGATTAGATTCTTTCGGAATTTTGGTAGATGAAAACCAACTGTATCTGGCTCACGGCAAAAGGCCAGATCTGCTCTACAAAACCGTTTCGCCCCTCCCGCCGGAGAAAATCGAATCTCTGGTTTCTATAGGGCGGCTTCCCGACCGCCCGCCAAACGAACTGGCATCTGACAACACCAGATTCTCCGAAGCACTAGAGAGCGTTACCCCCGCTGAACCCTTTTTTGCAATTGGGACTCAAACAGTACATCAGGTTGCAGTTACCTGGCTCAACATGCAAATAGGATGGCGGGTAAGTTTTCACCAGCCGCAAGATGCCTTTCTGGCAGTGATGCGGCAGCAAACCAAAAATATCATCCCGTTGATATTGATCAGTGCAATTATTGTCGCAATCGCATCGGTTGGGGCTACGCGCATCATCAGCAACCCGATCACGAATCTGACCGAACTGGTTGAACACATTGCCGCAGGCAACTTGAACATTCGGGTTCCCGTTACCACCCAGGATGAAATTGGACGGCTTGCAGCGACTTTCAACGTGATGACCTCCCAAATTCGCGGGCTGCTTGGCGGGCTGGAAAAACAAATTGCAGAACGCACCCGCGAAATAGAACGGCGTGCCGTGCAACTCCAAACCGCCGCCCAGGTTGCCAGGGATGTTAGCGCCTTGCAGGATCTGAGCGCCCTGCTGGAAAGAATTGTCAACCTGATTCACGACCGCTTTGGCTTCTACCACACCGGTGTGTTCCTGCTTGATGAACAACACGAATACGCGATCCTTCGAGCAGCAAACAGCGAAGAGGGCAAAGAGATGCTGCGCCGCGAATACCGGGTAAAGGCAGGCGCAGCAGGGCCTGTCGGATACGCCACCAGCCGCGGAGAACCGCGAATCGCCGAAGAGAAAGATGCCGATACGCGACTCTCGGCAACCCGCTCCGAAATAGCGCTCCCGCTAATTGTTGGCAAAAAGATTATCGGCGCACTGGATGTGCAATCACAAGAAGCAGACGCCTTCGCCGAAAGCGACATCGCCGTGCTGCAAGTGCTGGCCGACCAACTTGCAATTGCAATCGAAAACACCCGTTTATTCACAGAAATCCAGCAAACTGTAGAAGAACTACAATCAGCCTACGGAAAAACCACGCGTGAAGCCTGGCAAAAGTGGGCCGAACATACAGAAAAACCAATTGGCTACCGTTACCGCGGCCTGGAAGTTGAACCCGCCCCAGAGAAAAAACCGGAAACCATCCTGGCAATTCGGCAGGGACGCATTATCACAAAAATTAACGCCGATACCCCTGATGCAAGCAGCACTTTAGCAATTCCAGTCCAACTGCGCGGGCAGACTTTTGGAGCAATCCACCTTCGTATTGAAGGAGAACAAATCCCCCCCGATTTGATAAAACTGACCGAGAGAATCTCCGAACGGCTGGCAACCGCACTGGAAAGCGCCCGGCTTTACGAAGAAACCCGGCGGCAGGCCGCTCAGGAGCAAATTACCGGCGAAATTACAGCCCGCATCCGCGAAACGCTGGATGTCAACACCATGCTAAGAACCGCCGTAGAAGAAATCGGGAGCAAACTCAACCTGCATGATATTCTCATCCAAATTGACCTGAACGAAGATGCGCCGCCGGGAGAGCAAACCTGAGATGTGGAATCAACTCAAAAACATCTTGAAAGCGCCCGTTTTTGAGGGCGATGAAAATAAAACCGGCCAAGCCGACCTGCTTTACACCTTTCTGGCAATGACCGCCATCGCCGTACCGGCAGTTGCCGCAGCAAGCCTGCTGAGCACCGGCACGGTTTTACCCGCAATGGGAGGGCTGCTCGCGGCCGTGCTGATAACCACAGTTGGGCTGATGTTTCTGATTCGCTCCGGCTACGTAGCAGAAAGCGGCGTAATCCTTACGCTGGTTGCGTGGGGTATTTTCACCGTCAGCGCCTACCGTTTTGGCGGGCTGCACGATCCGGCAATTACCGGTTTTTTGCTGGTAATCGTTTTGGCAAGTGTAATCGGCGGGTGGCGAATGCTGATGGTCTTTAGCGGGCTTTCCATATTTTCACTAATCAGCCTGTACATCCTGGAACAGACCAACATCATCTCGCCGAACATCGCAACTCCATCCGACGCGGTTGATGTTTCGCTGGCTGTGATTGTAATTATAGCAACCGCCTTTCTGCTGCGCACATTCATCAACCAGCAGACCGCCGCCAGACAAAAAGCCCGCACCAGTGTCAGCCAAATAAAAGCAATCAACCGTGAACTGAAAAACAACTGCGCCGAACTTGCCAAACAAACTGCCGCCAACCAGCGCCGTGCCCATTATCTGGACGCCACCGCACAAGTTGCCCACGGAATCGCCACAGAACTGGATCTGGAAACTCTGCTGCCCAAGGTGGTCTCGCTGGTTTCCAACCAGTTTGGGTTTTATCACACCGGCATCTTCCTGGTCGATGCCAGCAAAGAATACGTCGTACTAAAAGCAGCATCTTCAGAAGGAGGACAGCGAATGCTGGAACGCGGGCACCGCCTGCGGATTGGCGAACAAGGCATTGTTGGATATGTTGCCCAAGACGGACGCAGCCAGATAACCCTCGACACCAAAGCCGATGCCCGCTATTTTGACAACCCCGACCTCCCCAAAACCCGCTCCGAAGCCGCGCTCCCCCTGAAAATTGGCGAACAGGTGCTTGGCGTTGTAGACGTGCAAAGCACCGAACCAGAAGCCTTCAACGAAGATGACATCACCGTTTTGCAAACCCTGGCAGACCAAATCGCGGTTGCACTGCATACCGCTCAACTGCTCAAAAAAACAGAAGAAAGTTTGGCAGCCCAGCGGCGCGCATACAGCAAAGCCCGGCGCGATTCCTGGAAACGGTTTATCCGCGAAGAACCTACAATCGGGTACCGCTACGTTCAGGGAAATGTGGTTCCCCTGCAACACAAACAGCCCATCGAAAGCGAAAACCTCCCGCAAATTACATTGCCCGTTCAGTTAAGCGGCCAGGCTATTGGGCAAGTGACCGCCCACAAACCCGGCGCCCAAGACAAATGGACAGATGATGAAATCGCCATGATGGAAACACTGATCAGCCAATTGGGCGCCGCCCTGGAAAGCGCTCGTCTCTACCAGGAAACCCAACAACGCGCCGCCCGCGAACAACTAACCGGCAAAATTACCGCCCGCATCCGTGAAACGCTGGATATCGAAACGATCCTGCGAACCGCCTCGGAAGAAATTCGCCGCTCTCTTGGCCTGTCCGAAGTCGTTATTCAACTTGGCGAACCGCCAACCCCCGAAGATGACGAAGAAGGATCGCCGGCATGACTTTTCTGGTTTCTCCCACCATCGTTCAACTAACGTCCTGGAGCATTGGGCTGATCCAGTTAATTCTGGGGCTGTATATTATCATCACAAACAGCCGCAATATCAACAACCGCTATTCCAGTGCGCTGTTTATCCTGATGGCAACCAACAGTTTTGCGATCGGGAGTTTGGTAAACGCCAAAAGCGGGCTCGAGGCAGCAATCACAACCGTCATCTTGGCGGCCCTTACTGCCCCAATGGTTTTTTCGCTGGCCTTCACCGCCATCCTTTTAGTAAAACCATCCTGGATTTCCGGGCGGCACCACTGGACACTAATCGCGGCTTACATTTTTGGGGGAATCCCCACGCTGCTAACCGCGATAGACCTGTTTGCAGGAACACAAATCTGGTATCTGGGAATTCCGCCGGAATACGCAGGGGGATACCTGCCAATGGCAACCTACACCGGGCTGCCGGCACTCCGTTTGTTCTACCTGATGGTGGTTCCGCTTTTAGCCCTGATCCCATTAGGTTATCTGGCCTTTTTCGACCCGCAACTCAAGCCCCAGAACAAAAGATTAGCCCAGATATTCTTCCTGGGCCAATTGGGCGCATTGTTCCTGGTGGGTGTTCTTCGTTCGCTATTCCCGGCACCGATTCCCAGCACACTTGTTAATTTGCTGTTTATCGCCATTTACGGACACGCCAGTTTCTCGCAAATGCTCACCGAAGGACGGCTGCGGCGAGGCCGGGTGCAAATCCGCCTGACTTTGCTGATACTGGCGGTTTCTGTACCTTTGCTGGTGTTTGTAGCAACCTACATCAGCCGGCAGGCCAGCAGCCAAATCAAACAGGATGCAACAAACCAGATCGAACAAACCGCCCGTTCGGTTGCCGCCACAACCGAAACCTGGCTGGCCCTCAACATCCAGTCCCTGGAGCAAATGGTAATGCAACCCGGAATCATCAGTATGGATCCGGCACAACAACGCCCCATTCTGAAAGCATTTGAAACCTCACACCCGCACATCTACCTGGCAAGCACCACCGATAAAAACGGAAAAAACATCGCCCGCAGTGACGACCACAAACCCAAAGATTACAGCGACCGTTACTGGTACCAACAAGCAATCCGGGGGGAAGATCTTGTTTTTCAAACACTCATTGGCCGCACCAGTGGAGAACCAGCCCTGGTAATCGCCAAACCCATTGATGATGGCGGCGAAATCGTTGGCGTGGGCATGTTTGCCAGTGACCTGAACGACATCACAACCGACGTTGCCGAAATCAGTATAGGAAAAACTGGGCAGTTGTTTGTCGTCAACGCCGACAATCTGGTTGTAGCCCACACAGACCCATACCAGAGCAACCAGTTGCTCGACTTCAGTACTCACCCCGCAGTGGTTGCCATGCGCCAGCAAGATGCGCCCAGCGGAACAATCCGCTACACAGCAGCAAACGGAAAAACCAGACTGGCCGCCTACCAGAAAATCGGGCACGGATGGGGAGTTATTGCCGAACAAAACGAACAAGAATTGTTTGCCACAGCCACCATGCTTCGCATCAGTTCCTGGGTGCTGATAGCCACCGGAACACTTTTGCTAAGCACACTGACAACACTGACAATTCGCCAAACAATCCGACCGATCAACAGCCTGACCGAAACCGCCAATGCCATCGCCGGTGGAGACCTGAAGCGGGTAGCCCCCGTTGAAAGCAGCGATGAATTTGGCCTGTTAGCACGCACGTTCAACCGCATGACAGAACAACTGCTGGAATTAATTGGCAGCCTGGAACAACGCGTGGCAGAACGCACCCAGGAACTTGAAGAACGCTCCGAACAACTTATGGCCGCCGCCGAAGTCGGGCGCGTAGCCGCCACAATTCTGGATGTAAACACCCTGATACAAAATACCGTCGAGTTAATCCGGGAACGGTTTGCCCTGTATTATGTCGGCCTGTTTTTGCTGGATGATAATCAGGAATTTGCAATTTTGCGGGCCGGCACCGGAGAAGCAGGGCAGGCCATGCTGGCCCGCGAACACAAAATCCGCGTTGGCGAAGGCATGGTCGGCTGGGCAATTGCACACAACCAATCGCGGGTTGCATTGGATGTTGGAGAAGATGCCGTCCGCAAACCCACAAAAGAACTCCCCGATACACGCTCCGAAGCCGCCTTGCCGCTGCGCTCACGCGGGCGGGTTATCGGCGCACTTACCGTCCAAAGCACACAACCCGCAGCATTTGACAAAGCAACCATCGCAGTGCTGCAAACCATGGCCGACCTGGTAAGCGCAGCCATTGATAACGCCCGGCTGTACACCGAAATTGAGACTGCCTTACAATCTTCGCAACGTGCCTACAGCAAACAAACCCGCGAAGCCTGGGTAAAACTGCTGCAATCCAACCTTGATGTGAGTTTCCGCAGCGATTATAGCGGAACCAGGCCTGCGGATAACCTCCAAACGCCGGAAATGGAACAAGCCCAAATTGAAGGAAAGCCCGTTCTGATTCCCGCAGGCAGCACCCCGGAAGAAGTTGCAAAACTCGCAATCCCCATCAAAATCCGCAACAACGTTATCGGCGTTCTCCAGGCCGTCAAACCGCGCGGCGCCCCCATCTGGACAGCCGATGAACAGGCCATGCTTGCCATTATTACCGAACAAATCGGCATCAGCCTGGATAGCGCACGCCTTTACCACGAAACCCAGATGCGCGCCGAAACAGAACGCATTATCGGCGAGACTTCCACCCGAATGCGAGAAACCCTGGATATTGAAACCGTACTGCGAACCGCTGCACGAGAATTGCGCGCCGCGCTTAACCTGGCCGAGGTCGAAATTCGGATGGGAAACCAACCCGCCAAACCGGGCGAGGAATAAGCAATGCTACGAAAAATCAGGAAACTCCTCAATCCCCCCGTCTTCCAGAACAGCGAGAAAACGCGGCAGGCCAGCACGCTTCACATGATTCTGCTTATTCTCCTTTTCGGAAGCGCAGTAGGCGTTGGCGGCCTGTTTGTGCTGTTGATTCCTCCCTGGCCGGTGATTACTGTTGTTCTCGGCAGCAGTCTGGTTTTTGCTTTCTACTTGTATCTGCTCCACCGCGGGTATGTTCTGCAAACCATCATTCTAACCGGCACAACCATCCTGCTTCTGGATACCTGGTTGATTGCTACTTCTGGCGGAGTCGCCTCCCCGCTGGTAATGCTCTACGCTGTTTTGATCATGGTTGCTTCAACAATTGTACACCCGCGCGCGGGGTTTGCGGCCGCAGTTGTTGGATCTCTAAGCATAACGGCCATTTACCTGGCGGGGCAAAAAGGTATCCTGCCCGCACCCGTTATCCCCATTACGCCAGCATCTAATTGGGTGCAAATTCTGATTTTTTTGTTTATTTTTGCTGCGCTGACCTATTTGAGTACCAACAACATGTACAAAGCCCTGCACCGCGCCTGGCAAAATGAACAAGCCGTCCAGCACACTGCCGACAAACTCCAGGCTATTCGCGAAACACTGGAGCAGCGCGTAGCCCAACGCACCCAGGAGTTGGAAGAACGCTCCCGCCAGTTGCAAACCGCCGCCGAGGTTGGACACGCTATTGCCGCCATTCGCGAAATTAACGAACTGCTGGCAACCATCACCCGGCTGGTCAGCGACCATTTCGGCTACTACCATATCGGCATTTTCCTGCTGGATGAAGTTCGCGAATACGCCGTACTCAAAGCGGCCAGCAGCCCCGGCGGGCAACTTTTGCTGGCACGCGGGTACCATCTGAAGGTGGATGAAACCAGTATTGTCGGCTACGTTGCTGCACAACGCGAGCCGCGCATCGTTTTGGATATTGAAAATGACCCGGTTTTCTCCAATAACCCTGCCCTGCCGGATACCCGCTCCGAGATGGCTTTGCCGCTAATTGTAGGAGATCAACTACTCGGCGTGCTTGATGTTCATAGCGTCACACAATCAGCCTTCAGCCAAAACAGCGTTGAAGCACTGCAAGTCTTGGCCGACCAGGTTGCCATAGCAGTTTACAACGCCCAGTTATACACACAAAGCGAAGAAGCCTTACAAACCCTGCAACAGGTTTACGGCGAAATCAGCCGCGAAGCCTGGCAACGCTACCTGGATGCACAATCCGATGTTGTTTACCGCGCCACGGAACAAGGAGAGGGCAAAATATCAACAAGCGCATGGCCGCCTGAAATGGCAGAAACGCTTACCGTCGGCAAAATCACCCGTCATGACGAATATACCCTGCATATCCCCATCATCTTGCGCAACCAGATTTTGGGCGTTGTCCGCCTGCGAAAACAGGATGGCAGCGGTGCCTGGTCTGAAAACGAAATCAAATTGATGGATACCCTGGTAGACCAACTCGAAGCAGCGTTGGAAACCGCCCGCCTGTACAACGATATTCGCCAACAGGCACAGCGCGAACGAATTATGCAGGAAGTAACTGACCGGCTCCACCGCACTATGGATATGGATACCCTGATGCAAACCCTGTTACAGGAGGTTTCCGCTGCACTGGATGTGGAACAAGCATTTGTGCAACTCAGCACACCGCCAGGCCCCGCGGAGTAGGATATGAGCACAAAACAGGCTTCCCCCAAAAACAGCCGCCGCACTACAATTGGCGTTATCATCGATTCGCTCTCAGCAGGCTACCAAACCAAATTCTGGCGCGAACTGAGAAAAGCCGCCATCCAATACGATGTTAACCTGCTGTGCTTTGTCGGAAGCGAACTGAATACGCAGCCTGGCGTTCAGAAGCAAGCCAACACCATTTACAAACTGGCAAACGCTCAAAACCTTGACGGGCTGATCCTGCTTACCGGCACAATCAGCCAATTGGTAACCCCGGAATACATCGAAACATTCGTTGAGCAATTCCGCACACTGCCGCTTGTCAGCGTTGCAGCAGAAATAAAAAACACTCCGGCCATTCTGCTGGATAACCGCCAGGGAATTCTCGACATCATGGCTCATCTGGTTGAAACACACCATTGCCAGCGCATTGCATTTATCCGAATGCCAGAGGGCCACAATGAAGGCGACCAGCGTTTCCAGGCATACCGGGAAGCCCTGGAAACGTACGGGCTGCCGTTTGACCCCAGCCTGGTTGTGGAAGGTGAGTTTTACGGGCAAGGTAAGGCCGTGGTGGATTTGCTTTACAACAAGAGAAAATTAACACCAGATGCCATTGTTGCCGTAGACGACGATAGCGCCATCACAGTAATGGAGGCGCTGCGCGCGCGCGGAATCTCCATTCCGAAAGATGTCATCCTCACCGGCTTCGATGACATCGAAATCAGCCGGTATACCACCCCCCCACTGACAACCATCCGCCAGCCGCTGGACAAACAAGCCCGCCAGGCTATAGAAACCATCCTGGCAGCCCTGCAAGGGCAAACAGCCCCGCACCAAATCAAGATGAAACCCGAATTGGCAATACGGGAATCCTGCGGCTGTTACCAAACCGATACAATGCAGCCTGCCGCATCAGACACCCCCCTGAACACAAAAGGCAAGAATCTCGACCAAGTGCGGGCAAAAATCACCAACCAGATGGCAAGCAAATCTCAAATTGCCAATACAACCCTGCTGAAAGCCTTTTTGGATACCTTCCTGCGCACGATAGAAACCGGCCAAAATCAGCAGTTTGCCCGGGAATTCTCCGAAATACTCCAGCAAACCACAGAACAGGAAGAGGATACATCCAAATGGCAAAGCGCAATTTCCGTGCTGCGCCACTACGTTCAAAGTATTTCCCAGGATCAACCCGAAAGGGAAATTGCAGAAGGGTTGATACAACAAGCCCGAATTCTGGCAGCAGAAGCAGCACAACGGGCACAAGCACAATATCTCCTGGATATCCGCAAACAGCAACTTACGCTCCGGTACCTAAACCAGGAGATCAGCCTGGTAACACACCAGGACGATCTGTTCAAAGCCCTCCGGCGCAGCCTGCCCAATTTGGGCATTCCGGAATTTACCATCTCACTATACCCCGACCAGAACCCGGCAGCAGATTCCTATATTTTGGCCGCAGCACTCGCCAAAAAGCCTGCCCCCTTCCCACTGCCTCACACCTACCCCGCGGAGACACTTCTGCCCGAAGGCTTTCTGCCCGCAAAGCAGCGCTTCGCCCGCGTTGTTGAACCGTTACATTACTTTGATAAGCAGTTCGGCTTTGTTACCTTTGAATCCAAAGCCCTGGATGAAACCATCTACGACTCGCTGGCCGAACAGATCAGCAGCGGGATACAAAGCGTTGCCCTGGTACAGCAAATTGAACACCGCAACATCCAACTGCAAACGGCCTCTGACGTGGCCCGCGCAGCAAACAGCATTCTCAACCTGGAAGAACTGATCCCAACCATCGTCAACCTGATCCGAGACCGGTTCAACCTGTACTATGTTGGGCTTTTTCTGGTAGACCGCAACCATCGGTTCGCTGTACTGCGCGCCGGCACCGGCCCCGCCGGAGAGAAAATGCTGGCAGAAAACTGGCAACTGGAAATCGGCGGCAAATCAATGATAGGCCGCTGCCTGGATACCAGAAAACCCGACATCCAACCAGATGTTGACAAAGCCGCTGTCCACTTTCGCAACCCGCACTTGCCCAACACAAAATCAGAACTGGCGCTGCCGTTGATCAGCCGCGGCGAAACATTGGGGGCACTAACCATTCAGAGTACCATTACAAACGCATTCAACGAGGAAGATATTGCCGTTTTGCAAACCATGGCCGAGCAAATCGCCGTCTCCATTGCAAACGCCCGTCTCTTTGAACAAACACAAAACGCGCTAACGGAAACGGAAACCTTGCTGAATGTGGCCCAACTTGCCAGCAGCGCCACTGAAATTGATCTTGCCCTGCCAAAAATTCTGGATCTGGTACTGGATGCCACACAGATTGATGCCGGATTGTTCAGCATCTTCAACCCGGAAAACGGAAAACTCGAACTACGAGCAGCAAAACTGCCCGCGCCGCTCCAAAACGCCCTGCAAACCAACGGAATGGAAGGTTCGCTGTGTGAACTGGTCTACAAACAGAAAAAACCGCTCATCGTCTACGACCTCGCCATCTCATCACCCATTGACTCGGCAGGGCTCATCGCGCTGGGCTTCCGGGCTTATCAGGGCATACCAATTGAAAACAAGGGGAATGTGTTTGGTACCTTTTGTACGTTCAGCAAGCAAAAACTACTGCCCGAAAACACCAGCATCCACCTGCTGCGCTCCGTGGGGCAGCAGGTAGGGTTCGCCATCGAAAACAGCCGCCTGTTCCAGCAAACCCAGAAAGCACTCGCCGAACTGGAAGCAGCGCAGCGACGCTACCAGATTCAGGCCTGGAGCAATTACAACCGGCAAAGACGCGTTGGGGGCTACCGCCGCACACCGGAAGGCCTGCAACCCCTGAAGAGAAGGCCGCTCCCCGAAGTGCAGAACGCCCTTCAAAAACGCACTCCCATCATCACAGAAGAAACATTAACAGTTCCTATCATGCTGCGCGACCAACCGATTGGTGCCATTGGCATCCAATACGAAAAAAACAACCGGCACTGGACTTCCGAAGAAATCGCATTGATACAAAATATCGGCGAGCAATTTGCACTGGCCGCAGAAACGCTGCGCCTGCTGGATGCTACCCAACGGCAGGCCGCCCGCGAACGGCTGGTTGCAGAAATCACCACCAAACTGCGCGCCACCAACGATCCGCAGGCCATCCTGCAAACCGTCACCCAGGAACTTCGCACCGCATTGAACGCCCGACGTGCCCAGGTACTGATGCAGCCCGCCGAAAGCAGCCCTGCCTCACAAAATGAGCCCGATCCCCCAAACCAGCGAGGCGAAACATGACGCGCATTATCACCATCGCCAACGAAAAAGGCGGCGTTGCCAAAACCACCACCGCATTATCGCTGGGCGGGGCATTCGTCGAAATGGGGCATGACGTGCTGCTCGTTGACCTGGACCCGCAAGCCAATCTCTCGCTGGCAATCGGCTTTCCGCCTCACCAAACTCGACGCTCCACCGCAGATATCTTCCTGGATGCGGCCGGCGCGCTCAGCATCAGCCGCGAAACATCCATCCCCGGGCTGGATATAATCCCCGCCAATGGAGAGATGAACATGGTAGAACGATTTTTACCCATGCGGCAAGACTACCAATTCATCCTGCGGAATGCACTGCATCACCTGACACTCTACAACACCATCATTCTCGATTGCCCGCCATCCATGGGCGTGACCACCATCAACGCACTGATCGCTACCGATTTGCTAATCATCCCCACCCAGGCAGAATACCTTTCGGCCTATGCGCTGCGCCACATGATAACCGCCATCCGCAAAGTGCGCAGCACCGACAACCCCAGCCTGGCCTACCGTATTCTGATTACGATGTTTGACAAACGCATCGGCTCGCACAATGCACTCTACCATCAGTTGCACAACACCTTTGGCAAAGCCGTATGTCAAACCACCATCCAGGTGGATAGCAAATTGCGCGAAAGCACAATTGCCGGACAGCCTATCACACACTACGCATCCCGAAGCCGCAGCGCCAGGCAATACCGGGCGCTGGCACAAGAGTTGATTCAATATGGCTAACAAGAAACAACTACACAATCGGCTGGATGACCTTTTTGCCGATATGCCGCCAGAGCCGGAAACCCTGCTCGCCGGGGATCTGCCGCCCGCAACCGGCTGGACCTGGAAATGCAACCCAGATGGGACCTACCGCGCTTGCAGCCCGGAAGTTGAGAACATCCTGGGGGTGCGCGCTGCCGATTTCATTGGGCAGCCGCTGATAAGTTTTCTTCTCAGCCCTGAAGCCTCTCAAAAACTTCAGGCCCGCCTGGAAAAGGGGGATGAATCGTTAGAAATTACCCTGCAATACCGCGCGAACAATGGCCGTTTGGTCACTACACGCACTAACATCTTTCGCCATGTGCCAGAAGGCTGGAGCGGCTTCTCCCAAGTGATTAAAGAAACCCCAGAGGCCGCTAAAACGTTCACATCCGCCCCCACAACCCCTCCAGCAGGAAAAACCTTTGTCAACAATGCAGCCCCTCCCCACATCGGGGCAATGTTCACCTCCGCAGTCGGCTTTGCCATTGATGAGGATGGCCGGCCTGTTCCCGTATCGGAACCTTACTCCGGCGCCGGGAAACAAAGCCTGAAAAAGATTCAAACCATTACCAATCCATCTGCCCCTGGCGTAGAAGCGGCGCTGGCTGTGCCAATTCCCATGCCCAACCAATCGTTAGGCCTGCTGGAAATCATCGATTCCGACCCGGAGCGAGACTGGAATGATGACGAACAGCGACTGGTGGAAGAGGTCGCCAACCAACTTGCCCTGGCAATGGAAAATGCCATCCTGTTTCAGGAAACGCAGTGGCGCGCCGAGCAGGAACGCGTACTCAGCGAAATCGTCACCGAACTCAATGCCAGGGAAGACCCCAAAACCGCGCTGCCAACCATACAAAACCGGCTCAAGCGCATTATCCCGATAGCCGGGCTATCCATCACACTGACAGAACCTTCCGGGCAGTTGCGGCTGTATTCATACACCGGGAGCGGCGGTACACCGGTACAATCGGATACAATCCTCCCCGAGAACACTGCTCCGGCATGGGTAATCCGCAGCGCCCGCCCGTTTGTCGAAAACCGGATCAACCGACACGAAAGCCCGTTTGGAGAAGATACGCCTCCCCACCTGGAACAATTTGCCTCCCGTGCGGTCTTCCCTTTGACTATCGGGCAGCGTGTTGTGGGGACATTGAATGTCGGCAGCCGACAGCCAGAAGCATTTTCCCCGCAGGCACAGGCCGTTCTCCAGCAGGTTGCCAGCCAGATGACTCTGGCAATGGAACGATACCGGCTGTTCCAGGAAAGCCAGCACCGCAGTGACGAACTGGCACTTCTCAACGAGATGGGGCAGCAGATGACCGCCCTGCTCGATGTGGATGCCGTGCTGGAAATTTTGGAACAATATCTCCCCAAACTTATCATCACCCCCAACTTGTATGTGGCATTGTACGAAGAAAGCACCAACACCGTTGCTTTCCCCATCCAGTATCACCGGGGGGAACGCCAGCCACCGAGTTCGCGCCAGGGCAGCAGCGGCTTAACGGAATATATTCTCCGCACAGGGAAAACACTGTACCTGCCCAACAATGTTGAGAAAGCCGTTACCCGCCTTGAGGGCGTTCAAGTGGGCGGGGAACCTCCAGCCTCCTGGCTGGGAACCCCATTGCTCATTCAAAACCGCGCCATTGGGGTCATCGCCATTCAGGAATACCATATTGCCAACGCTTACGACCAGCACATGGTTGAACTGCTTGAATCGATTGCCTCTCAGGCGGCGGTAGCCATTCACAACGCCCGGCTCTACCAGCAGGCACAAAACCGTAGCCAGCAACTGCAAACGGCAGCAGAAATTTCCCGCGTTGCCAGCAGTATTCTCGATCCCAATCCGCTAATTATCAAAACCGTTAACCTGATACGCGAACGCTTCAATTTGTATTATGTCGGGCTGTTTTTGATCGACACCGAAGGACAGTGGGCCCGCGAACCTGGTCAATGGGCGGTATTGCGCGCCGGAACCGGAGAGGCCGGGCGGCTTCAGGTGGAGCGCGGCCACAAACTGGAGGTGGGCAGCAATTCCATGATCGGGCAGTGTACTGCCAGCGGGCAGCCGCAAATCTCCCAGCAGGTATCCGCCGAACAACGACGGTTTGCCAACCCACTATTGCCAGAAACACGCTCGGAAATGGCCTTGCCGCTCATCAGCCGAGGACAGGTCATCGGGGCAATGACCATCCAAAGCGATCAACCGGCAGCCTTTTCGCAAGATGACATTGTCATTCTGCAAACTATGGCGGATCAGGTTGCCAACGCACTGCAAAACGCAAATCTTTTTGACCAAATTCAAATTCGCGCCGAGGAACTGGCCGTACTCAACGAAATGGGGCGCAAACTGACCTCCACCGTTGATGTTCATGAAATTTCCCATTACATCTACTCTTTCGCCTCACGCCTGATTGATACCTCCACCTTTTTTATTGCGCTTTATGAGCCCAATACCAACACCATTGTATTTCCGCTGACCGTTGAAGAAAAGGTGGAAATCGAAATTCCAAGCCGTCGAAAAAGCAAAGGGCTAACCGATTACGTCATTAGCACACGCGAACCCCTGTTACTCCAAGACAATGTTGACAAATGGATGATGTCACAAGGTGTTGATGTTTTCCTGTTTGGGAACGAACACATCTCGAGGAGTTGGCTTGGTGTTCCCATGCTGGTCGGCGGAAACGTCATCGGGGTAATTTCGGTACAGAATTTGGATGCCTACCATTACACCGAGCAAGACCGCGATCTGCTATCTGCCATCGCGAATCAGAGCGCAATTGCATTCCAAAACGCATCGCTTTTTGCCGAAACACGCCAGCGAACCGATGACCTCGTACTGCTAAACCAGATGAGCCGCGAGTTGAGCAACCTGCTCAACCTCGATGATGTGATCCAGGCGGCTTACACATACATTAACCGCCTGATGGATACGAGCAACCTGATTATTGGATTGTACGACTTCAAAGAAAAGGTGCTTTCCTTCCCCCTGGTAACCATGCGCGGAAAAGTCGTTGAAGTCGAACCGCGCAAACTGGGGAGGGGGCTTTCTGAACACGTCATTGAAACCCGCACTCCGCTGCTGCTGAACGGGCACGATATCCCCTTGCAGATTCAGGAACTTGGGCTTGGGTTCATCCCCGTCAAGGAAAATGACACACCGCCCAAATCCTGGCTGGGAGTTCCCATGCTCATTGGAGAAAATGTAATTGGTATCATTGTTGTTCAGAGCATTACAACCCCCTGGCTCTACGCCGAACGGCACCGCGATCTGCTCAGTTCCATTGCCAACCAGGTAGCAATTACAATTCAGAACACCCGCTTGTTTGCACAAATCCAGCAGCGCACGCAAGAAGCAGAAATGGTCAACCGCATTGTTGCACAAGTAGCCGCCTCGCTGGATATAAAAGAAAGTCTGCAAGTTGTAGTTGACGAACTCAGCCAACTCACTGGGGCAATTACAGGGAATATCTCTCTCCTGAATCGGGAGCGCACCACACTAACCCTGATGGCAGATTACATCTCCCGCCCCGGAATTCCCAGCGCAGCAGGGCTTGAACTCTCTCTGGATGAACATCCGCTATCTGCGCAAATTATCACCACCGGCAAAGCAGCAATTATTGATAACCCGCAGGCCGATCCGATGTTCGAGGCGGCCCGCGAATATGCGCAGCAGCATAACATCAAAACCGTGATGCTCTTTCCGCTTTCGGTTGGCAATAGCGTTATCGGCATTATCGAACTGGATTTTACGGAGGAAAATCACCGGCTTTCCAAAAACGAAGCACGGCTGGTAGAAACCATCATCCTGCAAACCACCACCGCAATTGAAAACGCCCGCCTGTTCGACCGGGTGGAATCTGCGCTCAATGAAACCCAGGCACTGTACGAAGCCAGCGCGGCGTTAAACGTGGTTAACAGTTTTGAGGATATCCTCCATGTTTTGAGAGAACACACCATTCTGGGAAAGGCCGATAACAATATCAGCATCAACATCTTCGATCGTCCCTGGAGAGGAGACGATATGCCGGAATGGTCAATTGTCATTGCCCGCTGGTCGCAACTGCCACCCGAAGTACTCAGCGACCGTTACTCGCTGCGAAAGTTCCCAGCCGCAAAAACACTGCTCCGCCCCAACCAGGCAACCATCATCGAGGATCTGCATACCTACACCGATATTGACGAGATCACTCGCGAACTGTACATCAAGCACTTCCGGGCCGGGAGTACCATTTTTGTGCCGCTCAAAATTGCCAGGCGATGGATTGGCTACATCAACGGTATTTACAGCCAGCCCCTTCACTTCCCGGAAGAGCAAATTCGCCGCCTGACCACAATCTCCAGGCAAGCCACTGTTGCCATTCAGAACATCCAGTTGCTGGAGGAAACCCGCCAGCAGTTGCGTACGCTAAGCACCCTGTCTAACGCGAGTCAGTCGTTCGCCAGCGCACCGCTGGATGTTCGCAGCGTTTCCCAAATTATCGCCCGCATCTTCGCCGATGTGCTGGGTGGAGACAGCTCGGTTTCGGTTTCTCTCATTGACCAGGATTCGCAAGACCAAATGATCACTTACGTATCACTGGAAAAAAGCGGCGAGCAAATTACCCTTGATGAGCACCCCGAAAACCTGGATTTCAGGCTGAGCGACTATCCGGCAACCGCCACCGTAATGAAAAATGCCCAATCTCTGATTGTGCAAGCCGATGACCCGGATGCAGACCCTGCCGAACTGGCTTACATGAAAAGCGAGAAAATTCAAACCCTGATTATCCTGCCGCTCATTGTCAAAGGGCAGCCCATCGGTATCATCGAACTGGAATACAAAGATAAACAGGAAGAGATTTCTGATGATGAACTTGATCTGGCAATTACGCTGGCAAACCAGGCGGCAATTGCCCTGAACAACGCCATTCTCTACGACGAACAACGGCGTACTGCCGAGCAGTTGCGCGAAATCGACACGCTCAAATCGCAGTTCCTGGCAAATATGTCACACGAATTACGCACCCCGCTGAACTCAATTATCGGGTTCTCGCGCGTAATTATGAAAGGGATTGACGGCCCCGTTACCGACACCCAGCAGCAGGATCTCTCCGCCATCTACAGCGCCGGGCAGCATCTGCTCAACATGATCAATGACATTCTTGACATCTCCAAAATCGAAGCCGGGAAAATGGAACTTGCCTTTGACGAAGTGGATGTCACGCAAATCATCGAAAGCGTACATTCAACCGCACGCGGCCTGGTAAAAGACAAACCGGTCCAGTTGATTGTTGACCTCGAGGAGAACCTGCCAGTTATCCAGGCCGATACAACCCGCGTGCGCCAGATTTTGCTCAACCTGATTTCTAACGCCGCCAAGTTTACAGATCAAGGCAGCATCACCATTTCGGCCCGTCAGCGCACCAACAAAGATGGCAAACCAGAACTATACCTGGCCGTTACAGATACCGGTAGTGGCATCTCACAAAAAGACCAGGAAAAACTGTTCATACCATTCAGCCAGGTGGATGGCTCTCCCACCCGCAAGGTGGGCGGCACCGGCCTGGGGTTATCAATTACCCGTATGCTGGTGGAGTTGCATGGCGGCGAAATCGGAGTAATCAGCGCAGAGGGGCGCGGAAGCACCTTCTGGTTTACGTTACCCGTGCCAGAAACCTCAAAAAGCACAGAGGCGCATCTCACCGTTCTGGCAATTGACGATGACCCGCAAGTCATCAAACTGTATGAACGCTACCTCAACGACGCAAACTACCAGGTTGTCGCCGTCACCGATCCGAGCCTCGCACTGGAACAGGCCCGCGAGGTACAGCCGTTTGTTATTACACTGGATATCATGATGCCAGATACCGACGGCTGGCAATTACTTAAAGATTTGAAATCCGACCCCACCATAGGGCATATACCGGTTATAATTTGCAGCCTGCTGGAAGAACCCGCCAAAGGAATTGAATTGGGTGCTGCATCTTACCTGGTTAAACCCATCCTGGAAGATGAATTGGTACAAACCATTAGCCAGTTCCGTCCATCGACAGCCTGATAACAGCCCCCATCGGGATTCTTTTGTTGCCACAACACCGGTTTTCTTTCTCTTCTGCGCGGGAAAAACAACAACCATCCAAAAGCAGTTTCAACACAGCAAGCGTTACACAATGCGCTCAGAAACCTGGTAATACACAAGCATAAGCAGCGTACCACCGCCAGGGCACCGTACAACTGCTCCGGAGTACTCCGTCCAAAGCGGTTGCCGCGGCTGCAAAACAGCAGCCCCGCTTCGCCCGCGACGACGCACTTGTCGCCTTGCCACTACCAGAATTTTACAGTGCAGCAACGCGCGTTGCTGTGCCGGGGTGCACACAAATGTTGTAGAGAGGCAGCACCTCCCCTGCAACTGACCACTTCCTGCAATATTTGCCTGCGCCCGCAGCCCCCCATCAAACCAAACCGCATAACCCTGACGGGTTACGCCAAAAACGAGGAAAATCTTGTACCAAAACATTACCGTGGAATGCCTGGATTGCGGTCAGCGCGATCCATACACCCCAAATACAACCACCTGCTCGCGATGCGGCAGCAGTTGGCGAGAAGCGCGCTATAACTACGAAGCCATCGCCAAAACCATACTGAAAGACATCCGCAGCCGCCCCTTCGACATCTGGCGATTTCACGAACTGCTCCCCATACAATCGCCTCGCCCCGCAATCAGTATGGGAGAAGGCGGAACGCCGTTATTACATGCAGCCAGCCTGGGCATGATGCTCGGCTGCCCGAACCTCTACATCAAGGACGAACGTCAAAACCCCACCAATTCGTTCAAAGACCGGCAAGCATCCATCACCGTAACCTCGCTCAAAGAAACCGGCATCGCCGAAATTGTGCTGGCATCAACCGGCAATGTGGCAATCTCGTATTCCGCTTACACCTCGCGGGCCGGAATAAAACTCTGGGCATTCCTGACCAGCCTGGTCCCCGCAGAGAAGATGCGGGAGGTTGCCATCTACGGCGCGCAAGTGCTGAAAGTCACAGCAACCTACGACCAAACGAAAAAGGTCGCTCTGGAATTTGCCAGCCAGCGGCCGCAAAGCCCATACCTTGATCGGGGTGTCCGGTCGATTCCCGCGCTGGAATCAATGAAAACCATCGCGTTCGAAATTGCCGAACAACTCACCGGCCTGCTCGGCCGCCCTGCCCCGCAAGAAAGCGCCAACCCGAACTCCCCTCCCCCCTGGCGCACACCCGACTGGTACATTCAGGCAGTCAGCGGCGGAATGGGGCCGGTTGGCGTGCTCAAAGGCTTTGAAGAACTCAAAATGATGGGCATTGTCGATCGCATTCCGGCGGTCGCCTGCGTACAAACCGCAGGCTGCGCCCCAATGGTACACGCCTGGAAAAAAGGGCTGGATACAGCAGAACCAGTTCGCTCGCCCCGAACCAATATCGCCACACTGGCAACAGGCGACCCCGGACGCACCTACACCGAACTCCGCAAGCGAATGCTGCGCGGAGGCGGCGGCACCTTTGAAAGCGTAACCGACGAGGAGGCTTTCCGGGCAATCCACGTTCTGGCAAAGATGGAAGGCCTTTCAATGGAACCGGCATCCGCAGTTGCCTTCGCGGGATTAATCAAAATGGTACGCAGCGGACAAATCAAACCCAGCGATACCGTGGTAATCAACCTCACCGGACACACTCTGCCTGTCGAAAAAATGATATTGGGCGAGGGCTGGGCGCGCAAGGTGGAGGTATCAAAAGAAGAACCTGGCGAAAAACCTGAAGAGGGGCTGCTCTCCGCACTGAGCCGCATCACGCCCGAACGTTACCCGCACGTTGCCATTGTGGACGATAATGAGGATGCACGGCGGCTCATTCGCCGCATTCTGCATTCCCAGGGTGAGTATGCAATATCAGAAGCAACCAACGGAAACGAGGCCATCCAACTGGCAAAAACAACTCCCCCCGACCTGATGATTTTGGATTTGATGATGCCGGAAGCAGATGGTTTTGCAGTCATTGATGCGCTCAAGGCTGATGAACGCACTGCGAACATCGCGATTATTGTTGTAACCGCGAAAACGCTTACCCCGGATGAGGAAAAACGGCTCAAAGGGCGAATCGACTCCTTGATGCAAAAAGGAGAATTTTTAAGCGATGACCTTTCGGACAAGGTTCGCTCGCTGGTAAAATAACAGTATAACTTTCGCCAAAATGCAGAAAAGTGGTGGTTTTATGCGTGCTTTGCATGCACAAAACCACTACAAACCATCGTGCTAAGCGAAAGCCCAGAACAAAATACTTCTGAAATTGCTGAAACAGGGCGTACCGGCGGAGGTATTTTTCGCGTTGAGCGCGAAAAATACCTCCGCATTCTCCGTTTTCCTCGGAGATTCGCAAGAACGGGTTCCACAAATGTAGCAGAAACACCCGCATCTTTTTCTCCCCCGCCCCATTGCACAAGATCAGTTCACCATCTTTCCAGCACCTGTTGTTAACTTTCCATCCCCTTGTATACCCCTCTCAGGGGCGTGCAAAGCCTGCCCGAAGGATAAGAGGGCAGGGAGGATGGGGCAGCACACCATACTGATATGCTTGCAGCAACACACTTGCTCGAATTTTCGGATAGATACATAATGAAACTGCACACCAAGGGAATCATCGCAGCACTTTCCTCCGCATTCTTCTTGGGCATGGCGCCGATTTTTGGCGTCCGCGCGATGATGCTTGGTATGCCGCCGCTGGCTGTGGTATCAATCCGAACGCTTTTGGCTGCGCTGCTTTTGCTAATCATCATCGCCGTCTTCAAACGACAGTACCTTTACATCTACCCCGCCGGATTGTTGGGATGCCTGCTGGCAGGCTGGCTTAACGGGTTGGGATCGCTGTTTTACTACAGCGCGTTGGGACGGCTGGGAGCGGGAATTGGACAACTGCTTTACTCACTTTACCCGCTTTTCGTGGCTTTTTGGCTGTTCCTGGATCACCAGCCGCCGAGCAAATTAACTCTCACCCGGATTGTTTTGGCTGTTCCGGCAATATTTTTCCTTGTGCAGGCCGGTGGAGGAACGGTTGATATCGTTGGTGTGATGCAGATGTTGATTGCATCCGCACTATATGCCTTGCACCTCCCAATCAACCAGCGCGTACTTTACGATATGCCTCCGGTTACGGTAACACTTTACACACTTTTGGCAATGAGCGCCATCACCTT
>Ga0256914_1000786_pt1 | contig 30644 bp, 25 predicted proteins | sample HulkmetaG_FD_191571 | JGI IMG/M metagenome (GOLD analysis project Ga0256914, IMG submission 191571) | Hydrothermal chimney microbial communities from Main Endeavour vent field at the Juan de Fuca Ridge, Pacific Ocean - Hulk | ecosystem: Environmental > Aquatic > Marine > Hydrothermal vents ... | reverse complement strand
ATGCGGCCGATGGCGTCGCCCAGGGCGACGTTGCGCAGGTGCCCGACGTGCAGCTCCTTGTTGGGGTTGACCGAGGTGTGCTCGACGAGCACCTTGCCGCCCTGCTTTGGTGCGGGCTCCACCGGCTCCGCCGCGGCACGGGTCAGCCAGGCGGGGTCGATAAAGAAGTTGACGTAGCCGCCGGCCACCTCGACCTTCAGCACGCCCTCGGGGGGCTCGATGGCCCCGGCCAGCTCGGCGGCTATCTGCGGCGGGGCCTTGCGCAGGACGCGCGCCAGCTGAAAGGCTACCGGCGTGCCGTAGTCGCCGGGTTTGGCGGGCGGGGTTTCTTGAATGTCGATCGGGGGCGGTTCGCTCACGCCCATCTGCTCGAGGGCCCGGGCGACCGCGTTCTTGAGGGCAGCCTTGACGCCAGTCATCAAGGGGCCATTGTACTTTAGTTTGCGAAGCGGGCCGTCAGAGCCGCGCCGATGACGCCGGCCCGCTCGAGCAGCCGCGCCGGCCGCAGCGGCGCCGGCCGCCAGACCCGCAGGTGCCGCCGGTAGGCGCGCCGCACCAGCTCCAGGTATTCTTCGCCGCCGCCCACGCCCACTCCGCCGCCGATGACGATCACCTCGGGGTCGAAGAGCTTCTGGGCGTCGGCCAGCGCCTGCCCCAGGTAGCCGGCCGCCCCGAAGACCAGCTCGGCCGCTTTCTCGTCGCCACCGCGCCAGAGCTCGAAGAGGGCGGGGGTGTCCAGTTCGCGGGCGTAGGCGTAGCTGGCCTCGCGGGCCAGCGCCCGGCCGCTGGCGACGGCCTCGAGGCAGCCGCGGTTGCCGCAACCGCAGAGGGGGCCGCCGGGAAGGACCGTCAAATGCCCCAGCTCGCCCGCCTGGCCGAGGGCCCCGCGCCAGACGCGGCCACCAACTATCAGCCCGCCGCCGATGCCGGTGGATACGGTCACGTAGAGCGAGCTGCCGGCCCCGCGGGCCGCGCCCAGGTGGTGCTCGGCCAGGGCGGCGGCGTTGGCGTCGTTCTCGATGTAGACGGGCAGGTCCAGCGCCTCTTGCAGGTAGGCGACCACGGGAACGTTCTTGAAGTCGGGGATGTTGGGCGCGAAGGTAACCACCCCGCTCCGGTAGTCTATCGGTCCGGGGCTGCCCACCCCAACGGCACCGACCGGCGTCGGCGCGGCCGCCAGCGCCTCGCGGGCGGCGGCGACCATCGTCTGCAAAACCGCCTCGGCGCCGCCGGCCGGCGTCGCCACCCGCGACTCGTAGACCAGCTCCCCGCCGTCCAGCACCCCCAGGGCTATCTTGGTGCCCCCCAGGTCAATCCCCAGCGTCGTCACTCTCGCCCTCCAAAAGCGCCCGCGCCGCGGCGGCGGCCTCCTCGGGAACCCAGACGCCCACCCGGCCGCCGCCGGGGGCGATTATGCCGGCCAGGTCGTCGTAGGGGCTGAAAACGCGGGCGGCGATACCCTGCTGACGCAGGCGCTCGACCAGGCCATCGGCCAGCGGCGCCTCGCACTCCAGCAGGAGCAGGTAGTCGTGCCCGGCGTAGTGGCGGCGCTTCATTCCTCCTCCAGACCCAGCAGCTCCCGGGCCCTCTCCAGCTCCCCCGCGGGAACCCAGAGGGCGGCGGGGGCCAGCGTCGGCAGCAGGCCATCGAGCTCCGCCTGCGGCCGCTCCAGCCAGGCGGCTATTCCCGCCCGCCGCAGCTCTACCAAGAAACTCTCCACCACCGGCCGCTCGGCGAAGGTTAGCAGCTCGTAAACCTCGCCGCCGAACAGGCGGCGCTCAGCCGCCATTCAACACCTCCAGCAACCGCCGGCTGACCCGCTCGTAAGCGAGCGCCGCCGCCTCCAGCTCGGCCGTCGCCACCCGCTCGCGGGTGGTATGGGCCAGCTCCGGGTCGCCGGGGCCCAGCCCCAGCACCACCGCCCCGCTACTGGCCAGGTAGGGAGCGTCGGTGGTGAACCACCAAACGCCGGCCTCTTCCTGCCCCAGCGCCTGCAGGGCGGTTTTCACCAGCGGGTGGTCGGCCTCGACCAGGTAAGGCGGGAAGACCAGCGGATAGCGCATCTTCACCTCGCCACTGCTCCGCTCCGTCTCGGGAATGTAAACGGAGGCGTCGCCGGCTATCAGTCGCATTCTCTCGAGAATCGCCTCGGGGTCCTCACCGGGAACGAAGCGGTAGTCTATGCAAACCTGCGCCAGCCCCGGCACCACATTGGTCGCCCGCGGCTCGCTGCCGACGAAGGTGGGCGTGCAGCTGGCCTCGCCCAGGTCGGGGTGGACCGCCGTCTCGAAGGCCTCCAGCGCCGCCAGAAAACGGCCCAGCTCCGGCAGCGGGTTGTGGCCCAGTTGCGGCCGCGCCGCGTGGGCCAGCCTTCCTTCGTAGTCGGCCCAGACCTCAATCCGGCCGCGGTGGCCGCGCATCAGCCTGAGCGAGGAGGGTTCGCCGAGCAGGGCCGCGTCGGCCTGCAGTCGCTCGGAGGCGAAACGGCTGCCGAGTCCGCCAACCTCCTCCTGGACGACCGCCAGAAAACGCACCCGCCCCGCGGGCGGCTCGGCGGCCAGCCGGGCCATCGCCGCCAGCATCGCCGCCAGCGCCCCCTTCATGTCGACCGCGCCGCGACCCCAGAGCTCGCCGTCCACGACCTCGCCACCGAAGGGCGGCCGCGGCCACTCGCCGGGGTCGCCGGCCGGCACCACGTCCATGTGTCCGGTTAGCAGAACCTCGTGCTCGCCCTCGCCGATCGCGAACTCGACGTTACCGGCCTCGTCCAGCTCGGGCGCGAAGCCCAGCGCCTCGGCCTCTTCCATCAGCACCCGCGCCGCCGGCGCCTCGCCGCCGGAGGGGCTTTCGGCCCGGATCAAACGCGCCGCCGTCTTGACTACGTCCATGCCTACATCCTACCCGCGCCGCGCCGCCTGCGCCCAGTGAATCGCGATGCCGGCGGCCACCGCCGCGTTGAGGCTGCCGACGCGGCCGCGCAGCGGTATGGCGACCAGCTCGTCGCAGCGCTCGCGCACCAGCCGCCGCAACCCGGATCCCTCGGAGCCGATTACCAGCGCCAGCGGCCGGTCGTAGTCGGCCTCCTCCAGCGTTCTGACCGCCTCGCCGGCCAGCCCGTAGACCCAGACGCCGCCGGCTTTCAGCTCTTCGATGTAGCGGGGCAGGTTGGTAACCTGAACCACCGGCAGGTGGTAGGCCGCCCCGGCAGAGGCCTTTACCGCCACCGCCGAGAGGGGAGCGCTCCGCCTCGACTCGCTGACCACCCCGTGGGCCCCCAGCGCCTCGGCGCTGCGGATGATCGCCCCGTAGTTTCGCGGGTCGGTCACGCCGTCGAGCAGGACCAGCAGCGGCTTCTCACCGCGCTTGCGCGCCAGCGCCAGCGGCGCTTCGGGCTCGGCCAGCCTGACGTCGGCTATCTCGGCGACGACGCCCTGGTGGTGGGTGGTCCGCACCAGCCGGTCCAGCTCTATCCGCGGCACCAGCTCGAACTCGACCCCCTCGGCCTGCAACCGCTTGATGAACTTGCGCTCGACGCCGCGGGCTACCAGCACCCGGCGCACCCCGCCTTCGCGCAGGGCCTCGAGCACCGGGTTCCTTCCGTAAATCCACATACCCCCAGCATACGCGGCTTCCCTGCTAGGCTAAGGGCGATGGAGCGACGCAAGACCCCCACCGTCTACGTCGGCGAGGTGGCCATGGGCTACGGCTGGCCGGTCCGGGTCCAGTCGATGACCAACACCGACACCGCCGACGCCGCCGCCACCGCCCGCCAGGTGGCCGAGCTGGCCCGCGCCGGCAGCGAGATCGTCCGCGTTACCGTGGACACCGAGCAGGCTGCCCGGGCGGTGCCCGAAATCGCCGCCCGCCTGGCCGACGAAGGGCTAAAGGTGCCGCTGGTGGGCGACTTCCACTTCAACGGCCACCTGCTCCTGGCTCGCTACCCGGAAATGGCCGCGACCCTGGCCAAGTTCCGCATCAACCCCGGCACCGCCGGCTCCCGCGCCCGCGCCGCCGACAACTTTCGCAGCATGATCGAGGCGGCCATCGAGTACGGCAAGCCGGTCCGCATCGGCGGCAACTGGGGGAGCCTCGACCAGGAGCTGCTGGCCGCGATAATGGACGAGAACGCCCGCCGCCCCGAGCCCCGCAGCTCCCACGAGGTCCTGCTGGAAACCCTGGTCACCTCGGTGCTGCGCTCGGCGGAGCTGGCCGAGGAGTACGGGCTGGGGCGCGACCGGATAGTTCTCAGCGCCAAGGTCTCGGCCCCCAGAGACCTCTGGGCGGTCTACCGGGAGCTGGCCAGGAGCCCCTACGTGCTCCACCTGGGGCTGACCGAGGCCGGCATGGGCGACCGCGGCGTCGTCTACAGCGCCGCCGCGGTCGCCCCCCTCCTGGCCAGCGGCATCGGCGACACCCTGCGCGTCTCGCTGACGCCGGTTCCCGGCGAGCCGCGGACGCGCGAGGTGACCGTCGCCCGCGAGATACTGGAGTCGGTCGGGGTCCGCCGCTTCGCCCCCACGGTCAGCGCCTGCCCCGGTTGCGGGCGCACCAGCAGCAGCTTCTTCCAGGAGCTGGCGCAGACCGTCGGCCGCCACCTGGCCGGCAGGATGGCCGAGTGGCGCGAGCGCTACCCCGGCGTCGAAGAGATGAAGGTGGCGGTGATGGGTTGCGTCGTCAACGGTCCCGGCGAGTCGAAGCACGCCGACATCGGCATCAGCCTGCCCGGGCGCGGCGAGGCGCCGCGGGCGCCCGTCTACGTCGACGGCGAGCTTTACACGACCCTCAGCGGCGACGACATCGCGGCGCAGTTCATCGCCATCGTCGAGGAATACGTCGAGCGCCGCTACGGCCGCGGCGGAGGCTAGGCTTTGGGCCTGGCGCACCCCTGGTTCCTGCTGGCCCTGCCGCTGGCCCGCCGGGCCCGGGGGCTGGACCGGCTGGTGATAGTCCTGCTGGTGCTCGGCGCCGCCGGCCCCCAGCTGCCCCTGCGCCTGGAGAAGACCGCCGTTGTCGTGGACCTGAGCCCCTCGGCCGGCTACGCCGCCAGCAGGGAAGCCGCCGGTTTGCAGGTTCCCGGAGCCTTCTACATTGGATTCGCCGAACGCAGCGCCCGGCTGCGCTCGCCCGCCGAACGGCGCACCGACCTGGGGCGGACCACCCGGCCGCAGCGGGCCCTCGAAGCCGCCGTCGCCGCCGGCGCCGACCGGATAGTGCTGGTCTCCGACGGCCTGTGGCTCGACCGGCCGGTAAGCCCGGTGCCGGTCTACCCCGTATACGTCGAACCGCCGCCCCACGTCGGCATCAGCCAGGTGCTCGCCCCGGCCGCGCCCCGCGAGGGCGAGGTGGTCGAGGTACGGGCGCTGCTAGAAAGCACCACTCGCGCCAGGGCAACCGTCACCTTCGCGGCCGGCGAGACCCGGCAGACCCGCGAACTCGAGCTCGCCCCCGGCCGTAGCAGCCTCGCCTTCCGCTTCCGCCTGACCGGCCCGACGACGGTCAGCGTTGGCGTGAAGAGCGAGTACGGTGAAGACCGGGCGGAGGCGCGCCTGCGCCCGCTCGAGGGCGGCCTGGCCCTGGTTGTAGACGACGAGGCCGCCGCCCGCTACCTCGAGGCCGCCGGCTGGAAGGTCCGCCGCGGCCGCCCCGCCGACCTGGCCGGGGAGCCCGACCTGCTCGTTATCGGCGGTCCGGCCTCGAGCTGGACCCCGGAAGACCTGGCCCGCCTGGAAGGCTACCTGCGCCTGGGTGGCGGGGTGCTCTGGACGGCCGCCTCCAGGGGCCTCTTCTTCGGCGGCTGGCAGCAGACCGCCATTTTCGAAAAGATTCCCCTGCAACCCGAGCCGGGCCGGGGCGCGGCGGTGGTCCTGGTGCTCGACGTCTCCGGCTCGATGGCCGGGGAAAACCCCAGCAAACTGCGGCGGGCGGTGGACGGCGCCCGCGCCCTGGTCGAGGCGGCGGGACCCGAGGACACGCTGGGAATCGTCGTCTTCGCCTCCGACTCGCGCTGGCTGCTCGCGCCGCGGCCGATGACCTACGAAAACAAGCGCCTGGCCGAAGAACGCCTGCTCTCCCTGACCGCCGGCGGCGGCAGCCAGATGGAGGCCGCCTACGCGGCCGCGCTGGAGACGCTGCGGAACACAGACGCGCCGGAGCGCTGGGCCATCGTCGTCTCCGACGGGCAGGTGGCCGAAGACGAACGGCGGCGGCTGCTCGAGCTGGCCGCCGCTTCGACCTGCTGCGTCAGGACTATCGCCCTCGCCCTGGGCGCGAACGCCGACGCCGGCTTTCTCGAGCGCCTGGCCGCGGCCGGCGGCGGCGAGTTTTACGATCTGGCCGACCCGCGGGCGCTGCAGCAAACCCTGGCCCGGCTGGGCCGCGAGGCCTTCGCCGACCGCGAGCTGAGCGGCTCCTTCCCGGTCGTCCCGCAATCCCATCCGGTCACCCGGGGGCTCGAGAACCCGCCGCCGCTGGCGGTCCTGATGCCGGCGCGGGCCCGGCCCTGGGCGAGCGCGCCGCTGATGAGCGAGGACGGGCGGGCAGTCTTAGCCCTGGGCGCGGTGGAGAGCGGGCGGGTGGCCGCCCTGGCGACCGACCTCTCGCGCAGCTGGCGCGGCTACGAAGGCGCTTCCCGGCTGATGGCCAACCTGGCCCGCTGGCTGAGCAACACTCCGGCCCGGCCCGGCTACCGCTGGGAGGACGGGGCCGGTGGGCGCACGCTGCACGTCTACGGCCGCTTCGACCCGCTCCCGCTGGCCCACTGGGAGGGGAAGACCGTGGCGCTGGAGCCCACCTCGCCGCTCAGCTACCGCCTGCGCCTGCCCGCCGGCTTCGACCGGCCGGTTCGCGTTAGCAGCGGCGGGCGGACCGTCTTCGTCGCCGAACCGCCGCGCGGCGACGAGTGGCCCGACGTAGACGGCCGCCAGCGGCTGGCGGAGCTGGCCAGCTCGAGCGGCGGCCGGCTGACAGCCGGCCCGCCGCCGGCGCCGCGACGGCTGCCGGAAGACGTCGCCCCCTGGCTGTGGGCGCTGGCGCTCGCCCTCTTCCTGCTGGAAAGGTGGCGCGAGTACGCGGTAGGCTGAGTCGATGCGCCGGTTTCTCGTTTTGCTGGTCCTGCTGCTGGCCGCCTGCGACGGCGGCCGCCCCGCCGCTCCCGGGTCGCTGCGGCTGGGCTACGACGGCCGCGGGTTGCTCAACCTGCCGCTGGCCGGCGACACCATCTGGGCCCTCGACCCGGGCCCGCTCGAGCTCTCCCCGGCGCAGGGCGTCGGACCGGCGACCATCGAGGTGCGCGCCAGCGGGCCCGACCTGCCCGACCAGCCGTTGGTCAGCTACGAACTGGCCTGGAGCGGCGACCTGAGCGGCGTGCTGCGCGTAGACTGGCCGCTGGTCAGGGTGAGCGGCCAGGTTTTCGAGGACGCCGGCGTGAGCGCCGCCCTGCCCGCGGCCGCCCTGCCGGAAGCCGCGGGCGGCGAAGAGGCGGGCCGGGTCGTCGTCCGCTACCGCAGCGCCGCCGCGGCCCAGGGGCTCGAAGCCGGCGACGCCACCCTCCGCATCCTGGAAAGCAGCGACCCCGAGGCCCTGCTGGCCGGACTGCAAGAAGACCCGAACGTCGTCTGGGCCGAGCTGGACGGTCAGGTTCACGCCCTTGGCGAACCGGCCGACGAGTACTACCCGCTCGAGTGGCACCTGCGCAAGACCGGCGCCCGCTGGGCCTACCTGGCCAGCCTGCCCGACCCGGTTACCGTGGCCGTGATCGACACCGGCGTCCGCTACGACCACCCCGACCTGGCCGGCCGCCTCTGGACCGGCGCCGACGGCGCTTACGACTTCGTGAACGACGACGACGACCCCACCGACGAAGGCGACAACCACAACCCCACCATGGGCAGCCACGGCACCCACGTCACCGGCATCATCGCCGCCCGCAGCGGCGTCAACGTGCTGCCACCGGTTTGCTACGACGACGAGGGCAACCCCATCTGCAGCCAGACCGGCCTGGTCGGCCTTACCTGGCCGGCCGCCGTCACCGTTCTGCCGCTTCGCGTCCTCGATGAAAACGGCAACGGCAGCTACAGCGCCGTCGCCGCCGCCATCCGCTACGCCGCCGGCCTGAGCGTCGAATGGCTGGGCAAGACGCTCGTCAACCCCCACCCGGCCGCGATAATCAACCTCTCCCTGGGAGCGGCCGGTTACTCCGAGACCATGTGCGAAGCGGTAGCCGACGCGGTCGCCGCCGGCGCGCTGGTAGTCGCCGCCGCCGGCAATAACGGCGCCTCCACCTACTACTATCCGGCCAGCTGCCCCGGGGCCATCTCGGTGGCCGCCACCGACAACGCCGTTGGCGACCCCCAGCCCACCTGGTACAGCGAACACAACGACCTGGTGGACATAAGCGCCCCCGGCGGCGACACCCGCCAGGACGCCGACGAAGACGGCTACCCCGACGGCGTTCTCTCGACCACCTGGAACTTCCAAACGAACACGCCCAACTACGCCTTCTACATGGGCACCTCGCAGGCCAGCCCCCAGATAGCCGCCGCGCTGGCCCTCCTGATGGCGAGCGGGCAGAGCGCCGAGCAGGCCTGGGAAACCCTCAAGAACACCGCCACCGACCTGGGCGAACCCGGCTACGACCCCTACTACGGCCACGGCTTCCCAAACGTTCCCGCCGCCCTCGGCCTGACGCTGCCGCCGGGGCCCTACCTGGTCCACTTCGAAGGCCCCGCCAGGCGCTGGGTGCGCACCGACGCCGACGGCCGCTTTTCCACCTACCTCCCCAGCGGCGACTACCGGCTGGAGGCCTGCCGCGACGATACCGAAAACGGCTTCTGCGACGGGAATGAATCAAGAGCCGGAGCCCGCGGCGAGATTCTCCCGCAACCTGCGCAAACCGTCGCTCCGTTAAGATTGAATTCCCCTTAGCTCCGTCTCACCGCCGACCCATCTCCTCATGAGAAAGTAAGGTTATGTATAGAAAGGCCCTCTTCCTGCTGGTCTTCCTGGCCCTGGCCCTGACGGCCTGCCGCATCAACACGCCACCAGTTATCGATCAGTTCACGGCGACCCCGACTACCGGCACCACCCCTCTCACCGTGACGTTCAGCTACTCCGCAACGGACCCCGACGGCGACGTTTTGAACTGCTACATGAATTATGGCGACGGGGTCAACCAGGCCGTCTCCTGCCTCGCCAGGAGCGTTACCCACACCTATCAGGTTGGTAGTTTTACGGCCACCCTGACCGTCAGCGACGGCCGCGGCGGCGTAACCAGCGCCAGCCGCACGATATCGGTCAGCCCGCTCAGCGGCGCCTGCCCGGCGCCCTCCACGCTCAGCCTGGCCGCCGCCCAGGCGGCGGAGCCCGAAGAAGAGCCGGAAGGCGTTTCCAGCTTCGACGGCCTGGCCTACAAACCCGGCGAGCTGCTCGTCTACTCACCGCCCCTCAGCCTGCAGAGCCTTGACGCGCAGGCGCTCGAGAAACAGCTCTCGGTCCAGAAGCTGGCCGACCTCTCCCTGCCGGGCTGGCGTCTCTACCGGGTTCCCGAAGGCATGGAAAAGGAGAAGGCCCGGGAGATAGTCGCCGCCGGCCTCGGCAGGTACGCGCAGCCCAACTACAAGTACAAACAGCTCTACACCCCCAACGACACCCTGTACACCTACACCGTAAATACGTCTTATGGCAGCGCCACGCAATCCATCCAGTTCGGCCTGATGGAAATCCCCACCGCCTGGGACGAGCAACTAAGCGGCGGCTGCCGGCCGGTAGTCGCCGTGATCGACTCGGGCGTCGCCTACGACCACCCCGACCTCGACTCCAACGTCATCGGCGGCTACGATTCTTCCGACAATGACGCCGACCCCTACCCCGAAGCGGGCGAGCTCCACGGCACCATGGTCGCCAGCATCATCGGCGCCGAGACCAACAACGCTCAGGGCATGGCCGGGGCCTCCAACAACTCCGCTTACGTCATGCCCCTCAAGGTCTTCCCCAACGCCTACTCGTCGGTCATCGCCGACGCCATCGACTGGGCGGTCGCCAACGGCGCCAATATCCTCAACATGAGCTTCTGTATTATGGACGCCGCCACAAACGCTTGCGCCGACCTGACCAGCAATCCCGACGCAACCATCGAGGACGCCCTGCAAGATGCCTACAACTCGGGGGTCATCTCGCTGGCGGCCTCGGGCAACTACGACGACAGCTTCGTCGGCTATCCGGCCAGCTCCCAGTACACAATCGCCGTCGGCGCCACCGACAACAACAACCCGCCGGACCGCGCCAGCTTCTCCAACTACGGCAGCTACCTGGACGTAGTAGCGCCGGGCATCGCCGTGCTGGGCGCCGACATTCCCAGCGCCAGCGATCCCGCGCCCTACAAGGGCGGCGACGGCACCTCGTTCTCCACCCCCTACGCCGCCGGCGTGATGGCCCTCTACCTGAGCCAGTACTACGCCTACTCGGGCGGCCAGTTACCCGACCCGGCGACGGCCGCCAGCTGCATACGCTCCTCCGCTCAGGACCTGGGCGCCGCCGGCTTCGACGTCTACACCGGCATGGGCCTGGTGCGGGCCGACCGGATGCTGGACACGGTAAACAACCTCTACGGGTGCTACTGAGGTTGGCAACCCCCTCCCGGCCCGGCTAGGATGTAGTTGGCGCCTGCCGGGCCGGGATGGCGGAATCGGTAGACGCAACGGACTTAAAATCCGTTGGGGGTTTCCCCCGTGCGGGTTCGAGTCCCGCTCCCGGCACCAACCGGCCCCCGCTAAAGCGGGGGCCGCGCTCTGTGGCCATTACCGCCAGACGGCTCCGGCCCCGCGGCCGGCTAGGCCAGGGGCTCGAAGCGGGCCTGGAAGAAGCGCAGGTACTTCGGCTCGTAGACCATCTTGAGGCCCCTGGCCTCGTGGCGGCGGTCGTAGACGGCCTTGACCGACTCGGCCACCACGTCCATGTGCGCCTGCGTATAGACGCGGCGGGGGATGGTCAGGCGGACGAGCTCGAGCTTCGGGTAGTTGTGGTCGCCGGTCTCGGGGTTGCGACCGGCGCTGACCACGCCCCGCTCCATTCCCCGCACCCCCGAGTCGGCGTAGATGTGGGCCGCCAGCGCCTGGGCGGGGAACTGGTCCTGGGGAATGTGCTCGTAAATCCTGCGGGCGTCGAGGAAGACGGCGTGGCCGCCGATTGGCTGGACGATGGGGATGCCCCAGTCGGTAAGCAGCTCGCCCAGATAGCGGACCTGGCCGACGCGGGCGCGAACGTAGTCGTCCTGCACGGCCTCCTGAATACCGATGGCCAGCGCCGCCATGTCACGCCCGGCCATACCGCCGTAGGTGTGCAGCCCCTCGTAGACCACCACCAGGTTGCGGGCGGCCTCGAAGTGGTCCTCGTGGTTGAGCGCCAGCCAGCCGCCGATGTTGACCAGGTTGTCCTTCTTGGCGCTCATCCAGGCGCCGTCAGTGTAGCTGCAAAACTCTTTCAGAATCTCAGCAACGCTCTTGTCCTGGTATCCCGGCTCGCGCTCCTGGATGAAGTAGGCGTTCTCCATCATCCGGGTGGCGTCGAGGTAGACCCGGATACCGTATTTGTCGGTCAGCGACCGCACCGCCTTGATGTTCTCCATGCTGATCGGCTGGCCGCCGGCCATGTTGACCGTGCCGGCCACGCTGACGTAGGCGATCTTTTCGGGGCCAACCCGCTTGATCAGGTCTTCCAGCTTGCCCAGGTCAACGTTGCCCTTGAAGGGGTGCAGGCTGGCCGGGTCGTGGGCTTCGTCGATGATGACGTCGACGAACTTGCCGCCGGCCAGCTCCTGGTGCAGCTTGGTGGTGGTGAAGTACATGTTGCCGGGCACGTACTGGCCGGGTTCGATGGCCACCTGGCTGATCAGGTGTTCGGCGCCGCGGCCCTGGTGGGTGGGAACGATGTACTTATAGCCGTAATAGGTGCGGATGGCCTCTTCGAGCGCGTAGAAGTTGCGGCTGCCGGCGTAGGCCTCGTCGCCCAGCATCAGCGCCGCCCACTGGCGGTCGGACATGGCGCTGGTGCCCGAGTCGGTGAGGAGGTCTATGTAGACGTCCTCGGATCTGAGCAGGAAGGTGTTGTAGCCGGCCTCGGCTATGGCCCGCCGGCGCTCCTCGGCGCTGAGCATCTTGATGGGCTCGACCATCTTTATCTTCCAGGGCTCCGCCCAGGAACGACGGCCGAACTGCTGTCCCATGGTTACGACGTGTTCTTTTTTCATAGCTGCCTCCTTGGTGTTCAGTCGCAGGGTAACACGAAGGAGGCGCCGTTTGCAGGGTGGCTACTGCTCTTCCTTACCCGCCGAGAGAACGGCCAGGAAGGCCTCCTGGGGCACCTCGACCTTGCCGATGGCCTTCATGCGCTTCTTTCCCTCTTTCTGCTTTTCCAGGAGCTTGCGCTTGCGGGTGATGTCGCCGCCGTAGCACTTGGCCAGCACGTCTTTACGCAGGGCCTTGACGGTGCTGCGGGCGATTATCTTGCCGCCGATCGCCGCCTGGATGGGCACGGCGAACTGCTGGCGGGGGATGACCTCCTTGAGCTTGCTGACAATCGCCCGGCCGATGGTCTGGGCCTTGTCGCGGTGGGCGATGAAGGCCAGAGCGTCCACCGGTTCGCCGTTGACCAGGATGTTCACCTTGACCAGGTCGCCCGGCTTGTAGCCTATCTGCTCGTAGTCCATGCTGGCGTAGCCGCGGCTGAGCGACTTGAGGCGGTCGTGAAAGTCGTAGAGAATCTCGCCGAAGGGAACCTCGTAGACCAGCTCGACGCGCCCGGCCGGGTAGTTCATGGTGATCATCCGGCCGCGCTTCTCCTGCAAGAGCTGCATGATGGGGCCGACGTACTCCTCGGGGGTGAAGACCGAGAGGCGAACGTAGGGCTCGCGGATTTCTTCGATGAGCGTCGGGTCGGGCAGGTCGGAGGGGTTGTGGACCTCTATCTCCTCGCCGCTCTTCAGGGTGACCTTGTAGATGACGCTGGGGGCGGTGGCTATGAGGTTCAGGTCGAACTCGCGCTCGAGCCGCTCCTGGACTATCTCGGCGTGCAATAGGCCCAGAAAGCCCACCCGGAAGCCGAAGCCCAGCGCCTCCGAGGTCTCGGGCTCGAAACTGAGGGCGGCGTCGTTGAGCTTGAGCTTTTCCAGGGCGTCGCGGAGCTTGTTGTACTCCTGGGTATCTACCGGATAGAGGCCGGCGAAGACCACCGGTTTGGCGGGTTTGAAGCCCGGATAGGGCTCGTCGGTCGGGTTGTCGGCGAGGGTGATGGTGTCGCCCACCTGGGCGTCGCCGATCTCGCGGATGCCGGCGGTCAGCCAGCCGACCTCGCCGGGGCCGAGGCCCTCGGTGCGCTCGAGCGCCCCCGGGCGGAAGACGCCGGTGCGGTCTACTTCGAAGGTTTTGCCGGTGGACCAGACGCGGATTACGTCGCCGGGTTTGACGCTCCCCTCGAAGATGCGCACGTAGGGCACCACCCCCTGGTAGGCGTCGAATATGGAGTCGAAGATCAGCGCCTTCAGGGGGGCCTGGGGGTCGCCCCCGGGCGGGGGGATGCGCTGGACTATCGCCTCGAGCACCTCGTCCACCCCCTCGCCGGTCTTGCCGCTGGCGAATATGCACTCCTCGGCGGGGATGTCGAAGGTCTCTTCAATCTCCATCGCCACCTCTTCGGGGCGGGCCGAGGGAAGGTCTATCTTGTTGATTACCGGGATGATCACGTGGTCGTGCTCGAGCGCCAGAAAGAAGTTGGCCACCGTCTGCGCCTCGACCCCCTGGGTGGCGTCGACTACCAGCAGCACCCCCTCCACCGCCGCCAGCGCCCGGCTGACCTCGTAGTGGAAGTCGACGTGGCCGGGGGTGTCTATCAGGTTAAGCACGTACTCACGGCCGTCTCTGGCCTGGTAGCCCAGGCGGACGGCCGCGGCCTTGATGGTGATGCCGCGCTCGCGTTCGAGGTCGAGCGAGTCGAGGAACTGCTCGCGCATCTGCCGCTCGCTGACGGCGCGCGTCTTCTGCAAGATGCGGTCGGCCAGCGTCGACTTGCCGTGGTCGACGTGGGCGATTATGGAAAAGTTGCGGATGCGCTCCTGCACAACCCCCAGTCTACAAGGCGGCGCCGCCTCTGAATAGCGGCGGCTCGTCTGACGCTTTTGACTGCGGGCGGCGCAAAACGGTGATACGCTGGCATTGATGATTGACCTCAACGAAGACCAGAAGATGGTGCTGGAGATGGTCCGCCGCTTCGCCCGCGAGGAGCTGGCGCGGCTGGCTCCCGAGTACGACAGGAGCGGGGCCTTTCCCTGGCCGCAGCTGAAGATGATGGGCGAGCTGGGCCTCCTGGGCATGAACACCCCCGAAGAGTGGGGCGGCACCGGCCTCGACGCGGTCACCTGGGCGCTGACCATGGAAGAGATCGCCGCCGCCGACCCCTCGGTGGCCGTGGTCTTCTCGGTCACCTCGGGTCTGCCCCAGTACATGCTGCTCAGGTTCGGCACGGACGAGCAGAAGGAGCGCTACCTGCGGCCCCTGGCCAGCGGACGCTGGATAGGCGCCTTCGCGCTCACCGAGGCCTCGGCGGGCTCCGACCCCAAGGGGCTCAAAAGCACCGCCGAGCCGGTGGAGGGCGGCTACGTTCTGAACGGGGTCAAGAGCTGGATTACCTCTGGCGGCCAGGCGCAGCTCTACGTAATCATGGCCCGCGCCCCCGCGGGCATCACCGCCTTTCTGGTGCCGGCCGAAGCCGAGGGGCTTTCATTCGGCGAGCCGGAGGAGAAGATGGGTCTGCACGCCGCCCACACCACCGAGGTGCGCATGGACGGCGTCTTCGTGCCCGCGTCCGACCGCCTTGGCGAAGAGGGCAAGGGGCTTCGCTACGCCCTCGCCGGCCTCGACTCGGGCCGGCTGGGCATCGCCGCCCAGGCCGTCGGCATCGCCCGCGCCGCCTTCGCAATCGCCCGCGACTACGCTGACGAACGCGAGCAGTTCGGCCGCAAAATCCGCGAGTTCCAGGGGGTCTCCTTCAAGCTGGCGGAAATGGCCACCGCCATCGAGGCCAGCCGCCTGCTGGTCCTCAACGGCGCGGTGAAGAAGCAGGCCGGCGAGCGCTTTACCCGCGAGGCCAGCATGGCCAAGCTGATGGCCAGCCGCACCGCGGTAGACGTAACCCGCGAGGCGGTGCAGATTCTCGGCGGCAACGGCTACGCCGTCGACTACCGGGTGGAGCGCTACTACCGCGACGCCAAGATTACCGAAATCTACGAGGGCACCTCGGAGATCCAGAAAATCGTCATCAGCCGCGAACTCTACAGGTAGCCAGCCATCCAGTCCACGATCTCTTCCAGCCGCTTCACCCGCCGGTCGGGGCGGCCGGAGCGCGAAAGCTCGTGCCCCTCTTCGGGCACCCGCAGGAAGCGGGCGGGGACGCCCCGGCTTACGAGGGCGGCGAACCAGGTCTCGCCCTGGTCGATGGGGCAGCGGTGGTCCCGCTCGGCGTGAACGACGAGGGTGGGGGTCTTGAGGGCGTGGGCGTGGGCCAGCGGGCTCTTCTGCCAGTAGCGCACCGGGTCCTCCCAGAGACCGGCTCCCAGCTCGAGCTCGCTGAACCGGATCCCGATGTCCGACGCACCCCAGAAGCTCGTCCAGTTACAGATGGAACGCTGCGTGACCGCCGCCTTGAACCGCTCCGGATGGCGCGCGGTGAGCCAGTTGGTCATGAAGCCGCCGTAAGAGCCGCCGGCCACTCCCTGCCGCTCGCGGTCGAGTCCAAAGCGCTCCACCGCGGCGTCCAGAAAGCCCAGCAGATCGGCGGCGTCGGCCTCGCCCCAGCGACCCTTGATCTGGGCGTAGGCCTGGCCGTAGCCCACCGAGCCGCGCGGGTTGGCGTAGACCACCGCCAGACCACGGGCCCGCAGCAAGTAGAACTCGAAGAGCATCGCCCGGCCGTAGGCGGCGTGGGGGCCGCCGTGGACGTAGAGCACCGCCGGGTGCGGCCCCTCGCCTTCGGGCAGGAGCACCCAGCCCGGCACCTCGTGCCCATCCGGCGATTTCCAGAAGAAAGGCTCGGAAGCGGGCAGACCCTCCAGGAGGTCGCTGTTCGGGTCGTAACGCAGCTCGCCGCCGGCGAAGAGCGCGGGCGGGCGCTGGTATTCCTCCAGCAGGACGTGGCGAACGCCGCCGTCCGCGCCCACCGCGAAGGCGGCCAGGCTGCCCGGCAGCTCCAGCGGCCCCTCGATCGTTCCGTCGGCGCGCAGCCGGTAGAGCCGCCCCTCCCCCGCCTCGGTGACCGCCAGCCAGAAGCCGCCCTTGCCGTCGGGCGCGAGCGCCCGCCCGTAGTCGCCGTAGTGCACGTCGGAAACGAGGGCGAGGCCGACATAGAGGGTTTCGGGGGTCAGCCGCTCGGCCGCGCCCCCCGCCAGGGGCAGGCGCCAGACGCCGGGGCTGGCGCCGATGCCGGCCGCCCAGTCGTAGCCGACGAAGTGGACCCAGGCGCCGTCTCCCGACACCACCGGGTCGCTCACCGGCCCGAAGCCGCCCCCGATCGCCCTGGCCTCCCCGCCCGGACGCCAGCGGTAGAGCCGCTGCACCCAGCGGCGGCGCTCTTCGAAGCTCCCGCTCGCCACCAGCACCAGCGAGCCGTCGGGCGCCCAGGCGAGCGCGTCTATGTCGGTGGGCAGTGCGCTGGGTTCGCTCCAGCCTCCGCCGGGCTCGAGAACGCGTGCCTGTAGGGTCTTCTCGGGCAGCAACCCCACCCCGTCAAACTTAAAGGGCAGGTGCTCGTAAACCCGCGGCGCGTCCGGGGAGGCGGGCTTCTCGTCTCCCCGCGTCAGCACCGCCACGGCGCCGCCGGGGCCGGTTTCGAAACCCTCCACGCCCGCCGCAAACGAGGTGAGCGGCTCGGGCTCGCCGCCTTCCAGGTCGAGGCGGAAGAGCTGCTTTGCCCCGCCCTCCTTGCGCAGGAAGTAGACGTAACGGCCGCCATCCCAGCGGGGGCGCTCGGCGTCCGCGGCGGTCAGGCGGCGCCGCCGGCCGTCCCGGCAGGTCCACAAACGCGGCCGGTAGGAAGGCGGCTCCCCGCCCTCGCCGGCGGCGATGCTGGTTTCTACGTAGAAAACGCTTCCCTCCGGACCGGGCTGCAAATCCGAAAGGAAGCGAAGCTGGTAAAGGTCGTGGGGCTTCAGATCGCGCATGGCCCCATCGTACATGACCGTTCGGTCAGTAACGCAGGGTAACCGTGTAGGTAAAGGAGCGCTCGGCCCCCGGGGCCAGGATGAACTCGATTGCGTACCCGCGGCTGGTCCGCCGCGCTCCCTTGGGCAGATCCAGCACCACCTCCTTGGCGCTGAAGCTCTCCCTGATCTCTACCCGCACCGGCGTCCGCCGGGCGTTACTGACGGTGGTCGTCACCCGGTAGGCCTTCTCCTTGCGGGTGTCCTTGAGAACCGTCACCACCCGCCGGGCGATTCCCTCGGGGTCGCGCCCCAAGCGGAGCTGCACGACGCCACCACTGGCGGTTTCTTCCATGTAAGCCTGCCCCAGCAGAACGCCCCGGTCGCGGATGTTAACCAGCCCGCCGGCCAGCGGCGCCGGCGCCTCGAACCGGTACCCCCGCTGGAAAACCACCCGCTCGCCGCGGGTAAAGCCGCCGTTGTAAGTCCAGGTGTAGATGACGTCGGCGCTTTCCCGGATGAAGGGCAGCTCGGTTACGCCGGCCTCGAGCACCGGCGGCTCGTCGAGCTCGTAGCGGAAGACGCCGCCGGCGCTGCCGGCGTACTCCGGCATCGCTGGCGCGGGGGCGGCCATGGCCATCTCCCCCTCGTAGGCACGCGCCGCTTTATCCATTGCCGGCGCTCCGCCCGCCCGCAACTGCACCTCGCCGGCGACGAAGGTCAGGTGGTCGAAGCTGAGGGGCTCGTTGAGACGGTTGTCTATTTTGGCCCAGCCGGTGAGCCTGCCGCCGTCTACGTCGAGGTCGTAGTAGAGAGAGTAGCCCAGCCCGCGGGTAAGGTAAGCCAGCTGCGCCTGACCCGCGCCGTCGTAGAAGAAGGTGACCACCCCCTTGCGCCAGGTGCGCCGCTGCTCTTCTACCCCCAGCAGGCGGACCGTACCGTCCACCAGCGAACCGGCCAGAGCGTTACTGGGAAACCAGCTCCAGCTACCGGGAGGCAGGTTTACGTCTTCGTGAATCTCGGCGAAGCCGGGGTACAGGTAGCCCCGCGAAGCCTGGGCGCCGGCGGCGAAGGCCGCGAGGGCGAAAAGTAAAACTGCGATTTTCGGTTTTGTCATGCACTCAGGATAACGCAAAGGGCCCACCCCCGGGGGCGGGCCCTTCTGGCAAGCAGATCTAGAAGATGTCGTCGCGGATGCAGGCCTTGAAGTGGCCGGGCGAAACCTCGCGCAGCTCGGGCACCGTCTCGGCGCACTCCGGAATTGCGTAGCGGCAGCGGGTGCGGAATACGCAGCCGGAGGGCGGGTTGATGGGGCTGGGAATGTCGCCCTCGAGGACGATGCGCTCGCGCTTGATGGTTGGATCGGGCACCGGCACGGCCGAGAGCAGCGCCTCCGTATAGGGGTGCTGCGGGTTCGTGTAGAGCTCGTTGGCCGGGGCCATTTCCATGATCTTGCCGAGGTACATCACGGCTATCCGGTCGGAGATGTACTCGACCACCGCCAGGTCGTGGGCGATGAAGAGGAGGGTCAGCCCCAGGTCGTCTTTCAAGTCTTGCAGGAGGTTGACCACCTGCGCCTGAATGGAAACGTCGAGGGCCGAAACCGGCTCGTCGGCGACTATGAAATCGGGGTCGACCGCCAGGGCGCGGGCGATGCCGATGCGCTGGCGCTGGCCGCCGGAGAACTCGTGCGGGTAGCGACGCATGTGGTCGGGCGAGAGGCCGACCAGCTTGAGCAGCTCGGCCACCCGGTCGGTTCGCTCCTGCGGAGTCTTGACCAGGCGGTGGATGATTAGCGGCTCGGCGATGATGTCGCCGACGGTCATGCGCGGGTTGAGCGAAGCGAACGGGTCCTGAAAGATTATCTGCATCCGCCGGCGGAAGGGGCGCAGTTCGGCCTTCGAGAGGGCGACCACGTCGGTGCCGTCGAAGATGACCTCGCCGTCGGTCGGCTCGATCAGCCGCAGGATGGTGCGGCCGACGGTGGTCTTACCGGAGCCCGACTCGCCCACCAGACCGAGGACCTCGCCGCGGTTGACGTAAAAGCTGACGTCGTTGACGGCCTTGACGTAGCCGACCGTGCGCGAGAGGATTCCGCCACGGATGGGAAACCATTTCTTGAGGTTGTTGACTCTGATCAGCTCGGTGGCGTTTTCGCTCACGACTTGGCCTCCTCCCGGATCTCCTGCCAGCGGAAGCAACGGACCATGTGGCCGTTACCAGCGTCCTCGAGCGCGGGAACGTCCTGGTCGCAGACCCCGGGAACCGCGTACTTGCAACGCGGGTGGAACGCGCACCCCGGCGGCAGGAAGAGCGGGTTGGGGACGTTGCCGGGAATGGCCTCCAGCCGCTCCTGCTTGACGGCGCTCTCGTCAACCCGGGGAACCGAGTTGAGGAGACCCATCGTGTAGGGGTGCAGGGGGTCCTTGTAGGTGCTGACCACGTCGGCCTCCTCGACCGCGCGGCCGGCGTACATCACCACCACCCGGTCGGCCATCTCGGCCACCACGCCCAGGTCGTGGGTGATGAAGAGAATCGACATGCCTATTTCTTCCTGGAGCTTCTTCATCAGCTCGAGAATCTGCGCCTGAATGGTCACGTCGAGGGCCGTCGTCGGCTCGTCGGCTATCAGGAGGCTGGGGTTACAGGAAAGCGCCATGGCGATCATGACGCGCTGGCGCATACCGCCCGACATCTGGTGGGGGTAGTTCTTCAGCCGCTTGGTAGGCTCGGGAATACCCACCAGGTCGAGCATGTCCGCCGCCAGCTCCAGGGCCTCCTTCTTGCTCTTCCCCTGGTGCAGGACTATCGCTTCGGCAATCTGGTCGCCTACCGTGTAGACGGGGTTGAGCGAGGTCATGGGCTCCTGGAAGATCATGGCGATGTCGTTGCCGCGGATCTTGCGCATCTCGGGTTCCGGCAGCTTGACCAGGTCCTTCTCGACGCCGTCCTTACCCCTGAACAAAATCTCGCCCTCGACTATCTTGCCCGGGGGCGTGGGAATGAGGCGCATCATCGCCAGCGCCGAAACCGACTTGCCTGAGCCCGACTCGCCCACTACCGCCAGCGTTTCCCCTTTGTCGATGTGGTAGGAAACCCCGTCAACGGCCTTGACGATACCTTCGTCGGTTTTGAACTGCACCTTGAGGCCCTTGACTTCCAACAGACGCTTATCGTTCATGCATGCTCCTTTGGTAGCTCAATGCTCTGCGCGGGGATCGAGCGCATCGCGCAAGGCGTCTCCTAGATAGTTATACGCCAATATACTAACAAAGATAAAGAAGCCGGGAAAAAAGAGGAGCCAGGGGCGCTGCCGGAGAGCCGACATTCCACCCTGCTGGGCCTTGGAGAGCAGCAGGCCCCAGGAAGAAGAGGGGTCTTGAATGCCCAGCCCCAGGAAAGAGAGCCCCGACTCGGCCAGGATATAGCCGGGCAGGGAAAGGCTGACCACGACTATCAGGTAACCCATCACCCCGGGGAGCAGGTGGCGGAAGAGTATCCGCCAGTTGCCCGCGCCCAGCGCCTTGGCCGCCTGGGCGTACTCCATCTCACGGAGCTGCAGAATGAAGCCGCGGATGTTGCGCGCCAGGCCGCCCCAGCTAACGAAGGCGAGAATCGAGAGGACCATCATGAAGCGCGTGGAAGAGGGCAGGTCGTACTTGGCCAGGATGCCCGAGAGAATGATCAGCAAGAAGAGGCCGGGGATGGCCGCCAGGATCTCGGTGGTCCGCATGATTATGTCGTCGACGTCGATGGCTACCTCGCCAAAGATGGCCGCCCAGAACATGTAGGCCAGCGCGGCGCCGAAGAGGACCATGGCGAAGGCCAGCTCGAACCCGCTACTGACGGCGAGGAAGCCCTTCATGGTGATGGCCAGTATCCAGATGGCCAGCCCCCAGAATGCGTACTGCAAGGGAAGGCTGAGCAGGTACCACAGCGTCTGCCCTTCGTAGACGGCGTTGCGCCAGCCCCGCGCCAGCGCCGAATTCGCGAACATTCCCCGGAAGGCCGCCGCCCCCTTCTCGGCGATCTCCGCCCGGCTCGGCCAGTGCAGGAAGCCGCGGATGAGGTGCATCTTCTCGCCGGCGAAGTAGCCGGAGATGCCGCCCAGGGTGATACCCAGAAAGAGGGCGATGATGACCGCGAAGATGCCGATCGAGAGGCTGATGCGGCCGCCGAACCAGATGCGGCTGAAGAGGTCGCGGCCAAAATCGTCGGTGCCCCAGAGGAAGATGTGGGCCTTCTCCTCGGTTACCCAGGGACCGCCGAAGAGGTGGATGTCGGCGGGTATCAAGCCGAAGAGCTTGTAGGGATAGCCATGGACTATGAAGTAAATGGGGTAGTGCTGGCTGCAGTCTTCGTTGAACTCGAGCTTGAAGGTCTTGAGGTTCCGCTTCCTCTCCACTTTACAGACGTAAGGGCGGGTCCAGCGGCCGTCCTCGGTTTTAAAGTGAATCGCCGTCGGCTGCATGAACTGGTACTTGCGAAAACTCTTGGCCTCGGGGTAGGGGCCGACGAAGTCGGCGAAGATGGCCATCAGGTAAAGGAAGATGAGCACCGTCCCCGCCCAGCGGGCAAAAGGATGGCGCTTGAAGCGGATCCAGGCCTTCTGCCAGTGGCTCAGGCTGTGCTCGGCGACGCCCTCGAGGAGGTCGATGTTTTTTTCGTCTGCCGGCATTGGTCTCCCTCCTAGCTGTAGCGGATCCGCGGATCCACCCAGGCGAGCAAGAGGTCGGAAAGCAGGTTGCCGATCATCAACAGAATGACCGACACGCCGATACTGCCCATGATGATGTAGACGTCGATGCTGAACAGCGCCTCCAGCATCATCGGGGTCAGGCCGGGCCAGCCCATGACCACCTCGACCAGACCGGCGCCGCCGAAGAGCTCCGGCAGCAGGAAGCCGATGGAAGCGACTATGGGGATAATGGCGTTGCGCAGGATGTGCTTATAGACCACCACCCGCTCGCTGAGGCCCTTGGCGCGGGCGGTGCGGACGAAGTCTTGCATCTTGGTTTCCAGCATCTGGGTCCGCATCACCCTGGTCAGGCCGGCGGTGCCCGAGGTGCCGGAGACGATGACCGGCAGGATGGCGTGCCAGAGGATGTCGAGCCATTGTCGCCACTTGGGGGCGCTGAAAAAGTCGACGCCGTCTATGTACAAAGAGCGCATCCCGCCGATGGGAAATATCTCGTGGCCGAAGACGTCTTTGAGCCAGAGGGCGAAGTAGAGCATCAGAAGGGCGAAGAAGAAGTTGGGGATGGCCAGGCCGAAGAAAGCCAGGGTGGTCAGCACCCGATCAGCCAGCGAGTACTGGCGCAGGGCCGAGTAGACGCCGATGGGTATGGAGACGACGTAGATGAAGATGATGGACAGGGAGACCAGAACCAGCGAGTTGAGAAGCCGCGGCTTGAGTACCTGCCAAACGTCGGTTTGATAGCTGAGCGAAACGCCCAGGTATCCTTTCATAAAGCCCGAAAGCCACTTTGCGTACTGGACGGTGAAGGGCTGGTCGAGCCCGAAAAGTCTTCTCAGGTTTTCTATCTGCTGGTGGTTATAGGAAGGGTCCAGCTCCAGCCGGGTCACGAAGTCGCCGGGGGCGAGCTGGATTATCAGGAAAGCCAAAAAAGTGGCCCCCAAAAAGGTGGGGATCAGGTGGATCAGACGACGAACGATATATGCAGTCATTTTTGTAGTTGGCGCAGGTGGGGCCCTGACCGGGCCCCACCTGCGTATACGCCGCTACTTCTTGATGAAGACCGTCTCCACGTAGGGGTACTGCCCGACGATGGAGGTGATCTGGTCCTTGGAGAAGAGGCCGCCAACCTTGTTCAGGCGGGCCGGGTTGTACGCCGGGGCGACCGTGTAGGCCAGCGGCAGGTTCTCGGCCACTACCTGCTGGAAGCGGACGTAGATGTCGCGGCGCTTCGACTGCTCCAGGGTGGTGGCGCCTTCCTTCATCAGCTTGTCGATGAGAATCTCGAACGACTGGAAGTCGGGGCCGTAGTTCCACATGTGCAGCGGACCGTCGAGTTCCCAAACGTTGCGGCTGAAGGCGGGCTCGATGCCGCCGGTCAGACCGATCAGGATGGCGTCGAAGTCGCGGGTGTTGAGGATCTGGCGGACCAGCTCGTTGAAGTTGATGGGGGCGTACTTGACGTCAACGCCGATGGCCTTGGCGTCTTCGGTGAAGATCTGGGCGATCTTCTCGCGGACGTTGTTGCCCTGGTTGGTGGCGAAGTTAAAGGAGAGCGGGTGGCCGGAGGCGTCGACCAGCACGCCGTCGGCGTTCTTGCTGCGGAAGCCGATTTCGGCCAGCAGCTCGGCGGCCTTCTTGGGGTTGTACTCGTACTTGACGACGTCGTCGGTGAAGAACTGCTTGACGGGAATCGAGATCGGGCTCCACTGCGGCTTACCCAGACCGCCCAGCGCCAGCTCGATCATCGAGTCCTTGTCCATCAGGTGGGCCATCGCCTGACGGAACTTCTTGTTGCGGAAGAGCTTGGCCTTCCACTCGTCCTTGTCGTTCCAGTTGAAGAAGATGAAGTTGGTGCCGGTGGTTACGTCGGCGTTGGGGTAGATGGTGGCGTCGAGCTTGCCGCTGTCGATACGGTCGAGAATCTGGGCGATCTGGTCGGCGTCGCGGGCGCTGTAAAGGTCGAGCTCGCCGGCCAGGAACTTGGCCAGGGCGGCGTTGGTGTCGGCGACGATGGTGAAGATGTAGCGGTCGAGGTAGGGCAGCTTGTTACCCTTCTCGTCGACGCCCCAGAAGTTGGGGTTGCGCTTGAGGATGATGCGCTCGCCCTGGACGTAGGTATCGAGCATGAAGGGGCCGCCCGAGACGATCTCGGCCGGGTCGCTGCCCACGCCCCACATCTCGGTTACCTTGCCCTCTTCGTAGGCCTTCTCGAAGACGTGCTTGGGCACGATGTACCAGCCCTGGATGAGGGCCGGGGCGTAAGGCTTGGGGAAGTCGGCCTGGACGGTGTAATCGTCTATCTTGGTCCAGACGATGGGAGAGCCGTCCAGCTCGAAGCTCTTAATAGAGTTGGAGCCAACGTCGGGGTCTGAGTGGACCTTGGCGCTGAATACTACGTCGTCGGCGGTGATGGGCTCGCCGTCGGACCACTTGGCGCCCTCGCGCAGGTGGAAGACGATGGTCAGACCGTTGTTCTTGACCTCCCAGCTCTTGGCCAGGTTACCTTCGGGCTCGAGGGTGTAGGGGTTGTAACCGGTCAGGGTGGGCAAGAAGAGGTCGATGACGCTGGTCGAAGAGGTCTCCTTGGCCACGAAGGGGTTGAAGGTCTTCGGGTCGGCCGTCGACCAGTCGCGGAAGTCGCCGCCGATAACCGGCGTCTCGTTGGGGTTAGGGCCTTTGAAAACCTTGGGCTGGGCCATGGAAATGGCTCCGAGCGCCAATACCGCCAGGATCCAGATAAAACGTTTCATTCGCACTACCTCCTGTCTGCTGGGTCCAATCGCGCCTGTATAGTTTGCTGGAAGACGGGATTGGACTTAGTTGCACGTTACTTTCCCAATTGCGCGATTGTCAAGAATGCACCTGGTCCAAAAGGGGCGATATTTGCCTTGCCGTCAAAGAAAAACGGGCCCTCGCGGGCCCAGCCTGCAAAACTATGCATTTTAGCGGGCGATCTTGCCAATGATTATCGATAAAACGGCGAAGGCGACGCCCAGCCAGATGGTTATGCGGTAGAGGCCGCCGGTCACCCCGCGGGCGGCGAAGAGGTCGGTGGCGCCGCCGCCGAGCAGGTCGCCCCCGCCTTGCTTGGGCTCCTGCAGCAGTACTACCCAGACCAGAGCGGCGGCTACCATCAGGTAGATCAGAACTATCAGCGTGTAAAGAAAACCCATGTCATCCTCCAGAGGTTGCTGGTGCCGGGAGCGGGACTCGAACCCGCACGGCCTCGCGGCCGGTAGATTTTGAGTCTACTGCGTCTACCAGTTCCGCCATCCCGGCGCGCGTCCGCCCTCTACTATAGGCAGCCGTCGCGGCCGCCGTCAACTTGGCCCCCGGCGGCTCACTCGAGTATCCGCCAGCCGCGGGCCGCGGCCAACTCGCGCAGGCGGCGATCGGGGTGGACGGCCACCGCTTCCGCGGCCAGCTCGAGCATGAAGCGGTCCGGGTAGGTATCGCCGTAAGCGCGCTCGGGGGCGGCTTGCAGGTAGTCGCGCAGGCGTTCGGCCTTGGCCCCGGCCACGTTGACGGGCCCGCCCAGCTCGCCGCTGGCCCGGCCGTCGCGGCAGACCAGCGGCGTGCCCAGCGCCGCGACGCCCTCCCCCAGCCTTTCCGCGAAGCTGAGCAGAACCGGCTCGTAGGTTCCCGAGGCCAGAATTACCCGCGCTCCGCCGGCCAGGCCGGCTTGCAGCTCGGCCAGAACCTCCTCGCGCCGGGCCGGCCATAGCTCGTTTTCCACGACCCAGCGACTCATCTCCTCCACCAGCCCGCAGGAAAAGCCGGCAAAGAGCCGCGCCAGATCGCGCATCCACCTGTTCTGGTAGTTTCGTTTGTTTATCAAGCCCGCCTTGGCCAGGAGGGCGCCGGGGAGGTGCAGGTTGAAAAAACGCCGGTAAGCGGCGCCGTAGCCGCGCTTTTCCAGCCAGCGGGCTACCCCCTTCCACGTCTCGCCGGTGGTCAGGGTGCCCTCAAGGTCGAAGACCCAGACCGGCTCACTCATCTTTCAGCCGCTCCGGGTGAAACTTGCGCCAGTAACGGGCCAGACCGGGAATGCTCATCCAGGCCGGGTCGGCTATCTCGTACTCTTCCATCTCCCCTTCGTCCAGACCGCGCTCTTCCAGCTCCGCCCGCTCCATGGCCGCGAAGCGCCTGATCATCTCTTCTTCGTCGAGCCCCTGGCGCAGCCACTCGAGCACCACCCCCGCCCAGCGGTACATGCGCTCCTCCAGGTCGTCCAGGTGCTCCTGCACGTCCTCATAAGCGCCGAAGTGGGTCGGGCGAATCTGGCTCGCCTGCAGCGCCCGCATCTTCAGTATCGAGTCGGCCCAGGCCTCCAGGTTTATCTCCGGCGGCGGGAACGGCGGCACCACCGGCCCCCGACCGATGCGCACACCGCCAACGTCGCCGGAAAAGAGCACGCCCTCGTAGAACCAGGCGTGGTGGTGGCCGGCGTGACCCGGGGTCTCGATGGCCCAGAACTCGCCGCTTCCCACCGGCACCCGCTCGCCGTGCCCGACCGCCCTCACCTTTTCTGCGGGCACCGGGCCCGGGCGGCCCCAAAGCTCTTCCATCCTGTCTTTGTAAATGCGGCCGGCGCTCTCCCACAGCCGCTGGGGGTCTACCAGGTGGGGAGCACCCTTGGGGTGCACATAGACAACCGGCGCCCCGTCGGCCACCAGGCGCCAGGCGGCGCCCGAATGGTCCAGGTGGATGTGGCTGACGAAGACGCCGGCCAGGTCCGCCGGCTCGAGGCCCCGCCGGGCCAGCTCCGCCTTGAGGTTTTCATAGACCGACTCCGGCCCCGTTTCCACAAGTACCGGTCCGGCCGCGGTCTCGACCAGGTAGGCGGCTATCGTCCGCGGACGGATGAAGTTGAGATCCAGGGTTTCCACCATAAACACAGTCTAAACGCGCGTCGAGGCGCGGACCAGCAGGCTGGGCTCAAAGCGCCGCTGCCGCGGCGGCTGGTCGGAGCCCTGCAACCTGTCTATCAGCATCCGCGCCGCCGCCCGACCCATCTCCTCGACCGGCTGCTCCAGCGTCGAGATACCGCGCGAGGCGGTCCACGGCTGACCGTCGAAACCCAGCACGCGAACGTCAGCGCCCGGGCGCAACCCCCGCCGCTGGGCCTCCTCCACAACGCCCAGCGCCACCACGTCGGCGGCCGCGAATACGTTGAGCGGCGGCTCGCTAACCTCCAGGAAGCGTTGCAGGGCTATCTGCCCGCCCTCCGCGGAAAGCCGCGTGCGAAACAGCCTCTCGGCGGGCAGGGGCGCGCCGGCGGCGGCCAGGGCGGCGCGGAAACCGCCGATCCGCGCCGAGAAAACGGTGTTTGAAAAGGCCTGGTCCAGCTCCTCTTCAATCTGAACGGCGAAAACCGGCCCGCCCAGCGAGAGCAGGTGCTCCGCCGCCATCCGTCCGCCCAGCTCGTTGTCCAGGTAGGCCGAGTCGTACTCGCGGCTGCGAGCGTCCACCATGACCACCGGCCGGTCGGTGGGCAGCCGGCCGCCGGGAAAACGTTCGGAGAAGTCGTAGCTGGCGACTATCAGGCCGTCGGTGTGGTAGGCCAGCGCCGACGAGCTCAAAAACCGCTCCAGGCGCTTCTTGGAAAGGAGCGGGAAGAGAGCCAGGTCGTAGCGCTGCTCGCCCAGCTCTTCTTCTATTCCCTCGATCAGGCGCAGGTAGAACTCGGTGCCGACGAAGGGTAGCAGAACCGATACCGTATAGCTGCGGCCGCCGGCTATGCGGCGGGCGTGCGGGTTGGGCACGTAGCCCAGCTCTTCCATGACCGCCTTGACCCGCGCCCGGGTCTCGGGGCGGACGGCCGGCGAGCTGTTGATGACGCGGCTGACCGTGCCGATGCCCACGCCGGCCTTCCTGGCCACGTCGGCTATGGTCGGGGCGGTTCTGCCCTTTTTTCGCGCTCTGGAACCGTTTCCCACGACGTGCCTAGTGTATCCTGAACTGGGGAGAATTGGAAAGAACGCCATGGGCATTTACGACGTCGCGCTACTCCTGGCCGCTTACCTCATCGGCTCCCTTAGCTGGGGGCTGATTATCGGCTTTGCCCACGGCCTCGACCTGCGCCGCAAGGACCTGCCGGGCGGCTCCGGCGTCTTCAGACAGCTCGGACCCTTTTGGGGGGTGCTGACCGCCCTCCTCGACATCGCCAAGGGGGCCCTGGTCTCCTGGCTGGTATTCAGCTACGACCCCGCCATCGCCCCGGCGGCGGCGGCGCTGGTGGTCGCCGGCCACTGCTGGCCCGTTTTCTTTGGTTTCTCCGGCGGCGGCGGCCTTGCTCCAAGCTTTGGCTTCCTGCTCTACTACGACCCGCGGCTAACCGTGACGGTGCTGGTTCTGGTGTTGCTGGCGGCCGCCGTCTACTACCCCTGGTGGAAGCGCACCGGCGGAGTGCTGGGAATCTACCCGCTGCCCTTCGCCGCCCTCTTCGGCTTCGCCTACGCCCTCTGGGCGCTGCGGAGCGACCCCACCGGTTTCTGGTCGGTGGTGGGAATGGCCGCCGTGGTGGTGATTCGCGGGCTGCGGCTCTTGCAAGGTAAACACTAGCGATGCGCCTGGCCTACCTGGAAAACGTCAGCTACTCGGTGGGCGGCCGCGACCTGCTCGACGGGGTCGGCTTTGAGCTGCGCACTGGCGAGCGGGTAGCGCTGGTGGGGCGCAACGGCTCTGGCAAGACGACGCTAATCCGCATCATGGCCGGCGAGCTGGAGCCGCACGGAGGGCGGGTGCTGCTCGGACCGGGCGTTTTTCTGGCGGCCACCCGCCAGGAGCCGCGCTTCGGCGGCGAGACCATCCGCGAGGTGCTGCAGCAGGGGTTCGCCCGCCTCGAAGAGATGGAAAAGCGGCTGTCGCGGCTGGAAGAAAGGCTGGACGACCCGGAAACCTACGCCGCCTGGGAAGAGCTGCACGCCCATTTCGAGGCCGCCGGCGGCTACACCCGCCGCGCCCGCTACCAGGCGGTGCTGAAGGGTCTGCGTTTCTCGGGGCGCGAAGACGAGCCTGCCGGCCGCCTCTCCGGCGGCGAGGCGCGCCGCCTCGAGCTGGGCCGGGCGCTGCTGGCCGCCGCCGACGGCCTCTTGCTCGACGAACCGACCAATCACCTCGACGTCTGGATGCGCGCCTGGCTGGCGGAGTTCCTGGGCGAATACAGGGGTGGGCTGCTCTTCGTCAGCCACGACCGCTGGTTCATGGACCGGCTGGCTACCAGCACGGCCCACCTGGAAAGGGGGCGGCTCAACGTCTATCCGGGCAATTACAGCGCCTTCCGCAACGCGCTGGCGGAGCGCGAAAGCCTGCTACTGCGGGCCTGGCAGAACTGGGAGAATCGCCGGCGCGAACTAGAGGCCAGCCTCGAGCGGGCCCGTCGCTGGGCGCACTCGAGCGAAAAGCAGGCGGTTCGCAAGCGGGCGCTGGAAACCCGCTACCAAAAGCTGCTGGCGGAAGAACCGCCAAAACCGGGCCGCGCCGGCCGCAACGCGCGTATCCGCTTTCCCGCCGCCCCCGGACCCGAGCGGGTACTCGAGGCCGCGGCTCTGGAAAAGAGCTACGGCGGCCGCCGCCTCTTCCGCGTCGAAAGCCTCTCTGTGCGCCGCGGCGAGCGCATAGCCCTGGTGGGCCCCAACGGCGCCGGCAAATCCACCCTGTTGCGGCTGCTCCTGGGAGAGCTGAGCTCCGACGACCCGGCCGGCTACGTGCGCACCGGCCCGGGAGTTCGCGTGGGCTACTACGACCAGAAGCTCGGCGGCTTCGACGAAAGCCTGACCCTCTTCGAGACCCTGCACCAGCTGGTTGGCGACAGGGAGGCCCACAACCTGCTGGGCGCCTGGCTTTTCCCTTACGAGGCCCAGTTCAAGAGGGTGGCCGACCTCTCCGGCGGCGAGAGGGCCCGCCTGGCGCTGCTCACTCTTTCGCTGAGCGGCGCCAACCTGCTGGTACTCGACGAGCCCACCAACCACCTCGACCTGGAAACCATCGAGGCGCTGGAAAGCGCCCTTTCCAATTTCGAGGGCACCCTCATCGTCGCCAGTCACGACGTCGCCTTCCTGCAAAACCTGACTGCCCGCACCTGGCGGGTCCAGGACGGCGTCTTTGCCGACGAGCCCCGGCCGCCGCAGCCGCCGGCCGAGAAGCCGCCAGTCGAAAAGCCGGTCGCCAACCAGGCCGCCGCTCCCCGCAAGCGCCGGCGTAAGAGCCGCTGGCACACCGAGCGCCTGATCGAGAAGCTGGAAGCCGAGATCGAAGAACTGCACGCCCGGCTCGAGGCGCTCCACGCCCGCGCCGCCGCGCCCGACCTGACCCCCGCCGACTACGCCGGCATCGCCCGGGAAGAAGCCGACCTGAACCAGGCCATAGCCAGTCTCGAGGGCGAGTGGGAGCGGGCGGTTGAGGAACTTGAAGAACAAGGCTGACCATCGCACCAACCTGCTTACGCCGCCCGTTTTTCCAAAGCGACGCCTTTCGGCTCCCCGCGCCCACATACATCCCAACGCTTCCCGCCGCATCCGTGCCTTGCCCACCCCGACCGGTTGACGATTGCTATTGGCAAGCGAAACCGCATGGCCCAGCGACCCGCGATGACGGTGCTGCAAATTGATAACTCTGCAGACCACAAGACACAAGCAGCATCCCACCCCCTTCGTCATCCCATACGAGCGGCGTAAGCCGCGAGATCTGGGATCCAGACTGGGTCACCGACCCGTGATGACGGTGCTGCGAACAGGCAGCACTTCAAACCACAGAGAACAAGCA
>Ga0256914_1000785_pt1 | contig 30698 bp, 11 predicted proteins | sample HulkmetaG_FD_191571 | JGI IMG/M metagenome (GOLD analysis project Ga0256914, IMG submission 191571) | Hydrothermal chimney microbial communities from Main Endeavour vent field at the Juan de Fuca Ridge, Pacific Ocean - Hulk | ecosystem: Environmental > Aquatic > Marine > Hydrothermal vents ... | reverse complement strand
TGCGGCAGATGGTTAAAGGTCACAAAACGGTTGAAGCGATCGGGTTCCTGCGGATTCGCAGCGTAATACGGGTTCGGGAATACATTGATTTTTTCGACATCTTGCTTAGCCAGATTATTATCATGCGTAGCAGCCGGTGCAGTAAAGGTGTAGGTCGTGGTCAGCAAGTGCGGTTTATTCGTAATCCAGCGAATCACCGTTCCGGTCTCAGGCAGAGTTCCGGCACCGCCAAAATCACAGATGATAATACGGGCCAAAACTTCTTTACTGTGTCCCCACCAAGCGTAGGTAAATGTTTTGTCATCAAATACGTCTTTCTTAAAGACATCGTAGGTTCCTTGATCGTCCGTCGGCACTCTGAAGTAAACCCAATCCGTTGCAGGGAAACCAAAAGCAGGATCGGTGTAACCAAAATCAAAGCTACCAACCGTCGAACCACCGGAATAACCACCGGTCAAGCAACGTACGTCATCGGAATTATCATCATAGGTTTGGATACCAACATCCCAGGCTTCAAAAGGTACGACCGCAGCTGTATCGGCATCATACCACCAGGCATAAACTCCGCCATCAGCCGTGAAGCGCATTTCAAAGTCATGTGCTTCGGCATTGGCAATGCTACGAGCCATACGTTCAATATTACCAGCTCCACCACCGGCACTGATGTAGAAGCGGTTCGCATCGGCAGGTGCACTCAGGCTGTGCCATACATTGTTGCCATGGAAAGGCGCACCGGCACCATCCCATTGATCTGCCGGCAATGGACCGTTGCCATTGGCTACCTCGACGATGGCTTTAATGCCGGGAGCCGGGCCAGAAACCTTAATCTGCAACCCGTCAACAATCAATTGATCGTTGGCACTGGGATCTGCAGACTGCGGTTGATTTTTCAGAACCACTTCGCCGGTGGTCAGGTCTTGCAAGTTCCAAACGGTCTGACCATACGTAGCAGAGTTCGTATCTTCATCAACCGTAAAGAAAATTTTGTAATCATGACCGGTTGTGGCCGTAGGATCAACAACGATCACTTTGCACACACCGTCATCACTACCTTCTTTCGTTACAGGAATTTCTTCTCCTGCTTCGCCTTCATAGCGATCACCCGGTTTCGGATCCTGTACGGTTACTGCGTGGACGATTGCCGGAGATTCCAGCGCACGGTCACGCACTAGGGTACCGTCATAATTGTAGGCGGTTACTGCAAAGTAATAGGTCGAACCACGATACAACGGTTTACCCGTAATGTAATCTTTATTCACGATAAAGAAGCGTTTGATGCCGGTGTCGGAACCGAATTGTACCGGCAGATCAACCACCGTACCGTATTGCGAAGAGAACATCGACGATTTGATAATACGCACACCGTTAATTTTATCATAAGTAGCGATGCGAACTACACCGGGATCACCGATTTTAGCCGTAGCCGAAGGCAACTGATAAACATTGTAACCTTCGAATTCGTAGTTGATGATCTTACGTTCTTCGGTATCTTTGATACGGTCGACGTTCCAACCCCAGTTCAAGACGATTTTGTCATCCAACGGAACGGCTTTTACGTCAGGAGCTGTAGGCGGTTTCGGAATTACCTGGAACAATCCGTCGTAAACTTTTTGTGCTACTTTATCGGTACTCTTCAAGTCGGCAATAGACTGGATGTTATTACCACCCATACCGCCAACCAGAGCCACAACGATTTCTTGCTCGTCACCGGGAGCCATGGTAAAAGGACCGGTTGCGGCAAACATACGGCGGTCGCCAGGTCCCATGTTGCCTCCCTTACCGTCGATATCGCTGTTGATACCTTCCGGATCGGTTACAGGATCACCATACAGCGGGAACTTGGTGGGTTGGCCAGCTTTGGGCCCACTACCAACCGTGTAAGGCGTCGGATTCTGAAGATCATTGGTCGGGATGTACCCGTTCAACATGTTGTACCATTGCAAGGTAAAATCAATCACACCCATGGGCGGGTCAGAAATCTCACCGCCGGCAGCAAAATAACCAAAAGACGTCATGGGCAGATTCTTATGATTCGGAACATATTTCAAATTAAACACAGCCGTATCACCAGCAGACGGTACAATCGGGCCCTGGAAAAAGTCGAAACCGGCTGCGGGAGGCGGCAAGTTCACTTTGGCATATTCGGCATCAACAACCGGACCGTTGTAAGCAAAATGCAAACTCAAAGTAGTGTCGCAACCAACCAGATCATCGCTGTAGTCACCAATATCCGGGTCGGAATATTGAGCGACAAACATAGAGTCAAGGATATACCCTGATTTATTGATCAGTTTGTAGCGTTTGAATACGATCTGACCTAAAGTGCTGTTAGGCTGGTTATAAGCCCACAAAGTAATTTGCAGTTCCAAACCAATCGGCAAACTACCGGAATGGTTCAAAACTTTTGCCGAATTCAGGTCATTCACAACCAACCAAACCACCTGATCGGCCTGAGCGATGCCGGGGTAGTCCCCACCTTCAATCAAATTACCAAGTTTGTCAAATTTAGCTTTAATGGGGTAGCCGTTTTCATCCAGTTTAGGATCATAAACACCGTTCCCATTCACATCATAATACGGTGCGCCCAAATCAACCGGCCAGTTTTTCCAGTCATCAGCATATTGAGCAATAATGGCCGAAGTCATAGCATCGGTCACACCCGAAATGGGTACGTTATAAAGCTCACTGGCTTCTTTCATAACCTGAGCTGCAGTCAAATTTCTCCAGTCATCACGAATACGATAGATACGTACACGCGGATCATCACTGGCTACAGGAGTACCATCATTCTGAATCCAACCGGGAATGGTACCGATACGATAACCGATACCACCTACACGCGGCGTATCACTCAAAGCAACGCCCGTGTTCGGATCTTTAAGATACGCACCCCAAATGATACCATCCATATAAATGGCAGTCATTACACCGCGGGGATAATAACCACCGGCAGAACCGGTAAAAGGATCATGGCCGGTCTGGCCTTCGTAGTTGACCCAAAATCCCCAGTTACCGATGTTACTCATCGTTTGGGTAATTTTATCACCCATCATTTTCTGCAATCCGACCGCGCTGACTTCGTTGACTTTTGCACGGGCATAGGCCTGAGTACCCACAAGGGTCGCCATAAACCCAAAAATCAACACGATCAGAAGTAATCGACTTATTCTTTTATTCATGTTTTCTCCTCACCCTGTTTTTGAACTCTGATTAGACTTCTTCATAATTCACCGGAATTAAAAGTTCAGTTTTAAACCGAAGAAGATTTGACGTGGATGATCCCACAATTGACGGCCTAAGTAGTTCCAATAGGCTTGGCCATTGGTCAGGTTGATGGCTTTGTACATCTTTACGTAGTCCTGACCACCGTACGAAGCGATAAAAGAAGCCGTTCTTACCGGATCGATCAGGCCTGTCAACAAACCATCGTCTTCGGCACTACCGGTTACCTGATAAACATTAATCACGTTCTTGATATTGAACAGATTGTAAACACGCATATACAGGGTTGCTTTTAACTTATCTGTGATATTAAACGATTTGTCCACACGTAAGTCAATTCTGTGATACCACGGTGTGGTCGAATTGTTGATCGGCTCTAAAGCACGACGGGAACGTGTATCGGCCATATAATCCACACCTGTGTCATACGGACCAGCTTGTCCACCAGAGGTGGTTACCAACGTGTAAGGATGGCCACTGTTAAAGGTGTAAAGCAAGTTTACGCCGAACTGTTCCAGAACCGGTCCGCCATCATTTTTGCCGAAGCGGTAATCAACCATTACGGTTCCACGATGTTTCTGAGCAAAATCCAACGGATTCAACCGCGTCGGACGCTGCGAGAGACGGTCAACCGCAGAAATGTAAGAAGTGCTTCCGGAACCCGTACCCTCCGCATTGGAATAGGTGTAGTTCAACTGAGCCATCAGGCGGTTGAAACGACGTAACTGGAATTTGAATTCCAAACCTTTGGTGGTCGAGAAGTCACCATTGGTCAGAATGTTGTAAGCCTGAATTTCGGCACCGGCTGCAGGGGTAATACGATCGGCCTGAATTTCGCCTTTTACGTTCTTGTAAAAACCGGAAATGTCGATAGCCGCATATTGACCGAACTGCTGACGGAAACCAACTTCATACGAAGTGGTACGAATAGGAGTTACACCCAAACCAACCGGTGTGGTGTAAAAATACCCACCACCAATTTGACGTCCGTATTGATAAGAGCTGTAATAGAACGTACCGAAACTCGGGGTTTGCACGAATTTACCATATTGTGCGTAGAAAACGGTACGATCGCTAACAGGGAAAGAAATACCCAAACGCGGGGTTACATACATGAAAGGATCCATGTCTTTCCACTGGTCGGGTTTAACCAGGTGTTTTTCTTTGTCGATTTCCACCCGACGAGGATCTTTCAAAGTTTTTTGTTTGGTATCGAAATAATCGAAACGCAAACCGGCATTGATGATTAAATCTTTGTATTCGATTTTATCCTGAATGTAAGCAGCGGCAAAAACCGGTTTTTTCGGGCCGTCGAAACCGCTTTCGATTTCGTTCCCCCACAAATCATAACCAAACACATTGCCGGCCCATTCGGCAACAACCGCTTCAGGAACGGAATCTTCTACGCCACCATAGCGTTGAACTTCTTTCATCACGCCGGGGCTAATGCTGTATTGACGAATGGTATATTGACGAGCGCTTACACCAAACTTCAATTCGTGGTTACGCGTAAACTGACTAACCAGGTCAAACGCACCGCCGATATAGGTTTGTTTGTTCTTGCTGTAATTAGCCATCAACGTACCATTGCGTCCAAAGGGGAAGCCATTGATTAAGTAGTTATAGTCTGGGTCATAAGGCGCACGATAGACCACCTCACCATTGGTCTTTTCATAAATTTTAGCGCTGTCACGCCAGGCACGCCAATCGGTTCCGAACCAATCGTCGTGGCGTTCGCCCATATTCAGGAAATAACTTAATGTTAAGTCGTAATATGTTTTGGCATTCAATACCTGCGTAAACTTACCGCTTACCAACAAATTGTGGCTATAATACGGTTGTTCGCGCGTGTTGAGGAATTGCAACATCGGTGCGCTGGTACCAAAACTCTTGGTGAATGTGTACACACCGCTCAAACGGAATTTAAACGATTTCATATCCCACAACAGGGTACTGTTCACGCTGTGACGTTTGTACCAGTTGTGCGGAGTAAAACCATCAGGATAGGTAACGGCTTTCAACGTATCGGGATGAAAATTCGGACTTTCCGGATTGTTACGCGGATTTCTGGGGTTGGTATCAACCAACGGATGATCCAGATTGCCGCCATCACCATAGAAGAAATTGTAGCCTTTGCTAAAACGTTTTACGTCATCGCCTACATCCTGATTTTCATAAGCGATGAAATAACGCAAATTCTTGGTAATAGGACCACTTAACGTGGTGGCGATAATATGTTCGCGATACGAATAAGTATTCAAGAATTTTTCGCCTTCACTGGCAAACTTATCGGTTTGCGCATCCAAAGAAAAATGGAATTGCGGGCCACCTGTTTTCAATTCAGTACGGATAATACCGGCATTGGCATCACCAAATTCGGCGGTGTAACCACCGGTCAACACCTGCATTTCTTCCACAGCGTCCTGAATTACATGAACCGAATTACGCCGGTTCATAATATTCATTGTGGAAGCACCATCCAGATAATATCCGTTGTCCTGGGTACGCCCACCACGAATATGAACGGCACCATCCTGCACAACAACACTGGCCTGCAAGGCCAAAATATTGTTAATACCACGTACCGGGATCGTTTCCAACTGTTCGTTGGTGATCTTCGATACACTCTGTGTTACGTTTTTGTCCACCAACGGTCTCTCGGCATTTACTGTAATCACTTCACCCAATTCCAGAGTGGTGGGTTCCAACTCGAAATTTTGTTCCGTGGTAATACCTGCAGACACACGAATGTTATTGACAACAACTTTGCGATACCCTACATAACTTGCTTCAATATTGTACGTTCCAACAGGTACATTGAGGATTACATAGTAACCGTCAACGTCAGTAGTGGCACCGAGCATGGTGTTTTGAAGGACAATATTGACGCCTGCCAGAGGTTCACCCGTCTTTTTGTCTTTAACTACACCAACGATTTTACCCGATGACTGGGCAAAGACCATTATTGGCATAGCTAAAGCGAATAGTAAGATAAGCACTTTTTTGAACATCCCTTAACCTCCAAATAAATTAAAACACTACCATAATACTAAAACCTATTCTAAAAGTATTTACACCTTAAGTCATAGGCCCCCTCCTTTGGTTTTATTTAAACTTATTGTGCGCATTATCACACTCAAAATATATGATTTGTCAACGTTAAAGTCAAGGTTTCGGACGGGGATAGCTTGAGGTAAGGTATTGAGAACTGAAAGGGTTACTGCAAATTCAGGAATTTTCTCTGTGTGACGCATCGTGATACGAGTCATCGGTCCTTCTCTATTAAGCTTTGTGCCCAATAAATATCGTATATAAAAAGGTTATTTTCAAGTATTTGTTGGATTTTTTTAATTTTAGTTTAAAGAAAGCTTGGTCGTGACAAAAAACCAACATACTATTCTTTTTGATGAGAGGGGTCAAAGGAGAACTCAAATCTTGCTTCAAACAGAGCAACATAAAAAAAGAGAGGGCACTGCCCTCTCTCAAATACGGATAGTCGGCTACTCTGTGGCGTAACCTTTTTATTTTCAGAAACGCATTTCTATTTCAGCAGAACCATTTTTCGCTCCTGAACAAAATTCGTCTGCCCGTCTGTCGTACGTACCGACAGTTTGAACAGGTAAATTCCACTGCTTACTTTTTGTCCCGCATCCGAACAGGCATCCCAGCGCACGGAGTAAATACCGGGGCTTTGCAGACCGGTCACCAGAGTACGCACTTTTTGGCCTCTGATGTTAAACACTTCCAGTTTTACCTGCCCGGCTTTAGCCAGGGTGTATTGAATAGTCGTTACCGGATTGAATGGATTGGGATAATTTTGCAGCAGGGCAAAATTTTGCGGCGTTTGCTCTTTCCGGTTTTCTTCGATGGCCGAAGGGCCATTGTATTCCAAATAATTCGTATGGGTAATGTTTGCCTGATAATCTTGCCAGACTCCGTTTTCATTGCCCATGCTCTCTTTCAAATCAATCACAAAAAGGCCGCTATCGCCTCCCACAATTGTCTCAAAATCACCATCCTGATCGATATCGTGAAAAGCGCCGGAACCGTCCAGGTCCCCCGAAAAAAGAGCCGGGAAATTATTGTAGTCTGTACCATCGTAACGATAACAATAAATATGTCCGTCTTCGGTGCTAACCATTACTTCATACTTGCCATCGTTGTCCAGATCGGCAAATACCGGGGATGTGTTAATCGGACGATCCAATTTTTTGGGGAAGGGCGCCAGCGTATCGCCATTGAATTCCAACAGGTACAATTTCCCGTAATCTCCGCTCGAATTATCGGTACCGAAAGCGATTTCCAGTTTTCCGTCATCGTTCACATCGCACACAGAGGGAGAGGACTGGATGGGATCGACCGTATCATAGCGCAACTGCTCGGCGCCGTTAATATCGAGAATAATGAGATCACGTCCGGTTGTCGTTAAAATAAAACTAATCGTTCCGCGATCATCTACAATCACCGGTTTGTTGGAGAGGCGCGCAGGCAAATCGACCGGGAAACCACTCAAATCGGTACCGTCCACATTGATCACATGGAAATCGCTGTTCACCAAACCAAAGGCCAGTTCAGGCTCGCCATCGGCATCCACGTCTCCCACGGCCACACCTTTATCGATTTGCGAGGCGTAAGAATAGGGGAAACCGCTCAGCTCACTGCCATCGGATTCAATGGCATGTAATTTTTTACTCATCGTGCCAAAAATGATCTCTTTTTGGCCGTCGCCGTTCAAATCGGCTACGGTTAATTCGCTACGAATTTGTTCATCCAAATTGAGATTCAAAGCAATCGACCCGTCGGCATTGACAATTTTCAGAATACAATCGTCACGTTCGGCAATGATAAGCTCCGTGTCCCCATCGCCGTCCACATCGGTCATAACGGGTGCCATAGTAACATTGCCATCCAGGTAAATGGGAAAGCCGGAAAGGATATTTCCCTGATAATCGCACACATAAAGACTATCGGCATCGGTAATAAAGGCTATTTCCAAATTGTCATCGCCGGTTAAATTGCCAACGGTAACCGCCTCGGGAATTTGTTTGCCTTTTAACGGAAATCCGGCCTGATTCAATGAAGGCTGCACAGAGATATCTTCTGTGTGGGAATACGGGTAGGTTTCCGTTTGATTGGCTTTTTTGGTAATCTGAATATCCAACGGCATGAGTGGCGCATCCGGGCTGACCTGGAAAATAAGTTCATCACTGGAATTGGTCGCCGAACCGCCCGCAGAAATATCCCCCAGAGAAGCCGTGCTGTCGGTAAAAGTAATGAATCCGGAATCCGAGGAGCCAATAATTTGCACACCATGCGCATCCTGATAATTCGGATCATTTTGAATGGTTAAAGTAATTTTTGCGCTTTCACCGGGATTCAGTTCTCCGTCGCCGTTGTCATTAATAATCTGAATGGTATAGGAAGCAACCGTCAAATAAGGATAGCTGTTTCGCGCAATAGCGTGATGAATATTCACACGACCGGATCCTAAATTTCCTGCGTAATCGGGGTTTAAATCATCAATGGGATCGGCGTTATTCAAAATTTGATCGATGTACCATTGACGCGATTGATTGGGGAACCAGGCCTTGAGCAAAGCAAACGCTCCGGTTGCCACCGGTGTGGCCATAGAGGTTCCGGCCCAGGAGGCATATCCGCCAGCATTCCAATGGATGGTGCTTAAAATAGCCGTAGTCGAACCGCCCCCATATTCGCCGCCCGGCGCACTAATATCGATAGCCGAGCCCCAATTGGAATACGAAGCTTTGTGATCGGTATTATCGGTTGCCGCCACAGAAATACACTTGGAATAATCCGAAGGATATTGGGCATTTCCCCAACCGTCATTACTATGGCTATCGTTTCCGCAGGCGCCCAGCACCACAGCCCCATAATTATCCGAAACATCATCAAGAATATTCTGCTCGTAGCTGGACATGTACGGCCCGCCCCAGGAACAATTAATGAATTTTGCGCCTAATTTTGCCGTGTACAAAATGCCATCGTACCCGGAATAAATACCCGGCTCGGAGGTTGTGGAATCGGCATCACGGGAATTTTTGGTACCGATAATTTTTACGCGAAACGCCGTTCCGGCAATCCCTTCGGAATTGTCGGCTTCGGCACCGATGATGCCGCTACAATGTGTTCCATGACTCAATGCTTCGTCCTGTCCGGCACTTGGGGGGCGAATGTCGTTATCATTGTCGGCAAAGTCCCAACCGCGTACATCATCCACATAGCCGTTGCCGTCGTCGTCCACGCCGTTCAAATCGGCACTGGTAAACTGCCCGTCGTGGTTGATGTCTTCTCCGGGATTAATGTACAGTACGTTTGCCAGTTCCGGATGCTCGTAATCGATGCCCGTATCTACAACACCTACCAACACATCTTCACTGCCAGGCGTGCCATCCCATAATCCCCAGGCATAATCGGCCATAATTTTTTTGATGTACCACTGTTCACTGTAGCGTCCGTCATTCGGCACATACGGATCGTTCTGCGGTTCTTCAAGAATAAAATTTCGCGATTCAAAATCCGCGGAAATCACACCCGGCACATGAGCAAATTCGTCTTTAATTTGCTGCAATTCCTGCGGAGAATAATCGCTGGCAAATTCCACGCGATAAACTTTGCTCAGGTTCACATCGCCCACCAAATCACGATCATCGGCAGACTTTAACCACTTTTCCAGAATTTTTGCCTGATATTTTTCCAGCAAAACATTAAGCGCATCCACATTGGTGCGTGGCTGGCCCTTTACATAAAGAATGGTCAAATCGGGCTGGCTACGTTCCAGGCAAAATAGCACCCGGTTCGTAAAATAGCCCCCGGTAGCCCAAACCAATTGCAGCATCACAAAAATAAATAGTAACACTTTCTTCATTGCTGCTTCTCCTTTTATTTAATGAGTAAAACTTGTTTGCCGAATAATCTATTTTGCACAGAAATCATAATGAAATAGATGCCGGAGCTCACTATTTTGCCCTGTAAATTTTTTGCACGCCAATACCAACGGTAGTTCGTTTGATTTACTTTTCCGTTGAATAAGGTGGCAACCTTGCGGCCTCGAATGTCGTACACGGTAGCACGCAAAGGCGAGCCCAAAAGCGAGGCAGGCAAATGCACACGAACCTGAGTACCCAAATTAAACGGATTGGGAAAAACGGTTAACCGCATCTTTGCCGGAAGCTGTGCCGGAGCTTTTTCCCGAATGGCGGTAGCAGGAGCCGCCTGATAAAACCCCGTACGCTGGTTGTTGCCCATAAACGTTGTCCACCCGCCGGCGGTATCCAGCGAATCCGGTAAATCAACGGCAAAAAGGCTCTCGCTGTTTGCTCCCAACACTTCCAGGTCTCCATCGTTATCCAGATCGCCAATTGTTAAAGGCGTCGCTACGGGGCGATCGAGCTGGATGGGGGCAAAAGGCAGAGCATGCCCCGTTCCGTCGGTAATGCAAACCGTTCCCGTGTTACTGGCCGTAATCAACCGGACTTCTTGCCGGGCGTTAAGCACCGAAAGGGGAACGGCATTCTTGTCAGCCGAGTTCATCTCAATTTTCCACACTTTTCCGTTTGTGGAAAAGCTCCACATGCGTCCTTCTTCATCGAGGGTTAAGGCCTCGGCAACCCCGTCGCCATTTACATCGCCAAAGGCGGGTTGCACAACAAAGGGCACGGCCAATGTCGTGTCCAGTTCAACCTGTCCTTTACCATTAAATAAAAGGGCATGATTATCGCGATCCGTGATAAAAATGTGCCGCCCCTGCGTATCCTGGGCGATCACGGGAGTAAAGCGTGCCCGCGAGGCCAATTCCACAGGCCAGCCAGCTTCTTCACTTCCCTGCTCGTTAAAACAATGCAATTTGCGGTCAAACGTACCAAAAACCATTTCGCTCCGACCGTCGCCGTCCACATCGCCTAAAGCCACACCCTTTTCCACAAACGAACCGACATTTACGGGGAATCCGGCTTGCTCACGGCCCCGTTCGTTCAGCACATGCAATTTTTTGTTCATGGTGCCCAAAACAATTTCGGGCAGACTATCGCCATCCACGTCGGCCACGGCCACATTGCCGTAAACCGTTTCGGCCAAATCCCGTGTCCAGAGGGTATCTCCCTGCACGGTAAAAACCTTAATTTTCCCCCGCTGACTCACCGTCATAATTTCCGATTCGCCATCGTTATTCAAGTCGGCCATCAGGGGCGGAATGCGGTGGTATTCTTCGAGACTCAACGGAAAAGGCGAAACCACTTCTCCTTGTGAGTCGAGTAAATTTAACTTTTTGTCGGACGAAATAAACACGATAAAATTCTTCTTTTCTTTTTCGGAACGGAACAGGCTAACCGGCAAAAGGCTTCCCAGGTGGTCTTTCGGGAAACCTTTCTGATAGGTAGAAAGAAGAAGATCGACTATGTAGGCCTCATCATACGGGAGTGACGAATCGGGATTGCAGGTTACATCGAACCGGATGGAAAACCGTCCGTACGAATGGCTCGGTTGAATCGAAAAAACAAAGTCCTGCGCTTCGGTATCCACGCACGTTCCGGCAGGAACTTCTCCGAGATGCAAGACGCTGTCTTGAATAACCACCAAAGAATCGTCCACATGGGCGGTCACGGTTACCTGATGCGCATCTTGCCAATTGGCCCCGTTTTCAAGGTGCAGGGAAATGCGCACTGTTTCTCCGGGATCGATTTGCGCATTGCCGTTGGCATCATCCCATTCAATCGAATCGCGAACGATTTTGAGCCCCGGTAAAAAGCGGGGTGCAATGGCCTGATACACATTAACTCTTCCCGCGCCCAGCAATCCCTGATAGCCCGGATTTTTCGCATCGATCGGGTCGGCCGCATCCAGCAAAAGGCCAATTACCTCTTCCCGCGGCAAATCGGGAAAAAATGCTTTGATCAAAGCCAACGAACCGGTAACCACCGGACTGGCCATGGATGTGCCCTGCCACGAAGCGTAGCCCCCTGCACTGTAGTGAATGGTGCTGTAAATGCCCTGTCCGGGTGCACTAATATCGATTACATGCCCGTAATTGGAAAAGTAGGCACGCTGATCTCCCGCGCCCAGGGCAGCAACTGTAACCACGTGATTCAAATCGCTGGGGTAAAAATGATGCGAATCGTTATTCGAATTGTCGTTCCCGGCCGCGGCGACTACAATAGCCCCGTACTTTTCGGTAACCATGTCGATTAAATCCTGCGCTTCCTGATAATACCCTTCGCCTCCCCAGGAACAATTAATTACTTTGGCGCCCAGCTTGGCAGCGTAAAGGATGCCATCGTAGGCGTTGTACAAATATCCATGATTCACATCGTCGTCGCGGCTGTGTTTAGTGCCGATAATGCGGTAATGGCGGGCAATCCCGCTAATGCCCACTTCGTTGTCGTGAATGGCTGCCGCAATACCGGCCACGTGCGTACCATGGCTTAAAATTTCGTGCGCACCAGCCACCGGCGGACGAATGTCGTTGTCACCGGGCAGCGAATCCGTAGCTTGTGAAAAATCCCAGCCGAGCAAATCGTCCACAAAGCCGTTGCCGTCATCGTCAATTCCGTTGTAATCTTCCTCGCTTGCCTGCCCGTCTCCGTTCAAATCTTCGCCGGGATTCACATACAAAGCGGCGCCAATATCCGGATGCAGGTAATCGATTCCCGTATCCACAATACCAATGAGTACCGGATCTGTATCCGTCGGAATTTCAGAAGACAGCGTCCAGGCAAAATTAGCCATAATACGTTTTAAATACCATTGGCGCTCAAAGTAAGGGTCATCGGGTGTAGTGGCCGGAATGGGACCGGCGATTTTGACTACAGGCTCCGGAGCCGCATGGCGCACCGAGGACAGTTGTAAAAAATCCTTTTGAGCCGCCAACAAAAAGGAAGGTTTCCCCAGATAAATCCGGTAAATTTTGTTAAAGGCTACCCCGTTGTACACATCACCGGCATCCGCCGACTTCAGCCAGCGTTCCACACGCGCGACTCCGTATTTCTTGAACAGCGAGCGTGTTTGGTCGGGCATTTTGTCGGCAATTTGCTGCACCCGACCCGTTGGCCAGGCCCGGGCATTTGCTTTAAGGGTAATCAAAAGATGACCGGGAATATTGTCTTGCGCGGTCAGAGAGTAGCTAAAAAGTAATAGCAGAAAAAAAACAAACTTTCCCCACTTCTGTGCCGTGCAGAAAAAACAAAATCTTCTATTGTACATGCGTAGTCCTGTTTCTCGTGTGATGTTTCGCCCCCTGCCCCCACAGGCCAGCGTCTGCCCGCCGGTAATTTTGTTTTTCTTTTTTAGCAAGAAAACAAACACCCGTGCCGGCTATTTCTCCAAAAGTCATTCATGTCGGGTTACTTAAGCAGAATCATGCGCCGCATCCGGCTTTGCCCGTTGACCGACAGACGGTAAAAATAAATACCGGAAGTAACCACCTGGCCGGCTTGGTTGGTACCATCCCAGGTGAGTTTGAACTCGCCCGCCCGGGCCTTCCATTCAAAACGGCGTACTTCCTGCCCCAAAACATTGTAAATCTTTAAAACCGCATTTTGGCCATGTACCTGTGCCGGTAAATAGCAACGAATGGTTGTTTGCAGATTGAACGGATTGGGGTAATTTTGTTCCAGAAAAATCGTTTGCGGTAATTTGGTACGGGATGTTTCCCGCAATGCGGTTAGCGTGCCGCCGTAATTTCCGATACGGAGATTGCCCGCCAGATACGTATTCCAACCCACTTGCTCCGCAAAAGGAGCCTGCAAATCGAGTACCGCCAATTGATCGCTTCCGCCGACGACCACATCCGCATCTCCGTCGTTGTCCAGATCGTCCACCACAGGCAATGCTTTGCTGGTGTTCTCCAGATCGACAGGGAAATTTTGCACTTCGTTGCCATCGGTTTTCCAGGCGTGCAAAAAGCCATCATCCGTAACCAGTAAAATTTCCGGCACACCGTCGGCATTAATATCGGGACACAACACCCCGGCTTGCGGCAAATGTGTCAATTTCAAGGGAAAATGTTCGTTAAAAGGCGTACCGGCCATCGTCAGGACGTTAAGCAAGCTATCGCGTGTGGCCAGAACAATTTCCGGCTGGCCGTCATTGTCAAAATCGGCCAACGCCGGGGTTCCCACAAGCTCACCGCCCAATTCCACATCAACGCGTATTTGCCCTTTACGGTTAATTTTCAACAGGTGGTGCCCCAAAGTCACCCCGATAATGTTTATGCTGTCCTGATTTTGCACCACAATCGGTGCAACGCTCAACCGTGTGGAAAGCGCAATCGGGAAATTTTCCAGCGAGTCTCCGGTAGCCGTCACCACATGGAGCTGATTGTTAAATGTGCCAAAGACCATATCGGGCCGATTGTCTCCGTCAAAATCGGCTAAGGCCGTTCCCAGATTGATCAGAGAAGGCATGGTTTTGGGGAAGCCCGCCACTTCGCTGGAATCGAGCTTTAACACATGCAAATTTTTCTTCATGGAACCAAAAATCATTTCCAGTTGCGGATCGCCATCCATGTTGGCCAAAGCCACCTGACCGTAAACCGATTCTTTAAGCGCGTCCTGAAAAACAACCAGACCGTTAAAACGCACCACCCAAACCGTTCCCTGACGATTCACCACCACAATTTCCTGTTTGCCATCCCGATCCACATCGCCGATGGCCGGAGCCGACAAGGTATTGCCCACATCGACGGGAAATCCGTTTAATTTTCTGCCTTTGGCATCAAACGCGATTAACTTCCCCTCAGAAGTTACCGCCACAATGGCTTTTTCTCCGTTCGAACGGGTTGCCACCGACAGGGGCGTACTAAAGCCATAGCCCTGCAGGGGAAAGCCGGGCAAAAACATGGTGGGAGTTACTTCCAAATCAAATGTCGTAGAATAGGCGTATTGACTGGTATCGTTGGCGGTTACCACCAACTGCAAAGCAATGGTCTGGTAAGGAGCATCCTGGGCGATGTGAATAGTCGGAAGAGCCAGATTCGTATCCACAATGCTGCCATTGACCAGTGAATCGATCGCAAGCAGGGAATCTAAAATTTGCACATAAGGCGAAGTACTCCGCAAATGAATCTTTACGTCCCGGGCATCTTTCCAGCCGCTTTTGTTTTCAAGCGTAAATTCCAGACGCAACGAATCGCCGGGATGAGGCGTTTGTTCTTTTGTATTTTGCCAGGCATATTGCACCAAAGAAATCTTGGGGAAAAGATCCCGGGCAATGGCATTGTACACATTTACCCGCCCACTTCCTAACAAGCCTTTGTACGACGGATTCTTTGCATCGATAGGATCGGCATTACTGAGCAGACGGTGGATGAGCTCGGAACGCGAATCGTCGGGATACCAGGCTTTAAGCAAGGCAAAAGCACCGGCCACCACGGGCGAGGCCATCGAGGTTCCCTGCCACGATGTGTACGAGCCGGCATTAACGTGAATGGTACTCAAAATTGCATTGTACGCACTGGCACCTTCGCCACCCGGCGCGCTGATGTCGATTATTTCTCCCCAGTTGGAATAGTAGGCCTTTTCGTCCGTGTTGTTCAGGGCCGCGACGGCAATCGTATTTTCGTAATCGCTGGGATACTGATGATTTTCATCGTTGTTGTGCGAATCGTTTCCTGCGGCCGTGACCACAATTGCCCCGTAATTCTGCGTCACATTGTCCACCACAATTTTGCCGTACAGGTCGTATCCGCCGCCCCAGGAACAATTAATGATTTTGGCGCCCATTTTGGCGCAATACAAAATTCCGGAATACCCTTTTACGATACTCGGGTCCGTCAAATCATTATCTGCCGCGTGTTTGGTTACAATTAGTTTGCTCCGGAAAGAAATTCCCGCAATGCCCACTCCGTTGTCGGCTACCGCAGCGATAATGCCGGCCACATGTGTACCGTGGCTTAATTCCTGATGCGGGCCGGCATCGGGAGGCATCACATCGTTGTCCTGATTGGCAAAATCCCAGCCCATAAAATCGTCCACGTAACCGTTATCGTCATCGTCCACACCGTTTTCATCATCGGCGGTTATCAGTCCGTCACCATTGGCATCTTCCCCCAAATTCACCCACATGGCATCGACCAGATCGGGATGGGTGTAATCAATTCCGGTATCGACCACCCCGACCAGAACTGTGGAATCGCCGGGGATTTCGCCTCCCCAAAGGCCCCAGGCCTGAGGGGCCATAATTTTGTTCAAATACCATTGTTTCGAAAAATAGGGATCATTCGGAATGTAGGGTTCAAATGTGGCATCGACGCGATTGACCGCTTCCAATGCCGCCGAATGCACATCGCTTACCGCCTGAAAGCTTTTCACCACATTGCGCAAATTTTCTTTGTCTTTAGGACTCGCAAAAACCACGCGATAAATGTGGTCCAGCCGTACCCCGTCTACCACATCGCGGGCATCGGCCATGGGCAACCATTTTTCGACCTTAATCACCCCAAAACGTTGCAAAAGCTGATTAATGGAAGAATAATTCGTCCGAATGCCGCGCACGCTCTGTTCGATGCGCAGAGGCGCCCGGTCAGCTTTTAAACAAAAAAGGATTTCCCGATTTTGATATTCCTGTGCAGATAAAAGGCCCAAGGAGAAAAGTAACAACAGTACGGTTAAGCGAATCGAATTAAACACAATACCCTCGCAGTTTTTTTAATTTTTAGTTTACGAACAAATTTTAAAAAAACCATATCACAGATCAATTTTTGATTAAAAAAAATGATTATTCCCTGACATTGCCTACCACCTGTCTGCCATTTTGGGGTGACAGCAACATACAGAAACGACCGCAAACGCCGGTTAACCGGCGTTTATCAGCTAAAAGCACTCACCCGCTGGCAATTTATTCGGAGCTTTCTTCCACGGGTAATTGAGCACTTTCATCCGGCGCGTCGACCCGTTCCAAATCGATTTTTAAACCGCCCAAAGCCCTGGCCACCAAATTGTAAATAAGCGCCATAACCACATTAAACACTGTACCGAGAACCGCATAAATCAAAGGAAAAATAATCAAGAAAAAAGAATGAAAGGCGAAACCCGGAAAAAACCGCGAGGGTGCATTGGACATGTGTTGCATGGGTTGAATAATCATCCAGTTAAGCAGCCCAAAAAACAACATGAACAAAACGCCTAAAATAAAAATGAGTAAAAAGGAATACACCGCCACGCTGCCAATATCCAAATGTTTTAATCGATACATAACTTCTCCTTGAATTTTGCACATTATGCTATTACCTACCTGAAAGCCGTTACAACGGCTCCGGGTAATTTTGCATTTGACCAAAGCCAGATATTGTGGTCTTTTTTGCCTTAGTCAGGCAAGAAAGACCATCTTAACCGTATTTAAGCCCATGCACACACTGTGTTCATGTAATGTTTTTGTTATTTGCCAGTTTCTGGCACCTGCAAACAACGTGTTTCGGGCAAAAAAAATCTCAAGGGAGAACTTGTCTCCCCTGAGATTTGAAAACATGCTCCGAAATGCGTTCCGGGCTTATTTAATCAGGAGCATACGACGTTGCAACTGAATGTTTTTGCCCTTTAACTGGTAAATGTAAATACCCGATCCGACCGGTTTGCCGGAAGCATTTTTACCATCCCATTTAACAGTATTCAAACCAACGTGTGCGACGCCCTCAAACACCGTAGCGACTTTCTGTCCCAGAATATTGTACACATTCAAGGTTACTTTTTGGCCACGCGCGTAATCGGGAATGACAAACGGTATGGTTGTTGTCGGGTTAAACGGATTGGGATAGTTGTGTCCCAGGTAGAAACGATCGGCCACCAGCGGCATGTCTTTGTCATAAATACCCGTCGGGAATTCCGTACGAGAGGTATCCAGGTACACATGAACCAACGCATCGGCATAGTCCACTACTACAATGCCGCTGTCGGTATCGTAATAGGTGCGCATATCCACGGAATCCGTTTCACCGAAGATCACCGGACCTTTGCCAAAGCGTTTCAGACCGATGTAAAAGCTGCCGGAATCGATGGCCACGCTGTCATCAAAGATGATGCGGTTGTAACCAAATCCCAGACCGCTCTTGTTAATGTAACGCATTTTCGTGCCGGGTAAGCTGTCGGCTCCATCGTCATCCCAAACGGTAAATTGATAAGCACCAACGGTTTTGTAGCCGGTAGTGTCCAAAGCTACTTTAATGCCTTTAAGGTCCATAGGATAGGCAATGGGCGTAAACTTTACGTACACCAAACCGTTGCGTTTTGGCGCAATAATTGTCGTATCGCCGTGGGAATGGTCATAAGACATTTCCATAATCGTTGCCGGAATTACTTCCGTGCCCTGGTAAGGCGTCACAAAATCCGAAGTTCCTTCGTATTGCACGGCTGCGCGCAGGGTGTAAAAATAGGCCTGGAACGGATCGATGTCGGTATCGACAAAGGCATTGGTGTCGGACACTTCGGCAATGAGATGAATGTATTGATCGCCAGGGGTGGTACGCCAAACCTGATACATCACTCCGTCTTCGGCATCCCACGAAATGGTAATGGTCGTATCCACACCATCAGCCGTTACTGTTAAGCCTGTCGGTACATCGATGGTTTTGATCGGGCTGTAAACCACCACGTCATCCACCATCAGGCCATTGCCAATGGGATCATCTTCATCAGACCAGAATTCCCAGCGCAGATAAACATCTTGTCCGCGGTATTTCGACAGATCCAGCGGAGCCATGTTGGTCGGATAACCAAACATGTAGGAGAAGGTTACCCATTTGTCAAAGCCAATATCAAACACATAATAGCCACCGGTAGAACTTTCCCAGGCACCGTGCCAATTTGTGCTGTCCACAGGGCGTACCATTATCGTCCAAAAATCATCATTGGGGAAACCATCAGGATCGGCAAAATAGGGCAGATGGTTGAAATCCAAATAAATAGGTGCCGTATCGGGCAGAGCAATGGGGCCGGTTTCAAAAGCGTTGTCCATCCAGGAATTGTAGGTGCTCAACGTATCGAACACATCGCCACTGTTGTTACACACCGCAGCATGGGTCCCAGAGGGCGTAAACACCGGAGCATACGGATCGAAATAGGGCTGCAAGAATTCTGCCACGTGCCACAGGTTTCCGCCTTCGGGAGGGATAAATTCCACATCTTTACCCGTCATGTCCACATTTTCGCCATTGTTAAAGAAGAAAACGGAATCACCGGCTGCCACTAAAATACTGTCGATTTCCCAACCGAACATTTGCGGGCCGCCGTCGGCCGTAGAATAGCCCATATCAGCCGCAAAGGCAAAACGCAGCATAATCACGCTGTCTTGTTTCACATAATCTTTCAGAGAAATGGTTTCGCGCACCCATTCCAGTTGATCGCCCGACCAGCCGGGAATGCCCAGGCCTTCATTCTGTCCCTGAGAAGGATGGCCAAACGCCCAGCTATTTTGCATGTCGTAATCGTCGAAGGGCAGCACTTGCCAGGTTTTTCCGCTGTCCAGCGAAATACGCACGTTAATGGCGTCCCAGCCGTCATAGGGGGCTTCGGCTCCCGCCGTTCCTTCTAAGCTGTAACGCTGGATAAAAGTGAAAACAGCATTGGTGTCGGTAACCACAAACGGTTTGGTATCCAGTACCTGGTACCAGTGGTTGGCATAACCGCCGGAATCGCCCAATGCCGTATCGGCCAGCCACCAGCAAGCGCCATCTTTGGCGTGCCAATCGGTAATGTGCCAATACGAAGGTCCGTGTTCCGGACGGGGATGGGTCAGGTCAATCGCTTTCCAGCGATGCCATTCTCCACCGGGTTCAAAGCTTTCCTGAAAAATAACTCCACCGTCAAATTCACCGAATGAAACCGCTTCGGTTTTGTTCTGCTGTTCCACCACCGAACGCGGAAGCTTAATATCGGCTTTTTTTACCTGGCTCATGGGCACAATCTTATTAAGCGCAGGTTGCTTTTCGCTTGCAAACACACTTCCCACAAGGAAAAGGCTAAAAATTGCCAGTACCATTAACTTCTTCATACATTATCCTCCTATTGCTTGTTTGGTCATATTTTTGTCTTTATCCGATTCCGGATAAAGTATCCTCCCTTTTATCCCTCATTCGACCGGCTAAAAAAAGAATTGGAACGAATAGTTGTGCACATAGCCCAGTATGCCATAATTATTAAAGGCATAATCCAACCGGGCATTAAGGCCAATTTTGCTAAAATCAATACCCACGCCGGCCGTAAAATCCGCCTCGTCATAGTTGGCCTTGTAACCCACACGCAAGGCAATAATTTTATTCCATTCGTATTCCATTCCATAGTTGTAACGCAGGTAAAAATCTGTCGGATCGTTGGCTTCGATGCTGGCCGTAAAGCGGTGGCGGGTGCTTTTCATGAGTACCCCCTGCGGGCCAACCAATTCATCGGACACTCCCAGACGAAACACCAGGGGAATGGGCCAATCGACGGTTTTCCAGCGAGCCCCGCCATCGTACGTAATGCCTGTTTCATCATTGGTTTTGTCCATCGAAAGATCGGGCCCGTCCAGCTTCATTTTTCCGCCGAAATTAGCCAGACACATTCCAAGCTTCATGCCATAAATACCCGTATCGAATTGAGAGCCAATATCAAACGCAATGGTCGATGCTTTTTCACGGAACAGGCGTTCCGAGATGTACTTGATCGTTATGCCCAAATCAAAACGGTCGGTCAAACGACGGGCCACCGTAATGCCCAGAGCGGTTGAGGCCGCCGTAAAAGTTGTTCCGGTTCCTTCCGGTTCGGCAATGGTGGTCATCTCGATGTCCCCGGAATTTAAATACAGGACAGAAAGCCCGATCGTCGTATTGCTATTGACGGGCATGGCAACTCCCAGAAAATCGTAGGTGATTCCTGCAAACAGATTGGTCCGGGCAATGCCGAGTGTGCGTTTGCCGATTTTCTGGATTCCTGCCGGATTCCAATACAAAGCCGTAATATCTTTGGTCATCGCCGTATAGGCATCGCCTAATGCCGTCCCCTGAGCACCAGCACCCAATTTAAGGAATTGCCCCATAGAAGTTCCCACCTTAGACAATTCGTTTTGGGCAAACAACGACAAACAGGGGATTAACAGCAGCACTAAAATATTTTTTATTTTCATGAATCCACACTCCTGTTCTTTTGCGCTCATTTAATTATCACAAATTTACCGAGGTACGTGTCGCCATTTTCATCTTCCACAACAAATACGTACAACCCGGGGGCAGCTTCCTGCCGATTTTTGGTTAGCAGGTTCCAGTCCAAACTGCCATCAAATGCATTGTCATGATGCAAAGTTATGACTTCTTCGCCTGAAACCGTAAAGATGTGCACCTTACATTTTGACGGTAAATTTGTGAATTGTATTTTTCGCACAAAGTCATCGGTTTCCCAGGCTGCATGCACAAAATAAGGATTGGGAACCACCTTAACTTTCTTCAAATCATCCTTTTTCGTGGTACGAATCTTAAACACCTGACTGGTATTTACAAGAAAGCCATCTCCCCGTTCAAACGGTTTGCGCACAGGAACAATCAATGTGTCACCGGGCGCCCAGGGCACATCTGCGGGAATTAGATTTCCCTTTTCATCATACGTATTAGGCGGTACCCAATTGAACGTAAACGAAAAAGTCAGGCGGTATTTATCGTCATTCGGATATTCGGGGATATGATTTTCGTACACAAAGAATTTCGTACCCGGTTTCCATTCACGCGCTCCGTAACCAACCAATTTGGCTTTACGGTGCGTTACGGTATTCCAAACCTGAAACGGTACCATGAAATTCGCTTGATTGGAAGTAAACGTACGGTACACCGAATCCGCATTTTCGCCAATAAAGGCGATCAAATAGTTGGAACGCGATTTAACATTACCCAATGTGGCCTGAGAGAGCTGGTACGTACATTTGGAATTCTTCGTCCAGTAGGCATCTTCTTTGCGCAAAATGATATCCGTGCTCATTTGAATGCCCCAACGCAGGCCATCGTAAATGGGAGGAGCTTCCATTTCTTCGTCGTCTTTGTACCACTCTTTGCTGTCTTTGACCAGCGTATCGCCTTTGTCCAAATCTACAATTGTGTAGCGCTGCGATTCCGGCACAATTTTAGTATTGGCCGGCGGATCGGCATAGTCGCAATCGAACATAATTTTGTAGGTATCGCCGGTCACATCCTTGGGATTGATAACTTCTACTTTAAACACACCCGTTCCCACGGTTTCCGGCAATTTTTCCACCTCTAATTCCGCAACTTCCGCATTGCTCGGCGGACGATGCGGTATGGCCTTAACAATGTGGCTCAGGTTCGTACTGTTTGAGAGAAAATTTTCCAGCGAAGGAATAGCAAACTCCAATCCGAGTTTGCTACCGGCGCTGTCGGGATCAAGAATCGGATCATTGGGAATGAACCCACGATCATAAGCACAAACCGCGTACAGATATTCGCGTCCGTTTTCGACATTTTCATCGACAAAGCTAAACTGCAATCCCGTATCATCGCCCAAATAGCGATGCGGAGCTACGCGATCGTAACCGGTAATACCGTCTTCAATATCAAACTGGGCGTAGGGTTCCCAATAAGTAGTTTTCGTTTCTTCATCGTACAATTTTTTGCCCCAGGTTTTGCCGTTGTCTTCGCTGCGATAAATCCGGAAACCTTCGAAATCCTGATAACCGGTTAACACATCGGTATCGTGCAAAGGTTCGGCATCCCAGTACAAAGTCACCTTTTGATCTTCTTCTTTGGCGAGTACTTTGGGAGCCTGAGGCGGACGTGCGCCCTGGTAGTTATTATCGTACATAAGCTGTGCAATGCGTGCATTGGCTTCCAAATCTTTCTCATCTTCACCCATAATCACGCAAAAGGAAAAAGGTACCGAATCGCCGGGCGCCATGCTAAAGGGCCCGGAAGCCATGATAAACACGCAATCCAACCCGTCGGGATATTCGTACAACAAACCCTCCACCGAATCGAACCGCGGATTCAGTTCGCCCACGCCCGCTTCGGTACGTAAAGGATGGAAATAATAGGTCGAATCGTAGCTCGACAAATTGGTAGTATCACCGGCTAAAATTTTGTATTGAATCTCTTCTTTGTTTTCGGCAACCGGCGTTTGTCCGTCACCAGACCAGGGACCCTGTTGCGGGTTTACATCGCGTGCGCCCGGACGGAAGTACCAATCGAACCAGTGCCAACTGGTTAAACCTAATTTATCGCCTTTGGCAATGTCAATAACTCCGTCGCCGTCCAGATCGATATCTTCGGTAGCGGTCGGCGTATCCAGCAGTTTAACGGCAGAATAGGCCAGCTTTTTATTGCCTACAAAGGGGTTAGTGTGATCGCCATCCAGGTCGTAAATATAGCCAAAGTTGTAATCCAGATTGTAGCCCATCATATCATCGTCGTTGGTACGGCCAAGGTACGAGCCGTTGGCCAACCGGTTGTACGCATCCACATCAAAATAAAAACCGGCATACATACCTTCGTACGTATAAGGCGATTCGTTCACCAGAGTCATCTTGAAGAACACAATATCTTCGGAGATGCTTGCCCCGTACGAATAACCGGAAACCTTGGCACGAATCCCGATAGGATATCCCTGATTGGGATCGACGTCCCGTGTGGCCAGCCGATCATCAAACTCGAAATAAATGTCCTGATCCGAAACAAATGTGCCGACCAATTGTTTGGTCGAATCTGCCGGATCAACCGCCCAGGGACCGGGCCAATGGCGCTCTTGATCCGAGCCGGGCCAAGTGTCGGGAATGTCGCTGGTGGCAATCAAAGGCATCTGGTCTTCGGGATAGGTGTACAGGCCAATTTTCCCGTAATATTCACCGGCGGTAGCCAATGGATTGTGCAAACGAATGCGCGCATCTTCTACGGCTTCCCAGTCGGTACGGTTTAAGTTGTAGGTACGATCGAACCATGACTCCGAAACCGTGGGGCCCCAATACGTTGTGTCGGTACCCCAGGTGTAAAAGTCCTGCGTTTTTACGTTAAATTCCTGTTTAGGACCTACCGCCCAGGGATAGGGATTTCCGTTTTTGTCTTTGCCGGGAATTCCCACCACCAACGATAAATTGGAAATGTACTGGAAATCGCCCCACAAACCTTGCGGCGAGGCCGTACCGGAAAAAATGCCGTAATTTTCAACGGCAATTTTCAACTTGCCTTTGTCCAAATAGGCACGGGCACGGTTTAACAGCGGATCGTCAATGCTTGTTTTGTGCAATGCCTTGTTTTTAGGAATTTCCGCTGCTTGCGTAAAAACCATGAGTAATAGTACAAATGCGATTATTTTATTCATATTCTCCACCATCCCTTAAATTCTAAAACGCAAATTCTAACGAAAAATCTACTTGACGTCTTCTACCATAGCGATAAGGTTGATCCCACAATGTTCTGGAGAACCAGCCCATTTCGATCAACTGATTAATTCTCGGGCCCGGATCGTCTGCTTTACCGGTTTCCGGATAAATGTCAATCGGGTTTTTCCAGTCAAATAAATTCTGCACGCGCAGTCCCAGAATCATCTTCATTCCGCCGCCAATATCAATAAACTTGCGGAAATTGAAATTAACCGTCAAATTCCACGGGCTGCGTTCGGAATTGGTTTCACCGGCCACATTCCCGATCACCGGCGTGTAGGGAAAACCGCTAATCGCCAGAAACATTAAATCAAAACGGGAATGTTCCATGAAATGCTTCCCGAACAGAACCGGACCTTGTTTGTCATTAAAGTGATAGGAATACATCAAACTGATATCATGTGTACGGTCGTACGACATCAAAATTTCACGTTTGGGCATGGTACGCGGCGTTTGTGTTTGGCGATAGCCTTCCCAGGGATCTTTGCGGTTTGCCGTAGCCCGGGAAAGGGTGTACTGCAAAACCATATTGGAATTTTCGCCACGCCGACGAATGACCACGTCCACACCGCGGGCGGTGGCATAGTCGGTATTTAACAAGATTGTGTAAGAATAAGGAAACTGCGGAATGCGTTCCGTAGAAGTAAGCTGGGAATATTCTTTAGACCAGCCGATTACCTGCGTAATCACATTGTCCGAAATTCCCACATTAATTCCGAATTCGTAGGCCGTCATATGTTCCATATTCAGGCCGGCATTACCTACAATAGGAGAATAGGTTTTAATATCACGATTGGGATTAATATATTTATTGCGATAGGCTGGCGTTTGAGTAAACTGGCCGTAACCAAAAGTAAACGTAGCATTATCGGTAATAACATGCGAAAAACTGATACGCGGGCTCCAGCGTGTTTCCCATTTGCTGTTCACTAATTCTTTTTCTACCGCCCAGGGGTCTTTCCAATATTTGGCGTGGGCATTCAACATATCGACCCGCATGCCCAGGTGAATGGTCATATAATCATATTCCAACAAATCCTGAACGTAAAAAGACAATTCTTCGGGATGTCGTGGTTTGGGATATTTCTCCACGTACGGAATGTTCAGCCAGGGCAACTGAATTTCATTCATCATAATGTAATGCTGGCGATAATCCACCCCAGTCTTAATCTGGTGGTGCTTGGTTACCTGGCTTAAAAGGCTGGCCACCACTTCGTATGTTTCAGAATAGCTGTGGTGGTAGTATCGGTCATGACCTTTTATGTAATATTCAAACAAATAAGGATTATGTTCATAGTCATCATCAAAACCAGGGCGTTCATATTCGTCGGGTGTTAGATGACGCCCGCCGATGGTTCCGTCATCCGTTTCAAAAATATCCATACGCTGGAAAAAGCGGGACATATTAATATTGTAGAACGTTTTTTTCGAAAGCTGATGGTTGAACATAATCGATTGGCGATCGGAGCGTTGCCGGTCAATATTTCGTCCCTGTTCGTAATATTGGTAAGGATAATTGGCCAGGTTTGCCGTACGGAAAATGTTTTCGATAATCCAGTTGGAAAAGGCAAATTTCATGCTGTTGGAAATTTTCCAGGTAAGCTTACCGTAAATATCCCAGCTGTGCCGAAAGCCCATTTGATGCCATCCGGCAATTGTATCCAGGCGATTTAAAAATTGATTGTGCTCCGAATCCTGAGGCTGCGAACGATCATAGGTCAAATGATCGAACTCGTACACGCGATATGCCGAGCCCATGCGATGCCCCGTTACGATAAAGCGCACCCGTTTGTGCGTCCAGGGAATAGGCCCGCCGATGCCGCCCGAAATTTCACGGTAGTCCCGCAAATAATCTTGCCGTTGAAAGGCCAAGTTGGGGCGGGAAAGCGGATCGACACTGTAACTAAAAAGATTTCCTAAATTTGCCGGGTTCGATGACATCAGGCGTAAGTTACCTTCTAATTTCTCCCCGCCATCACGTGTAATGATGTTAATCATACTGGACAGGGCGCCGCCATACTCCGCATCGAAAACTCCGGTTTTAATATCGACCTGCTCGATAGCAAAATCGTTCAACTCGGTTCCGGAATATTTGGAGCCATAAAAAGGATTGACAATGTACGTACCATCAATCGTGTAACCAATTTCTCCGGAACGGCCGCCGCGAACGTGAATTTCTTCGATCCCACGATCTTCAAAACCGGCAATTCCTTGCACGGAACTTTCCATCTGAATAACGCCAGCCTGAGCCGTAACCATTTCGGAGAAGTCCGTTACCGGCATCGACTGAATATCTTCGGCCTGAATGGTAATTTTCTTGGCCGTTTCGTCTTTTTGTACCTTGAACGGTGTAGCCGTTACGACAATCGTTTCACCCTCGGCAATCTCTTCGGTCATTTGGAAGTTGACTTTGGTCGTTTGATCCATAATAACCTTAACGCCGGGATGTTCGATGGTACGATACCCAACATAAGTTACCACAATGGTATAGGTTCCCACCGGCACATTAATAATGTAGTAATCACCGTCCGTATCGGTCGAGGCGCCGAAATTCGTACCTTTCAGATACACGTTGGCACCGGCCAACGGCTCTTTGGTATGCGCATCTACCACACGGCCTGCTATTTTCCCCGTCGTACCGGCAAACAGGGAAAAAATACTAAACAATACCGCTGCGACACCGTAAACAACGTATCTCATAAATCCACCATACCCTATTTTGAACATTAATAATTAGACATGCATATTGTTGAGGAAAAATTAAAAAAAGTGGCGGAATATCTCATCCCGCCACTAAACACTTCACGTTATTTGCTTACTTGAGTAGCACCATTTTCTTCACTTCGGTTTTGCTGCCCATCTGCAACTGGTAAAAATAAATACCAGAGGCAAGATTGCGTGCATCAAACTTCAACTGATAAGGCGTACCCTTTTGTACCTGACCGTTGAACAAGGTCGCAACCTCTTGTCCGGCCGCATTGTAAACAACCAGCTTGGCCTTACCCGACTTTCCGGGCGTGAACGCAATGGTTGTTGTGGGATTAAACGGATTCGGATAGTTTTGCTGCAATCCAAAATCCCGTACAATCTTCGGCTGTCCGTCTTCCACAGCGGAAGGCTCATTAAAATTGTTGGCCTCGCCAATATAATCAAAATTCGCAAGTTCGATGTAAGCATCTTTGCTCGGGTCACCGTTTGCCGTATCGGCCAGACAATAAGCATACCAAATTTTTCCGTAATCTCCACGGACATCCTGATTGGCCGAGGATTTGGACATATTCAATTCGTATTCGTCTAAAGCCGGGGAATCGGTACAATTAATCGGTTCGGACCAATTCACGCCGCCATCAATGGAGTGGGAAGCATAAATATCGGTTTTGAATGTGGCATCACTGCCATAGACTTCGGGATCGCTGTAGCGGTTAAAGCGGGAAATCTGCACATCATTGTGACGTCTGTCTAACCATGTGGCATACAGATGGCCTTCTTCATCCATACTGATTTGGCATTCCGAATCAAAGAAATAATTGGACATACCTTCGATGTAATCGTCGCCTTGCCAAATACCGTTGTTGTAGGCAATGCGGTAGGCAACCCAAGGCTGACCCTCTTCTTTTTTCGCCAGAAGCACACCACTGTAACGATAGTTAGGATACCAGCCATCCGATCCCGGAGGATAAGCGCCCCACAAAGAGTTGAAAACCACATAAATCGTATTATTATCATCCACCAAAACACTCATATCAAAATTGGTACCCACAAAGGCCGGGCCGTCATACCAGGTCGTATCGGTTCCGTTGATTTCCCAAACGATCCATTTGTCTTCTGCATGGATATACCCCGGAATACCCAATTCCGTGACAAACCCTACCGTATCCCAGGCAGTCCATGTATGGCCATAATCGTAGGTAATGGAATAGGTAATCCGTGTTTTGTTGTAGTAATACCCGGAATCGGGATTATGCCAACCCAGATGGCCAGGCCCGGCGATCACGCCAAACCCACTGGAATTCATATCTACACCACAACGGGGCAAACTAACTTCTGCCGTATCGATACGTATGGGATCATATCCCTCATCCCAGCCATAAGTCCATCCGCCGCTCGGATCATCCGAATGAGCCGTAAAAATATACTTTTCCGATTGGACACCGTAAAGTTGGCGTTCCTGATCGGAATACCATTCTTCATAAACACTCAAATAACGATATTCACCCGATGCATCCTTACGAATGACAACCGGGCCGTTCCACAAACGGTTCTCCTGAGTCATCAGAGGATGCGAGGAAATCGTTGGGGCCAGCCAGCCCACATCCATCTGATAATCCGGCGCAGTCCAAAGGTTTCCATTGGTACCGTAGGTACCATACGAACTAATTGTGTACGGATGCGACGTATTCGCACCAGAGGAGGTTTGTTCCATATATTGGTTAAAAGAAGGAAATGGACGATCAAGTGCCACCATACACGGATAGCGTCCACCAATACCTCCGAGGCCGTCGTTTAACTGATCGCTGTTGTAAACAGTCCCCGAAGCCAACCCACCGGCAACGTCAACTTCCAGTTCGTAAATTTGGCTGGCATCGGAACCGCGATAGGCAATAGCCACAAAATCAATATCTTCACCGGTATCCACATCCGTGCCGGCATAACGATCGATGGAACGCACCATTGAATTTAACCAACCGTATCCGTTTCCCGATGTAGCCACCTGACGGTTGGTAGCCGGATCGGTACTATAAATGTGGTTGGCAGCCTGATTGTTTACCTGTTTTACGGGATATTCCGCATACGGAGCCATAGGTTCTACCGGATTTATCCTTTCCACCGGCATCCGGGTAGTCACCTTTACTCCCTTCTTCACGGCCTGCTTGTTCAGCTTAATCTCTTTTGCCCAAAGCAGCCCGATCGATAACATGGCCATAAGAATAAGGTACATGAAACGTCGCATAACTCCTCCTAAATATTAAATTAATTAATGAATTATTAGCGCATTAAAATCATTTTACGTGTTTGCGTAGCACCACCCATTTTCAGACGGTAAAAATAAATGCCCGAAGCCAAATCGGTGGCATTAAATTTCACCCGATATTCCCGATGCGCTTGTACCGGCGCATTGTAAATGGTTCGAATCAAGCGACCGTTTACATCAAACACCTGCAACACAGCCCGACCCGCCTTGGCCGCCGTAAAGGTAATGGTCGTTGCCGGATTGAACGGATTGGGATAATTTTGTTGCAAGGCAAAGCCTTTTACGGTCACCGGTTTGGCATCATCAATGGCGGTAGCACCAAAGCCATAGGCTTCTCCAACCCAAACACGGTTGGTGCGATAGGTGTAAACATCGGGATCGTTTTGTCCCACCGGTTCATTGGGATCAACCTCGCAATAGGCGAAATACACCGTACCACTGTTTTTCGAAGAGGCACGACGCACGGCTTTGAGTTCGTATTCATCAATATGTTTGGTATGCGTTACATTCATTTTTTCCGTCCAGGTAACCCCACCGTCCGTAGAGCGCGCTACAAACACATCGGCCTTTAACAACAGCTCTTCGTTGGGATTGCCATAACGCATTTTTTCAGCCGGTTCGATGTCCTTATGGGGACGGTCCAACCAGGTCACATACACATTTCCGAGTTCATCCAGAGATAAATCGGCTTCCGAATTGAAAAACAAATTGTCATCCACCTGCTCACTGGATGAATCTCCTACAAAAAATCCGTTGTTAATCGCCACATGATGATCTTCAAAAGTATCGCCTTTGTCTGTGCTAACGGCTACGTGCAAACCGCATTCATGCCAATCACGATAATAGCTATCTTCGCTAGCCCAGGGTCCCCAAGTAATATCATAGGCCACATATATTTTGTTGTCTTCGGTAACAATGGCATCTACCGAATGGTTGTTCGGAATAGCAATAAAGGCGGGGCCTTCGTAAATGGTCATTGTAGTGTCATTGGGATCGGACGGATTCGCCGGTACATAAATCGAATCGTCTTTGGTAATATTTTCCGGAATACCCAGCTCACCCCAGGAAACTTCGCGAGGCGTTGTCCACGTTTTTCCGTAATCCTTGGTGACCATCACCATCAGACGTAATTCACTTAAATAAAAAGTAT